>Ga0265294_10000057_pt1 | contig 120754 bp, 113 predicted proteins | sample MunlanPumphouse3_FD_192504 | JGI IMG/M metagenome (GOLD analysis project Ga0265294, IMG submission 192504) | Groundwater microbial communities from a municipal landfill in Southern Ontario, Canada - Pumphouse #3 | ecosystem: Environmental > Aquatic > Deep subsurface > Groundwater | place... | reverse complement strand
TTCCTGAGCTTCCATCTGTTCCTGAGGTTCCAAATGCCGTTCCGTCTACTCCAGATGAACCACTTGATCCTGAAGTTCCATCTGCTCCATCTGTTCCTGAGGTTCCACTTGATCCTGAAGTTCCTGAGGTTCCATCTGTTCCTGAGGTTCCAAATGCCGTTCCGTCTACTCCAGATGAACCACTTGATCCTGAAGTTCCATCTGCTCCATCTGTTCCTGAAGTTCCACTTGATCCTGAAGTTCCTGAGCTTCCATCTGTTCCTGAGGTTCCAAATGCCGTTCCGTCTACTCCAGATGAACCACTTGATCCTGAAGTTCCATCTGCTCCATCTGTTCCTGAGGTTCCATCTGCTCCAGCTATTCCTGAAGTTCCACTTGATCCTGAAGTTCCTGAGGTTCCATCTGCTCCAGCTATTCCTGAAGTTCCACTTGATCCTGAAGTTCCTGAGCTTCCATCTGCTCCAGCTATTCCGGAAGTTCCGCTTGATCCTGAAGTTCCGCTTGATCCGCTTCCTCCTGAACCAGCCTCAATTGAAGTTGTCCAATAGACTTTACCAGTAACACCATCTAAAACTAAAACTTTTGTTAATGACTCATTTTCTATAGTTTTACTTAAATCGACTTGTTTTATTGGTAATCTATTAGACATTTAAACTGATATTTTTATATGATATTATTTATCTTATTTATCAATCTTTTTACTATGTTCATTTACATAGTTAATAGCTTCAATATATTTAAATGATGCAGAATTAGTATCAATATTAGAAAAATCAAAAGTAAATGGATTTTTGTTAATAAAATCACCTTTAAAAAATAAATTAACATGATCTTTTGTTACTCCAGCATTATGCATAATATTATGTAAATAATATTCATCTAAGCTAGAAGTTCCCCAACTAAATGATAATTCTGAAGAAATTCTTATATTAGCACCATTTTTAATAGCAATCCATAAAACTGCCCACATATCAGCACACCATTTTTGAATAGGATTATATGTTTTTAATTCTATATTTGATAATTTTTTACGTTCAAGATTTTCTAAATCTGACATATATTTATATAAAGACAATGCAGTATCTTTAACTTCTTTCCAATAAGTAGAAGTTAAACCTTTCATTAAATATTGAGCACCACCTGAATTTAATTGATTATCTTCAACCTGTTTAGGATCAATATTCGCGATATTACACATATCAATAAACAAATTCTTAGACTTAGATTTTATGTAATCTGCTCCGATATATGAAATAGTATCGCTTAAATACCAATACATATCATTATACATAGAATCAAAATTTGGTAATTTTCTAAAAATTATGTCAGAATCATGGTAAAATATAACTTCTCCTCGTAAATTTGGAAATCTTTTAAAATGTTGTTCAATTATATCAGGTCTCAATATTGGAATATATCCATAATTATTATTAATCGTTTTTTGATAACTAAAAAATCTAACATATGGATATTTATTAATTAATTTTTGTAATTCAATTGACCTATCTTTACCTGGATCAATTGCCCATAAAACTTCGATCCAATTTGGGTTAATTCCATTTTTAATGAAATTAACAAGCATAACTTCAACTTGCCAATGAAAATATGGCACATCTGGCTGTGCGCACATAAAAATAATCTTATTGTTTAACATAATAATGTTATATCATTATTAAAAATTAAGATTTAACTTGCAAGTGTTGTTGTAGTAGTTGTAGTAATAGCAGATAACGGAATTTCTACAGTATATACACAAGAAGTATCATAAGTAAATGTATAAACTCCAATTATCGTTGATACGCTTGATAATTTTACATTATTTAAATCTAATGTCCAAGGTAAAGTAATATCATCTTCGATTAAACCAGTTATATTAAATACCATTCCGTGTTGATCAACAAATTCTAAAGTATGTGGACCTTCTGGTGTTCCACTAAATAACACATGAGTTGGATTTGGTCCAATTTCTAATGAATAACTTATATTATTAATTGGACAGGCAAGGGTTGTTGTAGTAGTTGTTGAAGTTGCCGTTGTAGTAGGAATAACTCCTTGAACTATATAAAATGAACCAGGCTCAATTACTTGAGCATAAATATACTTATTTGAAAAATCTGGAGAATATATTCCAGACATTATGGTTACATCTGAAATAACACCAGAAACTTCATTAAATATTTTAATATTATCAAAATCTGTTTCTGACAATGATCTTGATAATGTAAATCTAATAATAATTGATGTAAATATAGAATTTATATCTAAAATTGAATATGAAGATATCGTATTTGATAAATCATAGTTATCTGGCATAGTATATAAACCATTGCTTATTGGATTTGGAATTTGACAAACTCTCAATGGTCCAGTTGTACTTGGAGTAGTAATAATATTAATTGAAAATGGAGATAATTCAGTATTTCCACTAGAAACACTTATAGTATTACAATAATATCCAGACTGTGCACAATATGGATCACTTGTTAAATATTTTAATGTGATAGTGTCATCTGTATCTAATTCATATTCTGCGATTGTTGGATTAAAATATAGTAAATCAGTTGAATCTAATTCACCAATTATACTTGCAGTAGTTCCACCATCTTTGCTAAAATAAGCAGATGTTAATTTTGAACCATTTCCAATTTGTGTTTGCAATCCATTAATATAAAGAATTGGAAAATCAGTTGCGATTGGAGCAGGAACTGTAAATAAATTAGATGATATTAATGAATTATCTGAGCTTACATTATCTGCTGAAACTTCTTGTAAAACTGATTGTCTACATATTGAACTTATTTCTGAAATTTCACCAGATCCTGCACCCGTTCCTATACCATATAATAAAGTCCAGCCAGTACTATTTAACCAAACATATATACCTTCAATTCTAGTTCCTTGTGCTTGTATGTATACCATTTCTCCAGGAATACCAGTTATTGGTAATTCTCCAAAAACTCTAAGCCTAATCCGTTTTGCTGATGAAACATCATCAACTTTAATATTTTTAGCTAAAATTGAGCCATTTGTTAATAATTTAATGTTTTCTGGATAAACTGTTCCTACTTTATTACCATAAACAATTAAACTTTCTCTAAGTTTTAAAGAATCTGCTGAAATATCATCTATATCAATACTAACTTCATCTCCTTGTACATAATTTATAGAATTTAAAAATTCACTAATTGAACTTGTTAAATTTTGAAAATTAAAATTAGAAATTTCAGTAATTGATGAAATGCTTCTATTATCTATGGATTTTATTGAACTTAGTTTTACTGTTACAGACACAATATTTTTTATTATTTTTCTTGATTCATAGAAGTAGAAGTATGCTGAATAAATTCAGTTTTATTATCAACTTTACTATTTAGATCGACTGTTCCTGATCTTATAATACATTCCTTTAGTTCAGCATATATTATTTGATCTGGATTATTTTTAATAAATGTAGATTGTATTTTATTAATTCCACCATTCATAAAAGAGCATTCTTTTATATATGAATATCTTATATCATTTCCTCCTAAAATAGTTAAGTTTGATAATCTAGAAGATCTCACTTTACAATCAACTAATCTGCATTCATTTAATTCTCCTTCAATATAACATTTAACGAAATCAATATTAGATAATGAAAAGCATTCAACTAATTTAGCTTCTCTAACTTGTATCTTTTTAATAGAAGTATCATAATTTACAAAGCCTGATTTTAAATTACCAGTAGTAATTAGTGAAAATAACGAATCTCTAAAATTTGAATAATTTGATTCGATTATACGCTCGTCATTTTTCAAATCAACTAATAGTTGGATATTTGGAAAATTTCTTTTAAAATTTTCAAATGTTTTAATCGATAAGATCAAATCTTTTCGATTCTTCATAAATTCACTAATTTTTCTACGCTCATTAATTGAATAAAATTTATTGTTTTGTAAAGTTTCATATAAACTTTCGGCAATATAATTAATTAATTCAATTGTCTCTTTTTTCTTGGTTTCATAATTTTTTCCGCCAGCATATCTTACTTCTAAATAATTATTAGGTAATTTTGTAAAATTTAAACCAAAATATTTAGAATATGGCAAATTAAAATCTAATGGACTATCTGGATTTGCATATTCAATACTAGTTTCTGCAATAAATTTATTCTTGGGATAAATGTTTAAAACTGAATTTTTATAAATTTTTTGAATTCTAGATTTAGCAGATGGCCATAAATCAAATATCTTCTTTTCATCTAAATTTAAAATATATTTAAACATATTTAAATTTTGTAAACGCTCAGATAAATTTAAGTCTACTTCATTGAATGAAATATTAATATGTAACCCAGTTCTATCATTAGTAAATCCATTTTCATTAATAAAATTAAAAACCTTAAGTAATACATGAATTGCTTCATTATATGGCATTACTCCAGTAATTAATTCATTGGTTTTTATACCGCCCGAATAATCTGGTTCTAATTTAAAAATATTAGGTTGAACTTGAGATTTTCCATGATATGAATTTGACCAAGTTACTTTTTTCTTTAATACTCTTTCTAATTTTTCAGAAAGTTCCTTTCTTGTTAATGGAGAAAAAAATTCAAATTCAAAACCTAATTCAACATTATCAAATAATTTTCTTTTATTTAAATCTTTATACATATCTTACATTATTTATTCAAGTTTACCTATTTATTGCGATAAATGGCGCATTTAATCGGTATCTTGCATTATCTATTATCGCTAAAGTAGATTCATCTCTAACAAATAATTGGCTAATTACAAACTCGTGATCTTCTAATTGTATCATAGTATTAAATAATCTAATATTTGATAGTAGATAATTTGCACTAGGTATACAATATGGAGAATTTGTTTCAAATGAAAATTGGCCAGGTTTAATAGTTTCACGATAAATTGAATTAATTCCGTTAAAGTTTTTAGCATTTGCTAAATCTTCAGTAAATGAATATAAATTAACTTGTATTTGGCCATATTGTGCAGAAATTGGAATAACTAATGCATACCATTTAGCATAATTAATATTTCCAACATTAAAAGTATAAGTAACCTCATTTATTGTTATATAAATTATAATAGATGGAGTTCCGCCCGAATTATCAGAAACAGTTCCTTTTATGATTATTCCAGATTCATCAAAAGAATCATATCCTTTTAAAAAAGTTATAGTTTGACTTCCTCTATTTAAATTAAATAAATTACAAAATGTCATATTTGGCAAAGTTGCAGTATTTGCTAATTTTTTATAAGTTATCGCATTTGCTTCTTGTAAAAATAGCACAGAATCACTAGAAGAAACTATGTTTTTTCTAGTAGTAAATCCTAAGTTTTTATAACCTTCAATAAGTACATATTTTCCAAATGGAGAATATGAGTCTTTTGGCCCATTTGTTTTTATTGGTATTTTTTCACCAATTGGGTAATTAGACGAAACGTTTAAATCAGCAATCGACAGTTCTCTATTTTGCCAAGCATTAAAAATATCACTACTCTCATATGCAATAATTTCGTATGGTTCACTTGCTGATATTTTCTGTGTTTTGCTTTCGTTTGGATTCGAAAATTCACTTAAAGTATATTCAGTTAAAGTCGGTTTAACTGAATTCATATCATAATAATATTCAATTAATGGAGAATAATTATATGTTGTATCTAGTATTTTAACAACTAAATCATAATGTAAATTTTGTCGAGTTTCATCATATTTAGTAGAAATTGTTTTTGTTTGTTGCTTATCTAATGCATCTAATTCTTGTGCAGCTTGTTCATTTCTAAATAAATCATTAGATGTTGTTATTAAATTATCTAAAAATGTTCTATTTTCAGAATTCATATACATATCAATATTTGGATGAAATTTTGTTAATTGTATTTTCCAATATAAAGGTTCCATCATAAACCCTCTATATAAATATGAACCCTGTATTTCATACATTCGGTTAAGCAATGGAAAATATAAATAATCTCTTTTTCTAGGCTGCGAATTTCTACCAAACATTTGTTGAAAATAAATATTATCAATATGCAACTCAAATGGCATTTCAAAATCTACACCAAACTCAGTAAATTGTGGAACATTATCTGGAAATTTATTATTTGGAACTAATGCTTTAATACATTTTCTAGCAGTAGTTTTAAATAATGTCCATTCCTTAAAAATAAAGTCTCCACCATCTCTATCTGAATCTGTTTTAAAATAAATTACATCATGCCCAAATATTTTATTTGTTTTCAAACTTAGTTCATGTGCAATTTGAATAGCTGGAGCAGCTTCATATGGTTTAAATAGTGCTAATTCTTCAGATATTAACATTGGACATTGTTCTTCAGAACATTGAACTGTTGGTATATAATTTTCACCTTGTTGTTGAGAAGTTTCTAAAAAAAGTTTAATCCAATTAATTGATAATGGAGTAGATAATTGATCAAATGTAGAATTATCATATATGTATTTTACTTCGAAAAAAATATCAGATTCGTCAAATAATAAAGATTCTAATTCGGTTAAATTAGATTTTGAAAAATCATACCATAATGACCAATCTAATCTATTTGTTGAATATCTAATTTTTCTAATAATATTTAAAGGATCTAAATCTCCTATATCTAAATACTCATCAAATATATTATCTTTATTAAATTTAATAGCTTTTCTAACAGGTTCACCAGTTGTAAAAATTCTATAATTCTTACTATAAGATATAGAATTTTTATTTGGATCTGGTGATATTTTATAACAAATATTGCTCATTAACTTTACTTTTTATTATTTATAGTAAAGTCATTTGGTTATTATAAAATTTCCTTTAAGCTGACTTCATCAATTTGGAACCAAAGAGTTGATCCACTAGCTCCATCGGTTTTCATATAAAATAAAATATGAGTAAATCCAGATGCACTTGATACAAATTCAATATCTGCACTACCATAAATTGATCCAGTTACTGCATTAACATCATCAATCGTAGTATATGATTGAGTTGCTAGATTTATAACTTGTAATACTGATAATTCACGAGATGCTCGATATTTGAATTGTAATCTATATCGTTTAGATGAATCTCCTGCAAACCTATTTGATAATATTGCAATTGGTCCAGTTTTTGCAGTTTGTCTAACTACTTGTTGTGCATTTTCTGAGAAACTATATAATCCAGAAATAATTGAATAGTCTTCATAATTTCTATTGCCTGACCAAGTATCTCCTAATCCATCTGGATTAATAATATTAATCCAATCAGTTAAAGTTGGTGCACCAGAATTAGTCATTAATTCACTGCCATATGGACTAGCAGTTGTTGTTGTTGTAGAGGTGGTTGGCGCAGCAGTTGTAGTAGTAGATGTTGAAGTAGTAGTTGTTGTAGCTGGTCCACTATAAACTGTTGTAGTTGTAGTAGTAGATGTTGAAGTAGTTGTTGTTACTCCTATTGGATACGCATCTTGTGCAGTTTGATGATTACTTTCATATGTTCCATTTATAGTAATAACAACAGTATTTCCATCAGTTGGATCGCTAGGATGAACATAATTAAGAAAATCATAAATTGATACTAAACTTTCAAATGTACTAAACAATCTACCAGAAGTAGTATCTTCACGATATCCATATAATTTTAATTGTGGTTTAGTTGTCCCATCTTCATATGTATCAAATCTAGCTTTAACAGTAGATGGAGCAATCGGTCTCCAAGGTTCACTAGATGAACTAGTTCCACTATTCGTCCAACTATAATCCATATTAAATGGTCTCATTCCATACCCATTATATATTTTAGGTTTTATTGACACATTAAATATAATTTCTTCTGCATTATTTGGAGTAGGCCAATGATCTGGAATATCTCTAATTATTATTGGATATGATTCATTCCCTAATTCATGTTGTTCAGTCGTCCATTCTCCATCTGGAGAATTTGATAAATTTCCAACATCAATATCAGAAGCACCTGATGCAAAATATGGATCGATTAAATGTGTTCCACTAGATCTACCAGTTGTAGTAACAACTGTCCAATCTGAAAGTGTAAAGGTTAATGAAAATGTAACAATTTTTCCAATTTTTACAAATGATCCATATGTATTCGATACAGTTGGATTATTATTAGTTAATACGCTAGTCGCTGGAGTAGGAAGAGTTCCATAATATACAGCAGGAGTAAAAGTTCCTTCTTGGTATTCATCTAACGTATTTGAATCTGAACTACTATTTGCTGGAGTTGCTCCAGTTGAAGTTTCAAATGGAATACCTGATGCTAATTTATCTCCTTTTATTTTTATTGCAATAGAGGTATCACTAGATCCAAGATTAATAAAATTATCTTCATCTGTTGCAAAAATATTTAAATCAGTATCTGTTTGTGAAGTTAATCCTGTTCCGCTAATATTAAGTATATTTGTTCCAGACTTTAAATTTAATCCAATTTCATCAAGTTTAATTGTGTCTATTGTTCCATCTGATTTAGCAATAATATTTTTTGTTAAATTTGTATAGTTATTTGGATCAAAACCTATTGCAAATTTATAAGTTGATGATGGGTGTGAAAGTAATAAATGCAAACCATCAACTGATAATCCAGTTAATCCAGTTGAACTTGAACTACCTTCTAAGGTAGATCCAGATAATGCAAATTTAATAATTGTATTATTATCATATGAACTTGCTGTTTTTTTATTAATAGACCACTCAAACTTAGAGTTTAGTGCAGGATCATTAACTGAATCATTTGAATGCAAAATAAAATCAGAAAAAATTGCACTTTTTCCTGGAATATCACTAGCTTCTTTTCTATATTTTCTAACTCTTAAGTTTTGATAGGTTGGACTTATTACATAATTATCATTTGCATCGCTAGAATGTAAATATTCGGTGATATTATCAATTGATCCTAATTCAAATTGATGTCTATACCCAATTGTATCAACTAAATGGTCAGGTATGGTGCTAGCATCAGTTTCTTCATAAAATGAATATAATGATAATAATGAAGTATATGGGAATGAATTATTTAATTGAGAAATATTTGAACCTAATCTATCTTCTGTTAATTTAACAGTATATCCATTAGAATCAGCAGATGTGCTAGTTATTATTTTTTTTGCAGTATTAACATCAAAATTAAAAATAATATTTTGTGCATTTTGCGAAGTTGTGGTATTTAATTGCCAATTTGGAGTATAAGTTTCATAATAATCAGAAGGTTGTGATAATTGAATGACTGTTTTTCTATCAGTTCCTTGTGAATTATTTATAGGTATTATTATTCTAGCTGGAGGAGTTTGTGTATTAACTCCAACTCTCCAAGGAAAAAGTTCTCCGCCTGAAACATCTAACGCAGTTCTAAAAATAGTTGAAAAGTCTGTAATAACTGACCAGGTCGAGTCTTCTTCTTTTTTATAGATTCCATCATATGTAACTGACCCAGTAGAAATAGATCCAATATAATAATCACCAACGCTTGAATTCTCAGGAGAAGCTGAACCTAAATCAATATACACAGTTGGATCACCTGACCAAATAGTTGATCCATTTTGTCCATTTGCACCAGTTCTTCCGCGAGGTCCAATTGGACCAGTTGGACCCTGTTGGCCAGTATCACCCTTTTCGCCAACGCCTAAGCTTAAAAATTGATTAAAATTAAAATTTAATTTATTTGCTAATGATAATTGATTATCAGTTGCATATATTTCTTTTACGTTAATATTAATGGCCATTAGATATATTTAATTTTTAATTTTGGTACCAAAGTAATTCCTGTGCTTGATTTTTTTAAAATTGAGCCAGTTATGATATCTGAATTTTTATTATTTATTTTTATTGATTTTAGTTTAGAATATCCAAGATTACTTAATAAAGAATATGGAACTTGAGCTAATACTATTTCATTTTCAGATAAATCTCGATTGTCTTTAACATAAAAATCTAATTCAATTAACTCATATAATGGTAATATATTATATTTACAATATTCATAAATATACTCATTTAAAGTTAATTCCCCTAATGCAGTTTGGTCTGAAATAATAGGTAATGAATTTTGATCCACAAAGAATTTTTCAAATTCTGATTTTAATCTATTTTCTCCATTTAATATATCATATGTTAATGCTGTCACCAATGCTCTAGAAAAATTAATTTTAAAATCAAAACTATTAGTTTTGTTTGTAACAACAAAGTCAATAATTCCAGCCTCATTTTCTAATTTTAAAAAATCTGAAATCTTTATGTTAAAATCAGAATTTGTTAAATTCTCAAAATTAAAAGATTCAACAATAAAGGAGTCTGGTAAATTTATTAATTTAGAAACAAATGAATAATCTTCAACTATTCGATTTGTTCCAGGAATCTTAGTTTTATCCTTTTTAGATGAATACTTATAATGATAATTAAAATCCCAACTACTAGATAAAGTAAAAAAGCTATCAAAATCAATAGGAGATTCATATATCATTGGATAAACTGGTTCAAATTTATCTGAACTTTCTAATTCTAAAATTTTAAAATTAGAATATTTAACAAATGAAAATTCTGGAATTGTAAAGAAATTAGAAACGTTAGTATTTAAAAAAGAGTTAGTTCCATTAAATACATAATCATCGACCTTACAATATTGAATAAATGCTGAAATTGGTCTAGTAATAATGTCATATTCTCCAGAATATCTAAATAATTCATACTTAGTAGATTCTTTTTCAGTATGAGTTATTCCACCTGGTGAAGTTGCGCTTTCGGTGCTAACTATCTCAGTATCTAATTTAACAATGGTCGATTTATTAATAAGGTCACCTTCTTCAATTTGAATTGAAATTTTTTGATCATTAGATAATGAACCATTTTCATAACTTTCCCAAGAAATTAAATTTGATTTATTTTCTAATAATAATATAAAGTTTGCAAGAGATAAACTTTCAAATAAATTTGAAAAATAATTACGACCTCCAAATAATTGAAATTGAACATTATCATTTAACCAATAAGATGGAGTTTGAGTTGGATAATTTTCTTTAATAATTGAATATTTTGGACCAGTTATTGGATCAGCTGTAAAATTACATTTTAAAACAACAATATCGTGCAAAGTATTATCAAGTATTATAAGATTTCCATTAACTTTAGATATTGCATCATTTGTTATTTTAGGATTAATTAATTGTAATTTGATTTCATTATCAGTTTTGCTAAAATCAGCAGAACTTCCTAATAAAAACGAAACCTCTCCTAACGTATTTAAAAACATTAATGGAGAAAAAGAAGGAAGCGGTGAACTTATTTCAGGATCAGAACTTGATTTTATTGAATTTATCATTTCTGAATTTTCGAAGGTATCATGTGAATTACTTAAAACATTCACAAAATCTTCAAATTTAAATTCTTTAATATTTAGTCCCTTTACTTGTTTTAAATTCAAATAATAGTTTGAATTAAAACTATTTGAACTTAAATCAACTCCAATTGCTAATTTTATAGTTGAATATGAAGATTTTGTTGTATTATATTTTTTATCCTTTGCTGCATATAAAAAATTATATGTTAAATTAGATACAGTATTTTCGTTAAAGTTAAGACGATAATCACCTAGCATTGATAAAAAACCAGAATTAGAAAGACTTAAAATTAATTCATTATTTGCAGTTAATTCAATTTGTGAATTTGTATTATTAGAGTCTTCTATTATTCTAAATAAAGATCCAGACGTTTGCAAATATCCATTTTTTGGTAAATTTATTAATAAGTATTGAGTATCAGTAGAAACTAAGTTTTTTGCTCCACTAATTAATTCACCAGTTGATGCCATCTTATACACAGTAGATTCTTCAAAAGCAATTAAAATTTGAGAAGTTAAATCAGAACCTTTCTGTATTAATACTAATTCATTATTCTTTGGAATATAAGTTGTTAATGACTCTCCTGTTCTACCGTTTATCGCTGTTCCATTTAAAAAATCTAGATTTGAAAAACTGATATATGACGAATTAATAATATCAGTAAATAGTTGATCACCACTTACACTATTTTCAGTTGTATAGATCCAATCAACTTGAAATTTAGTAGAATTAATATTTGACATAGAACTTAAACTTTCTATGAAAATATTTGTTTGATCTAATCTTCTATCTGGGAACTGTAATGTATTTCCAGAAATTGTATTATAAATTGTGTCTTCTAATAACCGAGCATTTATTTTTTCTTTATATCCTATTGGTAATTCAATCAATAATACGATAGCCTTTGCATCAATGTTTTCAATTACTCTATATTTTATAGGATTTTGATTAATTGATGTTTTTTCTGGGATTGGTTTTAATAAAATACTAAATAAATAATTATCAAATCTATTAGTATTAGACCTCTCAATACCATTTTCTCCTAATTCTGCAAAATTTATTTTTACTCCATTAAAAATAGTTGAATATTGTTTAGTAAATGAATCTAATTTTAATTTAGAATATCTGAATTGTGTTCTATCTATTTCATTTCCATTAAATTTTGGAATATACGTAAAATATTCCAAAAAATATGATGAATCAGATATCATCTTATTAACATCAAACGGTTCATTAAAATAACAATAGTTCTTTTTTAATAAATCTTCACTATCTGTGTATTCAAAATCAGATTCTATATAAAACCATTCATGTGTTAACTTTTCAGCAGTAGGTTTTGTTTCTCGGTGAGATGGTCCAAAATTATTTTCACCAAACATAATATCGGAATTTAGTCTATATGGATTATTCCGAGAATCAAAAGAATCTAAAATTCCCCATTTTGAAATATATGGAACAACTCTACCTTCTACTGAAAATTCTTTATTAAAATTTTCTAAATAAACATGATATTCACTAAGTAAATTATTGGTTTTATATTTTTCACGATACGTGTATGTTGGCAGATCTGGGTTAGGAATGCTATGATCTGCGCCTAATGCAAAAAAGCCAGTAAAATTAGATAAATTATTATCTTCATCTAATCTTGCAACATCTTGTCTTAATACACTTTCAGTATTTGGTTTTATGTTACTTTTTACTAAAAGAGGATTTCCGTCTATTATTGTATATTTATGTAATCCAGTAATATTTTGCCAAATAGTTGATGTATTTGACGTTGAATACTGTATACCATTTACTTCAATGGTTCCTTGACCAACTAAAGAATATACATATTCATCAAAATTTAATATTTTAGTATTTGGTGGAACCCAATAATAATGATAAAGATCAATCTCTGGTATTTTAGAATATTGTGAACTATAAGTATAAAAATCAATATCTTTAATTTCAAATAATGACAATATTCCTAAAGTTGGTTTAAAAATTTCCCGTATCTCTATAACATCATATTTTACATCTATAGGTTCATTATCACATAACATTAATGTACCATTAGTTAAATATGTTGTGATATCAGATTCACATAATTGTGTTTTATTTAAAAAAGTAGAACAATGACTAATTCTAGCAACTTTAGACCAATTAGTAGTTTTAACAACTAAGTCATTTAGATTAGACGACAACCTATCAAGATTTTCTATTGATACAATTGCATATTTTGTATTAGAAAAGCCTCCGTCTGCGATAACTATAGACTGTGTATGCTTTCCGTTAATACTAATTCTAGAATAAGCAGAATCTAATAATCTAACCGATAATTGATTATAATAATTTCCTACATTTTTTACTTGTATAAAAATATTATTATTATACGTTAATGCTGTTAGATATGATGATTTTAAATTAGATATTATATTCTTTATAGTTAATGCTAACTGATTAATATCTGTAACTTTATTGCTAATTGAATTAGCAGTATTTAAATTAATATAAATGATAGATCCTAATACTTCTTCAATATATTCAGAGCCATTCCATATCCATTTAGTATTATTAATAGAAGAAACATACTGTGTATTTATAGAGCTTGGTGAATTTGGAGAAAAAACAGTAGATCCTAAATTAGGATTGCTTGTATTAAATAAAATATTTGTTATTTCTGGATAATCAATTATATATTTTTCATTATTTGGAAATATTGTATTTAATTCATCATCAATAAAAATTAAATCATCATATTTTCCATATTTATCAGTTTTATCATATGTATATCCATTTTCATGATATAACCTAATTGTATCTAAATGATTTAGAATAGTATCAATTGTTAATAAGATAGTTGATTTAGAATCAATACTGCTAGGTTTTGCAGTTTCTTGTGAAAAGAGTTTTCCTGCACCAAAAGTTTGACCTAAATCAAATGATTTATCTGATAATTTAAATTTTATTGTGTTATTATATTGTTCTAATGTTTGTATTTTAGGAAAATGCAAATTTCCATCTTTTGTTTTTAAGAAAGGAAAAAATATATTATTATAATTTGATATTATTTTAGAAAATTCAGATAAATCAGAGTCTATACCAATTCCTCTTAATACTACACCATCCTTGTTTGTAATATTTAATGAAATTTCATCAGTTTCATTAAATTTATTAGGTAAAGGATTATCATTATCAATGTTTAAATACATTGAATCTATATCTATATTGAATTTAACTAAATCAATTAAATTACAATAAAATCCAATATATCTGTTTATTGAATAAGTATCTGAGCTATCATCATTAAATAAGAATTCTAAATTTAGAATATTTGGATAAATTAAGTTATTTCTTTCAAATCCTTCTGTGATATATTTTTCTAATTTTAATTGAGGAATAGATGATCTTAGTGTAGGACTTAATAATTCTGGAATTTCTACATATGTTCCAGTAGAAATAGAAATTCCTCTATATACAGAATACTTATTTTCTTTAAAATTAACATATAATGGTTTATTATTAAACATTGGATTGTTTTGAATATTCCTAATATATTTTCCAATTTTAGAATCTTCGCCCAATTTTATTGCTTTTACTAATTCAGCCTTTTTAAATAAATCAATTGCGAATTTTGAATTAGAAAAAGTTGGATCTAATATTTTTTGTTTCCACTCTCCTACTGTATAATTAGATGCACCTGGTATTTTTAAAATAATAAAATATTCTGGCAATATTGAATCTATGTATAATGGTGCTAAATAACTAAATTTTTCAATATACTCTTTTGATTTTAAATATTTTGCTCCACTAGAATATAGATCAAAATCATACTGGTCTTTTAAATCATCAGCAACAGTCCCAGTTGTAATAGTCGAACCTATAGCAAATGAAATTTTACTAGGAGTTTTTCCATCATCAAAAAAGGTAAATACATTAACTTCATGATTAGAATCTTCATTTATTGGAATATTTTTATATTTAGATTGTGCCAATTCTGAAGTTGAATTAATTGAATTAAACCATAAATTATCATTAGAATCTATTGTTATTTTTAGATTTGATGTTAATTTAGGATTAGTTCTTAATAAACTAAAACTCGCTGAATTATTAGTAAGACTATTATATGATATATTTGAAGTTACCAAAGCTATTTATTATTTTAATCACTTAAAGTGATTTGACTCATAGAGCTAGAAGATACACTACTAATTGGTGTAGCTAATGCGGTTTCCTTTTCATATTGTGAACTAACTACTATATCAAAAGAAAATGTTTCAGTTTTAAGTTTAATATCAAATCCTATACGTTTAGTATATTTCACATTTTTTAAACCAGATGATACATCTGCTCGATATCCACCAACATAAGCTAAATAATCTGAACATCTATATTGAAAAACTAATGGAATTTGTAATGCATTAGACTCTCCATATTTAACTAATCTTTTTGAATCAGTTGGAGAATACGCAGTTGCTGCAATACTCTCATATGAATCTGGTGAAATATACAAATATGCACCACATGTATATTTTCCAATTAAATATTTATCATTTGAAACAAATCCTTGTTTAATAGGGTATTTAAATTCTCTAGGAATCTCAATAGAATCACTATTTGGTTTCTTATATGCTGCTTGTGTAAAATATTTAGCACTAAATGCATTTGTTAATTCTTCTTTTGCAATTTCACAATGTACAGCTTGAGAAAACGGTAAAGTTGTTTGCTTAGTTGAAGAAATAGTAGGTCTATATATTGTAGACCATTCACCATTATATTTACCACCTTCTTTAATATCTGGGTGATCAATTGATATGCAAAATTCTGACAATAACCCGCCACCAACTGGCTCATTACTAGATAATGTTCCATTCCAAACTAATGAATTACTAGACATTGTATAATCAATTGAATCGACCTCAATATCTAAAGAAGATAAAGTTGGATCATATGGTAAGTAATGGCCTGCTGAATATGGTATTTTGGTATTATTAATAGTGATTCCGTTATATTGATAATTTGTATTATATAAATTATCATATATAGTACCAGCATCATCTAAGTCACCAGCTAATAAATCTCCAGCAACTAAGTTTTCAGATAAACCAATTGATCTAGATCTTCTATATAAGATTTGACCTTTTACTTGTGACGACTGATATCCATTTATTTGTTGTAAACTTCCTGGCGTTCCAGCAGTTGCTGTATTTATCATAATAGGAGAAGCATCATACCTTAAATTTGTATGATATCCATCATATGGATTTGCTGCTGGATTTGAAATAGTCGATTGTTGACTAATTCCACCATTTAATGATGCAAATAATTCTAAAGTAGTTTGTGAAGTATTTTCAATTTGTAAAATATATTGATTTGTAATAATTTTACCATGCTCATACGTCGTAATTGTTCCACTTGTATTTTTAATTAGCTCTTTATAATACCCAGCAAATAATTCAATTGTTTGCCCATTATTTACTATTATTGAGTTTCCGCTTTGATCAATTATACTAACTTTTAATTCACCCTCTCCGCTAGCTAATGAAGTTTGTATTGATGTTAAAGTATCACTAATATCTTTTAATTTAGAATATAAATCAATGATATTACCATCAGATGAGAAAAACCCACTAGCAACATCTTCTGCTCTATGTGGAAAATATTTATCTTTATTACTAAATGCTGTGTTTAAATGAGCAGACAAACCCTTTGAATTTAAATCTTCTTGAAATTTAATTTTAGCTTCTTCTGCAAAAGCTTGTTGTGAAATAATTGAAATATCTTCTTGTGTTTTTAAATTTGCTGGAAATTCAACAGTAACACTATTAGACCAATCAGATTCAACTGGACTATCTGGCCAACCGGCTTCAGATAATGATTTAATTTTTATTTCTATAATTTCGCCTTTATTAATTGGTAATTCTATTTGATTAGAATTAACAACCTCTGAATTAGCAACATCTTCATCCTCCCATTCATAATATCCAGTTGTAGAATTATAGATTTTATTTCTAGGCTTGGTCAATTGTTCTTTCCATGGAGAAAATGATCCTGTTATTTTATTACCACCTGCATCTGTAAAATCTAATTGATCTGCTTCTTCGCTTATACCAGTTGTATTTAATATACGCCAAGCAACTTTAAATTGTGCAATATTTTGTAAACCGTTATCTGACCTAATTGCATCAGGTATTGGCCACATTCCTTTAACTTTAAAAACTGGCTGTTTTATTAAAGTAGGTGTACTTTTAACAGCGGTAGTTACTGATGCAATTTTACTAGATTGAGCAGTGCTTAACGTTTGTCTAGTATCACTTAATGTTTTTAAATCTTTGTTTAATTTAAGTTGTTGTGATTCTGTTAATGCAGCATTTGTATTTAATAATGCTCGTTTTTCACTAATTTGTTTATCTACTTCTAATATTTGAGATTTTATTGCTTCTACTGATGCAATATTTTGTTTCACAGTATCTATATCATTTGCTGATTGTATGTGTTTATCAACTTGAACTACTTTAAAAAAACTAGAAGATAATGTAACAGCATTAGGTTTTTCACCAAGTAATTTAGGTACCTTTTTTTCTTTAGAATAATTTAAAAATAATAAGCTAAAGTCTGAAACAAATTTATCATAGAAATCTGATAAAGTATAAGTTTCTCCAGTATTTAATGTTATTGTTAGTTCATTAGAATATAAACCAAATCCATATGAATAATTTTGAGTTGTAACTTTTAATCTAGAACTAACAGGTCTCATAAAAATAACTTGTCTTTCATTAAATCCTATATTGATTGGTGCATATTTACTAAATTCTAAAGTTGGTTTTATTGTTAATTTATTTGATCCTGAAGAAAGCTCTCCTAACCCAAACGTTCTTTCTAAAATAACACTAGAATTATTAGTATCTACATGTTTTATTTTATATTCAGAACTATCTGAAGTAATTAATAAATCTCCAACTTGTAAAGTTCTTTGAATTATTCCATTTGTTGAATTAACAGATTGCTCATAATATTTTAGTGTATTCAAAAAGTATCGAGCAACGGTAATTGTTTGAGGTTCTGATAATACTAAACTAGTTTCGCTATCTTCTAAAATTCTAATAATATCAAATGAACCTGTTACTTTATTTTTAGCAAAAGGTAAAACTGATTCATTATTGTCTTCAAAATAAGAAATTCCTCGATTTTCCAAATCTTCAATCAAAGTAGAATATGAAATTTCTGTCTGATCCTTATATGTATTATCAAAATATTCTAAGTCTGAATTATTTGTTGAGGTTATGATAATTCTACCTATTTGAAATTTATCAATATCTGTTGAAGTTATAAAATTTTCTACCGGAATATCAATGTATAATAATGGATTTAAAAAAGATTCAAAAAACCAATTATTTTTATATTTAAAAGTGGTTGGTTTATTTATAGTTGAAGTTGAACTATTTTCTAAATCTGATACAATTTGTGAAATATCTTTTAATTCAAATGTTCTAGTTTTTCCATCTTCATCAATTACTCCGATTTCGCTTCCATTTCCGGTTAATAAACTATTAAATTTAGAATCAATTGATTCTACTTTATTCGTTAAATATGCGAATGACGGAACTTTAAATGTTTTAGAAGAACCGTCTTGTAAAACTTGATCAATAGACACAGAATCTGCATTGGTATTGAGCATTAGCGATAATTTAGATAAAAATTCTTGCATGTTTGCTATATCAACTGCAAGTTCTGCTAAAATATCAGATATCGAATTTTTATTACTCATTATATTATCTAATTATTTTATCTACTTGGAATGTTAAATTACTTGCATTAGTACATGTAATTTCAATAATAGGCCTTCCAGTTCGCCCATATGTTTCTGGAAAATCTGCTGCATTTAATGTCGTTATTATTTTGCTATAACTAGCAGTTTGATTAGTAATATTATTTGAATCTGTTTTTATATTAATTGAGTATGAAGATCCTGTGATTATTTGAGTATCTATAACTAATTTAAAAGTTTGCCCCTTTTTCCAAGAATAGGTCGAATCATCAATTAATATGTCAAGATTCGAGTTTAATGTCCAAGTAGCAGGATTCAAATTAGTTGATGAAATTGGTTTATAATGTTTATAATACGAATTTGTAAAACCTAAAGGTAATGTACAAACATTAGAAATATTAATAAATGGACTAGATAAATCATATTCCGCTAATAATGAATATTCTTGTGCAGAATTGCTTATTGTCATTTGTCCATTTATTGATTTATCTAAAGTAATTCCATATCCATTAACAAATGGTCTTAAATCATAAGATAATAATAATTCTGTTTTGTTATTATGTAAATCATTTAATCGATTATTAATGCTTGAAATTAAATCCATAATTGCATCGGTTTCAGAAAAAGCCTCACTTGCAGTAGACACAGTTGATTCTAAAATAGATACCCTTTTAGTTAATGAGTCTAAATTATTAGTATTAATTAATGCTTGCTTTGCAGAATCTAATTGACTTGCTAATAACTGCAACTCTGTAATTTTATCATTTATAGTAGTTTGAACTCTACGCAAATTAGTCATTGCATCTAAAAACAAATCTAATCCAAATGTTGTATAATCATTAATAGATTTTTCAACTGCAACATCTTCTATTGAAGTATCAAATTTTACATTAATTTTATGAGCAAAAGCATTACCGTTTGTTCTATCAATTGCATTTGGCTTTTCTTTAGATATCATTGGAATATTATATTCTATTCCAGATTGAGTAACTTTATCTAAGAAATAAATGCCATATAAATTAGTAACACAACTAGGTTCATCTGAACTAGCTTGCCCAGTTGAATCATAAACATCATAATATACTAAGATTGCATTGAACTCAAAGTCATAATTGTAAACAGAATCTCCCATTTGTGCTAAACTCTTAATAGTTGGATCATCTTCAACTACTTTATAATTTGATAATTCAAAATCAATTGACATTCCATCATGTGTTGATCTTAAATATTCAACTGTTCTAGTTTCAGAACCATCATCATATTCTTTATATAATTTTTGTATTTTCGGAGAAGTTGAAGTAGATGATCCATATAAATCTCCAAAATATGATGCTTGGTCTGTATAATACGTATTATTTAAAGAACTAGTTCCCCACCAATAACTTTCAGAAATAGTAGACCAATCAGTAGTTCCAGTAATAGTATCAGTTAATTTTTGAGTAACTCCACCTGAATCCATATCATAAAAGGCAAGTAAATTCATTCCAGCATAAGGGTGACTGTCACCGTAATGCCGTCCATTTAAATATTCTAAATCTAATGGATCACTTGGTGAATTTATAATAGCCATATCTGGATGATAATTCGCATCGGCTATAGATTCAAATAAAACCGTCGGAGAAGTTCCTACATTGGTTGGTACATTTATATATAATTCACTATAAGAATTATCATTACTTCTAACAGAATTAATTACATCAATATCTCCAATATATTTTACAACTCTGTTATATGTTGAAGTTTCTAAATCATACCAATCTTCTGAATATCTACGCTGATCACTTGGTAAAATAGAAGTAACCTCAGTTGCACTTGAATTTCTCCAACGAATTGCACCTAACTCTTTTAGCCATTTCCAAAAAACTCTTTCAGACACATTTCGTTTTCTTTCACGTTCATATGAATCTTCTGAAATCAATAAACTTTCAAAATTTAATGCATAATTTTGAAAACTTAATGCTAAATTTATATTTTGATCTGAACTTAAATTATTTAGCATTGGAGTTTCTCCTTGAGCTAAAAACTGCATAACATTATCAGTAGCTAAAGTAGAAGGTATTGCTATTTCTGGTATTCTAAGTAATGCAAATTTTGAAAATTTAAATTTATTTGAATTATTATTAAACGTTAAATTTAAATCTTCTAACCCGCTTTGAAATGTATAAAACATTCCTTTCTTAGTTTGTATTGGTTTTATTAAAGGTGCAACTGCCATTTTTTAAAATTATATGTTTTCGTTAATAATAACCATATTTTGGCTATTTGTAATTGTAAAATTTGAATAATCAGTAGATTGTTCAGTTTTTGTGAATGTTATAGATGAATCTCTTGGCGAATGTTGAGCTGTTACAATATTATTAATATTTCCAAATCTAACATAATATGAATTATCAACACCAGCATTTGCTATTCCAGTAACATCAGTTGTTGGAATTGAAGTCCAAGTAGAATTATTAATATGGCCTCTTTTGTGTGTGCTTAACGATGAATTTGTTCCATTAATAATATGTATTCCTTTATCGCTTGCAGTATTAGAAATAGCAGGTAATTGTGAATAGTTAACTTCTGACAAATCATATTTAAGTACTCGATTTAATATTATCGTGAATGATTGTCCAGCAGAAGGACGATCGGTTGCTGATTCATTAAGTAATAACCATATATCATTTGAATAATTTGTATATCCACTTGGTAAAATTAAATCTATGTAAATAAACTTAGGATCGCTTTTACTTAACGTTAATTTTGAATATGTATATGCATCAGCTGCGCCAGCAGTTAATGAAATTTGTCTAGGTGAAAATGATCCACCTGAATTTGAATAACTTTCAGTAATTGCTTGTTTAGGTAAAACAACTTCTCCATATATTTGAGTTTTAATCGGAGTTGTTGAATCACCGACATATAAGCCTCGATCTGCAACACCTAATGTTGTTGGATATGAAACTGTTGAATCACTTCCATCTGTTCCAATTACTAAGGTTGGAATAGCTATCATTGAGCCTGCAGTAGACGCACTAAGTCTCTTATTCATAGTGATATTATCAACTAGAAAAGTTGAAACTCCGGCTGTCTGTGTTAAACTTGCAATAGTCGCAGCAGAAGAAGCAGCTCCAGCTTTAAAAATTAAACTATTAGATATAACTGAATCTGAAGAAAAGATTTTAGCAACTGGAGTATCTACTCCAATATATGAATTCACTAAATCGATTTCTAAAGTATTAATCAAAGATTCAATTTTACTTTTAAAAAGCGTATTGTTTGCATTTATTGCAGTTCGCATATCTCCAATAAATGTTGTTGCTTTTAATTCTGTTATTGACAAAGATGTATCGGTAAATGCCATTTTTTATAATTCTTTTTTTTATTTATTTTATTTTAAATTTATTAAGTATTTTCACTTTTTCTATTATCTAAATATTCTTCTATATAATTTGAATATTCATATGAAGACATTGAATTAACTACATTAATTTTTGTATTTAATGTAGTAATATTGCCCCTAGCATCTTTATATGTAACCGATAATGAGTATTTACCAATTTTATCAAACTTCCATATAAAATATGATGGCGTCTTTATTTTAACTATTTCTATATTATTTTTTGTTAATGTCCAAGTAGATTCAACACTAGACACTGAATTTGAAATAACAATGAATATTGGAGTAAATATTAAAGCATTAATAGTATTTTCAAAAATTCTAGTATTTATGATATTTAAACTATTTTCATCATATGGAGATGGTAAATATCCAGTTTGAATACCTAATATATTATCATAACTTATGAATCCATTATTTATCCAGTATTCTATGTTTGAAGCATTTGCTTTTGTATATAAGTTAGTATCATTTAAATAATCTGAAAATGGAGCATCTAAAAATAGTAAATCTCTATCTAATTCTTTATTAATTTGTGATAGGTTTGATTGAATTTCATTAATTAAATTTGTATTAATTACATTAACTGGTTCATTAAATGTATAAATCGTTTTAACTAATGATAAATCAAAATTAATAAAATTACCAATTTTATTAATTTTATCAATATCTAATTCAATTTGATAATCTGATATTGTTAATATTGTACCTTCAGCCCAACCTCCACTTGAATTTTTAATTCTAATTCTATCTCCTAATTTCAGATTAGTATTAGAGTAAATAGTTGGAAATAACCAATTCGTTGAATATGGCCAAACTGTGCCTGATGGGTTTGGCCAAACTTCATTAAGTGAATCTAACCATGAAGATGGTCCTCCCCAAACTGGTCCACTTGGTGTAAGATCATATCCAGAAGGGCCATAGTAAACTAGTCCACTTGGAGTAATCCAATATGGTCCAGAAGCAGTACCTATTAAACTTGGATTAGAGCTAGGTCCACTAAAAATAGTTGAATAATTATCCCATTCATAAAATGGTCCGCTTGGTCCTGGCCACCATGGTCCACTAGGACCTTGCCAAAATGGACCAGATGCTCCAATCATTTCACTTTGAAACAATGTACATATTCCAAGCTGTATATCAATAGATGAAATATCTAAATCTACTGAACTTGGTACATATGGTGAATTGTTAAAAGTTCCAGATACTTGGTTTGTGACTTTTAATATTGAATGATTTTTCTTATCTTGTAAAATTGCAGTTGCTTTAACTCTATTTCCAAATACTTCGTATCTATAATTTTTCCAGCCAGGAAGATTCGCAGATTCTATATATGCAATAAACTCACTAGGTGAAGATATTAAGATTGGAAAAGAAACTTCGTTAAATCCTCCATATTGTAAACTTAGTAAATATGAACTTGGATTAGTAGTATTTAAGTTATCAAAATCTATATAAAAGCCATCAATTATATCTGGAGAATATGATAAATCTTCAAATGTAACAAACTTTAAATCTGATAAGATTGCATTATTATAATCAGATAAAGTCGGTTGATTATTAATGGAGCCTGTTCCAAATTGATATTTTTCAGATAAATTAGACTCTTTTAGTTTCTCATATTTACCTGTATTATTATTATAAATTTCGACTTCTTCTTGTGGTAATCCGATACTATAATAATTAGAATAAAAATTCCAATCTAAATAGTGCCCATCTAAATTAGTAGAATTTGAATCTTTTCCATCTAAATCAACAATACTAGCAAAAGGCTTATATAATGGGCTATTTTCTAAATCTTTAATTGTAACATTTTGTAAATTCTCAAAAGTATATTTACTCTTATCATGTATTTTAACAAATGATTTTAAAAATGGAATATCTTTAATAACTTCAATTATTTTATGCGCAGTTGATGCACTTCCATGCATATCATATACTTTTACTAAAATAGTATATGTTCCAGAATATGGTAAAATATGAGGAATTTTATAAACATTTCTAACTGTATCTCGCCATTTAAATTCATAATTATTAGGTCCATTAATTATCCATTCTATTTCATATGCATTTTTATATTTTAAAAAATCTAATACATAATGAGTATCTAATAAAGTAATTGTCCAACCGGTTCCAACAATATTACCTTCACTTGAAGTTACATTAACTTTTATAGTCGAATCAGTATAACCAAGTGGAGCAATCTCAGAAACAGTTCCTTCCATCCATTGAGATGGATTTATTGTTGAATAAATTTTAACTTTAGATCCTATATCAAAAACCTGAGTCGTTACACATGAAAAATATTTTAAACCTGTTCCAATTGAACTTAATGTTGATGATGTTGTTGCTTCGCTTAATACAAAATCACTAAATTTTAATCCATCTAAATCTTCTAACATTAAATCTGGTATATATGCTTCTAATACAATAGGGCATCCTATTTCTTGAGAAGAATCGGCTCCAACTAAAGACGGATCAAGCTGATCATATTTTCTATAAGTATAATCATTAGCATTATCATAAAATGAATAAATTGCATTAATTAAATCATTTATATCATTAGTATTATATGTTTGATTATTATCATATGGTCGAATTTCACCAGCATTAAATGAAATAACTGGAAATTGAGAAGTTCCATCAATTTTAGGATATAAAGTTTTAATATCTCTTATTTTAAATAAGGTACTTTTACTAGAAGGCGATAACACCTTTATTGTGTAATCATCGTTTATGTTTAATGATTCTATATATGTAGTATCTGACCAATTTCGTAAATTAAATTTTGAAAAATATATAAATTCACCTATTACGTCTTTAATTACAACATTTATTGGTAAAATTTCTTCTTTTAATTTATGTTCAATACCTTTTAGTTTAAAAAAAATTTCTTCTATGCTAAAACCTGTTGTTGATTCTATTTCAGGTAATCCATCGTCATCATATGTATCTGTTACTTGTGTAAATTGATAAGTTAATGCTAAAAATTCAGTTTTTTTAAACTTTCCACCTTTTTTTATTTGCCCATTTAAGTCAACTAAATTAATATTAGAGGAATCTCCAATATTCATTAATTCGGTTACATCAACCATCGCATATTTATTGTAATATAATGAATTTTTATCAGAATCTTGCCAATATTCTTTTACTTTTAATACATCTGAATATCCTAATAATTTTATTATATTGACAAGTGCTTTATACGTACCTACATATGGATAAACTTGATCAATATTAACTAATAAACTTTTTCTAGCTGTGTTTATTTGTTTCCAATCAGGGTACCCTTCTTTTAAATCATAATCTTTTAATAATAGAGCATCTTCTCTATTAAATTTTATACCAAAATTTTCTAACCAAACTTTGTATCTTTCATCTTCTCCCTCGCCTTCACCATAAAATAATAATTGTAAAACCTTAGTTGAATTGGATCTAACATTATAGTAAAGTTCAAGTGTTCTAGTATATGATTTTTCTAAGTTTGGTGTAAATGCAACATTTATTTGTAAAGGATAAGATAATGATAAATCACCAGATACTCCAAAATCACCATGATTTATTGTTATTGAACTTTGTTTATTTAAATATGGAGGATCATCATCATGAATTCCATCTCGACTAATTGTAAATAGAAAAAAGTTATCTTTACTATCTTGAGTTTTCCATTTTATTTCAAAATATGAATTTTCTTCCATTATTGGATATGAATATTCAACAGAATCACTTTTTTCTAAAATAAAAATATTAGAAACATCAAAAAGACCTAATGAAATTGGTAAAAAGTATTCATGTCCTTCCCAATATCCATTATTCGATAAAGTGAAATTATAAGATTCACCATTTCTATCAAAAAAAACTAAATTATTAACATTCATGCTAGTTGCATTACCTTTCAATTATTTATTAAAGAAATACATATTATTAAAAAGGACTTATATTGTAAATATTTCACTATCTCCACTAGTATTTAGTGAAACAAATTCAATTTTTTCGCCTGTTCCAATATGTTTGTATAATTTCTTATATTCTTTAGCATATCCATTTTTTACAATTTGCGTAAAATAAGCAAATGCATTATTTGATTTTTCTTCATTAAAGTTTTTCCAATATCTTAATAAATCTAAAATTGCAGATTGTATACAATCTTCTTTATCTAATGGATTTGGAAAAGTTAATCTATGAACTGCTCGATTTGCTAATAATATAAAATAATTTATTACAATTGGTGATAATTCTCCAGCTTTATGTTGATATCCAGTTTCTTCATTTAATAGACCATATTTACAACGAATAATTTCATTAGTAAAATCTCTATTGTTTATATAATATTTATTTTTTTTTGCTTTGGCTGACATTAGTTATTTGATTCTTTTCTAATAGATTCATAAATTTTCAAAACAGCTAAATATGAATCTATCATATCTGTAAATGGAGGTTTTATATCCTTTCCATTTGTTTTAATAATGGTGTCTGAATATTTATTTATTGCTTTATATAATTGGCTATTTGTTCCAGGGGTAATATTATTTAAAAATGATGTAAATATATCAAATTTACCAGCATTACCTTTTGCACCGATTGCATTTTTTAATTCGCTAGGCGAAAATATAAATAATTTTTCACTATGACCATTTAATACATTATCTAATATTGACTTTCTTAGCATACCTGTTGCTTGATTAATATCAAGTAATGCATTACCTTGTGCGCCATACGAGACACCTTCAATTGAAATAATAATATGTGAATCGTTTTTGATTTCTTCGTTTATTGCTAAGATTAATGAATCGATTAGAGTTGAATAGTTAACTAATTTAGAGCGTTCTATTATTGAATAAGTATCTTTGTCTTTTTTGCGAGGTTCTAAGTATATAAATTTAAAATTTTTATATTCTAATGATAAATCATCTAAAAATTTCTTATGTATTTTTGGAATATTAGTGTTAATTGCAGAAACCCATTTAAATTCTTTAAAATCTTTTGATATACATATTGATGGAAATTGAATTGAGAAATCTATACCTATAATTATCATTAAAATTAAACATTTTATTTTTTTTATTAAAAAAATAAAATTAGTTTTAAAACCTTTTTTAGCTTCACTATATAATAAGGGTGTTGGGAGGGTTTAGAAAAGAAATTCTAAGAACTAAGAACTAAGAATACTTAAATAATAAAAAAAAAGAGATTTTAAAATCTTAAGATTCTAAGACGCGGGCGCGGGCGCGGGCGCAAGTAAAAACTTATTTTTTTTCATAAGTATAAAAAAGTAAGTTTAATAAAAAATTAATCAAATGTTTACTAAATATGAAATCGAAAAATTATTATTTTTTGATATAGAAACAGCTGGATCAGAAAAAGAATTTAATGATTTGCCAAATAATATGAAAAAATTATGGCAAAAACGTTGTGAATATATAAGAACGATTCAATCTCATCCAGAAAATTTAGAAAAATCTGATTCTGAATTATTTTTAGAAAAAGCAGGCCTTCAAGCTGAATTTGGGAAAGTTGTAGGAATTTCATTTGGCCGAGTTAAATTTAGTGATGATAACCCTGAACAAAAACCTATTATTCAAATTGCAAGTTATCATAATGAAGATGAAACTTTTGTTTTGAAAGAAGCTCTTAGGGTTTTTAATGGTATGCATAAACATAAAATGATACCAATTGGTCATAATGTTAAACGTTTCGATATTCCATTTTTAGCAAAACGATTTCTTATCAACAATATGGAGCCAGCTTTACCCTTTCAGATTTGGGATAAGAAACCTTGGGAAATTAATATTAAAGATACATCAGAATTATGGAGTTTTGGTGCATGGCAAGAAGGATTTACTTCATTAGATTTATTATGTAATGTTTTAGATTTACCATCTCCTAAAGATGAAATGTCTGGAGATCAAGTTCATTATAATTTTTATAATGGAAATATCGATAAAATTAAAGATTATTGTAATATGGATGTAATTTCATTAATTCGTGTAATTTTTAAACTAAGTTTGATTGAACAATTTGATGATTCTACAATAATTTTTAAATAAAAATAATTTTTAAAATTTGAAAAAAGTACTTTTTGATACATCTGCTAGAGATTCACTATTAACTGGAATCAATTCATTATCTAATGCAGTTAAAGTAACATTGGGCCCTCGTGGTAGAAATGTAGTAATTGCAAGAGATAATAGTGTAGCTATTACAAAAGACGGAGTAACTGTTGCAAAAGAATTCCAATTAGAAGATTATGTAAATGATGTTGGATCACAAATGATTAAACAAGTTGCACATAAAGTGTCACTAGAAGCAGGAGACGGAACAACTACTGCTACTGTATTAGCAAGTTCTATATTTAATGAAGGAAATGGTTTAATTTTTTCAGGAGCGCATCCGATGGATTTAAAAAAAGGAATAGATCTTGCCTCTAAACAAATCATAATGGATTTGAATAATCAAAGTATTCCTGTTAAAGATTTAACTAAAATTAAACAAGTTGCTACTATTTCAGCAAATAACGATGAAATAATTGGTGAATTAATTTCAAATGCAATTGAACAAGTTGGATTTGACGGAATTATTACTATGGGTGAAAGTAAAACTACTGAAACTTATGTAGATATAGTAGAAGGATTACAATTAAACGTAGGGTATCTTTCACCATATTTTATTACAAATATTGAAAATTCTACAGTTGAATTTGATAATCCAATTATTTTATTTTATGATGGTAAAATTTCAAATTTAAAAGAACTACTTCAATATTTAGAATATTCAAATCAACAAGGTCGTCCTATTTTAATCGTTTGTGATGGAATGGAAGGTGATGCATTAAACACAATGCTTCTTAATAAAATTAAAGGTAAAATAAGAGCAGCTGTTATTCGGTATACTGGATATGGTGATTTAAAAAAACACCAGCTTGAAGATATGGCAATCTTGACTGGCGGTATTTTAATTTCCCAATTAGAAGGAGTTACTTTATCAGATGCAGTTGCTTCAGAATATGTAGGTTCGTGTGATAGACTTGAAATAACCAATGAAAAAACTATAATGATTGGTGGAAATGGAGATTCTTCTAAAATTAAAGAACGTATTCAAGAAATAAAATATCAAATTAATAATGCAAAAGATGAATCTGCTAAACTTTTATTAAAAGAGCGGCTTTCTAAATTTGAAGGAGGAGTTGCAATTATTAAAATTGGTGCAACTTCTGAAATTGAAGCTCGAGAAAAAGCCGATCGCATTGATGATGCACTTGGTGCAACTAGAGCAGCAATTGCTAACGGAATAATTCCAGGTGGAGGATCTCCACTTGCTTTAGCTGCAGATAGATTAACTCTTACTCTTGATAATAGAGATCAACAATTAGGTATTGATTTACTTAAACGAGCATGTCAACAACCATTTAGAATTATTTTAGAAAATGCTGGAATAAGTTCAGATGTTGTTTGGGATAAAATTAAATCTACAAATTCTGTAGATAATAAGTATTTTGGTTTTAATGTAAAAACCGAAGAATACGGAGATCTAGTTAAAATGGGAGTAATTGATCCAGTTAAAGTAACTATTACTGCTTTAGAAAATGCAGTATCAATTTCTTCATTATTATTAACAACTGATTGTTTAATTGTTAGTAAACCTAATGAAAATAATAAAACTGCTCAATAATTACAAATAACCATCTATTAAACAATATGCCTAGTGTATAAAAATACTAGGCATATGTTATTTTAAATATATCGAATAGATAATTTAAATAAAACATTTTATGGAAATCCTTGATTTTAAAACTTTAATTAATAAAGTTCATTGTGGTAAAACCTCGTCTTTTGGTTTTTCTGAAGAAGATTTTGATAATATTAAAGCATGTATATCCGAAGTTACTCCAATTGAAGTTGATGAATTTTCACCAAACATTGAATTAGATACTTCACAAATTGATTGTATGTCTAGTGGAATTGATGAAATTCAAAAAATAATAGAAGACCAAAAGAAAAATATTATTCCAGGGATTCACCAAACTATTGTTAGATCAAAAGTTAATGAATTAAAAGATAATTTAGAAATTATTAAATTTTATTATAATGAAAGATACCAAACTGCGTTAGAGTTAAACAATTTAGCGAATAATCAAGGTTTTAATGCAGTTAGAGAAGCTTTACAAAAAATTCAACCATTACCTATATTAAGTCCGCTTGCAAAAAATTTAATACAAAAGACTTTTTCAAAATTATCAAATCAATTGATTGTTAATTTTTGGGGAATAGGATCGGGTTTTCCGATTAGAACAACAACAATTGATTTTAGATTAATTAATTTGGATCAAATTATTATTAATTTAATTAATCCTGAAACAAATGAATCTGAAAAAAATACTATTTTAATAAAAGATAGTGAATATTTAATAAATGATATTTTTAAAAGTTATGAATACTTTAATATTATAAATCAAGAAGCATATGATCCAAATTCTTCAAATAATCCTCCAATTGAAGAATCTGATTATGATAGTTTACTTGGATTATTATATACTGGGATAGAAGATAATGATTATATCGGTCTTTATAAGAAATTAGCAAAACCTTTAAAATATTTATTCACTTTAGAAGAAAGAGGGTTAAGTTTAGATTCAGAACAAGTTGATCCAGTTTTAAAAGATATACAAGATGCACCAACCACATTAGTTGAAGATGATATAACTTATTATATAGCAGATCAACAAGTATATGAATCATTTTATGAAAATTTAAAAGATGAATATAACATTAGAGTAGAAAAAGAAAAGAGTGTTGTTTACCCAAATATAACTTCTCCAATTTTAGAAGAATTATCAAATTTAGCAAAAAGAGAAGCGGCTGATGCTATTCGAACTAGATTATTATTAGGTTTCGATAATATTTTAGAATATTTTTTAATTAATTTAGAAAATATAACTTCTATTTTAAAAAAAGTTAATTCTGAATTAGAAAATTTAAATAATTTAATATCTAATAATATTTTAGATGAATCTCAAATTGGTGAAAAAATTTCAGAAATACCATGTTTTACAGAAGCAGCCAATTTAAATCCACAAACTGCACCAGAATGTGAAAATTCAGCAAAAGAAAAATTAGGAGAAGATCCATTATATTTACGGACTCTAAATTCATTAAATTTTGGATTACCTGATATAGGGTCTCAATGCTATTGGAAAGAGTTTGCAAAATCACTAAATAAAATTTCATTATTACCATTTCCAGATTTAACTGGGCCTCCTCCTGCGAATTTAGGATTTAGATATTGGCCAATTAATTGTATTTTACCAGCAGGGCCAGCTTTAGCATTAATAACAGTTCCTCCAATATGGAAACCTTTATTTGTTATTCCTACTGCTGTAGGAACTCTTGTTTGTTTTTTAAATTTTCCGATTGCACCAATTGGAATTCCATTACCTTCTATTTATTTGTTTTATTTTGCACCAGATGGTACAAAATATTTAGTATTAGCAACGAATTTGCCATCTTTATGGAGTAATACTAAAAATTTATTATTTGGATTTGAATTAGATAATTCATCAAATTCACAAAATCCAATAGGGTTAACTGCGTCTAATCCATATAAGGGATATTTAATTAAAGGTTCATTAATACAGCCATTGTTTATTGGAGCGGCTTTATCTAAAGCTGACCGTCTTACTAAAATTGCAGCAGACCTTGCTTCTGGTAAAAATCAAAAAATTACAAATATCAATGGTGAAGAATTACCATTTTCTATGAAAACTGATGAATACTCTAAATTTTATAAAAGCGATTTAGAAATAATGAAAGAGTTTGTAGATGCTAAACCTAGTGATGAATTTTTTAGAGAGCTCGATAACCTAAAGGGAACAATAAATCGACAACTTACAAAATTAGGAGAAATGCAAACTTCTAATATAAATCAGTTAAGAGAAAGATTAAGAATTGAAAAAGTTGAAGCTTTAAAGCTTGCACAAAAAGAAACTGCATTAAATAAAAAAAGAATAGAAAAATATAAAGCTAGAAGAATTAATACAATTACTCTTAATGAAAAAATTGAATCAACATTAGCTGACTTTAATAAACATATTGAAAATATTAAATTCGGAACAATAACGTTCCCTAAAGATCCTACTAAGAATAATCCAGGTTTACCAGAAGCAATAACTTCAATATTAGATCTCATTACATTAGCATCATTAGGTGATTTAAAAATTGAAAAATCAGCATTAAGTTTAAATCATAAAATGAAACAAGCAATTGGTAATATTGATATGTCAAATATTACAAATAAGCAATTTTTTGATATATCAACTGACTCTGGTTTATTTGATATACAGCAGGCTTTACATAAAATAGTAGATGAAACTTTAAATTATTTAAAAGGTAAGGATGTTTCATTTGATGTTTCTATGGCAAGTAATGAAACTGAAAAAGCTGAAATAATTAAATCAAATAAAGAGCGTCAACAATTAGCTAAAGAATCATTGTCTTTTACTGCATTGGGTTTATTAAACTTACCTAAAATACAAATATTTGATTTTTCTAAAAAGTGTTGTGAAATATCAACTGACTCAGTATTCACTGGAATTCCGCCATTATTAACTATCGCCTTTTCTTCTTTATCAACTTTTATGCATGCTATAATAAATGAATTAGACGAAATTTCAATTAAAAATATCTTAGGGTTAACAAATAGTAAAGTTCAAACTTCATTTTTATTAAATGTGTTTGATAATTTAGTTATCTCAATACCTAATGTTTCTTTACCAAATCCAGCAAATTTACTTATTTTAATACAAGCTTTTTTAATGCCAATATTGTTATTAATATCTATTCCTAAAGCAATTAATCCACTGCAACCTATTATTGTTCCAATGACAATCCCTTTAGATACAATAATTAAACCTATATTTAAGAGTTTAGTTCCAAATATTATTGAATCAATATTTAAACTAATTGATGAAGTTAATACTGTTTATAATTTAGATGGTACTATTAAAAAAATAGAAAAAGATGGAATAGAAACAATTAATCTTTCCAATTCTAATAAAGTTTTTTCAAAAAATGAGTCTGATGTAGAAACGACTAAACAAATATTCTCAGTATCATGTGGAATAGATTCAACTTTATCTATTATTGTAAATTCTGAAGGAGTCCCGACTGGGCAAAGGATTACTTTTGATACCGCGGACGGAACTTCATCAACTACTGATCCTGTTTTTAATGTAATTTTAACATTAAATGATGATACTTCTATTGAATTATTAACTTTACCATTATTAGCACTAGATACGAAAAATTACTTCCATTTAATTACAGGAAATGATATTATTGAATTTATTAGGACAATTATTAATGCAGTATATTCTGAGATAACAAAACCTTTGTTTAATATAGTTAAATTATTATCAAATTTAATGGTATCATTAAATAGTTTTAGTTTTAATATTATTGAAGCAGCTATTCCAAATTTAAGCTTATTAAAATTAGCAAAAATTTTAATAGATTCAATAATTCCGCCATCAATGAAAGTCAAAATAATAAATGAAGATGCATTTAAAATAATACAAGATAATCTTATTCCAAATTTAGAAAAAATTGAACCTGTTTTAAAGGAAGTTGCATGGCTTGGAACAATTGCATTATGTTCATTATCATCTCCTGTTACAAATTGGCTACCGACATTGGGCGCTAGATTATTACATCCTATTATGAATTCAGATGATTTACCTCCATGGGAAAGATTAACATATAAAAACCCATTGTTTGCTATATTTTTAGATGAAATTGCTTGGAGAGGATCAATGTATGCAACTGGATCATTGATTTTTCAAAGTAAAACTCCTGCATTATTACCATATTCTCCAACTTTTCCAATTGTACACATTACTCCCCATTTAGTGTAAAACTTATTAATCTAAATAGATATAATTTAATAGATAATTTAAGTTATTTTTAAAAATATTTTTATGAACCAATTACAAATTATGAAAGCGATCAATAACGAAATTGATCCATTAACTATGTCAATCACTAAATATAACGAAACTGTTATATTAAATGAAACTGATTCTAATTCTGTTAAAATTTTATGCAAAGAGCCATATGCTCAAGAATTGTATGATCGATTTGTAAAAAGTGGATTGCCGATAAATGAGGCGACTAAAGATTTCAAAGAAGGTCAATTATGTATAGCAATAGCAAAAACAATAAACTTTGATGAAAAACTAATTATCGCTGAAGAAAAATATTCTAAAGCTAGAATAGTTATACCATTTAGAGACTTTTCAAAAGATCCACAAATTTTAATAAATGATCAAGATTCTAGAGAATTTAATGTTATTATAACTAAACTTAATTCTGGAGATTATCAAGGCTCTGAAAAACAAACTGCTGTTTTGACATACATAGATGATTTAAATGATCACATGTCATCTGATCAATGGTTTACTGTAAAAATAACCAGTTTGGTTAAAGGCGGGTATTTAGCATTGTATAAAAATACAATAAAATGCTTTTTACCAGGATCACATGCTGCAGCTAATGTAATCATAGATTTCGATGAATATTTAGGAAAGGAATTACCAGTTGTCATTGAAAATTATGATTCAGCTAATGATTTATATATCGTTTCATATAAAAAGTATATTAAAAAGACTTTACCTATAAAAATACATGAGTTAGAATACGGTAAAAAGTATACTGGAAATATGACAGTTAACCCATATTCATTTGGTATTTTTGTTGAATTAAATAATTATTTTACGGGGTTATTACATAAAACTGAATTTGAAGATTACGACGATTTTTGTAAAAATTTATCTAATTTAAATAGTAGTATTGATGTATATGTTAAAGATATTACAATAAAAAGAGGTGAACCTAGAATTTTGTTCACTGATAAACTCGAAAAAGTAAATGAAGAAAATTTAGCTTGGCAAGATTTTAAAAATAAAATTCAAGGTAAAACTTTAAAATATACTTTAGATAAAAGCGATTTTCATATTGATGTTGAAATGCCAGATGGCGATAGTATTTTTACAACAGATGTGAACTATTTAAAAGGTAAAATTCAAATTCCAAATAGCGGAGATGTTGAAATATTAAGAGTTGATCTTATACGTAAAAATTTAAAATTAGATTTTAAAAATGTTTAATCTAATGCATACATATAAATAAATTAAAGTATGAGTCAATATACATAAAATAGTTTGTTGATAGATAGCTAGTCAATTTAGAAAGTTTTCAAGCTCACCTACTACCAAGAACCTAGTATTCATACTTATAAATTAGGCCTAATTTGGGAAGAGTTAACGTTAGCTCTTCCCATTCTATATAAATAATATTGAAAATAATAAAATTTCATGGAAATATTAGGATATACTGAGTTTATTAAAAATAAACATTTAATCTTAGAACAGGATGATACAATGGGAGCAGCTCCGCCTCCTCCATCTCCAGCTGGAGATATTCCTCCTTCTACTAGTATGCCGCCTACTGATGATTCATTAGGTTCTGTTGGTGGAGCAATGGACCCATTCTTGCCAGAAGATCCAAATCAACAAACTGCTATTTCTAAGCCAGCTGAACCGTATAAATTTGTTTTTATACAAGATGCAGCTCATAAAAAATGGCATGGACATTCTGATAAAAACGGTGGAACTAAAAGATTTTCGACATATTCAATTGATAAAGAAGAACTTACTAAATGGATAGATTCTCATGCTGGTGACTATGACCCAGAAAAGATAAAAGCAGCGCTAGAAGGAAAACGAAAAATGCCATCTCTAATATATTCAAAATTTAAAAAGGATGTATTGGCTGGAGATTTAGGAACCGATAAGGGACCTATTGATATTTCATTTGATTCTGATACAGACTTTGATAATCCATCAACTGATGATTTATCTGTTGTTTTTTTAAGATCAACTAAATAAAACTATTTTTTTTAATTAATATATAATAATCAAAATTATAATAATTAAAATAATAAAAACAATATGCAAGAAAATTGGTTAACTGAAATTAAAGAAAAAATTAATGAATTAGAAGTTGAATATGATAAATTTTATGTGAAGAATAATAAGTCAGCAGGCACTATAGCAAGAAAACTTCTACAAGAAATAAAGCAACTTTCTCAAGCCGGGAGAACTCATATCCAAGATACAAAATCTAATTCTAAAAACTAATAGTATTTTTTATAATTTTAAAGTGAGTAATTTTTAAAGTTACTCACTTTTTTTATGAAACTTTACTTGTATTTTAAATAAAATATTTTAACTATTAAAAACTAAAAAAAACTAAGAAAACTATGCAAGATCTTTTTAATCTTAATCCAGACAGCTTTTCAGACTCAAAGAAAACTAATCAATCTGATCCAAATCTTTTTAATCCTAGCCCTGATCAAGGAAAAAATGGTACATATAAATCGATTATTCGATTTATTCCATGGGTAGAAGACCCAGAACAAAGTAAATATAAGAAATATTCAGCTAAATTAGTTAATCCTTTAACTAATGAAAGATTATATATAGATTGTCCATCTACTACTGGTGCACCTTCTATATTATGGTCGTTAGATACTGAACTCAAAAATTTAAAAGAGTCAGAACCTCAGTTAGTTGAAGATATTAGAAAATATTTTCAACGATATTATAATTATTATTCATTAATTTATATAAAGAGAGATCCTCAACTTGAAGAATTAGAAGGACAAATTAAAGTATATTCATTTGGATATGGAATTGATCAACTAATTCAACAAGAACTTCATCCTGAATCAGATTTAATTGAATCAGCTAAGAAAATTAATCCTTATGATTTAATTAATGGTAAAGACTTAGTTTTAGTCGTTAAACGCAAAACTAAAAACTGGAGAGACTATTCACAAAGTCAATTTATGAAAGAAGTTAGTCCATTAATAATTACACATAATGGAAAAGAAATACCAGTTTCAACTGAACCAAAGGTTGCTAAATTTACAGAAGATTTTTTAAGAAAAAATTCTCCTGATTTAAGTCAATATTTCATAAAGGAATGGACTGATTCCGATTATGCGAAAATTGCAGAATTTATTAAAGCAATAGTTCCTCATAAAGAAATCATTAATAATTTAGTAGCTGGATTAAGAGATCCTAAAATGAAAGCTCAATTTGTAAAAACAGATGATCGTAAAATATCTTTATCTGATGATTCGCAAACTAAAATGGAGTCACATCAAGAAACGAGTGAAACTCTTTCTATAGAATTAGATGAACTTACTGCTGTTACTAATACCTTAGATAATACTAAAGATTTAGAAAGTACTACTACTGAAGTATCTGATTCAGATTTAGATTCTTTATTAAATGATATGTAAAAAAATATTTGATTAATGTTAGACAAAAATAAAAAAGAACAGGGTCACTTAAAAAATAGTGACCCTGCTTCAAATAATGAAACTCAAAAACCAATAGCAACTTTACTTGGATCTATTAGTTATAGTAATGAAACTGATTGGGAAAATTTTTTAAATACAATGTCAATTGATAATGCATTAGTTGTATTAATACATGGTGTGAATTATGCTCAATCTAAAGGTTCATATAATTTAGCAGAAGCAGAATTAATTACAAAAGCTATTAAAACAATTACTAAATTACAAAATAATCCAATTACTAGCGATAGTGCAGATAAAACAACAGAACAAGATACTAAATAATAAAAAATGAATATTATTATAGATGGAAATGCATTTTTAAGTGTTTCAGTAAGTATAGTTAAAAATATTTTAGCTAAAAACATTTCAGTTGGAGAACGTTTTTACGTAAGTGATTTATATTCAGACAAGTATATTCTTAAGGATGCTAGTATTCGAGAATTTAAACGTTTTTCTATGAATTACTTAAATAGTATATTATTTCCATTTAAAGAAAATTTAGATTCGGTTTTTTTTGTTTTTGATTCTAAGAGTTGGCGGAATGATTTTATAAGTCAACATTCTGATTTACACGGAAGTGAAGATTTTAAATATAAAGCAGACCGTAAATTTGATGAACATTCATATTTATTTTTTGATTATTTTAGAGAAGAATTAATTCCTATTTTATCTACCGATTATGGTTTATATTTTAGTAGAGTTAATGGAGCAGAAGGTGATGATATAATTGCGTATTTATGCGAATCATTAGATGATGATATTTGTATTTGGACAGTTGATAAAGATTTAATCCAATTAGCTGAAAATAATACTAGAAAAATTATATTATTAATGCCAAAAATGATGGCTAAATATAAAAGAATATATACAACCGAGAACTTTAATGAAATTAAAGAAAGTAAAATTGATTTATTTAATTTAGATGCATCATTTATTAATAATTCATCAATCATTAATATTATTAATGATTTATCAACTAAAGGATATAAACATTTAAAAATTGATCCAACTTTTGAAATCCTAACTAAAATTTTAGCAGGTGATAAATCTGATTCAATACCAAGATTACATAGAAAATTAACACCGACTAAAGTTAACAAAGTAATTGATTTAATAAAAGAAAATACTAATTGGAATGAAATCATTAATTTAATAGATTCTGATGATTCTGAGTTTACTAAGCTATTCATTAATATAATATGTGATACTATAAAATTAAGTGAATCTAGTTCATTTGAGATGATTCTGAATAATTATAAACGTAATCGTTCAATAATACGATTAAATAGTAAATTTTTTCCAAAAGAAATACGTTCAAATATTAAAAAATCAATTAATTTAGAGAATTTAGAGCGATTCAAATATTTTAAATTTAAAAAAAATTTAATACATTAATATATGGAAAATCCAGGATTTATCCCGTTATATGAAAGAATTTTAATTAAACCAGATGAAGTTGAAAAAGAAACTGAAACTGGTATAATTTTACCACCAGAAACTAGACAAAGACCTAATAGTGGAACCATAGTTGCAGTTGGTCATTTGTTACAGAATTCACCATTTAAAATTGGTGATAAAGTTTTGTATTTAAAATATTCAGGACTTGATCTTGAATTAAATGATACTTTATATCATGCAGTGATGGCAAATGATTTGATTGGCATTATAGATAATTCTATAAACAAATCATTTGACTTTAAAACATATGACTAATTTAAAAAACACAATAATGAATTTTAATGAATTCATTAATGAACAATTACAGCCTGAAACTCCAATTCGTATTTTTTGTGATATGGATGGAGTTTTAACTGATTTTAAACGTGGATTTAAACGGTTAAAAGCAAACAAACATCATAGAACTCCAAAAGAATATGAAGATAAATTCGGAAAGCATTCAATTTGGAAAATAATTGATAAACGTAAAGAATATTTTTGGAAAAGGTTGCCTTGGACAAAAGATGGTCGAGAGTTATGGGATTATTTAGATAGATATAAACCATATATTTTATCTTCTCCAAGCAGAAGTGATTATTCAAAAGATGGTAAATTGCAATGGATTAAATTAAATTTAGGGTTTAGTCAGCGAAAAGCAGTAACTACTCCAGAAGAGCACGAAGAGCGTCCAGAATTAAGAGTAATTTTATCAAGTAAAAAAGATTTATTCGTTAAAGGAAAAAATGATATTTTAATTGATGATAAGGAAAGTAATATTGAAAAATGGACAAATGCTGGAGGTACTGGAATATTACACAATGATTCGACTGATACTATTCGAGTATTAGAAGAAATTTTTGCTAAACTTAGAGGAGAATCTTCAAACGAAGATGAAATTGATAAAAGTGAAGATGATAATATTGAGAATCAAGAAAATCAGGAAAATTTATCATAATTATAAAAAAATTTTAAATAATAATAGTTCTCGGACTTAAACCGAGTGGTGGAGTTGGCGTTTGTATATTAACTTAGAAGTAGTTATATTTAAAGAAATTTAATTATTCACAAAAGTCAGCCTAAATAAAAAAAAGGACTTCATATTGAAGTCCTTTTTTTTTTTATTTAAAATATTTAATTAGAATGACGGAGTAAATCCAGTAGATTGTGAAGAAAGTTTTCCACCTACTCTTGTTCTTGTAATTCTATTTATGAATTTATGAATTCCTCTTGGGAAATCAACTAAAATATCAACAACGCCTGCATTATTTTCTAGAACTTCAGTTCCATTATTACTATCGTCAAAGATAACATCAAACCATGAAATTCCTCTAGCATCTTTAACTGCTTCCAAGTAATTATTAACCATAGTTTTAACTCTCATTCGTGTAACAGTATCATTAAAATCAAATAAGAAGTTTAATAATATTCGTTCTATATCTTTTTCAATCGTAATGAGTGCTTCTCTAACATGAATGTTATTTAAAGCAGAATTAACTTTTTGGTATGCAGTATTATTTGAAAATACCATAACACCAAATCCTCTACGTCTAACTATTAAGTTAAAACCAGCTGGTTCTAAATAATCTCTATCTGTGTTTGTTAAATCATATTCTACTCCAACTATTTCAGGATCAGATAAAATTCCACGTTTTCCTGCAACAATTGAAAAAGTATTTCCACTATTATATTTTTTCATATATGCATTAGCTACATACATTGCAGGTGGAATAGATTTATTTTTACCATTTTCATAAATTACAATGTTTGGCATAAAATATGAAGTATATGAAGATAATGGAATTCCATTCTTTTCACCAGTTGCAAATTTAAATAAAAATTCAGGATTTGAACTAATATCTCCACCAGTAGAAATAAATTCAGTTGAAATTAATCGAGTAGGTAAATCAATAAAACTTGGATCTACTGATTTTTCATATTGTGCAAAAGATGGAGCATTTGCAATAACTAATAATTTTCCATGATTTGCTGCAATTTGTGCTAATTGTTGTTTTGAACCAGGATAAATCTGACCTTCATATGAATCTATTAAATATCTAATATCTAAAGTTTCATTATCTGAAATAGTTTCGCCCAAATTACTTGAATTTAATAAGAAATCCATAATTGTGTTTTGCATAGCAGCAGTACCATTAGGATATAAATTAATATCATCTAATACCATAGCTGGTATTTTATAACCAACTAAGTTTGTTGCATAATTTGGTATTCCTTTATATACTCTAAGTTTAAATTGATCATTTGTTGTATCAAAATATACACCAATTGTATTTGGATCATTTGGTGCTTTAACTGTTACTGTGTATTTTAAAGTAGTAATTGCTGATCCCGATGGTCCATATGATGAATCTGTAATTTTTTGAGCATATACGCTTTCTATTCTTAACATTCTATTACGCTGTGAACCTGTAGTTACTCTAGCTTTTATATAACGACCAACTTTAAAGAATTCATCAATTTCTGCACGGTTAGCTGAATCATATGGGAATCCTACCGCAGTATTAGCAGTTTCGTTTTTATTAGGATTACCATATAATCTTGCGTTTAGTGTAAATGTAATTACATTTGGTGCTTGATATGAATATTGAGAAGTTGAAGTAGTTGCACAGAAATAATTTTCATTTTTTAAATCAAAATCTCTTTTATATGCATCAGCTGCACTTGCGTTTGATTTTTCAATTTTCAAATAATCATCATCTGTAGTTGAATCATTATCAGCGGTCCATCTTGTTTCTTGATATATTCTAGTAATATCCTTATATACATTAAAAACTATATAATTAATACTAGTCTCAGATTGTGTGTATATTACACCATCACAACCTAAGTAATAAGTAGCTGGAGTATCAACTAAATAGTAAATATCTCCGCTCTCTATGAAACCATTCATCCATGCATTATAAAGTTTAGAATTTTCAGTAGCAATGATTGTACCAACTTCACTTATATAAGTTTTATTATTAGCATATGTTTCAGAATAAGTATCTAATTTAAAATGGTAAGTAGAATCGATAGGTTTTTTGTAACTTAATATATCAATTAAAGCAACTGCATTTGTTCCAGTTATACCATCATCAATTGTATAAGTATCATTTAAACCAGATGTAATATTTAAATCATCAACACCATATCCAATCAAATCAAGTCTTTGATTTTCAATAGGTTCAGTAGAAGATCCGCTATCAAATGTTGAATTTGATAAATCCATCATTTCAATTTTATTATAATCAATTGCTAAGTATATACCAGATTGAGCGAATTTACGATTAAATACAGTATCTATTGCTACAATAGTATTACTTAAATCTCTAAATTCTGGAATAATACACCCAATTGATTGATTATATAAAGTTATTTCACGTAAAGCAATAAATTCATCAATTTTTGAATTTATAATACCATCTGCATTAAAATATTCGCTATATACTGGATCGCTAGATAATGATTGGTAATTTGTCCAATCTCCTTCGACTACAATAACTTCAATAAAATAATCTTTAACAAAATCATCAATATTTAAATATTCAGGAATTTGAGTATCATTTCCAAGTAATGCATAATATTCTTTAACTGTTATATCATATCCAGATACGCTTGCTAATCTCACCCAAGCAGTTATGTCTTTTCTAGATAAATTAACTAATGTTAAAATTTTATTAGCATCTTTATCAGCACTTCCGTGAGTTGACGGATTTAATAAGTAGTCGTCTCCTAAATTAATATTTTTCCACTTATTAACCATATCACCATCAGCAAACCATAATTTTTGAGTATTATAGAAATGTGACATTGAATCGTTATATCGAGTTGCATTCCAAACTGAATTATTTGATCCAGATTCAGTATTGAATGTTGTATAATATGCAGTATCGTCATCATCTACTGGTAAAACGTTCATAGCATAAACAGGACCTTCTCTTAGAGCAACATCAATTGTTCTATGAAAGTAGCTGCCTTTTTTCTCTAATTTAGTATCAGTTTCTCCATAAATAAGTCTATTTGTTCTTGTACTATCAATTAATACTACTGAATTGATAGGGCCTTTTTTACTAGATCCTATAATAAGACGACCTGTCGAAATTGGTAAAGAAAGATTTTGACTTTCATCTACTTCTATCGTGTATACACCACTTGACTTATAATTGTTCAGATTTAATTTTTCTGCCATCGTATGCGGTTATTATTTTTGATTATTTATTCAATCTTTAATTTCAAAAATTAATATTTTTTGAAATGTTAAACTGTATCTTATCTTATTTATCAAAGTATTGCGTATCTAAACGTAAACTATTTATATATTTTATATAAAAGATGATTAAAATGCAATTTTTTATGGAAAAACTTAAAATATTTAAAACTAGAGAAGTAAAGGATCCTGAGTATGGAACTCCTGGATCAGCAGGTATTGATTTTTTCGTACCTCCGGATATTGGCCCATCTTTATTAATCCCACCGAGCGGATCTGTTTTGATTCCTAGTGGAATTAGAGCAAATGTTCCAGATAACATGGCTCTAATTGCATTTAATAAAAGTGGAGTAGCTACTAAAAAAAGGTTAGTAGTTGGTGCTCAAGTTGTAGATAGTGATTATCAAGGAGAAATTCATATACATGTATATAATACTGGAGATAAACATGTACACATAAATCCAGGTGATAAACTTGTTCAATTTATTTTATTACCATATATTCATGCAACTTTAGAATTTTGTGATACTCTTGATGAAGTGTTTCCGTCTAATTCTATTCGTGGAGAAGGCGGATTTGGTTCAACAAATAATAATTAATATGAAAACATTAAAAAGAGAAGATTTTCTTAATTGGTGGCTCAAAAAATATCATAATATAACTGTATCTAGTATTATTAATAAATACCCAAATGAAATTAGAACACCTGATTGGTTTAAATTATTTCCGGTTACACAAGATCAACATGATGAATGGTATAATTGGGCAATTGATACAATATCTAAAGAATTAAAAATTAGTAAATCTATGGCTAGACGGAATTTTGCATTCGATTATTTAGATTCAGCTCCATATGTTAATAGAAATATAAAAAATGATAATAAGTAAAGAATTTGATGAAAAATCATCATCGTTAATTGCATCATATTTTGATAATAACGGTAATATTGCATTTATTAAAAAACCAATACCAAAAGCAGACCAATTTAATTGGGTAACTACTACTAATCCAACTGAATTTAGGAATTGGGATGATCGGTTTTTAAGAAAAGCTCCAACTAAATGGCCAAGTGGGTTTAGATTAGAAGAATTAATTCAATCTAGATTAACTAATGCTGAAAAGTCAGCATTATATTCAGAAAACAGCCCAAATCGAACGTTTTTAGATATTGAGATAAAATTAGAATCTCAAGATTTTCCAGAACCATCAAAAGCATTAATGGAAGTAAATTTAATTACGTTTGTTGGTGAAAATAATGTAGTTTTCACATTATCAACAACTGAAGATTTTGATAAAAATGCTAAATCTCAAATGATTAATGAAGTTAATGAATATCTATTAAAAAGTAAAATAAATACTAAGTTTACTTTAAATTATATTTATTTTAAGGAAGAAATAGATATGTTAACTTTCTTTTTTCATAAATGTTTACCTCGAATGTCATTTTTAACAGGTTGGAATGTTATTGGGTTTGACTGGTTATATTTAATTAATCGTGCAAAACGGTTAAAAATTGAGCCAATGAAAAATATGACAAGTAATAAATTAATTGGTAAATCTCAAATGCCATTACACTTAGGGCTTCTTGATTATATGGAAGTATTTATGAATACTAAACCGTATAAAGTTGTTGAAAATTATAAATTAGATTATATTTCAGAACTAGTTCTTGGAATAACTAAATTAAAGACTGATTATTCTACAATGCTAGAAGCGCAACAAGATACTTTTAATTTTGCAAAATACAATATTATTGATACCTGTTTAGTTAAATTAATTGATGATAAATTACAATTATTAGATGTTGCTTTTGCAATTTCTATTATTGCAAATATTGAAGTATCTAGAGTATTTAGTGCAGTTTTTATTACAGAAACATTAATGTGTAGAGAATTTTTAGCAAATGGTAAATTTTTAGCAAATGATAAACGAGATTTAGATGAAGATTCTACATATGCTGGTGCATATGTTATGAAGCCGATTCCTGGATATTATAAGTATATAATGTTAGATGATTTTGCATCAATGTACCCAAACTTAACTATACAATTTAATATGTCGCCTGACGTATATTTGGGGAAAATGCAAAACCTAAACGATCCTATACCAGATAATATAATTTTTACTAAGAATGATACTTTATTTTCTAATAATAAAGATTCAGTAGCTAGAGTTATTTTAACTAGACTATATCAAAGACGTGTTGATATAAAGTCGGAAATGGCAAAATTAGAATTAGTATTAGATGAAATTAAAATTTAAAAAAAAGAAAAATAAAATGGCTGAATTTGATATGGACGAGCTAATGCGTCTAAACGATGCATATAAAGGAAACGAATATCAGTGGATAAAACCACAAGATAAAAATAAATTAGGAAATCTTGTTAAAGTTTTAGATATTATTCCAGGTAAAAGGAAAAATACACTAACTGGTAATATTCAATTATATTATGCAAAATTATCAGATGGGATTGCAATTGAAACTAGTGCATTAGATAATGTACTAATGAGAATACATGAAAATCAACAGCCTTTGTCTAAAACTGAGGTGTTATCTATATATCAAGAACCAAGGTTAGACGTTGATGCAATTTTAAAAGATTTACCAATAAATAATGAAATTATTGATAATATAAAATCAAACGATTTAATAAATAAACCAATTTCAGAATTAAATAAATTACAGTCTATTGATTTTGAAAGTATAGAACCTCTGGCGAAGAATGAAAATGTTCTTAATGATTTTGATTTATTTGGAATGTTTGAAGTAAAAGATACTCAAATATCTTTAAAATTAAACATAAAGCTTCCAGATAAAAATCTTTTAAAAATGATGCTAAATAACGCTCAAGATAAAGATGAATTTACTAACAAATTATCTAATTATATAAATAGTAATATAAATTTAGATTCTGTTAATTTAGCTGTTTATAAATTATTAGGATTAGATAAAAATACTAAATCTGATGGAAAATAATACAAACCCTCTTATTCCAGGAAATATAACTAAAAATAGTTCTTCATTAATTGATGGAAAATTAAATATTATCGAATTAAGTCGAGACGGTATTTCAACTAAAAAAATTGAAGTTATTCAAGACTATATATTAATCATACCATTTGATAGAACTCAAGATAATAGTATATCAAATATTTATATTAAAAAATATACTGACCCAGTAAAAGATGAATCTATTTCAACTATGATTATGGATATAATTGATTTTAATAGAGATAATACATCATATGATGCAGTTGGTAGAGTTTTATTAGAGGAAGCTGGTTTAAATTTAGAAGAAGAGGGACTGGGAGAAGATGAGATTTTTTATATTGGTCCATTATCGATAAATGATCCAATTTATTCAAATGTTAAATGTTATGCAATCGATTTAACAAAAATTAATAGGCCAGGTGAAAATATTGATTTTACTACTAATTTATCAAAATTTAATTTTATTAAAGATTCGTCTGACATCATTAAAGTAGGATTTCATCAAATAGTAAATGGTGATTATTCTGATGTTTTTATATTAGGTTCTACTTTTCTTCTTATTTCATATTTTCAGTAAAACTGATATCTTATTTTATATACAATAAGTATATAAAAAATTATAAAAATTTATGGCAAAAACACCAATTAGTGCGTTTGATAAGTTTACTAGTAAATTAGAAAAACGCGTAAGTTCTAATTTTGAATTAAAAGGATTTGCAGATATTAGTGAATATATTTCTACTGGTAATTATTTGTTAAATGCTCAATTATCAGGATCATTATTCGGAGGATACCCTAATACTAGAAGTATTGGAATGGCTGGTGATTCTGGAGCTGGAAAAACCTTTTTATGTTTAAATGCAGTTAGAGAATTACAAAAAAGTGGGTATTTAGTATTTTATGTAGATACAGAAGGAGCAATTGATTCAGCCGATTATCCAAAGTTTGGTTGTGATCTTAATATGCTTAGATACTATAGAATTGGTTTGATTAGTGAAATCAAATTCTTTATAGACGGTATCATTGAAACAATTAAAGAACTTAGGTCAGATAATCCAGATTTAAAAATTGCATTATTTGTGGATTCACTAGGGCAATTAGATACAGATAAGTCTAGGTCAGATATTAAAAAAGGAAAAAATGCAGCAGATATGGGACTTAGGGCTAAAGAGCTTAGGGCTTTATTCAAAGCTTTTACTTTGGAATTATCTAACTTATATGTTCCATTTATCTTTACTAATCATACTTATGAAGGAACTGATCAATATACTGGAAAGACTCCGCAAGGAGGCGGTGGTCCTGAATTTGCAGCCTCTATTATATTGATGCTAAGTAAAGGTAAATTAAAAGACGGTGCAGATAAAACAACCGTGACTGGTATTATAGTTAGGTCTAAAACCAGAAAAAATAGATTAGCTAAACCGATTGATATTGAATTTCATATTTCTCACCAAAAAGGCATGAATCCGTATGTTGGATTACAAGAATATGTTAGTTGGGAAAATTGTGGAATTGGTCGAGGTAAAATATTAACAGAAAACGAATTTTCTAAATTAAAAGAATCTGATCAAACTAAGTGTTCAGAATTTAAAGTAAATGATGAAACCAAATATTTTATGCCAGGTTCTCTTGCTAAAAATTATGTAAATAAATTTACTGGTGAATTAATTCCAGTTAAACATTTTTTCTCAGATAGAGTATTTACAAAGGACGTTTTATTAGAATTAGACGAAAAAATAATTAAACCAACTTTTAAATATCCAGATACTTTAGCTGGTTTAGAAGAATTAGAGTCTGAAGATTTTGAAGCAGTTGGTGATTTAGAAGATGATGAATTATAAAATTAATGAAGATTTACCAATTAAATATGAACTAAATGTACATAAAAAATTATTGTCATATCCAACTCATCAAGATTTTATGTTTGATATTATTTCATATTTATTGAAAAATGATAAATCTAATGAATTAAATCCAATAAAAGAGTTTAAATTTTCTCCAAAAACTCTAAAATATGTTTTTGGAGAAAATTTAAAAAATGATCAATTTTTTTCAATGATTAAAGAAATATTAAGAGACTTAATAGAATCCTCTGTTTTAAAAAAAGAAGACTCTCAGTTTTTCATAAATAGCTCAGAAATTAAAAAATATTATACATTAATATAAGATGGTTATAGACTTTAAAGAAAATATTGAATTACTTGAGCGGTTAATATTTAATTTTGTTATTTCTCCAGATGATAATGATATTGTAGTTCGTCCAGTTAATAGTGATGAACTTGATAAACGAGAAGTATTATTAGCAATAAAATCTCACTATTTTAATGATAATACAATACAGCATTTATATAGAGAAATTAAAAAATTTTTTATAGAATATCATAAAGTTCCATCTAAATATGAAATTAGAGAACTTGCAAACCTTGCAAATTTAGATATTTCAGATAATGATTTTGAAAAGTCATTTGCTATTAGTTTAAGTGAATACACTTATGACTTTTTAGTAAAATACACAAAATCTTTTGTTTTTTATAAAAATTTAAATGAGGTAGTTTTAGATACTTTATCGTATTTAAAAACAACTGAGGTTAATCCTAATAATGTTGAATTAATTACAAACGAAGTTAGAACAAAATTTAATGATAAGTTAAATTTATCATTTACTAGCTCTGATTCAGGTTTAAGTTTTTATAATGCAGCAGATCATATACAATTATCAAAAATAGGAACTCCTACTGGATTTCCCTTTTTTAATAAAGTATTAGATGGAGGTTGGAATCCTAAGACTTTAGTTATATTTCAAGGTCGGCCTAAGGTCGGTAAATCAATGGTATTATCAAATATTAGTGCTAGAGCTTTTTTATCAGGTAATAATATCGGTGTTGCTACTCTTGAATTATCTGATCGTAAATATATGAAACGGTTAGGTTCTATGATACTTGATGTTAAAACAAAAGAATATGATACTTTTTTAGGAAAGGATGATGAATCCGGAATTGCTAAGAAAATAAAAAATCTTAGAGAAACTAGAGAAAATTTAGGAGAGCTTGAAGTAAAAGAATTTGGTGCAGGTTTTGCTTCTGCGATTGATATTGAAAATTATTTTTTGAAAGTTCAACAAAATAAAGGATTTAAATTTAAAGTAATTGTAGTAGACTATCTTAACTTAATGCGGCCACTAAAGGATCAAGAAGGAAGTTATGGTAAAATTAAAGCAATATCTGAAGAACTTAGAGCAGTTGCTATTAGAAATGAATGGTGTATAATATCAGCTACTCAAATTAAAAGAGAGGCAGTTAATGATCAAGATTTAGGAATGGATGACGTTGCTGAATCATTTGGACTAGTTCATACAGTAGATACTTTATTTGGATTAATGCGAGGTCCAATGGAAAGACGTATGAAAATTAAACTAATTGCAAACCGTGATGGCGGATATACTGAAAGTTATAAGATGTTTAGATTAGATTATGAATATTCTAAATTAATTGAAGAAGTAGATCCAGCTTCTGAATATTATTCAGATGATGATGAGATAATATCATTAGAAGAACAAATGCGTGCTCAATATACTACTATACAAACAACAAAGCCTCCTATTGATGAATTAAGTATTCAATCTATTCCTAACAATGAAAATTTTGATAATCCATTAGATTTTACAAAAGATTCAAGTGCTGGCTCTTATAGTAGAAAAACGCATGACGATATTTTAAATAGCATATAAAAAAAAATATTTAATTTTGAAATACATAGAAGATAATGATGAATTAACTGATGATTTTTTAGATGATTCTGATGATATTGCAGAAGAACTAAGTATTTCTGGAAAAGATAGAGATGATAGACTAGTTTCATCATATTTAGATGATCCAACAGATGAGGATAGAATATCTGAGTTAGAAAGAAGAAAGGAAGCTTATTCAATATTAAAAAAAGACGATAAGATATTTAATAATTCTTACAATATGGGAACTATTTCTGATGAAATGGATGACTCTTTTGTAAGAACAGAAATAAAAGTAGATCCAGGTTCTGCTGAATATGATCAATATAATAAAGATCGGCAATCTGATTTCGTTGATAATATCATAATGAGTTCAGATATTTCAAATTTTATTGATAATTCTGAATTAATTTTAGAAATATTAAAAGAACCAGAAGACGGTAGTAAAAAGAAATTTACAAAAATTGAAATTAATGAAATTTTTGATGAATTGCGTAAATATTTAATAGATTCACATAATTCTAATGCTTTTGTTAATTCAATACACATATTAGATACAATATCTTCTTTAACAAATTTAGAATACAAGAAACTGTTTGATATGCTAACTTATGAAAATAAAGAAAATTTATTAATAGAATTAGATAAAAAATATTCATTTTTAAATAAATCTCCAAAAAATCAAATGTATGAATGATAAAATTAGATAATATACATAATATTTATTTGATAGGAGATACTCACTTTGGAATACGAAATAATTCATTAGAATGGTCTAATATACAAAAATCTTTTTTTATAGATTTTTTTTTAAAAAAAATAGAAAAAGATTTTGAACCAGAACACGACATTCTAATTTTTGAAGGAGATATTTTTCATTATCGTGAGTCTGTTAATGTTAGAATTCAAAATGAAGTTAGGGATTTGTTTGAAGTTCTATCTAAGAAATTTAAGCGTGGAGTATTCGCAATAACTGGAAATCATGACATTTATTATAAAGATAAACGTGAAATTCATTCATTAAAACCATTAAGCGATTTAGCGAGTAATATACATATCTTTGAAAATCCAGAAGTATTGTCAATTAATGGAAATCATAATTTTTTAATGTTGCCTTGGATTGAAGATAAAAAGTATATGACAAGTCTTTTATCTAAATATGTTAAACTTTGTAATTATGTAATATGTCATACCGATATTATAGGTTTTAATTTTAATAAATGGGTTAAAGTAGAAAAAGGATTAAACTCAGAAGATTTTTCAGATTATACTCGTATTTATAGTGGGCATTTACATAATAGGCAAAGTAATAAAAATATCTTATATACTGGAACCCCATATCAAATGGATAGAGGAGATTTAGGTAATACTAGAGGCTTTTATAAAATTGATGTAACTTCTTCAGATCTTAAAGAACAATTTATTAAGAATACATATTCTCCACAATTTATAAAAATGGATTTATATGATATTTTAGAAATGTCAAAACTTGAAATATCTAAAACTTTTAATAATAATTTTATTGATGTACTAATTGATATTAGCTTTGCTAATAAAATAACAATACCTACTTTTTTAGATTTAATTTCTGATTCAAAACATCGAACTCTTGAATTTTTTACTTATTCTAAAAATAAAACAAAAAATTCAAATACTATTAAAATAAAGGATTCGTTTGATTTAACTGAAATTTTTAAAATTTATTTAAAAGAAAAAGAATATGATATTGATATTAAAGAAAAAGTAATTAATGAATTTTTATTAATTAAAAAACAAATATTGGAGGAAAGGTCATATGTTTAATCCGTTTATACATAGTGCAGTTTCTATTAAAAATTTAAAAAATGGAAAATTTATTGCATATGCAAATGATAATATAAATCCGAATACAATAATTGAAATTTGTCCAACTATTTCAATGACAAAAAAGGATGCAATTATGTTAAGTAAAGCGGTTCCTAGTATTTTACCGATAATTATTATTGATAATAAAATTATATCAGAAGAAGCTAAATCTTTTTCTTATATTAATGAATTAAATTTAGAAGACCGTTTAAATAGCGGAGAAATTGATGAATCTACTTTTATTAAATTATTATTTTCAAATGTTGACACAGATTCAATATTGTCTTCGAAATCACATGTTCTTTTATTAGGAAATAGCTTATTATATGAAATCAGCGAAACTCCGAATTTAGTATTTGAATATAATTCTATGGATAAAGTTGGAATATTTAAATCAATTTCTTTTATTCAAAAAGGTACACAATTAACATATTATAAATAATGAAATTAAAATTATTATCATTTAAGAATTTATGTTCTTACGGAGATAAATTGCAGAGTTTTGAATTCTCAGATAATCCTGAATTAGTTTTAGTTGAAGGAAAAAATGGTGGTGGAAAATCTACAATTTCAGATGCTTTAACATTTTCAATATATGGCAAATCTGCGATACGCAAAGTAAAAGATTTACCTAATCGTTTAAATAAAAATGCATACACATATATCGAATTTATAACAGATTCGAATGATCTTGTTCAAATTGAACGCGGAATAGATCCAAATTTTTCAAGGTTAGTAATTAATGAAAAAGATCATAATTTGCCAGATAAAAGAAAAATTGACGATTTTATTGAGGAACAATTAGCAAAAATGCCATTTAGTGTTTTTTCAAATACTATTAGTTTATCGGTTAATGATTTTAAAAGTTTTGTAAAATTAAGTGCAGCAGATAAACGAAAAATAATAGATAGAATTTTTGGATTAGAAATTGTAAATGATATGTCTATTAAAAATAGAGAAAATATTAAAAATATAAAATCTGAGATATCATCTATTGAATCAGCAGTTTTTGCTAATTCTAAATCATTAGAAAATTCAAAACTTCAATTAGAGTCAATGAAATCTGATTTATTTAAAGCAAATTTAGATAGAATTGCTGAAATTAAAGAAAGATTAAAGACTCTAAATATAGATTTAGCGAAATACCAAGAAACTTTTAATAATTTTTCAAAAGTTATTAATAACCTTAACTTGGAATTATCAAAAATTGATTCCATTAAAACTTCAATCAATTTAAAAATCAATGATATTGATGAAAAACTGAAGTTATATGAATCTAATAGTAAATGTCCACATTGTTTATCTGAATTAACAGACGATTCTCATTCTAAAATAAAAACTGAATTATCTGAAAAACGAAATTTATTAATTAATGAATTTCCAGCAATTCAAATAAAGCTCGATAAATTAAAAAAGAAAATTAAAGAAGAAAGTGAAGAACAGAATTTTAGCAAAGAACGTTTTTATCAAATAAAAGCTTTAATTTCTCCATTAAAACAAGAATTATCAAATTTAGAATTAGAAGAAACAATTAATGATTCTAATCAAACTGTTTATTTAAATAATGTTATTAATTCGTTAACTGAATCAAATAATCAAAATCTTTTAAAAAAAGAGAAAGAGTCTCAACGTTTAAAAATTTTACAAGAGTTAGAAGAAGCATTATCAGATAGAGGAATTAAAAAAATATTAATGAGTCAAGTAATTCCAACATTAAATGAAAAAATTCTACGTACTTCTAAGATTTTAGATTTTCCATTTAGTTTTGAATTTGATATGAATTTTGAACCAATTATTACTCAATTAGGTATTAGTGTTTCACCTGATTCATTATCTACTGGGGAACAAAAGAAAATGAATTTAATTGTATTATTGAGCATAATTGAATTAATAAAGCTTAAAAATTCAAATACAAATCTTTTATTTTTAGATGAGATATTTTCATCATTGGATATAGAAACAACATATAGAGTCGTTGATTTATTAAAAACTTTTTCTACTAAATATAAAATGACAATATTTGTAATTTCTCATAAACAGTTGCCTGAAGAATTATTTGATCGCAAATTATCTGTTTCTAAAATTGATCATTTTTCAGATATTACAATTTCCTAAACTTATTTAATTTTCTTAATATAAAATAATATTAAAATAATAGTAAAATAATAAAAATATGTTAGTATTTAAATCACAAAATTTTGCAGATGCATATAAAGAGTCATTAAAATATGTAATGGATAATGGTATAGAAAATAAAGCTAGAGAAACCTCGAGTTTAGAATTATTAGATGTTGCATTAGTGATTGAAGATCCTAGTTTATGTTTATATGAAAATAACATTAGAGGGTCTAAGAAAAAATATATTTCAGCTGAATTATTATGGTATTATTTAGGAAGAAATGATGTTGATTTTATTTCAAAATATGCTAAATTTTGGAAACAAATACAAAATGAAGACGGTACTTGTAATTCAGCATATGGAAATTTAATTTTTAATATAGTAAATGAACACGGTTACACTCAATATCAGTGGGCAATACAAGCTTTAATTAATGATCCAAATACTAGACAAGCAATTATGCATTTTAATATGCCAAGACATCAATATTCAAAAAATAAAGATTTTGTTTGTTCAATGTATGTTAATGTTCACATTAGAGAAAATAAATTACATTTAAAATTAAATATACGGAGTAATGATGCAATTTGGGGTACTCCAACCGACGTTGCGTTTTTTTGTTCATTACAATTACAAATGTTAAGTCACTTAAGACAAGTATATCCAAATTTAGAATTAGGTACATATACACATGTTGCAGATTCATATCATATTTATGACAAGCATTATGATGTTGTAAATAATATGTTAAAAAATGAATTTATTCCATCTAAGATTGGTGAATTTTTTGTAGATTTAATAGACACAGATGGACATCCAACAAATGATTTAAATACATTATTTTCTCATATAGAAAATAGAGATCCTGAGTATTTAATTTTTTTAAATGAAGAAGATCGTCAAGACATATACCAATGGATTTACTCAAATATTTTATAATAAATGAATATAGACAAGCAAAATAAATTAGATAAAGTATATATGAAAATGACCGAAACTTGGTCAACTCTATCATATGCTAAACGTTTAAAAGTTGGTGCTTTAATTGTTAAAGATGGTGCAATTATATCAGATGGATATAATGGAACACCTAGTGGTTTTGAAAATGAATGTGAAGAGCCTGTATATTCAGAAGATAATACTCTTATTAAGTATCAAACTAAATGGTATGTTTTACATGCTGAAGCTAATGCAATTTTAAAATTAGCTAGATCTACACAAAATAGTGAAGGATCTACTTTATATTTAACATATTCTCCATGTCCAGAATGTAGTAAATTAATATTTCAATCTGGAATTAAGCGTGTTGTTTATAAAAATGAATTCCGAAATACAACAGGATTAGATTTTTTAAGAAAGGCAGGTGTTGAACTTAAAAAAATAGATATGGATGATTGATGAAAAATTAAGAGAATTAGATATTCTTTTTGTTAAAGAACAAAAACACTTTGTACATACTTTTGGAAAAAAGAGCAAATCTGATTATTTTTTAAATGTAAATAAAGTAATGAAAGATAAATTTGGTCATAATATTATGATACCTAATAAAATTCAGGCATTTTTAATAAATTATGAAATTCGAAAAATTTTAGATAAGGCAATAAATGTTAGAAGTAGAAAATATACAAGAATTATTTACATAAATACAAATCTATCTATTAATACTATTTTAAATACTTTAGATTTTTTAAAAGCTACATATTTAACTATTAGCTTTGATGCATATTTATTAGATTTAGAAGATGAATTTATAACAATACCAAATTCTATAAAAATTATAAATACAAGGAGGTAAGTTATGTTAAAATTAAAATCATATTATCGTTACTTATTAAAAAAGAAACATTCAAATGTTAGTATTAATCGAGTATTTAATGGATCAACTCAATCTAATATGTATGTCAAATCAGTTAAAGTTTATCAAAAATAAAAAAAGGAGCAGAATACCTGCTCCTTTTTAAAAAATTTAAAGTATTAATTCATTTCTAAATTATCTTCATTATTTAATTCAGCATCTTCCGTATTTTGTAATTCTTCGTCATTTTCTTCAGATTTACATAATTTTTCAATTGCTGCACAAATTAAATCAACAGCTTCTTCTTTTTCAATCTCTAATTCTTCTATAATTTTATCAATAACTTCATTTAGGTCATCACCATATTCTTCAATAACTGACTCTAATTGTTCTTCATCGACTTCATATGCAGTATCTAAAGGCTCTTCCATTTGATTTTCTAAATTAGGATCTTCTTCTTCATTTTGCATATACTCAGGTTGAAATTCTTCTTCATTTTCAAAATTTTCATTAACAAATCTATCAAATGTTAATATTTGAACCTTTTCATTTACTTTATCTGTAAAAACTGTTGATTTTGCATTCATAATTTTTGTTGGTTTTATTTTTGCATCTCTGTTTACTTTGTCTTTAGACATTGCATTCCATGCGCTATCATAATTTGGCTGAAACATTTTTTCTCCAGTTTGTGGATTTGTTAATTGCCCTTCAGTTTTATGATTTCTTTCTATTTTTCGTTGATATTTATCTAAAGATTTTCTAGTATTTCCATCAAATTTTTCAGTTTCATTTGGACCACCAAATGGAGGTTTGTCAATTTCTGTAAAGTTTGACGTTTTTGGAAAATCTCTTCTTTTTACATTAAACATGTCCATTTTGAATAAAAATTATTTTATTGCCCAATTCGAGTTTCAATATATCGATCTGCTACAAATGGAACAGATAATGTTGCAATACCTTCATCTGAATAATCTAGTGACCATTCATTGAACTTTTCAGAATCTAAGAATACTGGATTGAATACAAAATCTCTAAAAATAAGTCCTGCTCTATTAAATATTGTTACTTGAACAATTGCTGGATTTGCTGTACTTCCTGCATAATCTCGTTTTAAACCTTGTGCGCCAGTCATTGGATTATAAATTAAATCAGACCAAGCTCTAAATGCATTATAAATGTAATTATCATTATCTTCATTAAGGTTAAGAGAAAAATCTATTTTAAATTTAGATAATGTTGTAGCAGGACGAGCTGCAGCATACGCACGGTCAGCGAATTTATATTTTTGTGTTGCTAATTGGCCGCCTGCATTTCCTGAAAGTTCAGGTAATGGTCCAACTTTAATAATATGTTCTAATGTAAGATTGTTTTGAAATCCAATTTTTTCTGAAATTGCTGGAGGCGGAGTAATTATTACTTCGAACTGATTTAAATAAATCGGTTCATATCTTCCAGGACCAGCTGTATGATTTTTAAAATGTGGTAAACCAGCCATTTGTAATTATGTTTTTATTTATTTATTAGAGAACTTGGCACTTTATTAATAGCTACTTATTTTATTGATTTTGCCATTTTTGCCATTTTTTCGGTTTCTTCTTTTGATTTTCGATATCTTTCTTTTTCTATATCTGAATTTTTAATTTTTGAAAGTTCATTAAAATATATATCGTCATCAATTTCTGTATTTTTAGTAATATTATTATTTTCATTTGGTGTAATCGTTAATTGTATTGTTGGTAATATTTCAACTAATAGATTAACACCATCTTCTGTTTGTCCGAATTCAGACATTTGAAATTTATAAGTTTTAGATTTAGTTATTATTTCTATCCAAATTTTTTCAGTATTATCAATAGTTTCATTATTAATTTTACGATATAAATTTTTAGAAACAAAATGTTTAACTTCTATGCTTTCATTATTTGATTGTGCATCAATAAAATTTAATTCTTTTCCATACACTATAACTTTATATTTAGAAGACTCAGACAATTCATTTGATGCATCTGGCGAGTTTATCGGCTGAGGTTCATTAGTTATCTCATCTTTATGAATCAATTGATTCGGTAAGCTAGGAACACCTCCTCTATTTTGTACGCTAGGAACACCTCCTCTATTTTGTACGCTAGGAACACCTCCTCTATTTTGTACGCTAGGAACACCTCCTCTATTTTGTACGCTAGGAACATTTGATGTTTTTGTAGCTATTGGATATTCCTTATTTGCTATTGGATATTCCTTATTTGCTATTGGATATTCCTTATTTGCTATTGGATATTCCTTATTTGCTATTGGATATTCCTTATTTGCTATTGGATATTCCTTATTTGCTATTGGATATTCTTTATTTGCTATTGACTTAATAGACTTGTTTGAATTTTCAGATACAGCTATCTTATTATCAATATATGAATTTATTCGTTTTATTAAATTTAATAAGCTATCAATGTTTGTATATTTATAATAAGTAGATAAACCAAACATATTAGTATACATTAAATCAGGATATATGTCTGATTCGTGTATAATAACTTCTTGCTTATTTTGATTCCAAATAGGCTGTTTATTATTACCTGGATTATCCCAAGTTATTTTAAAACTAACCTTAGATTCTACAATTATTCCGTCACCTACCATTTTTCTTTATATTAATCTTCATTATTAAAATCAGATTCGTTAGCACCATATCGACTTTGAATAGTTTTTGAATATTCAAGCTCTTCGTTACTATCTTCAATATTATCAGCCATTAAATCATTTTCAGTTTTAGCTTCTTCCTCATTTTCAGTAGGTTCGCCAAATTTAAATATTTCAAAACGATCTTTTATTTCATCGTCTACTTCATTTATAAATTCATCTAACTCATCTTCGGTAATTGTTACAATAATGATAGGTTCTTCTGATTCTTCTGCTTTCTTGATTAATTCTTCTTTACTAATATAATCAAAGTCGGATTGTTCTTCATTATTTAAATTATCATCTGTAAGATCTTCTGTGTTTTCGGTATTGTCATTTTCAATATTGTCAGCTTCAAAGCTTTCATTAATTGAACGATTATATCTTTCTTTTATAAAAGTATTATAATCAGTAATAATTGTTTTTTCCATAATATTATTATATTTTATTAATCAATAAAAGTTGCAGCTAATACTCCAACAATTTCAACTTTTTGAGATAATTCTGGATTATCTGATATTCCATTAATGACATTATAATAAATTTCGATTTTTGGATCTTCTATTTTATATTTTTTAATGTCATCGTTTATTTTTTTCTTTATTATATTTTTAATATGAGTAAATTTACCAGGTTCAGTTATATAAAATCGAACAGTATCATTAGGTAAAATATTAATTCTTTGATTTTCTGGTTTAAAATTATAATTTGAAACTAATTGATCAAGTTTTGCATTTCCGATAGTATAATCATAAACTTTATTAGGGTCTATAAAATCTTTTTTAATTCTAGGTTTTAAATCAGACCTAAACATTTCATTTACAAAACTATTATAATCAAATATAAGTTTTTTCATTATTTAATATCTATCTTTATTACCTTTAAATTCTTTTCCTTTATTCGATTTTTTCTTAGAAGGATCAACTGGTTTATAATTTGCCCAAATTTCATTATATATTCGACAAGATGCTCCCATGAAATTAACAATTCCTACATACTTTTTTCGATCGTCTCCTTTCATTTTAGAAATTTTCTTTCCAATAGATCTAGCGTCATCTAAATCTAATTCTTCATCATCTGATTTTCCAACCAAATCTTTTAATGAATTTTCTTCATTAACAACCGGGGGACCGGATGGATCTTCTGGATCAGGTTCTTCAATTATTTCAGATTCTCGATTTTCTATATAATTATGCATATCTTCTAATCCTTGTCTATATGCATCTTCTATCGTATCTGGCAAATTTTCTACATTTTCTTGATAAAGATTTTCAATTGGACTATCTAGTTCAACTTCAGTTCCAGTTGTATCAATTGAATTCATATCTTGTTCAAATGATTCAAATGTAGCATATGCTTTTATAGATTGATTTGTCATTTAATCTTATTTTTTATTTTTCATTCCAGTATATGCTTTATTAACTGCTGCATTTGGAGTAACTTTGCCAATTAGCATTTTTGCCATTTTTGGATCAACTGTTTTACTTAATGAACTTCCTCCTTTTGGAAGATCTGCGGTATTTTGATTAATTACTTTAGTTAGAGCAGATCCTTTTTTAGTAGGCAAAGTCGTTGTACCTTGATTTACTCTTTTTTTAGGAATACTTCCTTTTTTCTCTGGCATTTTAGCCATATTAGAATCTGTTCGTTTATTTGGAGTAGATCCTTTTTTCTCTGGCAGTTTAGCCATATTGTCATTTACTGAATTAGAAATTTTACTTCCGCTTGGAGTAGAATTACTTAGTTCTTGATTAGTTTTCTTTTCTAATAGAAATTCATCATATGACATAACAACATTTTTACCCATGTTTATTTACTTTTTTTTTAATATTAATAACTATCTTTATTTATTAGGGAAGTTTTCATAAGTTTGTAGAGTTTAAACAATATGACCAATTTCCACTTTCGAAAGTTCTATAATATTTTAGATTACTCATTATTTCAGATTCACTAAGTTTAGTTGAATATCCAAGTTTAACTAATTTCTTTTTTGTAAATTTACGGCGGTTTTCTCTAATTCCATTTATTACCCAACTATAAGACTGAGTCCATCCAATATTTTTAAATCCTAATTTTTGATAAACGTTATTATTTTTATCTGGGCTTAAATCAACATCGGCTTTTGTTAAAATTTTATTGGGAGAGTAGTTTCTAATAAAAAATTTTAATAACTTAGATGCTCCACCAATCACTTTAGTTTTTTGTTTAAAACATAATCGATCTAAGTGCCATATATTTTTTATTTTTAAAAATGTCATAACCCCAATTAATTCAGTTTTATTAAATAATCCAATTTGTATAGTTGACGATTTTCCACGTTTTAAATGATTAGTATTACAAAAGTCTATTGCTGTTTTATTATTAATTATTTTTATATTACAATTTCTGGCATAAATAGTTGTAATGTCATGATTTAACCAAATACTAATCATATTTTTTATTAATTCTTTATTCAAATTCCAGTCATCTTCCCATATTTGATATACTTTAATTTCATTATTTATTGCTAATTGTGATTTAGTAAAATGATATTTTTTTTCTTTAAAAATTTCAGAATGCCAATATACTCCATTAACTTCAATTGCAATTTTTTTAGTAGGGAAATAAATATCAAATTCAATATTTTTAATTGCTTGTTTATAATTAGTTAAAATTGGTATGTTTGATATTTCTTTAATAAAAGCAATAATTTCTTTTTCTAAATTTGAACTTGATTTATCTGGAACGTATGGATTACAAATCAAACATGGCGATTCGTTTTGTCTTAATCTAGTATTAACTGAGCATCCTGGTAAACTTAAAGAATTTCCACATTTTTTACAAAGTAGTTCATATTTTTGAGAATCTGAATAATACTTTATTATTTCGATATCGTGTTTTTGTAATTTCTTTGCTGCGATTTTAATACTGGTTTTAGTGTTTGATTCTTTAATTTTTTCTTTAATTTTTTCATTTTTTGCTGCGTTTTCAAATCCATATTTTTGTAAATTAGTTTCTTTTGTTTTATTTGATTGTATGAAATCTAATGTTCCAAATTTAGATAAAACAGTATTATTTCTTTTTTCTAATATTTCTTTATTTTTTAATGGCGAATCGACTCCATATTTTTTTAACATTGTATTTGTATAATTTTGTCTTAATTCTCCTTTTGAATTATGATCGACTCCATATTTTTTTAACATTGTTTGTTTTTGTTTATCTCTAGTTGTTTTTAGTTGAGTTGCATGGTTTACTCCATATTTATTTTTAATAGTTTTTTTATAATTTTTATTTCTACTTATGTCTATGCATTCTTTTTTTCCACACGTTTTGTGATATCCTGATGAATATCGATAGAACTGTTTTTTTCTTCCACAAACACAAGTAGAGTTAGTTCCATCAGTTAACACTTCATATAATAGTTGGGAAATATTTAAATCTTTTATATCATATTTAATCATGATATAATCAATTAATTGTTGATTAATTGATAATTCTTTAAGTTCTTTAATTATTCGTATTTTATGTTCTTTTTTATATTTTAAAGTTTCTCTTAATTCTTTAATTTGTTTTTCCATAGTGCTATGATTTCTCTTAAAATTGGTTTATTTTTATATATCTTAATTATACAAAAAAAACTCCTAATAAATTAGGAGTTTATATCAATTAAGATTTTGTTAGATATTAATACGCAGTAGAAGGAGCAACCGATCCAGTAAGTACTCCAAGACCATTAACAGTCATTGTGATGTACTGAGTTTCTGGGTGCCATCCTGCTTCAGTAATAGCATAACGTGATTTTAAACCAATTTTTGGTGAGAATGTACCTTCGGAAATAGTTTGTAGAGATTCTGCCATGATATAAGGTAAGAATTTAATACCTGGTTCTTCATCTGCGCCTTTACGTCCAATATGAATTCTATTATCACCAAATTTGAGGTTAGGATCAACATAAATTGTTAAACCGTGAACTTTACCAGCTGGATATAATTGTCCAGGTCCTGATGGAAGATCATTATTAAATGGTGCGATTGAATATCCAGATACGTCTGCTAGAGCTGATGCTACTCTACCGTTAGTAACGATATGCGTACCTGCTCCAAAACGACCTCTGTGATAAATCAAGTTAGCCATTTCTAAGATCTTAGTAACAACTCTACGTTGTAGAGTAGAAACATTTTCGAATCCAGAACCAACTGTTAAATCCAATGTAGTAATTCCACTACCTTCGATTGCATCAATGTTAGTTTTATGTATTGCTCCGAGTGCAAAGCATCTATCAACAAGTTTTTTGTTAATTGATTGTGCCACTTCGTTAACTGCAACATTTTCTAACATAGAAATAACGTCAAAGTTCCAAACTCTATTAAGATCTTGGATCTGCTCAACTGTTGCTGAGACAGATACTTGGTCGCCCTTAGCTTCAACGAACTTAGTGAACATTTTTAAACCCATTTGACGGAATTTAGAAACTTCTGCTGTTTCTCTCTTCATTCCTTCGATTTGAGAATCAGTTGTTCCAAGATATGGTCCGTCCCATGCATCAGTTGCATAATTTGCATCAGATGAAGTTGTGAATCCAGAAATATGGTTTTCTAATGCAGATACTAATGATGGAGTATTTGCTGCTAGAAGTGTATAAGTTTTAACTAATGCAGCTCCTGCAATTGTTGCCGTTGTGAAAACACTACCAGTTGTAATATAATCAGCTAATGATTTTTCTCCGCTAGTTGATGAATCACTAATAACTTTCCACATACCAGTTCCGTCAACTCTTGAGAAACCAATAAAAGATAATGTTAATACATCACCACCAACTGTAATAGTAGCAGTGTCACCACTAATTAATTGAGAGAATGTTCCTCCTGTAGTAAGAACAGTTGAACCTTTAACTCCATTAATTTTTACTACGAATGGATTGTATTCTTGATCAGTATTACCACCTTGGTATACATAATCTAAATATGGTAAGAAACCAACCGGTGCGTCCATAGGAACTACACCAACCATATCAAAACCAATAGTTTTAGCTGCAACTTGAATAGCTACAGGAAGTAAACTCGGGAATTTATCACCAGATCCAGAACTTGCATAACTTGCTTTAGCTGCGGTTCCAGCACCGAATGCTGAAAAAGGAGTCATTGAGCTAGTTGGTGCACTAATTGAACCCATATTGCTAACTGAACCAGGTTGTTGATAAAATAAACCAGGTGCAGTTGATTCGTTAACTGCGCCTGCATTATCAAAAATTGCATGATAATGTGCTATGTCAACTAACCAAGGTCTAGCATTTAAAGTCTCTTTGCTTGCTCCATAGCTTTCCAAAATAGGCATCCACGTATCAATTACATGCTGATCGTTTAACTTTTTGAAAATTTTTGATGTTGCCATTTTTTATGAGGCTTTTTTTAATACGCTCTTCTTTTGAGAGCTTCTAAGTATGCATTTGAATATCCACGCATACTTTCGTATACAGACTCTAACGACACTAATCCTTCTTTACTTCGGCTTTCGTTAACTGCTGTATTTTGATTTTTATTTATTTCTTCATTTCTTGCAATTCTTTCATTTATTGCACGTAAATCTCTTGAATCCCAAAAAGCTTTTACTTGATATGGAGTATTTACTGTTACTACTGATGCTTGTGCAGCAATCATATTTTTTTCAGAATTATCCATATTTTCATAAATTTCTTTATATGTAGGTGGCATAAATCTAATATAGTTAGGAATATTTTCCTGTTCTTTATTGATTACTGCTTCCATTAAACTAATTACTTGTTCTTCATTGAAATATACTGCTCCACTAAGAGTTTCAACAATTGCTTTTTGCATATCTTTATCTAATGAATAAAACTTTTTCTTATTAGATTCAGTTAAGAATTTTAAGAATGGGTATTTATTTTCTAAAACAGATTTTGCTGAATTCGATGAAATGTTTTCGATTATTCCATCTACTGCTGCTACAATATTATCAATTGATGAATTTTCGTTTATTGCAATTTCTTTATTTTCATTTAACGCAGTAACATCAGACAATAGTCTTCGTGTTTTAGCAGAAGCTGTTGATCCAACATTTTGATTCATCGTTTCTGCGATATATTCAGTATATGCAATTCCTTTTTTGATATTGCTACCTAGATATTCAGAATACTTAATAGCATTATTAATATTTTCAGCTAAGTAATTAGAGAAATTAAGTCCTTTTGATGTCTGTTCCCCAATATATTCAGTATATGCAATTCCTTTATTAATGTTTTCAGCTAAGTAATTTCCAAATAAAATACTTTTTTCTGTCATATTTCCAACATACTCAGTATAATTTAATCCTTGATTAAGTTTTTCTCCTAAGTAATTAGAAAAATCAATATTTTTACTTGTCATTCCTGCTAAATAATCAGAATAATCAATTACATTATTAACTTTTTCAGCAACGTGTTCAGTATATCCAATTCCTTTATTCATCATAGTTGACAAATAATCTGTAAATTCAATAATTTGTTGCATTTCGCCTGCTAGGTAATTCGTAAATTCTATAAGTTTTTCTGTAATAGGATTATTATCTGTACTGTTTTCCGAAAGTGTTAACAAATCATCATTATTTTTAGAAATACTTTCTTTTAATTGAGAAAATCTTTTCTTAACAACTTCAGAATATTGATTCATTTCCTCTCTAGTTACATAGTCATTAGCCATTATATTTTCATTATTTTGTGAAGTCTTATTAATATCAGAATTATTTATTTTAAAAATTTTCACAGAATCTGAAAAATTTAAATTTTCAGAAATGTCAACTAACTTGTTAGTAATCGAAGTAGATTGAAGTGTATCTAATGATTCTAATATCATGCTATAATTACCTTGTAAACTTTCAGCAACTTTAGATAGAGCAGCTTCATTAAATCCAGGCTCTGCTACTAAATCATAAGTAAAAATCTTATGTAGTTTAACAGTTCCATTCTCTAAAACTTGTCCAGCTGCCCTTGATGAACTTGAAATAGTTGCACCTGCTTTAATAAGAGTTTTTGCAATTCTTCCACTTGGAGTATTTAGTATCCGTAATCTTATTTTTACACTATTACTCGGTTCATCATATGTTAATGATTCTACTACATGAGATACGTTTTTTAAGGAAACATCAAAACTTTGAGGATGGTCTAATTCACCAAATAATTGGCCTTTTTTGATTTTTTCAGAAAGATATGATAAATGTGGTAGGTATTCTTGTTTTTCATATACTCGGTTATTATCATTCATTTTACCGAATACCGCACAAGTTCCTTCCATTATAATATCGCCGCTACTATCTTCTGAATATGTTAATGGCGAATTTACTTTCTCTAAAATTAAAACTTCATTAGGAGAAAGCTTTGTTTTACTATTAAGTAATGTCGCAGTATTAGTCAACTTCTTAGAAACTTTTTTAAATATTTATTAGTAATGTTTATAAAATATAAAACATTAACTAATCTTATTTATCAAAGGTTTCTAAGCAATTCTTTAAGAGAGGTAAGTTTATCTTCATTAAGTTTAGAAAGATCTGGCATAATTGGAATAATTTTAAAAATATAAGATCCTCTAATTCCAAAATTGTTCATTATTCCAATTTTAGGTATTTTAATTTTAATATTATCTAAAGATTTAGAATTAATCTTTTTTATTTTATATTTTTTATTAAAAACTGTTTCTAATACATTTTCGTCATTAAATAATATATCATATAATTGCATTTCATAATTATGAATAAGATCGCCATTTTCTGATAAAATAAGATCTTTCCAATCTATATTTATTTTAATATATAAATCGCCAGACGCTAACATTGTTTTTTTACCGCCAAATCCCATTCCAAATCCTTCAATTTCTTGATTAGAGCCAGCTCCTTTAACTTTTAATACAATCCCAACTTTATCATCTAACATAATCATTGGATATGTTGAAGTTGACATATTAATTTTATAAGTAACTTTTTTTTCTTCAGTTTTACTTTCTGATAAACTAGAATTAGTTATTGTATATTTAAGTGTACGGTTTACGCCATTTATTAATTCAAGAATTGACAATGATTCTTCCAAATATACATTTAGATGTTCTGCTCGGATAATAGTAGTCATATGACTAAACATAGAATTCAATGAATTATCTGGATTTCCAGAAATATCATAATTCTGTTTTTTTATAGGATCACTTAATACTGAATATGCTTCTGTTATTTTTTTAAACATATCTTCTCCATCTGGGTTTTTATCTGGATGATATTTTTTAGAAAGATCTCGATATGCTTTTTTAATTTCTTTATCAGTTGCTTCTTTTGTGATTCCTAATATAGAATAATATGTTTCTTTTTCCAAAATCTATTTGCTTTTTTTGAGTACTATACTAAATGTATAATATTAGTTTATATTAATAAATAAAATAAATTTACCAAAAATGATCAAAGTATATACATATTTTGATAATTCGATTAAGAAATATTTTAATAAATCAATATTTTCAATTGCGACATGCTTTCAAAATACAGAAGTTGAATTAATTATATTATCTGATTATGAATTACCTAGTTCTAATTTTAAATATCTAAATAAATATTTTAATAATTTTAAAATATTAGAATTAGAATCACATAATTTAGAAAATGATTATTCAAATCAAGCTTTTATTAAAGTATTATTTGAATATATTGATGATGATCGGTTTTATATAGATCCAACTCTTTTTGTTATTAATAATTTACAAACTTCTAATACTGAGAGTGTTTTTTATAAACAATATCAAGGTAAAATATCAACAAAGTTATGCTTTTTAAAAAAAGGAAATCAATTCAAAACTGCGTTTTCTTCAATTAGAAGAAATTCTTATTTACAAATAACTGATACTGCGTTTACATATTCAATATATCGAAATTTTTTAATTAATAAAAAATTAAGTAATCTACAATTAGTAAATGGAGCATTATTAAATAGTTCAAATATTTCAAATTTAAACTTAGATAGAGTTATTGCATTTGATTTAGAAAATACTACATTTAAATCAACTAATAAAACCACAAAATATATTAATGAGTTTGAAAAAAATAAAAAACTTATTAAATTAACTAAAAGCATTAGTAAAGCTAAACACAATATTTTTGAAAAATCAGTAGTCTCAACAACTACGACTACAACAACAGAAGATCCAAACCGATATCCATTTAGCATATTAATTACTGCATATAATACCGCTGATTATATAGAAGAGTGTTTAGATTCAATAGAAAAACAAACATATTTTATTGATAATAATGAATTTGAAATATTAGTCGGAGTAGATAATTGTGAAAAAACATTAAATAAATTAAAAGAAATACATCATAAATATCGAAATCTTAGTGTATATATGATGGATAAAAACGTTGGAACTTATATAACAACAAATACTTTAATATCATTAGCAAAATATGATAATATCATAAGATTTGATTCTGATGATATTATGAGACCCTTTTTAGTTAAAGAAGTCGCAGCTAATAGATTCAATGATATTGTTAGATTAGCGTATAATAATTTTCAAAATAAAACTAACCAAGTAGAAATAAAAACACATATTGCTCATGGAATAATTTATTTTAGAAAAGCAATGATAGATTCCTTTGCTGGTGGATATATGCCATGGAAATGTGGAGCAGATACTGAATTAATACATAGATTAGGATCAAGTATTCGACTCTATAATCTAGAAAAATCTGTTTTTTATAGAAGATTACATTCTAAAAGTTTAACATTAAATCCAGAAACAGGGTTTAATTCTGAATTAAGAAATTCATATAAAAAACAAATTAAAAAAGAATATTCAAAAGAAGAAATTTATATTCCTAGAACAACTGCAAAATTTACTAAAGAAATATGAAATATAAACATTTAAATATAACATAATAAAATAAAAATAAAAATATGGAATTAAATAAAATATTTACACAAAAAAATAATGAATTAATTATAAATTATAATGGCATTAAAACTATTTTTATAATGCCATCTTATTTTAATATAAAAGAGGTAGATGATGAATTAAAAATATTATCATTAATCATACTTCATTATCCTATAGATACAAAATTAAAAAATTATAAATTTAAAAGAAAAAGTTCTGGTGATAAAATAGGGTTAGCTTTTTCTGGTGGAATTGATTCAGTTGCTGCTTATTCATTATTACCAAAAGATAAATTAATTTTATTTCATCATAAAAGAATAATAAATGGAAAATCATTATATAAACATGATAATGCATTATATGTTATTAATAATACAAATCATGATGTTATAATGATTGAATCAGATCTAGAAGATATTAGATATCATTATAATAAATCAACTGGTCAACAATTACGACCTGGTTTTATGAATGATTATTCATTTTTTGGTGGATTTATATTATTATTAGATTATTTAAATATTGGGTATTTATCAACTGGTATGATGTTAGAATCAACATATATAGAAAAAGGATATAAATATAGAGATTTTCATAATACTGATTATTATGAAAACTGGTTTAATTTTTTTAAAAATGCTAATATTCCATTATTTTACCCATGTATTCCTTGTTCTGAAATATTAACAAATAAAATAGTAAATGATAATAAATTAATTGCACAATCTTGTATAAGAGGAGTAAATGGTAAAGGTTGTAATAATTGTTATAAATGTTTTAGAAAAAAATTATTAAATGGTATAAAAATAAAGTATAATAAAAATTCAGAAATTTATAAATTTATATCAAAAAGACCATTAAAACAAGGTGCTAGTTTAATATATGCAATGAATAAATATAATTTAGATATACCAGAATTATTAGAATATAAAGATATTAAATTAAATTGGTTAATTAATTATTTTGATTATACCTTAAATTCTATACCAGAAGAATATAGATCTTATTTAAAAAATGAATTAAATAAATATACAAAATCAATTGATAATAGTGATTTACTTGTTAATTTTAAATTATAAAAAAATTATATTTAAAAATTTAAAATCTATTAATTATGAAAGACACAATAACTAAATTAAAAAATGAGCGAACTGAATTAAAAGCTCGAATATCTAAAATTAATAACGCGATTGATGCAATGCAAGAAATTTGTACTCATAAATACGAAGACGGCAAATCTGCATTTGAATGTATAGGTAATGATTCGCATAAAAATCATTATGAATGTCAAATTTGTGGAAAAACAGATCATTATTAAATAATAGATATTAATAAATGAAATTAGCAGCAGGGTATATAGTATTTGATGGGTTAGAAACATTAGAGCAATCAATTCGTTCAATTAGAGAGGTTGTTGATATAGTAATAGTTTCATATCAAACTATTTCTTGGGGAGGAACTCAGTGTTCGCCTAATTTACTTCCAACTTTAAATAAATTAAAAAATGATAAATTAATTGATCACTTAATTCATTTTACAAAATTCATACCAAGTAGATTAATTAGTCCAAATGAAGTGATGCAAGCAAAGAGATTTGAATTAAATAAAAGACAAGATTGTTTAAATTTTGCTATTTTTAATAAATGTACACATTATCTTTCGATGGATGCTGACGAATTTTATAGGGAACATGAATTTATAAAAGCAAAAGAAATTATTGAAAATGAAAACTTAGATGCAACCGCTGTCGAATACATAAATTATGTTTCGCCAACTTTGCATAGAGGATATGCTAGATGGAAAGTTCCATTTATTTATAGAATAACTGCTAATTCTAGACATCATGTTATGCAAACTCATTTTTCAGGAATAGATCCAACTCGTGGATTAGTTGATGATAATTATGTAAAAGTAAAAGTATTAAATAGAGATGATATTTCTATGCATCATATGGAAATGGTTAGAAATAACTTAGCTGATAAATATTATGCATCTAGTCGATTTTTTCCAAATAGATTAGATATTCCTACCTTAGAAGAAGATATTAATAAATCTAGAACAACTCATAAATTAAGTTTTAGTAAATCTCATTTAGGTGATAGTTCAACACCAAAAGAAGAAGTTGAACTTACTACGTGTGAAAATGAATTTAATATTTCTTTTTAGAAAGCACCAACTGTTACTGATCTAGATAATACCATAGGTTTTGACGCTTCTACTGTTGCTGCCAATGCCCCAGCTGTTGCTGGCATTTTAGCATCTACTGCAGCTGCTATTGTTTTAAGTAATGCCATCAATGGTTCTCCTCTAACTGCACTATTCTGTATAGAGCTAGCTCCGAGTACTGTATTTAATCCATCAATATGAACTGTTTTTGCAGTAATTGTTGCTTTTGATCCAGTTGTAACTTTTACTTCTGAGTCTGACACTATTCTAATAACATTATCTTCTAATGAAATTGATGATAAATTATCCTTATGTTCAATTAAAATATTAGAAGTGTTATTATCTATGCGAACGAATGATTTCTTTAATTCTATTTGTAATCCGATTTCTTGATCAAACCAAACTTTAATTTCTTCATCGCCGTCGAATAAAATAAAATGTGCACCTTCATATTTAGTACCACCCTTTTTTAATTCATCTTTAATATCATCACCAACTTCTTGTATTTGAATATATTCTGGAGAATAAATATCACCGTTTGCAAATATAATTTTAACAATTGCTCCGACTTTAGGAATTGATAATGATCCACTTCTTGCGTCTTGTCCAAAAAATAACGGTTTTGCCGCAGGTGCTGCCCATGGCAAATCTTCTAATTCTAAATTATCAAATATAGAAAATACTCTAATTTTACATCTGCCTTCGTACAAAGGGTCATCTATATCTTCAACTTTTCCTAAATAAATTGCTTGATATTTATTATTTCTTTGTGTTTTATTCATTTTAATTTTATACTAACTTTTATAAAATAGATTAATATACATTACCGATATTATCAACCTTTGGTGTATTTATATCTTGATATATATCATCTCCAACACTACTAGAATTAGGCGGGCCGACTATTGGATTTCTTCCAGTTAATCTTCCTGGTATATTTCGCATATTTGTTAATGCAGCATTTGCTCCAGTATAAATATTTCCCATTGTTTTAACTTCAGCAAATGTCTGTACTTCATTTAGTACTGATCCGATGATTTCTCCTGGCAATCTTGTTGCATTTTGAATAAATCTACTTAGTCTATTATTTAATGTGTCTAAAACGCCTCCAACTAGTGCCATTTTTCGATAGTCTTCACCTTCTCCCAATGTAATTCTTTCTTGTTCAACCCAACCAATATTAATATCGACTCTTGGAGAAAGTGGCTTTTCGTTATTATAAATCGTATGTTCAGAAATTGATCCGTCTAAAAAGTTAGTAAAATCAAATTCGCACATTTTACAATTAAATTTAACAACGTTTAATCCACTTATTAAATTTCCACGTTCATCATATTGAAAAAAATTATTTGAATAGTCTTGTATATTACGTATTTCAAATAATGCAATTGTCATATCAAACCATCTTAAATTATCAGGCAATCTATATGATAATCTATCTTGATCATAGACAGCAGTCATATAATCTTCAGCGATTTCTGTTAATGGCTGTTTAATTGAATCAACTGCATTAATTGTTATTTTTGTCAATTTATTTCCTCTTTCTACATTATATGAACGGTTCCATAAATCTCCAATTCCAGTAATTGATTGAAAATACCATGGAGAATCTTGAACTAATTTTAAATTACTATGCATTCTAGCTAATGCGACAGCTGGGTCTCTCCTTGGATGATCGAAACCTTGGTAATATTCATTTAACCATTTTATTGCAGAAAATTCAACTTCTCTATTTTTTTCATCTATTAAATCTGATCCATTTTTTGGTTTTAATAAAGCTGAATTTAATAAACGATCGCCCATTGGATATTGTTTTTCTATTGGAAAAAAATCAATTGCGAATGTTAAAAATATAGGGTCTTGGTAATCATCTACTGATGATTTTATAAATTGATTAACTCTACTTATTTCGTTTATTGGTGTTGCCATTATACATAAATTTCATTTTTAGGTAATGGTAAAATCCAATGTCTTCTGCTCAGTTTTAAATGAGTCATAAATTTACCATCTTTATATGTGTATGTAATTTCTTTAACATAATAAAAATCACTTAATACTTTATCTTCAACTAAATTATTCAGTGCACTATTTCTTTCTGATGTATTATCTTCTATATCATTTAATACTGGTTCTGACTCGGGGTCATAATCTTCAGCTAAAACATTTGAATTTAATGCAGATAATCTATTTAAAAACATTTCAACTCTAACGCGGCTTCCTCTAATAATATTTAAACTGAATCCAGATAATGTTATTTCTAATAAATTTTTTTCTATTTCTATTTTATTTTTAAAATTTAATAATTCTGCGAATTTATAAGAAGGATGTGCATTTCCATAATCCAAGCCAGCCCAATCTCGGTCATTTACAATTGGACTAGTTTCATCATTTGTTGCATATTCATTTAAACTAGTAGTTTGTGGGAGCTTTCCATCGTTTGTTATCGTTGATATTAATGGTTCTACATACTGCATTCTAAATGGTGGACTTTCTAATTTTTTAGTTGGTTCGTTTTCTACACTAGGACTTGCTGATCCATGCTCATACCAATATAAATAACTGCGAATTGCATATTTTTTTAATATTTCACCATGATTACTAATTAAATTAAAATCAATTATGTAAAATTCGTTACCTTTTATATTTGGATGATTTGTTAAAATAATAGGAACTTCAACTGAATCAAATTCGTCATTTGGTAATACTCGATTCATATTAAGGTTAGATTGGTCTCTTGCAATATACCCAGTATCAATTTCTGTATCTTTAGCAAATTGTTTTTCAACATTAATAAAATTTAAATTATAATACCGATCTATAAAACAATCAAAAAATGAATTATCATTTTTATAAGCAAACTTTATAACTTGATTAATAAATTCTCTATATGAAATATTTGGCATTAACCATGTCATGATATCATTAGTTCCTTCTGGCTGATTATCTGCAAATCCTAAATTTAATTCATTTGCTACTTGTTCAAGGACTGCTAATGACGACATATTTTTATATGATTTTGAATATGAAGAATATAATTTAGGTATATGTAATTCTCCACTAACTGAATACATAATATTATTACTTCCGGGGATAGGAATTGATGAAATATTTGTAATTATAAAATCTCCAGAAAAAGATTTTAGTTCTTTTACATTGGATTGTATAAATATACTAACAATTATGTCTGAAACCGGATATGTTCTAGACGTAAATGCAAATTCATAATCTGTGAACATTAATTGAATTTCAGGAATAAAAGAATCTTGTCTAATTTCTAAAGACATAATATTATTGCTAGGTAAAATTGAAGTTCCTATTTTAATAAGTGGATTAGATTTTCCAGATTGCCGACGATACGTACTAGCTCCTTCTCTATCAAATAATTGCCTGTTACTATTTTTAGCTTTTTCGCTTTCATAGTCTGGTAATGCTATTAATCTAGGAGTAAGTGTTGGAGCATTTCTTATGAGTATTCTATTTTCTTGCGACATTATGCAATTTTATTTTTTAATAGAGTTTCTTTTAGTTTAGCTCTAGATACTGGTTCTGTACAATCTTCTTTTTTAAGATTAGTTACGTCTGCTCCAAATATTATTCTTCCATTTTCTATTTTTACTCCATTATCTAATGCAATATTTGGAGGAACAGGTACAGTATTTCCAACTTGAAATGCTGAATTTGAAGGTTTTGTCCCAGAAAAATTTCCACCCTGCAGTGCAGCTAATACTTGACTAGTTATATCTTCTGGATTAATTGATCCACTATTAATTAATGCATTCAACTTAGCCAAATTAGCATCTGCGATATTACTTCTTTGTAATAGATATTTTAATCTAGCTTTGTCTTTTTTTGTTTTTGGAGAAAGAACAATATTTGTTGATTTTTTGCGACTCATTATATTATTTGATAATGATCCTGCACTTGTACCAAAAGTGTCAGTTCCTCCAGTATAACCATTACTGCCAATTACTTCATCTACTTGTTCTTTGCTAAATTTTTCAAGTGTTTTAACATTAGGAATTTTTAATATATCACCGACGTCTAATGCAAATGGATTAGAATATCCATTATATTTTAATAATACATCTAAATAATTTTGATCTTGATAGAAATATTGAGATACTAAATCAGGCCGCATTGCAGTCTCTTCTGTTACTATATATGTTTTACCAGAATTTGTACGAATTCCTAAAAATGATACCGACCTTCTTATTAGATCAACAAGAAGATCTCCATTTGCTTTAGTAAATGTTTTTTTATTTGTTAATGTTTTTAAAAATAACATAATTAATTAGGTTTTTTCTTCTCCTCTATCAAAGTATAACCATAATAATGAATCATCCATCATACCTAATTCACTCGAAGAGCTTCCATCTTGATTAGAAACTTTAGTATCTGGCGTAGCTGTATATCCATAAGATTTTCTTATACGATTTCTATATTGATCAAATGATCCTGTTCCTAACGTTTGTGTTATATATTCTTTTTCTTCATCAGAGAGTGCGTTTTCTCCATTAACACTACCATTAACTAGTTCTTTCCATTTTTCATTATTAGTTTCACCAAAAGTATCATCGGCTGATGATGGATTTCTTAATTTATTATATGTTAATTTAGCTTGTCCTAAGTTAAAAATACGTTCTATTGCTACTTTGTCTCTAGGCTTTCCTTGTTTTAATTTTACTGAAAAAGTACACCCCGTTGGAAAATCATCAGGCCCCATTTCTTCGTCAAATTCTAAGGTACATTGATTAACGATTAAATCTCCCATTGTCATTATAGGATTCATTGGATTTCCAACGACCAAATGCCATTCGCCAATTGGTCGATCTGACAAAGCAGATTTAGCTGAAATCCATTTAGGAATAACTTCTGACAGTAAAGAAGAAGTTAAGGCTTGTGCAGTATTAACTGCTCCAGTTTCGACTGTTTTAAAGAAATTATTGCCAGCTCCGTCAGTTTGAATTAAATCATCATACGATTTTAATGCAGAAGTTTTCATTGCATTTAATATAGGGTTCAATTGATCTGCGATTGACGCAAAATCATTATTGAAACTTGTTCCCCATTTAGTTAATACTTCTCCTATTAACTCCGTCATTGTTTGATCAAACTTAACTCCTAATCTTGGAAAATATCTAGATAATTGTCCTAAAAATTCTGCATCATTATATGTTAAATTTAGAAAGTTCGATATTAAATCTAAAGCAACAATTTTAGGACTTAGACCATTAAATGATCTAAATGAATAATGAAAATTAATAGTAAATGGTGTGTCCCATCCATCTTGCATTCCTCTTTCTCTACGAGTAGATTCATGTATTACATTAACTGGTCCATATACTCGATTCCAATAAGGTCCAGTGTCAGTATATAATGCTCTAATATAGTCTTGCATGCGTTTTTCAATTCCAGATAACTGTTGTAGTTGTGCATTATTTCCATTAAGTCCAACGTAAACACTCAATAACGTATCTCCTAATTTTTCAAGTTTTGGTATTTTTTTAAAAACATTCGCTAAATCAGTAACTGTTACTTCATTACCTTCAATTTCTTGTTCTGTAACTTTTAGTGTTTTCCATTTCATATTCCAATTCATTACTCCGATTTTAGATAATGTATTTTTAGTATCTCCGCCAAACCAAGTAACTGCTTGCGCAATTGGAATTGGATTTTTTCTACCTGGTATTCTTAACGCATCATCAATTGGAAAAGGATATCGCCTTAGTGTAATTAATCTATTATTTGGAATTTTTCCATAATTTTTACAAAACATAAAATCGGTCATTGCATATGGCTGAAATCCAGTTGTACTATGCATTGATTGAGTGCTTGCCCATTTTATTATATTTTTTGCAGTTGGGTTTGCAATACTAGATGCATTTTTAATTGCATATTCATTCGCAGATTGTGTAATTAATTCATTTTTTTCAATTGCATTTGCCATTATTGAAGCAAGCTCATTATCTGTTACTAAACTGTTTATTCGTTTTTGTCTAGCAATTTCATTATTTGCTGATAATATATTATTAGTAGTTGTTGCTAGATTAATAAGCGGGTTTGCATCATTGTTTGGATCATTTTTTGTTCCTAATCCATATCCAATAAAATGAGCTTGCGGCTGATATACTGCACCATTAATAAATTTTGAATATTTAAATATTGAAAACTTATTAAAGATAGAATCGGCGTCAGATGACTGTAATGAGCCTCCTGAATTTTTATAATTATTTAAATTGCTTAAATTATCAACTAATCCAGCTTTACTTGTTTTAGTTAAAGCTTCTAAGTAATTTACTCCAGAAAAAGCTTCTTCTACTTTTAATAGTGTTGACTTAGGGCTAGTATTAATAATTGGAAAATTAGCGAATGGACCAACTGTATTATAGGTAAATCCACTAAGCTGGTCAAAAATAGAAAATCCACCTGTCATATTATAAATTACTTTTAATTATTTATTAGGCAATTTACAATATTGAAAATATTTATTTAATACATAGGATCGAGCATTGGATTTGGGATTTTATCCCATGCTTTTTCTAAATTAATTCCACCATTTTTTGCAAGCTGAACTTCGATTGCTTCATTTTTTAATATATTTAATGCTTCTTCCTCGTTTCCTTTTTTTAATAATAAACTAATATCGGTAGCTGTTTCTGGTGAAACTTTTGCTCGATATACAAGAGTATATCGTTGTTGATTTGCTCGAGCTGTCATGCTCATCATATTAACCTTTTTATTATATTCTTTTTTTTCAGGAGAATCGCTAGAATCTATATCAATTAGCCCTATATCGAATAATTGATCAACATCGCTCCATTCATCTGATTCATCAGGCTCTTTAATAAATGAAATAATTCCATGACAATCAACTAATCCATAATACCATGAACCGTTTTCTATAGATTCATATACCAAAAATGAAGTAATTGCATGATTATTTTCAGATATTTTATCTGGATTATTTGCCATTAATAAATTTTCATTATATAACCCATCAATTACTGTGAGCTCAATTCCGTCTTCTGTTATTATTGGTTTTTTTATTGTAACTTCATATCTTTGCGTTTCTGGCGCATAATCATTATAATAAATATCAGTTATTATACCGGGAATACCTTGTAATTTTTGAAATATTTTCATATTTTCTTCTTCTTGGTCTTTACTTTTTATAATAACTCGATCTTGTATTTTAAAATTCATTATTTGTAATTATTTTGAAAATGTTGAAAAATTCATAACAGTTAACCTTTTTTCATATACTGTCTTTTTCTTTTTCTTTTTCTTTTTAGTTTTTTTCTTAGGTATTCCTGGCTGAAATTTATCTCCAGATCCAATTGTATTTTCAGTTGGTGGTTGTATTGCCCCTTGCGATCCAATACTACTGGGAACTTGATATGCTGTCCCTGGAGTAGATCCACCGGCTACAGGACTTCCTTCTTCATTAATTGTTTCATTTGATCTTAATTTATCATTATTTAGTACATCTGTACTAGGTATAAGTAATCTAGTTATAGCATCTCCTTTCATTTCCCCTTCTCTTCCACCAACCATTTTTCCTATAACTCTACCTGCTTTATTCAATACTTTTGCGTATGCTAAATGTGTTTGTTGTCCAAAATTTGCCCAAGCTTCTCCAGCTGGAGTAGTTTCGATTGATCCAGCCGGTATTAAATCCATTATAGATTGAAACCTTTTTCTAAATTTCATAATTTTTGAATTATCTGCAATTTGTTTTCCATTAACTGACAATGCAACTTTTGTATATAATGGTAATTTAATATTAAAATCATAATGAATTCCTTTAGTTTCTTTAGTTGTTATGTTTTTAGCTCTCATATTAGCTAAAATTTTAGAAACTTCATCTTGTAATACTTTTCGCAAATACGTGATTGCTGCAGGTTTAGAAATTGGCATTCTATTTCGAGTTCCTTCAAGTCCATTTATCGAAACTTTTATTTGATCTACTTCTTTAAATAGATCTTCTTCACTTCCAAAATGCATGTACTTTAATCTTAAAATTCTTCTTAATATTACAAGTTCTTCTTCACTATTTAAAATTTCTTTTTTTATTTTCTCAAAATCTTCATTTCCAATTTCATTTATAATAGTTCCTTCTATTGTATTCTCAGCTTGCTCAGCTTGTTTTTTATCATCAGCTGGATAAAATTGAATAATTGTATCTAATCCATTTAATTTAGTTAATATTGAACCTGCATACTCTTTTTTTTGTTCTTTTTGTTTATCTTGTTTTTTTATTAAAATTAATGGTTCTTTAATCGCAAGTCCAATCTCTTCAATTGATTTAGCATATGCATTCGTCATTTCAGATTTGATTCGTATAATTTCAGATAAGACTGATTCTGCTCGTTCATGTAAATCTTGATCATTAATTTTTTTAAATGCTGTATATATTTGATCTAATGCTTCGATTCTAGCAGCTATTTTAATTCTATCAATTGATAAACTTTTTAATTTTTCAGTATTAATGCTACTTTTTTTAAGTTCAACATTAATTAATTCACTTAGTTTAATTAATCTAGTTTTACAATATTTTAAATATTCGATAATTAATTTAGTTCCATAATCAGAGCCAAATTCACGTTCACCAATTGGTTGTTCAAGATCTTTTTCAAAATTAATAATTTGTTGATCAATCATCATATCAATTAAATAATCTAATCTTTGATATATATTTGATTTATCATTATCATTATTTGCTTTTTGATAATCTTGATTTATCGCAACAAATTGTTGATTTGTTTTTATTAAATTCGATTCTAGTAGAATTTTTTCTAATTGATTTATCCGTTTTACATTAAACATATTACTTAAATAGCAATAAATATTGCGTTTTATTTTTTAGCATTAATAATTCATCTATCTTTGCAAAAATTTCATTATCAATTTCTTTATCAAAAATTTGATTAGGAACTTCTCTTAGCATATAATCAATATCAGTAAAAAAGTTAGAAATCGCAAGGTCTCTATCAGTTAACTCTAAATTTGCTGATCCGAATTTAAATTCGTTTAACCCATATTTTCCTAAAATACTTTCAACTAAGTCGTCCATTATTATAATGAATTCATCATAAAAATTTCCAAATTCAATATGTTCATGCTTAGTGTCTGCTTGAAAGTGAATAACTTTCGCTTGATCAGCAATGCGTAATAATGCTAATATAAAAACTGATATATTTAAATCATTATTTTTTGGAGGTTCACTTAAATCATTTTGATTAATTTGTTTTTCTATATCAATTTCAACTGTTTGTTCGGGCTCAGTTAAGTTCGTATCAATTACATTAAAAATAGGAAGATCTCCAATATCAATTTTTTCTATTTTTTTCATTGTTTATGTGTAATTTTTTGATTGTTATTCCATTTTTTAAATGGAATAACCCAGAAATTTCTTTCAATTTTTCCTTTTATGTAATCATAAACTGGGCTTCCGTCTGGGTGTTGAAGTACTGCATTTGACAAAGGTTCTTTGCCTTCTCTATAGTTTTTTGCATTTTTATGAGTTTTTTCCATATCTTTATTATTTATTCAAGTCTTCTATTAATAACATACATAATAAAAACTTTATTAGTATTGTATATAAAATATAGATAATTAAAATGTTAAATAAAGATATATGAATTTTGAAGATTTAACACCTACCAACATTTCAGAGATTATTTCAATTTATAGATTAGATCTTAGTTGGGATGAACGAATGGAAAGACTTAGCATGTATTTAGATAAATCAGAACGTACTGTTAGGAGATGGATATCTAAATTAGGAATCAGTGAAAAAGCAACAATTGAGTCTCCGCAATTTATTAAAGCTAAAGAACGTAAACTTAGTAAAAAGAAAAGATTTTTAATTACTTGGGCCCAAAATGATACGCCTATACATGAAAAATTTGTTTCTAATTTAGAAAAATATGCTGAACATATTAATGCAGATATCCATGTAATTGCTGGTCGTTATAAAAATCCAACTTCGGTATTTACAGATAATGATTATAATACTTGGGATAATCGTATTGAAAAATACTTAGATGCAAATAGACATAATCCACATAAACATATTTGGATTATGTCTGATATTAAAATTCAGCCTACTGCAATTAATCCAATGTCTGGAATGATGGCTTTATCTGGTGTAGATTCGTGTGTTTTTGGATCGCCAAAAGTTCAAATGGAAACAATTCCAGTATTAGAGGGAGTTTTGCCAAAGGTAATGGTTACAACTGGTGCCTGTACATTAAGTAATTATACAGATTCGAAAGCCGGCAAAAAAGGAGAGTTTCATCATACTTTAGGATTTGTTATTGTTGAAATTAAAGATAAATCAACTTTTTTTGTAAGACAAGTAACTGCAACTAATGATGGGAGCTTTAGTGATTTAAATACTAGACTTGAATATATAAACGGAGAAAGTAAGATAATTAAACTTAATTCGATTGCAGGTATTGTTCTTGGAGATATTCATTTTGGTCAACACGATCCAACGGTTATTCATAAAACATTAAAACTGTTTGAGGTAATAAAACCTAAAAATGTAGTATTACATGATGTGTTTGATGGATTATCAATAAATCATCATGATATGAATAATCCGTTTATTCAATATGAACGCGAATTATCAGGTTCTAATAGTTTAAAGGATGATGTTGAATGTATGTTAGAAGGATTAGAAGATTTTGATAGTGCTGATTATAATACAATAATTGTTCGTGGAAACCATGATGACTTTTTAGATAAGTGGTTACAAACTACTGACTGGCGAAAAGGTGCAACTATTAAAAATGCATTAGAATATATGGAATATTCAACATTAATTTTAAGCGGAAAAGCTAAAAATGGAGTTATTCCATATTTAATTAATGAAAGATTTCCAAATTTTATTACTTTAAATCGAAGTGAAAGTTATTTAATTAAAGATTGGGAAGTTGCTCAGCATGGCGATATTGGTCAAAATGGATCATATGGTTCACTAAATCAATATCGTAATTTAAATACAAAAATTATAACAGGACACTATCATTCTCCAGGTAGAAAGGACGGTGCATTAGCTGTAGGAACGTCAACTAAGCTTAGGGTTAATTATAATATTGGTCCAAGTAGTTGGTTACAATCGCACGTAATAATTCATGAAGACGGTAAAACTCAACATATTAATTTTATAAATGGTGAATTTACAACCTTATTTTAAAATTATTTAGTACTTTAGTACAAAATCAAATTAAAATAAAAATAATTATGGAAGCTATTAAAAGTATTAGAAGTAATTTTGAAGAATATCAAAAAATTAAACAAGCTAAACTTAGTTGGAAAGCTGGTATGCGATCGTTGTTTATGAATTCTGAAAATTGGAAAATTCTTTCTCGAAAAATGAGACTAGGAAATGTTCCAACCAACATTGACGACCGGATTAAACTTCAAGCTGAAATTAAGCGATTTCTTAAAACTGTTTAAATTTATAAAAAAACCTCAATTTAATTGAGGTTTTTTTTTATTTTAGTTTATCTAAATCGAATTTTGCTAATTGAATATCATCTTTTTTTATGTTAGAATCAATCTGTTCATTAAGTTTCTTTCCCTCATTTATTTGAATATTAGAATTCATTTGTTCCATTACATCATTTGTCATGTTTATGAAATCTGAATGAATTTCTGATGGAGCCGCTGATTTAAAAGTACGATAATCATTATTTCTAATAGTGTCCATAATGATGTCTTTTATAGCAGCTTGCGGCATTTCCATTAATCTAACATTATTTTTGAAATTTAAATTTCTACTACGCTTTTTTGCTAATTCTAATTGTAAAGCAATATCTCTAATTCTACTCTTAGTTGCAGCAATAATATTAGGTTCATAGTCTGGTTTTATTGTTTTTAATAATGATTCAACTTCTCCATTAGGAACTGCAACGTATCCAGTTATAAAACTTGGGTGAGTACTTTGTAATTTTTGTAAACCATTTACAATTGTTTCCTTTTTAAAAGGTTTCATTTTAGTAATTCGTCCATTATGAACTAATACTAATAAACACGGTAAACCATTCTCATCAAATAAACTTTCAGCTGACTTAATATGTCCAATGTGTATTGGTTGAAAGTCTGAAATTATTAAATTAACTGGTTTAGTTTTTCGATTTTCAAGTTCTTTAAAGGTTTCGAAATATCCAGGATCTCGATCTTCTCCAACAAATTCATTAAATGTTGGAAAATAACTTTCATATACTGAATCTCCCATAATAATTTTACTAATTTTACTAATTTGATCATTCAAATTAACTTTCATTTCTTTTGTAAAGAATGATGAATTTACTCGAATTTTCTTTTTTCTAAACATATTTAAGAAAATTCTATAGATTTCTTTAAAATTAGAGTTAGATTCAATCATTGATTCAACATTTTTATCTTTTAATAATTTTAGATTTACGCTAAACTCTTCTTTTTGTAAAAAATCTGGAACTTGAATATCTAAGTCCCTATACTTTTGGCCAAATTCTTTTATGAATTTTAAATACAATTCATTTACTAATGAAATATATCGTTCTTCATAAGTGTTTCCATTTAATTTAATATTTCTTAATTCACTTAATGAATACAGTTCTATAAAATTCATTAAATCAATAACAATTATCCAAACATAATCATCACTTTTATTTGTGTTTTGATTAGTTGCTCTTTTTTTTGCAAATTCTTGAAATGTTGGATCTATTAGTTTTGCTACAAAAACTGGATCTTCTTTTGTATCTTTTGAATAAAACCTAAAAACTACGCCTTCAATATCTTTATCTAATGAATCATTTAAAAATGTTTTTTCTAAATTTGGATTTAATATTGAAATTATATAACGAGTAAATGATGTTGTTTTAAAAGTTTCTAATAATTCATTAAATGGAGTATGAATAAATTCATTAATTTTCTTTTTTTGTTCATCTGATAGTTTTCCTTGAAATATAATAGGAGGCCGTTCTATTCCTAAAATATCTGCCCATTCATTAAGTTCTTCCTTTGTTTGTATTGTTCTTACGATGTTTCCCGTTTCATCTAATATATTAATGTAACTTAAAATTAAATTATTTTTCGGAATCTTATCATATGCAATACTTTGAGATTTTTTATTTGAAAAATATTCCATTCCAAAAAAATAATTTGGTGGAATTTCTTTTAAAAATCTATCATTATTTTTTTCAAAATAAGATACTGCTTTTTCAAAAAATTTACTTAATACTCGATCCACATAAGTAAATTCAGAATTTCTTTTAAAAAATCGAATTTTATTAGTAGTTGTATCTTTTTTTATTCCAAAAAAAGCACCATCCATTTTTTCATTAATAATAACTTGATTATTAAGTAAATTATTAATGAAGTCAACTCCCTTTTTTTCTAATATATCTTTTAGATGTGATAATCCTGCCATGTACAGATTTGTGTATATTTACACATAATAATTTTTATTATTTATTAGTCGGTAACGATAAAAGATGTGTTCCTGCTTCAATGAATTTAATAGTTGATTCTTCGTCAAAATTATTTGTAATTGAAACGATCTTATTATTTTTATTTTTATCATTTAGAAATTGAAATCCAATTTCAACAAATTCAGATAATTTTGTGTATTCATTAAGTGTTGTATGAAGTCCATCAAATACATCTTTATTTCTAGTAGATTCAATTGTTGAACGATCTATTTTTGTTTTAATTACCAGCGTTTTACAATTTGAATATAAATTACTACTTAATAGTTTTAAATATTCAGACTTTGCCGTTTCAAATGATAATCGATTTCTTAAAATAGCCCAAGCATATGCAGAAATAATAGCACGATCAAAAATCCAAATTTTATCTTTATATTCTTTTCGCAAATTCATTTCTAATATTGTCATAATATTTCCCAAACTAAAATAGTGTAATGCTGAAGAATTATCAAGATTTTGTAAATTTAGTAATTTAATATGATTTGCAAAATAAAATTTATAATATTCAATATTAGTTAATTTAACTTGTTCAAAAAACTTATTGATTAAATAAGTTTTTCCAACAGCACGACTTCCTTCTATGAATAATATCATACAACAACAAATAATTTTTCAATATCAATATTATATTCAGTTAATTTAATTGCAACACTTATTGGAAATGAAATAATTCTACGTTTATCTACAAAAACAAAAATTATTTCAATTTCATTAGATAATTCATCGTCTAGCATCGCAGCATAATTCATTATTTCGAATAATGAATCTTCATATATTGTTAATTTTTTGCATTGAGGATTTTTATCTAAAATTTCAAGGACTTTCATCACTTTATTATCAACTCTTCCTAGAAAAAAGCGTTCTTCGAATTCGCAATTTACTGATTTTAATAAGTTATTAATTTCAAGTTCACATGCTTTTACTCGATGTGTAATTAAATAATTTTTATCATTGCCAGATTTATTCCATGTTTTTTCAACAATATTCTTAATTGGCTTAGGCAGATTTGGTTCTTTTAATGAAGCTGGATCATCATACCATTGATATGGTGTACGGTTCTTTGCAGTTTCACAAAGAAAACTCGGTACTCTAAATAAAGTATCATCAAAATCAAAAATATTAATATTTGTTTTCATACGTATATAATTTGTTTCTTTTACTAATAAATAGTATAGTAGTTTAAATAATTTACTAAAAATATGAGTGAAAGAACATTACGCAGAACTAGAGAGTATTCAGGAAACAAATACCACTTAATTAGAGATTGCGTACAAGCTCAAAAACCATTTGCAATATATAATTTTACGTCATCTGATCAATATAACTCTTTTTTAAATGACTTAGACTCGTTTGGCGAATTAACATATGCAGTTCAAACAATTACTTCATTAGCAAAGGCAGGCCAACATATTAAAATGATATATCCTAGTATTTTTATAACAAATGAAGATAGCAAAGTTACATTAGATGAATTTAAACATATTGTAGAAGGTTCGTTAAAACATTATAACTTAGATTCTATTATTTGCTTATATGATGGAGCTATTTCAATTTTTTATAAAAATGGGCAACACCATCCGATTGGAAATAAGATTTACGCAAGCCACCAAGTTTCAGAATTTAATAGCGATTATTATCAAATCGAAAGTATGTATTATACATTTTTAATGTAAAACCTAATTTACTTTTTAAATAAAATAATATAATGGAAGTTGACGATAAAAAAATAACGTTATCTGCTCGATTTAAAAATGATCGTAGCGTATATTCTACTGAAATTAAAGAAGGTATACAATTATTATATAACATTAAAAATATTCCAGAAGTACAAGTAACTTTTTTAAGTTTACGTCAACGATTATTAGAAGATAATCATACTTTAATTGAACATTATATTAAATATAAAAAACTTTATCGTTCTAGAAAAGGCACTGAATGGGAAAATGTTTCTAAAATCGGACAAGCTAGATATCAGCCAACTGAAAAAGGACATTTAGTTGATGGTAAATTATCTGATTTACAAGAAAAAATCGATTTATTAAAAGCTCAGATTGATTTTCATTCAGAAGCAATAAAAACAGTTGATTCTGTATTATTTGGAATTAAAGATAGAATTGCTTCTCAAAAATTATTAGATGGAAATTAATGTTAACTTTTAAAGTTACAGAAGACAAATTACACTTAGAACTTATTGATTTTCAAAATAAATTTGAAGTATATGATTTAAAACTGTTCTTCAAAAAAAGAAGAGATGGTTATTTTCATGATCCAATGTATAAACGAAAATTATGGGATGGTTATGATAGGTTTTATGATGATAAAACTAAATTAATCGGAATTGGATTATGGAATGAATTACTAAAATTTTCAAAAAAGAATGAATGTAAAATTAAAATTAATGGATTAGATTCATTATTAAATTTAGATTTTACAAAGGATCAAATTGATAAGTTTTCTTCTGTTTTATTAGATGGTGTAATTTTAGATAACGGAAAGCCGTTAATCCCATATTCATATCAACTAGATGCTGCATATAAAGGACTAAAATATAAATTTAGTTCAATGGAGCTTGCCACTTCTGCTGGAAAAACACTAATCTTTTTTATATATTTATCTTTTTTGAAAAGAAAAGGATTAATTGATAAAAACAATAAAGCGATTTTAATTGTGCCCAAGGTGTCGTTAGTTAAACAAACAGTTGATGCATTTAATAATGAATATCAGACAGGGTTAATTCCTTGGAATATTATGCAAATTGGTGGAGGAAAAAGTTTTAAACAAGAGCTATTTGATGATTGTGAATTATTAATCACAACATATCAAAGTGTTATAATGGATAAATCTAAAAAGCGAAAAAAGAAGAATGATAAAAAAACTATTACTAGGTGGGCAAAGCCTGAATTTTTTGAAAATTTTAGAGTTGTTTGTATAGATGAAGCTCATACTGGAAAAGGTGATTCTATACGAAATATTTTAAAAGCATCAACTAATGCAGAATATAAATTAGGATTATCTGGAACAATTAAGATTGGAGAACAATTTTCAGATTTTTATAAAATTCAAGAATATTTAGGCCCGCTTACTAAAACAGTTAGTGCTAAGTATTTAATTGATAATAATTATTCAGTCGATGTTTTTATTGAACAAATTAAATTAAAATATCCAAGTACTGAACCTTTTATTAAAAAATATAAAGATCTAACAGATAGTAAATCTGTACCAGGTGGAGATCTTTATAATATAGAAAAGTCTTTTATTTTAGGATATGAACCGAGAATTAAATTTATCACTAAGTTAGCAAATGGGTTACCTGGTAATAAATTAATTTTATTTAATAATGTTAAAGATTTATACGGCAAACGTATACAAGAAAGCATTTTACCAAATAATGAAAATGTTTATTATATTGATGGAGAAGTCGAAACATCAGATAGAAATGAATATCAATCAATAATGGAAAATAATTCAAATATTGTATTAGTTGCTTCATTTGGTACTTTTGCAACTGGTATCAATTTAAAAAATGTAAATTATATTATTTTTGCAGAAAGTTTTAAATCTGAAATTACTATTCGTCAAGCAATTGGCCGAGGTATGCGAAATTTAACAGGTAAAACTAAAGTTGTAATTTTAGATTTGGTTGATGACTTAGACGGATATATGATAAAGCATGGAAAAGAGCGTGAGAGTATTTATAAAAAACAAAAATTTCCAATTTCCAAAAGAAAATATTTATTATCGTAATTTAATATTCCTCTTCTAAATAACTATAAAAATAAGAATCTGCATTTTGTTTAAATTTAATAAGTCGATTATTAATTTCAACTAAATCTGCTTCAATATTTTTTGCTTCTTGTAAACTTTCTTGTGTTATTTTAATTACAATATCTGCTGATTTTTTAAGATTAATTATCTCTTCTGGCATTTCAATTAAGCCAATTTCACTTAACTGAATATAATCTAGGTCTTCTAAATTGTTCATAATATATTCCCAATTTGATACGTTATTTTTAATTTCATTTTTTTCTGAAATATACAACTCTAATAACTCAGTAATATCATTTACTACATCATCATAATTAATGTTTGGTGTAAGTAGGATCCATCCACCAGAATTTCCGCCCCAACCGACATGCTTTATCCAAGAATAATCAAGATCATCTATAAATATTGCACGTTGATACATTATCCATTTATACCATATATCTAATAATTCATCATCATCAGCTTCATCATCCTTTATAATTTTTGAAATTTTTTCTAAATCTGGATAATCTAGTTTTGCGTATAATGCAAAATGCGGAAATTTTAAAGAGTATCGATATTCTCTATTCCACAAATAATCTTTCTCCATTTTAATCCAATAACGTTCAAGTTTTTCAATTAATGATAATATTTCAGATTCATAATTAAAGTCAGATAATTGATCTTCATATTCTTTATCTAATGTTGTATGTATATCATTTTCTCTATTTTCTAATATAAATTTGGAAAAAGTTAAAACGTGTGGACTCATTATAATTTTATAATTTTAAAAAATTATTTATCATAAATCACAGTCTATATAAATTCATATTGATATTTTTGAAGAAATTATTATTCCTAATAACATTTTTATGTAAATTAAACGAAACTGATAATATGTTAATATTATTGAATATTCAGTTTCATTTAAGCCAACTATTCCATTTCCAATCTCTAATTTGTTTAATTTATTTACAATTGAGGTGAATTGATCTTGCGATTCTATTAAACTAATTAAAATTTCACCAGATGTACTATAACTTAATCTAGATTTTCCATTATTAAGATCTTCATACCATTCTTCTGCAATGATATTCCCATTTCTCTTATCTAAAATATTTTGTGAATTTAGTGCATCTTCTATAATATTAAAAATTTCATCGATATTAGAAATAGAATCAGCTAAATTTTTAATAAAAGCTAAGTCGTTTTCGAATATCGAAATAGACATTGATATTTTATTTTTATTATATGTAAATTTTATTATTGAGATATTTGTATTATCATATTTATCATAATTTTCAAATTTAATAGAATATTCAGAAAATGGAAAATCTTTTAAAAATGGAAATTTATATATAACTTCTCGTTGTATATCAAGTTTAGACACGATTAATTTTTATTATTTTATACTATTTAATTTAAAAACGGTTATTTCAGAATAGTGAATTAGTTAACAGTAAGAAGATATTTAATTTGGCCAGTGTCCCAAATTCTAAAATATGACAACTCATTCATTATTTCAAATTCTGTCATTTTTTTAGAATATCCCATTTTGATTAGTTGACTTTTTCTAAAAGTATATCGATTATGTCGAGTTAATGTAGCTTTATCTACGTACCAATAACTTTGAGAAGTTTCATTAATCTTATTAAATCCAAGTTTTTCATAAGATTTGCCATTTGATATATCTTTTGATGCGAAAGATATTATTTTAAAAGGTTTATATTTTCTAACAAAGTATGCCATTAATTTTGAAAATCCTCCTACTATTTGTGTATTTAATTTGGTTGCAAATCTAACTAGTTCCCAAGTAAAATCATTAGTTTTAGTTTGTTTATACATTATTCGTTGTTTACCAAATGTTGCTACTGAAATTAATTCGTTATTATGAAATAATCCGATTTTTACAGTTGATGTAGAATATCCCTGTAAATGTGTATTTTTTAAAAAATGAGTTGCTTCTTTTGTTGAAATTTCTTTTATTTCACAAGATCTTGCAAATATTCTATTTTTAAATATTCCAAGTTTACTTAATATTATTGATTCTACAATTGACTTTTTATATAATAATTGGTCTTCCCATATCGTTAATAGTTGTATATTCTTTTCTTTACACATTTTATGTTTGTTTGTATGATAGTCTTTACCTTTAAAGATGTCAGAATGCCAATATATTCCATTTATTTCAATTGCAAGGTTTTTACTTGGGACAAAAATGTCTACTTCTAATGGATTAATTAATTTCCTATAATTTGTAATAAACTCTATGTTATTTTCTTTTAATAAATTTTGAATATTTAATTCAATATTAGTATTCTTACATGTTCCAAATGGATTGCATATTGGGCATAATTCTACATCTGAAATCATAAGCCGTTGATAGGTTTGCCATTTATTTAATTCGAATGTATGATTGCATGCATTACTATGTATTTTAACCATTCCAAACTTGTCAGGTGACCAATTTAATAACGTAAAATTATTATCTTTTAATAATTTTTCAAAATTTAATTTATTTTGAATGTTTAAGTTATCACGAACTGTGCTGTTCTTTGATAAGCCCCAATTAGCATTATATCGTTTTACATTAGTTTCTATTGTTTTTTGTTTATGATCTATGCTTTTTGCAATATTATCAACATTATATTTTTTAATTAAAGTTTTCTTAATCTTATCTTTAATACTTTCACTTTGAAACGGATTTTTAACATTATATTTCATTAAATATATTTGCTCTTTTTTTAATTTCACATCATCTGCTGAATTGGAGCATTTAGTTGAGCAGTATTCTCTATAACCATTTAGTAATCCTAAGAATTTAACATTTTTTAAGTTACAATGTTTACATTTAGGCGGTTCTGATAAATTTTCAAAATATAACCAAATTTTTTCAACTATACGTAATTCAAGCGGTACATTTTTTTCGATTTTTTTTAAAAAATCAGGATTATTTTTTTCTAACCATGTTCGTTTTACTCTTTGTGAATTTACTCGACCGTTATCCGTTAAAAAATATGATTTCTGTATCATTATAAATATTTTATTATTATATATAAACGCTCCATAAAAAAAATTAAGAACTAATGAAAAATTTATGATATAATTCATTATATGAATAAAGATATAAGTCAATTAGAAAAACAAATTAAATCATTAGATCTTAAACAAGGAGCTGTTAAGATTTTGATTAACTCTTTTTACGGAGCATTTGGTAATCGTTATTTTTATTTCCATGATAATGAGATTGCGCAATCTATTACTTTACAAGGTCAGGATTTAATTAAATTCGCAATTCGATCAATTAATTATTATTTTACAAATTTATGGCATACTGATTATGAATTACATAAAAAGTTAAGTATAGATCAATATAAAATTAATAAAATTGAAATAGATTCAGCGATTTATACTGATACTGACTCTGTATATACTTGTATTGAAACAGCAATTAATTCAGTAGAAGGATTACAGTTATCTGATGACCAAGCAATACAATTCGTTATTGATATGAACGCTTATCGATTAAAAAATTATTTTGTTAAAGTTTTAGAAAAATATGCAGAACATTTCCATACTAAAAATAGACAAAATTTTGAACTTGAAAGCATATCTAGAGCAGGAATTTGGGCAGCTAAGAAGAAATATGTATTAGAAGTAGTAACAAAAGAAGATCATTTAAAAAAGCCAAGTTTATTAATTAAAGGATTAGAAGCAATACAAGCATCTTATCCAATTTGGGCAAGAGATAATTTAAAGAAAATTTATTGGTTATTATTAGATAAAGGTTATGATTTGGATTTAGAAAATGATTTAATTCCAATTCTAAAAGAAATGCGAAAAGATTTAGATAATTTAGAAATAAATGATATTGCTTTTAGTTTTAGAGTACGTGTTTTTGAAGAATATCTTAACTCGTTAAATCCATTAGAAATTGAAAAGGGTATGCCAATATACGGTAGAGCATCAGCATATCATAATCATATTATTAAAAAAACAAATAATGAAAAGTACCCAATGATTCGAAGTGGGTCTAAAATTCGTTTTTATTATACGAATCCAGATGAAAATGAATATGGTTTTGATATTTTTGCATATCCTCCAGGAGATGTACCTGATTTTGCAATACCAATTGATAGAGATCATCAATTTTTTAGATTAATAGTAGAACCTATTAATAAATTATTAATAGCTATGGGATTTTGGAACATTGATCAAAATTTAAATAGGCAAGTTGAAATAATTAAAAGTAGAAGTCGAAAAAAAGTTATAACAGATGATGACATTTATCCATTATACGTAGTTAATACAGAAACTCTTGAATGGAAAATGATTCCAAATGAATATGGAAAATATATAGGAAAGACGGATGTTGAAATACCACAAGACTTATTTTCTGGATATTTAAGTGAAATTACACAGTTTGGATTATCTACAACAATTGTTCCAAAATTTGAACTTTGGAAATATTTACAAAGAATGGGCAAAAAACTTGAAATTGAAGTAACTGATCCATTTGAACTACCTTATTCAGAAATGGCAGATTTTCTTAAATTAAATGGATGGGCAACTCATCCTGATGATGAAAATATGTGGTTAAAAACAAATGCAAAAATACGAACACTTGAAAAAGCAATACCAACTAAGAATGCTTATGGTCGAGCAACTAGGGCGATTGAACGAGCTAAACAAAGAGAAGAATAAAATAAAAATTAATAAAAATGAAACGCGAGGAGATTGTTCAATTTGTTAAAATTTTATTACAGAAAAGATTTCCTAATAATATTGAAAAGCAAAGACTTGATGATTCAAATGATCGTAAATTAAATTTTGCATGCCCCATTTGTGGAGATTCTCATAAAAAATCTTCAAAAAAGAGAGGGAATATTTATTTAGACAGCGGAGCATATAAGTGTTTTAACGATGGATGCATGGCATATATGCCGTTAAGTGAATTTATTACTAAAACGAGTCGCGAAAATGGAATAATGTTACCATCTTTTATCGCAGATGTTAACTATAAACCAGTTGATATTAAAAGAACTGGAAATCCATTAGTGCGGTTTTTAACATCTGATACTTCGAAGCTATTAACAATTAGTGAAATAATTAATAGATTTAATCTTAAAAGATTAGATATTTCAACCGAAAATCCAAATGCAATTTCTTATATTAATAAACGTAATTTAAATATGATCGCTGATTATGGTGATTTTTTATATGGAGATTCTAGTGATAGTAAAATATTAATTTTTAATTTTGATAAACGTTCCGGAAAAGTATTAGGTTTGGCAATTAGATATTTATCAGATACAGTTGAGCGAAAGTATATTATTAAATCGTATTCAGATTTAGTTAATATATTTTCGCAAAAAGATATTAAAAAGGATTTAATTGATGATGCGAATTATTTGAATAATTATTTTAATATATTAAATGTAAATTTTTCTAAACCAATTTGTTTAACTGAAGGTCAATTTGACTCCTTATTTGTTGATAATTGTATCGCAACGTCTGGTGTTAGTAAGGCAAAAAGTATACTTTCATCATTGGGCGCAAAAAATAATATGAGAATATTATTTGATAAAGATAATGCAGGTAAAACCGAAATGATGAATCTAATTAAATCCAGGTATTCAATTTTATTATGGAATAAGATTATGTATGATTTAAAAAAGATGTGTAAGACGTCATCTGAGATAATAAAACTTAAAGATTTAAAGGATATTAATGATTTAATAACTTTTTTAAAAAATAAACAACCGAATTTAACAATTTCTGATTTTAATATATGGTTAAACTCATATTTCAGTGAAAGCCCATTAGATTTAGCTTTTTTATAATAAAAATTATCAATAATATTTCATAACAAATATAATTAACGTAATTTTTCATAATTAAAATTTATTTTTAACTTTTTTATAAATTTATTAATTTTTATTTCAAACTTTAATATATATATAATAAAGGGAACTTTAAATGTTATTAACTTTTAAGATACAATTAAGATTGACTGATGGACAACAGTCTATCATAGATTCTATATCTAATGATGGGAGGAAGTTGTATAATCATTATCTCGGTAAATTAAAAGAACAATATGACATTGATAAAAGGTTTATTTCCTACTATGCTCAACAAAAAGAATTAAAAAATTATAAATCTGAATATTTAACATTTGACATTAAAAAGGAAATTTTAAGAACATTACACAATAATTATTCATCATTTTTTAAACTTGTTAAACAAAATAAAGACTTAAACCCAAGACCACCTAAATTTAGAGGTAAAAATTACTTTTTTACTTTATCTTTTACGCAAGATTTTATTATTAAAGAAAACATTTTAAAAATTTCATACTCAAATTATAGAAAATTAGATATTGAATTAGATTATATTATTCCTATTAAAGATTTAAAATGTTTAAGAAACAAGACACGAGAATCTGAAATTAAACAACTTAAAATTTATAAGCAAAATAATAAATATTTTGCATCAATAATTTATGAAAAAAAGGAAGAAGATTTAAAAAATATTGATAAGAATAAAGTTTTAAGCATTGATTTAGGTAAGAAAAATTTACTTGGTATTTATGATGTTGAACATAACAGAGGAACTGTTTATAGTTCAAAATATTTAAGCAAAAATCAAAAGTTTTTAGATAAAAGAATTGATGAATTAAAGTCGTTAAGAGATACAAAGAAAAAGAATAGTCGAAAATCTAAACAAATCAATAAAAAATTAAAAAAAGTTTATAGTAAAAAGAAAACTCAAACAAATTTAACACTTCAAAAAGTAACTAAAGATTTATCTAATGAAAACAAGACTATATTAATAGGAGAATTAACTAATTTAAAGAAAAACATAAAATCAAATTTCAAGTCTTTAAATAGACAGATGCAAAATAATTGGAATCTACAAACTTTTATACACCTTTTAGAGTACAAATGTAAGTTGAAAGGTAATCAAGTTATAAAAGTTAATGAAGCATGGACTTCAAAAACGTGTTGTAAATGTGGTGCTATTAATTATGATTTAGATTTAAGTGATAGACAATACATTTGTGATTGTGGAAATAACATAAATCGAGATATTAATGGTGCAATAAATATTTACAAACAATTTATGGGTGATTATAATCCGCCATTTGAAACATTAACAGTTTCAGAAAGATTTGATTGGTGTCATATCAATCAAATGAACAAAAATTATAATTAATTATTTAATTTATAGATTTTTGTATTATACATATTTTAATTATTTTATAAATAATTAAGATATGCAACCAACAAAAAATAAAAAAATACAAGATTTTCTTAAACCAAGAAACGGTGCACCTGGTCGGCCTAGACAAGGTTATTTTAAGCCAGCTAATCCTAGTAAATATGTTGGAAATCCAAATGAAATTATTTTTAGAAGTTCTTGGGAGTTTAAATTTTTACAATGGTGTGATACTAATCCATCTGTTATTAAATATGCAAGCGAACCTCTTGGAATAAAATATTATAATCCATTAGATCGTAAGGGTCATATATACTATATTGATTTTTATATTATTATTGAAGATAATAATGGAAATCGTGAAAAATATTTAATAGAAGTAAAGCCATTAAAATATATAAATCCGCCAACTAAACCAAGTCGAATGACCGATAAACAAACTTCAAATTACTTATATGCAGCAAAGCAATATATTATTAATCAAGCAAAATTTGAAGCAGCTAGAGAATTTGCAAAAAATAATAACGTAAAGTTTGGCATTATAACAGAAAACTTTCTATTTAATAACAAATAAAAGATATTTAGTATGAGTATTAAACAAATAAAAAATTTTATTTTAGACGGAAGTGTTGATAATACTTCATATTATGGAAAACCTTATTATTTCGAAAAAGATTCATTATTATTTTCATATTCTAAATTAATTCCAGGATATTTTTATGTTTTCAATTCACTATCTGGGATAAATGAAGATGACATTTCTAGTTTAGACGAATATCAAACAAAAACTAGTTTGAAAAAGCCGTATTTTGATATTAAACCAATTATTTTATCATTGGGACAGGAAGGTCCATTTGAAGTAGGTTTAAATATAAAGTTATTACCTAATAAAATAAGAAAATGGTTTATTCAACAATATTTGACTTTTTTAATGTCTAGTTTAGAATCTTTTATAAATTCAGATGGAAATTTTATAGAATTAAACGAACAATTTAAAATATCACAAAATAATCAATTATTTCAAGTTAATAGATCATTTATTAAACAAATTAGTAATCGAATAAATTTTAACTTAGAATTCTTAATTGATAAATATAAAAAAGAAGAAATGAGTAAATCACTATCTCTTATTGATTGGGATAGTGTTCCATTATTATCATATTGTGAATATACTAATGATGGAACTGTTATTTCGAAAACTCCAATTTCTTATTTTTTAACAAAATTTACATAATATAAATGGCAGGATTTTTAGAAGGTAATGCAGGTAGGTTCATTCGATCAAGATTTAATAATTTAAGTAGATATGGTTTAAAATATGATGACTTACTTGTTAAAAATTCACAAGCAATTGGTTTTATCGAAAGTCAATTAGGAAGTGGAGGATCATATGCAGGCGATAATTTAATGAAAGCTACTTTAGCTTTGTCAGATACAACATCATCTCTTAAAACAAAAGCAATTGCATTTTTTCAGTTAGATTATGTGTCAAAGCGCGAACGATTAAGAGATGTTGCATCGAGTGGTGAAATTGAATTTATTTTAGAAACAATTACAGATGATGTAATTGTATATGATGAGGATAATCGATTTTGTTATGTGAATGATTTAATTGGAGAAATGTCATATTTAGGAGATAACCGAAAAAATCGACTAGAATATCAAGATAGAATTTCTCAATCTTATAAAAAAGCATTTACTAAAATTTATAGTAGATGGGGTTTTGATCAAGGTATATCTGCTTGGCAATATTTTTATCAATGGTTAATCGAAGGGCACTTAGCTTTCGAAATAATATACGATGACATCGTTAATCCTAAAGAAATTATTGGATTTAAGGAATTAGATCCAGCTTCTTTATACCCAGAAGTAACTCAATCTGAAGAAGGTAAACTTATTTTACAATGGACTCAGCGTGATCCATTAACAAAACAAAATAGGCAGTTATCAGATTCTCAAATTATTTACATATCATATTCTAATCATATGCGAACTAAGAGAGTAAGTTTCGCAGAAAGATTAGTTCGTTCATTTAATATGCTTAGAATTATTGAACATTCTAAAGTAATTTGGCATACTATGCATGCTCCGATTAGATTAGTTACAACAGTTCCAATTGGAACAAAATCTATGCAAAAGGGCCAAGAAGATGTTCGAGAATTTACTAATACTCTAAAGGAAGATATTTATTTTGATGGAGAATCTGGTGAATTAAAAGTTGATGGAAAACCTAATATTTTATTTTATAAAAATTACGTTGTTCCAGTAAATGATCAGCAACAACAAGTAAAAATAGAACCTTTAGAATATGCAGGTCCGAATTTGTCAGGTTCTGAACTTCTTAAATATTTTACAGAAAAATTAAAACAAGATTCTAAAATACCAGCTTCTAGATTTAGTGAAGGTGGTGGAATTTTTACATTAACATCAGAAGGAATATCTAGGGAAGAAATTAGATATAATAAATTTATTCATCGTCTTCGTGCTGCGTATAAAGAATTAATTACAAAGCCTTTATATTTGCAAATGTGTTTAGATGTTAAAGAATTAAGAAATGATGATAAATTCAAAAATGCAGTTGGCGTTGTATGGTATGACGATAATGTATTTGAAGAAATTAAAAATCAAGATCTTCTTAATAAACGAATCGCTGCAATTAATGCACTTAAAGCAATTACTAATGATTACGGAAAGCCATATTTCTCATCTGATTTCTTAGTGACCGAATATTTAAAAATGAGCGATCAATTGCTTAGAAAAAATAAAGACTATTTAGCTAAATCTGGAGGATCTTCTGGTGAAGCTCAAGACGCTGAGGTTGTTTTACCAGAACCTGCAGGTGGAATGGCTCCTGCTGAAAATCTAGTTGATCAAGGCTCTCCTGGTAAAGAAACTGCTAGTGAAATGGGAGAAACTGGCGATTTATAAACATATTATAAATAAAAAAGGTAAGAATTTTTCTTACCTTTTATTTAATCTTCATATAGTGCTGCAAATGTTCTATTTCCATTTATTGAAATATCTAAGCCTAGTCCAACTTTATATAAATCAGATACTTCACTTAATGTAAATGCAGTAGGTACAACTTTATTTCTTTTTGATAACATAACATAATTTTCAATTTGTTCAGCTGCTTCTTTTTCTAAAATATCCAATGGGTATCCTTCAAATTCAAATAAGTATTTTGTTGCGTCTATTCCAAAATTAGGTTCACCTAAGACTTCACCCTTTTTTGTTAAAATCGTCATTCTAACTTGAGATACAGTATTTTCAATTTCATTGCTAACTGAAAATATATTATCTTTAAAGTTTTTATCATCTATATTTCTAAAATAAAAATCATCCATAATTAAAAATGAGTTAAATATATCCAGTCTGGAGTATTTTCGCCCTTCATCATTTCTGTAACTTTATCAAATTCAGCATCTGCTTTTGTTACAAAAGTTTGATAATTTGGTCGAACTCCTCCAGGTAATGTAAAATCGAAGCTTGTTAATAATTCTCCAAGTTTAACCTTTGCTTTTGCTCTAACATATCGTTGAAACATCTCATCTTCATATAAGTATTGCTCTTCTATTTTTTTAGAGACTTTCATAACAACTTTAGTATTTGGAGTTCTTCCAGTAATTGATACCATCTTCGTATTTTTATTATAATCATATGCAAGTGTATCAATCATCATATTTTTTGTTAAATCTAAAAACGAAAACATTACAGTACGATACATAATTGATTCACCAATAAATGGCGTTAAGAATATTTCAGAACCAATAAATTTATTTTCTGCAAAATCGCGATCAATCGTTGAAAACATTGAACCTCCTTTTGCTTCTTTAACTTCATGAACAAATTGAATACAATCTGGCATTTTAATTGTTCGACTAGTTCTAAATCTTTCATTTTTGAATAACGCGTCAGGTATTAAAATATATCTAGGTTCAACTGCATGTCTCCAGTTATCATAAAAATATTTAGCTGCAATATCAATAATACGCCCAATTTCTTTATCTGGTATTGTATATGGTAATGCTTGAGCAAAGGTCATTTCTTGTTTAATATCATCAATTAATTCAGCTCTAGTCATTTAACTTTTATTTTTTTTTATACTGATGTTGGGTATTCACTTGCTTGTACAGTATTCATCATTCCTACATTTGGTTGAGTCACTTGTGGTTGAACTGTTTGCTGTTGTATATTTTGTGATTGTTTTACAGCAATTGCTTCTTTTTCTCTTTCTGTATTTGCTAATGTATTATATGCTTTTTGTTTTTCAATCAAGTCATTTTTTTTAGCAATAATTTTTTCTTGAAATTCACTTTCTTCTTTTTGAATTTCTTCTTGTAATTGTGCAATTATTGTTCTTAACCTAGCCATTTCGTCAGTTTCTTCATTAACTTTTTCGACCTTTGTATAATCAGGTTCAGTTATTTCAGGTTGAGTTAATTCAGCTCGTTTCACTTGATCAACAAAATTTTCTTTTTTAGGCTTTGGAGTTTGAGCAGATTTAACTACTTTTTCAGGGTCAGTTAATATATTCTTTTTTTCAAAGTCATCAAAATTTAATATTCTATCGTTATTCATCGTTTTTTATTTTTTATTATTTATTTGTTCATTACAGAATTGATTAAATGTCAATACTATTGAATTATTTTCACGAATATTATTTATGACTGGGTTTGTCATAAAATCCCATCTAGAAATTGGATTTGAATTGGTCCAATGATTTGGAATCCCACCTAAGTTTGTACTAATTTTAGAAGGCTGTACATTAAAATCGTATTTTTTTGGTGTTTTAAAAGAATCTGCTGGAATTGTGTATGCTCCATTTTCTTTTAATAATTTCCAAACTTTTTTATAATCAATTCCACTCGGTATACCTTCTTTAAATTTATCAATATCATTATTTTCTATTGCATTTCTTAATTGTGTACTAGAAATTCCATTTATTCGGCCAGTTTCAATCTTATTAATTTTACGTAAATTTCCTTTAAAATTATTTAATGCTTCGAATCTTTGCATATCGTCAGTTAATGCATATACATTAACAATAAAATCTTTTGCATTTTTAGAATCTCCTAATTTTGCAATGTATGACATTGCTGATTTCACAGGAGACTCTTCTGAAATATGTAAATGTATAGAGTTAGAATTAGATAGTAATTTAAAATATTCAAGTAAAATTGATTTTGCAGTATTTGCATTAATTCCATTTTGTTCAATTGGTGAAATAAACACATGTACTTGATCATTTTCATTATTAATATTTTGTATTGCTTGAAAATGACCAGCATGTGGAGGTTTAAATTTGCCAGATATTATTCCAATTGACTTAATCATTATACTTTTAAATTTTGAGCAGCTCTAATTAAACATTCTGCCATATAATGAGTAGCTTCCCTTAGAAAAGTTTCATATGTTTGGTTAGGATCCTCTGACGACTCGTAGAGGTGTGCCTCGTGTATTAATACTGAGTTACACATATTCTTAATAGTTTCTTTTGCTTTTTCTGATAAGGTGTCAGAATTATCACAATCTTCACATGGTTCATTTTCTAAATCTGAATCAATTATCATATCTTCTTCATTAATAGAATCTGATTCTTGTGCAAATTCTGAAAAACTTGAAATTTTATGTGAACTTGGTTGAGTATGTGTAGGCTGTTCACTTTGTAAATCAGTATCTTCGTCTACTTCGCGGGTTTGAGTATTAACTAAAAATTTAGGAATATCATATTTTCCAAATTTTCCCATATCTAATAAATATTTTTTATTATTTATAATGCAAATACATTATAAGTAATTATATTTATTAAATATAGGAAATTATTAGTATTTGCCAATTTTAATAATAAGATCGATTCGCGGAGCTCGTAAAAATGGTAGGTTTGTTGTATACATAAAAGATGGACCAATTGCAAATATAACATATTCTGCAATATTAGATTCTAAATGAATTCCAATTAACCCATATAAAAAAGTTTCACAACTTAATGATTGTGCATAATATGTCCAAATTTCATTAGTTTCTTGTATTCTATAAGATCTTTGTCCAATTCCAAAACTCATAGGAAATGACAAATGAAATTGAGATTTATACCCAGCAATTGGTTCTATTTGTATTCCGCTATACCAAAAATATTTTTTAATAATATAATTTGTATATTGATGTGGAATAATTAAAATTGGAGTCGGTTCATTACTTGTTGAATTAATATATGATCCAACAATTCCAATTGAAACTGAGTTATTAATAATTAAACCAAAAGTTCCACCGAATGAACCGGCAGGTTCACCTTTAATATAAAAAGTCGATCCATCTATTGAAAATATCTATTAATATTAGATTGTGAATTGTTAAATATTTTATTTGAGATATTTTGAGTTTGTGAAATACTTTCAAATGTTATAAAAAATAAAAGTATTAATATAATTAATCGTTTCATATTAATGTAATCCTTTAATGCTTAATTCTTTTTCGTTAATCCTCTTAGTAATTATTAATTTATCTCCGTCCTTTATTTGATTGTTTATATATGCATCAGCTAAAAGATTTTCGACGTATGTTTGAATTGCATGTTTTAACGGACGAGCTCCTAGTTTATCATTATATCCATTATCAATTAAAAAAGCTTTGGCTTTTTTATCAATTTCAATAGAATATCCATTTTCTATAACTCGATCCTTCAGCTTATTAATTTCAATATCAATAATTTTATACATATTTTCTTTCGACAAAGAATCAAATGTAATAATTTCATCTAATCTATTAATAAATTCAGGTGGAAACTTTTTAGAAACTTCCGCTGCAACTATTGATTTTTTTTCTTCATTTTCATTATCTATACGGTATTTAGTATTGAAGCCAACACCTCTTCCGAAATCTTGTAATTTACGAACACCAACATTTGATGTCATAATAATAATCGTGTTTTTAAAATCAACAGTTTTTCCTTGTCCGTCAGTTAATCTACCATCGTCTAATACTTGTAATAAAATATTAAAGATAGAAGAATCTGCTTTTTCGATTTCATCTAATAATATTACAGAATATGGGTTTCTTCTAACTCTTTCAGTTAATTGTCCACCTTCTTCGTAACCAACATATCCAGGAGGAGCTCCAGTTAAACGACTTGCTGATATTTTTTCGCTATATTCTGACATATCAATCCTAATTAATGCATCATCTGTTCCAAATAATAAATTTGCAAGTCTTTTAGCTAATTCAGTTTTTCCTACTCCACTTGGTCCAGTAAATAAAAATGTTCCAATTGGACGATTTGGTTCTTTTAATCCTGCTCTTGATCTTTTTATTGATTTTCCTAATTTTTGAATTGCTATATCTTGTCCAATTATATATTTTTTTAAAGTTTCTTCGATTTTAGATAATTCTTCTTTTTCAAATCCACTCATTTTATAAACTGGAATACCAGTCATTATTGAAACTAATTTTGAAATATCGCCATCTGTTACTGGTAATCTATTCTCTAATAAATCTAGTTCTTCTTCCCATTCCTTCTTTGCTTCTTTTATTTTATCCATTACCTCATAAACTGCATCTCTTAGTTGTGCAGCTAATTCATATTGCTGATTTTGAACAGCTACTTCTTTTTCTTTAGTAACTTCATTTAATTTTTTCTCAAGATCTTTAATTTTTTTAGGAATTGTTATTCCATTTACATGAACAGTTGCGCCAGCTTCATCTAATAGATCAATTGCTTTGTCTGGTAAGAATCTATCTGTAATATATCGATCGCTTAGTGAAACACATGCATCTAATGCATCTGAACTATATATTACAGAATGATGAGATTCATATTTGTCTTTAATATTTTCTAAAATTATTCTAGTTTCTTCTACTGTTGTTGGTTTTACTAATACTTGTTGAAACCTTCTATTTAATGCACCATCTTTTTCTATAGAATTTCTAAATTCATCAGTTGTCGTTGATCCAATACACTGGATTTCACCTCTAGCTAATGCTGGCTTTAATATGTTAGCAGCATCTAATGAGCCGCTTGCTGCTCCTGCACCAACCAAAGAATGTACTTCATCAATAAATAAAATAATATCAGAACTTTCTTTAACTTCTTTAATTATTTGCTCAATTCTCTGTTCAAACTCTCCTCGATACTTAGTACCAGCTACTAAATTTGCAAGCTCTAAAGAAATAATTCGTTTTCCAAATAATGCTCTAGAACATGTTTTATTAATAATACGCATTGCTAATCCTTCTACGATTGCTGTTTTACCAACTCCAGGTTCTCCAATTAATAAAGGATTATTTTTCTTACGTCTAGATAATATTCGACTGCATCGATCAATTTCATTAATTCGACCAACCACTGGATCTAATTCATTATTTAGTGCTAACTGTGTTATATCAGTTCCAAGTGAATTAATCAATGGCGTATTTGATGCAGAAGATGATTGTTTTGTCATATTTTTCATAATTAATTTCTAATCCCACCAGTTTTTTATACCAGAACCATTAAACCATGAATTCCATTCCTCATTTGAGTTTTCATATTTAGATAAATCTTGGCCTTTTAATATTTCAAATAAACGATCCCATTCAGTTCTTTCGATTTTTTGAGAAAGAGAAAAAATTTCTGAATTATTAAGTTCTTCTTGATCAGTATTCATCGATATTAACTCAGATTCATCATCATTAATATCAACAAATTTAAAATTAGTTGATACTTTTTTATTTAATTGATTTTCCGCAATTTTAATATATAAATCTTTTCTAAAATTACCAATTAATTCAATTGCTTGGTTTATTTTTTTTATTTTTTTATTCTTAGATATGTTTTCTTCCATACCATATTTTTCTAAATATTTAGAAACTCTAGTTAATTGTGTTTCTACAAAACCAAGAGAATATGATGCATCATAATCAGTAGCATTCCATAAATTTTTTCGATAAATCCATATATTCTTTATAAAATGAAAAATATCATATCTTAAAATAGAATATATTCTATAATACAATCGATTATGATTATTTAATTTTTTCAAACTTTCTAAAAATGTATTATTATTTACTTTAATTTTCATGATTATTATTTAATAATTCAAAAATATCATCATTAGTAATAGTATTTTTATCATTTATTTTATATTCTACAAAATTTTCACTTACTCGATACTTTTCAACTGCTTTCCATAAAGATTCAACATTTTTATGATATAATTTAGATGAATCATCAACATATTCATAAATATATGCAAAAATTAAATCTGCTCCAAATTCTCCATAATAACTAGCAAACATTATTGAAATAATTTCCATCCAATATTCATTATAATCGTATAAATCTATTCCAATTGAAATTAAACTAGATGCAGTTTCGTATTGATTTTTTATTTGATTTATTAGTTTTTCGAATATTATAAATTTCATAATTTATAGTTCTATTTCAGTTTTCTTATCATTAAATAATTTTTCTTTATAATCTTCTAACGCAGTTTCGATTCCAGCTGAAATCAATTCTTCTAAATCATTTGGGTTTTTAATTGTACCATTTTGTTGAGAAATTGCTAATGCTTGCATAATACTAGCACCATATTCTTTACTTAATTTAGTAATATCTAATGTGTTGTCAGTTTTTTCCATTTAAAATAGTTATTATTTTTTCTTCAAGATCACATAATGTGTCTTTTATTGTATAATTATTGTCTCCAATTGTTGTAATTGCACTTATTTCAGAAACACATCATAATATTCTAAAATTTCATTTAATTGCTTTAAAGTATACCAGTATTTCCAATCTGAGCTTATTATAATTTTAGCATTAGTTGCTTCAATTATTCTAACAAGAGATTCACAAGCTTCTTTATTTAGTGGATAGCTAATTGTTGTTCGAGTATCAATTTCAACTTTTCCTAAATCCCAAGTTCCATGTGCAAGAGGGCCGTCTATATCTAAAAAATAAGTTTCATGATTTTAATATATTAATTTCGCATAAATTAAATTTAGCTAATAACTGTCTAGTCATAGACTTGCCATATATTTTTTCATAACTCCATATTAATTTTCTTGCATTTCTGATCTGTCTCGCTGTTTCACATGATTCAAACACCTTTATTATCCAAAAATATACATCGCTTGGATGTTTAGACCGAAATTCTGTATTTTCCATTATTTTAAATTTTTTATTTTTTCATTAAAATCATCTAATAATACTTTAACGTCATTTAATTCAATATATTTTAAAATATATGGACCTCCAAACCTATCTAAATAAACAATACTTGGCAAATTAGAATAATTTTTTAAATAATTAGAAGCGTGCCATTCTAATAAAATCTCAAATCCCTTTTTCATTAGATAAATGGTTCTTTTGAAAATTCACTAATTCTATCAATTTGTGATTGCGTTAGAAGCTTTCGATTTTTCCAAATTTCAAAAATATTTTTAGTTAAATCTTCTTGAACTACAGATTCACAGAGATATAAAAGCTGGTTTAATATAGCATTTTCTGAAATCTCATTATAAATTAAATTACTAATAAAATCGTTTAAAATTTCATCAATGGTAAGTTCATTTTTTATTTTTTTATATAAAAAAAGACGCTCATCATTATTTAATTTTGAATATTCTTGATTAATTAAATTTAAATGATTACTCATAATCTTAATATTTTAAGATTATTATACTACAGAAGTAGTTACTTGGATTTAATTTTTTGTGGATTTTTCTTTGTTTTTAATTTCTCTGCAAATAATTTAGGATTGCCAGTTTGAGCTAAACTAGCTTGTTGTAGAAATTGATTAAAAGTTTCAACTATTTTATTTGACATTATATTACAATATTATATAAATTTGCAGCAATTTTTTCAATTGCTGATTTTTTTACAAAATCAGTTGATCGTTCAATTACATTATTAATAGTACTACTATATATCGGTTTAACATGGTAATCATCAGCTCCTGCACGTATGCTTCTTTCTATTATTTTACTATTATCTTCACCACTTAGCATACAAATTTTACCAAGATAACCTGCTTTTCTGATTTCTTTTAATAAATCGATTCCAGTTTTATCATTACCAAGAAAAAAATCTAAAAAAATAATATTAGGATTAAATTTAAAAATCTTATCAATAGAAAACTCCAAATAATTGATTAATAATACTTCATACCCTAAGCTCTTCATCATTTGTCCATACATAAACAAATCTTGTTCATTATCATCAATAAATAGTACTTTCTTATTCTTCATAATTTATAATTTCATCAGATACTTGAAATGCAAAATTATCTAATGCAATAGTTAATAATGATATATCTTTAATTTGCAAATTATGTATATAATCTAAACCAACAAATCCAATAATATTTTTAAAATTATTTTTTATTGGATAAATATAAAAATTAACAACTCCTTGCACTCTAAGTAATTTTCCAAGCTGTTCATCTACTATTTTATTTATATCATAGCATTCAGCCGAATCACTATTTAAATATTCTAAAAAAATTGGATGCTCATTCAGTATTAATAATTGTCGATTATTAATTTCAGAGCTAACTCCTGGTGCAACTTGTTCATATGCACAACTAAAATATTTAGGATTTTCTTTAGGGTGAAATCTATAAATATATGCTCGATCTGCGTTTGTACAATTTAATAATACACCAAGAAGTCCTTGTATTTTACTATCTGTTAGTACTCGATTTTGAGCAGACTTAACTTTACTATTTTCTAGCTTTTTCTTTTTTCTTTTATGTGTTATTGCAATTATACTAGGAATTAATGCAGCTAGTACTACAGAAATTGCGCGTATTAATTCTGAAATAATTGTTCCATTTTTAGCCATGCTACTAAATATATAGCAAAACTTTGCTATCTTAAATATTTTTAATTAATTGTATTGCCTGATTCTTCTTCTGTTTGAGGTAATGATTCTATTGAATTTTCTTCTGAATTAATAAAATTTTCAGGCTCTTCATTAGAATCTGTTTGTATATCTGTTATTTCTGGAGAATCAATGTTCAAATCTCCAGGTTCATTTGTAATCTCAGTAGAAGTTGGTAGCTCTTCAGTTTGTGGAACCTCTAATCCGCCTTCTCTAGATGTAATAAATTCATCAAATGATAATACTTTACCTTTACCTATACTTGTTAAACTCATATCTCCCATTTAAATATAATATTTAAAATTATTTATATTTAAATGGGAGATATTAAAGTCTTGTATACTATTAATTATTAATAATTATTAAGAGTTTTTAGGAACTCCACAGATTGGACAAAAATTTTCATTTGATCTCCATCTTCTTCCGCAATTAGAACAATATGTTCTAATTTCATTTATTGAAGTTGGCAATTTACTTGCTGGTAAAATTTTTAAATTAATAGTAGTATATGGAATTTGAGAAAACGTTCCATATCCATTTACTAATTCTTGATTAGAATTTTCTCCACCAGTTACTCTACCTGTTTCAATTTCACTAAGATTCGTTGTTGTTTGATAATTATATTGATTACTAGAGCTAACCTCATTCACTATATTTGGATAGGTACCGCTATCACTATACACATACCAATTATTAGTAAAGGTATATGTTGGATAAAAGATTTCTTCGTTATAAAAAGTAACACAAATATCTCCATTATTTTTAATTGCAGTTAATCCTTCTTCTGAGTTTTCAGCCTTATACGTTTTAAAGATAAATTTTGCATTATTATCAATAAATCTTTCTAAATAAACTCGTTGTCCTGGATTAATTATTAGTCCAGAACTAGATATTAAATTTCCGTTAACTGAAATCGTTGCTAATACTGAAGAATTCATTGGATTCCATAATTCAATTTCAAACGATGTATTGTTTTTCAAATATACAGTATTTTGATAATGTTTTACTCTATTTCTTTTTACTGAAATATTTGCAGTAGGAAGATTGTCAGTTATATAAAATGGCAATCTTTCATCATTTAATGTTGTTGTTGTATTCATAATTTTTCCTATTATTTTTTGCATATTTTTTCATAACCATTTGTTGATTATTCAAGGGCTCGTAAACCCAAAACATACATAATTATACAAGGCTTTATGTTAATTATTAATCATTTCATTTTTTGAAATTTTTTTAATTTCAACTCGTCTATTTTGAGAATTTATAAAAATAGTTCCTGTTCCAATTGCATTATACAAATCTGATCCAATAACAAAAAAATCATATGGAAAGTCATTTGATATTTTTTGATTAATTTTTTCTAATTGTTTATTTAATTTATTTAATATTCGTTTTTTTCTTTTTGGTAACTCATTAATTTGATTAAGTAATGAGTGTTGCTCTTTTTTTAAATTCGAATATAATGTTTTATCATTTTTACTAATAAGTTCTAATTTTGTAGATACTCCATTTTCGAATTTTATATGATAAAATGCTCGATTTGTATCTCTTTGCATATCTAACATTATTTTCTTTCTATTTGAATTCGATTTCTAAATTCAATTGGAAATTGTGATCCTGCATTTCTAAATAAATCACCAAATCCACCATCTAATAAGTAAGTTATTGCCCAGTCTGTTTCGCTTCGTATTGATCTGCCTACTCCTTGTAATACATTAACAGATGTTTTCCAATTATACCAGTCTTGCGAATGCTGTAATTTTGCAGCAACATATTTATCTCCCAAATGAGGATACGGAACTTTCATAAATATTTGAAATCTTGACAAGTCATCGATTAAGTTTAATCCTTCTAATAAAGAAGGTCCCATTATTATTAAACCTGGTTTCTTTTTCATTTTTTTTAAAACCTTAGTTTTTTCTTCTGACCCTTTATATAATAATACTTTACTCTTAATCATTTTCGGTAAAGCCTGGTGTATTTTTTTAGCTCTGTCATATGAAGCAGTATGAATTATTCCAGATTCACCAGTGTGCATACTTAATATATCTAATAGTTTTTCAATACTCCAATCAAAATTGTCATCAATGAATCGTTCAGATAATCTTCGTCCAGGATAATATATAATTGGTGATTTTTCCCAATTAAAATGAGAACTCATTTTAAAATATTTTGCTTTTGATATACCGTGGTTTTTCATAAAATCTGCAGGTTTTCCCATCGTAGCCGTCATTAACAATTTAAATCCAAATTTATTATAAAAATGCTTATCTAATAAATAATATTCATCAATGCAATTAAAAATGATATTTTTATCATTTGGATTTTTTACCATTTTTTGTATGCCGACTTTATCTATAATTTCGCAATAATCTTCTAATTTACAATGAACATCTTTGCACCAATCATATAAATTAAAAGCAATGATCCAGTCTTTTGGTACTTTTTCATCTATGAAGTAATCGCTTGCTTGTTCTCTTAGATCTCCAACTATGCTTATCAATTTAGATAATTCTTTTGTTACTATTTTTAATTGTTCTAATAGTATTTTGTTATTATTTTCTTTATCGATTTTATGAATTGCTTTTTCTAATCTAACTGAACTTATCTTTGGCACAGATACTCCAATTTCAAATAAAGTATCTAATAATTTATCAATTTTTTTATAAATATCATGTGATACAATTGGACTAAAATGGCTTTGCACAATATCTAATAATTTATGAGCTTCATCACATACAACAAAATCTCTTTTTGGAAAAGGTGGAATATCTTGTTTATTTTCAACAAAATTTCTTTGAATTAATGCATATGGATAAGTAAGTAATGAGATCGGTGAACGTATTGCTTTACGTCTACTCATTAAATATTTACATTGTTTAAAACATGATAGTTGTTCAGCTTCTTTATATGAAATTCCCTTATTTTTGCAATCTCCTATTGAAAATGGTTCATTATTAACTATACATAAATAATTATCAATTCCTTTTACATCACCCCAATTCCATAGTTTCATTCTTCTAAAATCATTAACATATTGTTGATGTAAAACTAAATCTGAGGCTAAAATATATCCTTTATTTTTCTTATGTACTAAGAAGTCGGAAAACATCATCGCAATTAAACTTTTACCGCTTCCAGTTGGTGCATCTAATAAATATATTCCATTTGGATTTTCAAAATATGCATCAATCATATCTAATATTACTTCTTTTTGCTGTGGACGAAATATTAAATTTGGATGATTATTTTTAATGAATTGATCAAATTCCAAATGAAGAGTATTTGACATATAAACTATTTTTAATAATTTATACTATATAAAAGCTTTATGGTTTATAATTTATTTGTTATAAAATCCATTATCTTGATTTGCATGTATAACTTTACCCCAATTATTTCCAGGATTAAAATTTGGATTATCAAAAATTAGCCAAATTACTTTTTTGCTCCATTTTGGAGTAATCTTTGGTGGAAAATCTCCATATAAGTACCCATCTGTTATAATAACTACAAAGTCTGGATTTTTTCTAGTTTTTTCATTAATATAATCAACAACTGCATTAAAACCGGAAGTTCCACCTCCTGTTGCAACTTTTGCAAAATCTTCAGGAGTTGGTTTCTTTGATCCCTTAATTTCAAATGGAGTAACTACACTATCTGCGAATGGAACAATATGTATTCGTTTTACTTTTTTTGATTTAACAATTCCTGTGACTTCTGCTGCAATTATAGGAAACTCATTTGCAATTGATCCACTAACATCAAATACAATAGCAGCTCTTTCTAACATAGAAAATTCATCAACTAATCCGTGTCTATATTCTCCACGAGATACAAATCTTCTATTTGGCATTTTGAATTCACTAGAAGATGCAAGTTTTCCAATATATTTAGACAAGACTTGTTTCCAATTTATTTTTGGTTCAGTCAATTGCATTATTCTTTGGTAAAGACTACCGTTATTTCCTCGTCCTGCAGTAGATGATCTATTAGTTAAATGTCGTTGTGCTGCTTCTCTAATTTCTCGCTTAAGTAAATCTTCATTTTTTGCAGGTAAACTCGAATCTCCATCTACATCAATACCTTCACGTCTAGCGATCGCATCACCTTCTTCTCTAGTTATTACTTCACCAGTTTTAGGTCCTCTAATTTCAGTTATTGGATGTTCAGAATCATTAGTTTCTTTATCAATATCAGAAGGTCTGTCTGACTCAGATTCTCCGCCTGGTGCTGGGTCTCCTCCTGATCCTGGTTCTCCATTTTCAGATTCTCTTCCTGGTGCTGGGTCTCCTCCTGATCCTGATTCTCCATTTTCAGATTCTCCTCCTGGCGCTGGGTCTCCTCCTGATCCTGATTCTCCATTACTAGGAACTTCGTCTTCAGGCATAGAGTTTCCATCTGATTCAGGTTCTCCACTGCTTGGTTTATTTCCAACCTGTAAATCTGGATCATTATAAATTTCTTCAGCAGTTTGTCCTTTATATTCGGGGTTAGCATATCCATGTAACTCATTAGTTATCTCCTCGATTGATAATATTTTATCATAGGCTAATAGTAAATTAATTTCATGGTCTGCTGCAATATTCCAGCGATTATGATCTCTAGAATATTGACGAACTGTATGTAATAATGCAGTATGCATAACTTCATGTGCTAAAACAAATAAAACCTGTCGAGTTGACATTGGATAGAAAAAATTAGGATTAATAAAAATTCTGTGTCCATCAGTTGCTGCTGTTGGTATTCGTGAATCATATGTATATATGATTTGCTGATTAAATAAAATTTCTGCAAAAAATGGAAATTTAGTTGGCAATACTTGTCCAGCATATTCAACCTTAGTTCTAGCTATTTTCTTTTTAGTAGCATCATTTGGTTCATTTGGATTAGAACTTTCATAAATTTTATTTGTTATTATTTGTGAATTTACAAATTTAGAATATTTAACAAATTCATTAAAATTAATTATATCCATATTTAATCATCATTTGTTTCAGAATCTGAATTCGAAATTTCATAATTTTGAGGCTGCTGTTCTTGAGATGAAGTTTGCGAATCTTTTAATATTTTATCAATTGCTGCTTTTTGACTAGGATATTTTGGTAAAAAATATTGAACTAAAAATTTCTTATAAACATCAACCATACTGTCTGATGACTTTGCTGGGTCAGCTTTAATATATGGGTGTACTTTAGAAACAGCTGCTAATATTTGGGTTGCGGTTGTTGCATTATTTACTCTAGCTGTATATATTATAATATTTTTTAATTGTTCTTGAGATAGCCTACTATATCTGTGTTCATATGCAATCGCGATTGCCATAATATATGCAATGTCTTGTTCAATTAAATCTTCTCCCCCAACATCTCTAGTTGGCGGAAGTGGTGCGTTTTCTGGATCTGTATATACTTTAGCTAATTTTTCTAAATCAATTTTTTCAGATAATGTAATATATTTAATAAATGCATCAGCTGCTTCGGTTCCAACATGACCAGCCATTATTAAATATATTTCTTTTTTTGTTAATTTTCGGTTTATTCTATCTTCTTTACGTTTCCAACGTTTAGCACCTTCGACCCAAGTTCGTGGGCTCGGCCAAGCAATCATTCCTTTATCTGGATCTAGTTTATGAAAATATTCTTCACCTTTAGACCAATTTAAAAATCCAATAATTTTACTATCAATTAACTCGCCTTGCGACGTCATAAATTTAGTAAGATCATCTATTGTTGGAACAAAATTATAATTTTGGAAACGATTAGATAATGCAGTTCCGAATTCAGAAGCATTTGTATCTGGGTCGTCCATGATTCTGTTTGAAGCTGCTATTATTCTCCATTTGCTTCCTAAAACCCAACCGCCATCCATTTTTTTCTCATGTACAAGTTTTAAACACACATTTCGAATTGCTTCTCTTGCTCTAGACAATTCATCTAAGAAAAGAACTCCGCCTTCTCCGTCTATTCCGTTTGCAATAGCATCACCTTCTTCTCCTTCGCTTTCATGATATACTGGTAACCACGCTTGAGGAATACGAGTTGCTCTAGCTGAAAATTTATTTTCTTTTCTAAATGAATCTGAATCTTCTTTTGGTAAAAAGAAATCTTCTGGAGCATATGTTGTTAATTGTAAATCAATTAATCTACCGCCATATGCAGTTTGTGATCTTTGAACAATTGCTGTTTTTGCAATACCTGGAGCTCCCCAAATCATCAACGGTAATCCATCTGGATCATTTAATGCATCCGAAATAAGTTCATTAAGATCTTCTTCATGTATATTTGGAACATTAGAATCAGGATCTGACTCTAATGGAACAACTTCTTCGTTAACATTAGTTTTCTCATTTTTATAAATTTCTACTGCATTTGGAATTTTTGCAGTAATTCCCTTTTCCGCAAGAGCAGCAATATCATTTTTAGATGGAAAAATATGTACACCAATTGGAATTGTTCCAGCTTTTCCATCTTTTGAGACTTGATTAGTTGATTGAAATACTAGTGAATTTAAAAAATTCGCACCTTTCCCAATGAATTTTTTAATTGCGTTAATTGCACGCTTTCCATATTTCGAAATTTTATCAGAAAAAAAACTTTCATTTACAAAGGATTCATAAGATTTAAATACTTTTTCATTTAACATAAAACATCAGATAAATTTTTATTATTTATCTGATGTTTTTAATAAAATTAATTAATTAATTAATACAAAGCAATTAAGTAAGATCAACCCATAAACAATTTAAAGCAGTTGCGAAATTTTGAGAAATTTTTATTGCAAATGTTTTATTTTTATAAGTTTCTGATGTTAATATAATTTGTCCATTTGAGCTTTTAACTCTCCAAAAATATTGTTTAGATAAACGTCTTTTTGATTTAACAAATTCAATTTTATAATTAGTTTCCATAAATTTTATTTTTTTTAAGTTTCTACGTTTTTTCCAAAAAGTAAATTTGAACATTGATTACAAAAGTTAATCATCTTATTTAATTTTTAATTATCCGTCTGTTGATTTAATTCCTTGTGTTACATTTAATGCATACCAGTTTACGATTGGATATCCTGTATGATAATATCCTAATGCTTTTTGCCAATCGCTATATCTATCATATAATATTGATAGATATTTTATTGAGGTTTCTATATTAAATTCATAATTATATAAAAGTTCATCTTTAGTAACATTTCTTTTCTGGATATACGATGCTGTTGGTTCTTGTATTTGCATTATTCCATAAGCAGCCGCATATGATGTTTGGATGGGATTATATGACCAGTGAAATATTCCTAAATAACTTGTTTCAAGTCTAGCAACGCCTAATGAAATACTAATAGGAACATTATATTTTTCAGAATATTTTAAAATATACTCATAAATATTAACACTAGTTGGTAGTTCTTCAAAAACTACAGGCTTTTCAGTAAACTTAATATTTTGATTTGGCGATTTTTCATAAGACCAAGCCGCTCCAATTAATAAAATTAATATTGAAAATAAAATAAGAAATATTCGTTTCATTTAATTGACCTCCAAATTATATTTTTTATTCATTAGTGTATTAAAAATTACTATTGCAACCGAATCTTCATATACTACATATTTTCCAGTTTCTCTTTTAATAATCATTAATTCATTACGATCTGTAAATCCAATTGAAATGTCTTGTAAATCATTAACTTCAATAATTGGAGAAGATTGTGTTTCTTTAGCATTATATATTATTAAATAATAATATCCAATAATAAAACCTATTGCTAATACTATTATATATGAAGCAATATTACTAATATTCTTAATGATATTTTCTTTAAATTTCATAATTTCTAATTTTAGTTAATTCTTCTTCGGTTAATAATTGGATTGCTGATTCTAGGATTGTTTTAAAATCAGCAGGATTTAATACTAACATTTGAAGTTCGCGAATTCGTATATCTGGCATGTCAGATTCAACTTCTTTAATTGCAGATGGATGGCTTCGCGATACTTCATTTGCAAACTCAGTTATAATGTTTTTATCGATTATATTAATGATCTCTTTTTCTGGAATATTTCCAGTCAAAATAGTTTCTTTATTTAACGAATACCTCGCAGTTATTAATGAATTTCCCAATTTAAATTCATTAAATAATTTTTTAATAGATTTGGTTGTATCATTCATATTATTAATTTTTATTTTTAACTCTAGGCAAAGCAACTGATTCTTTAACTTTAAATTCTATAAAATTTGGATATTTTAGTTTTGCACATTTTTTACAATATGGTGCAATATATGGAATTCCAAACTTACTTAAAATATGTACTCTAACTAAATCAATATACTTAAATTCGTTTAAGCAATTTGAACAAATACCGACTCCTCTTTTTTTCATATTACTTTAAATTTTTGAGTTTCCATAATTGGCCAAAAATATTTACTTTCATTAAATCCATCATCATTTGGAAATAACGGAAGATAATATTCTCTATTTTTTTCAATTAATCGACTACGCATTGCTCTATGAAAGTTTTCAATACCTAACCAAAATGGAAATTTAATAAGATCTATGTTAATTATTAATGGTTCCATTTTTGTATTTATCTTATGTGTGAGTTTACATACTTCTAAAAAATCATTAAAATAGAGTTTTAATAATTCTTCATATCCTTTCCACATTAATCTAGCTGGATGATTTTTAAACGGCTGAGTTTGATAAGATTTGGTTTCAATCCAATCATTTGGTAAATTATTTGCTCTTAATGAACATATTAATTGTTTTGATTCAACAACTTGTTTCCAAGCTCGTTTTTTATCAAGAATTATTGCTGATTCTTGAAATCCACTATATGGTAAAAAAGTTTGAATTTTAAGTTCCTCCTTTTTATTTATAATAATTTATTATACTACTTTTTTGTTGATTTGGTTTTCTTTCTGTTTGTATAAACATATATGCCAAATAGTAGAATTAATATAGATAATAAATATTTCCAATTATCTTTAATAAAATTAATTATTTTTGCCAAAAATTGTTTCATTTGAAATAATTGCAATATTTCCTTCATATACATTAACTGATTTGGAGATTCCATCTATGATAATATCAACTCTAATTATTAGAGTTGACTTCTTGGTGATAAAGGCGTGACCTTCCATTTCCAAATAGTATAACTATTTAATTCTATTATTTGTATTTCTGGTGTGATCTGTTATGATTCTAAAATTATTAGTTGGATCTATTAATTTAGCTCGCACTTCCTTAGATATTCGAATTTTAGAAGTTGAAATCGATCTTTTTCATAAAATTATTTATTTTAAATAAAAAACCTTTGTTAGTTAAAACAAAGGTTAAAAATCAAAAAAAATGAAAGGTAATTTTTATTACCAAAAGTAGCGGGAGCGGGACTCGAACCCGCGTCATTTGGCTTATGAGACCAAGCTGGTAGCCATCTCCAGTCCACCCCGCGATATATTTTTATATATACAAAACTAAAATAGTTTTAATATTTGTGTTTTATTATTTTAGATCCATCTTCTGCAAAACTCATATATACATTATCAAACTTAGCAGATAATCTATTTATTAAGTCAGAAACAAATTCATTAGGTGTATTGAATTCATATAATTTATTTTCTATTAATTCTAATATACTAATTAGTTAAAATGAATGGCTATTTAAACATAAAAAAAAGCTATTCAAATGAATAGCTTTTATACTTAAATTACGATTTCTCGAATTTTATCAAAGTGTGCAGTTGGATTAAATTCTGAATTTGCAATATCTTCGAACATTGCATATCCAAATCCATAGTAGTATCGAACTTTGTCTCCAACTAATTGTGTTGTGCCATAAGCTCCAAGGTCTACTGAGTAAACATATGGATTTCCAATATTTGCCACATAACTTTTATATGCATTATAAGAACTTCCTTTGTTTGCAATATTATCTGACAATATGAATACTCTATCATATGTTTCGCCGCTTTTTTGAGCAACTTTCCAAGCAGATGCTAAACTAGTACCTCCACCGTTTCCTTTAAATGCATTTGCAATTTCAAAAACACTAGAGTTTGGATTATATTGTTTATATTCAGCAGACGATCCGAATACAATAACATCAGCATTAGTTGCTTTAGCAATTGTTGCACCAATTAATGAAGCTTTATCCATACATGATTTGCTATAAGCTGCTTTTTTTGCTCCATTTACCATATTTGTCCAGTTCATAGAACCGGAAATATCAATCATTACTAAGTTTTTACCTGGCAATGCTTGTGCTAAATTTGGAACAGCAGCTTCATATCCTTTAGCTAATGCAGATTGAATTCCACGTGAATTCATTGATTTGAATTCACTAGCAATAACTTCTGTAGCTAAGTCAATTTGATATGGCATAATAAGTCCTTTTCGAATAGCATCTCCGTCTGATAGTAACATTTCAAGTTGACGAAGAGTAGTTTCATCTTTTGTAACTTTTAAAATATTTCTAATATTACGAAGAGCTGCTAAAATACCAAGCTTACCATCTTTCAATAGACCTGCCCAGTTATCTGACTTTGCTTCTTTAAGAACTTTTTCTGCTTCCTTTTTATCAATCTTGCCTTCTTTTACTGCTTTTGCAACAATTTGTCCAGCCTCAGATTGTGCAGATTCCCAAGTATCAGCTGACACTGATAATCCTTTAATAACTGCATCAATTGCTTTAATTGATTCACCTTTATAATTAACAAATGCTTTTGATTTATTAGGATTAGGGTGAACTATATTAATTACATCAATTAATGAAGACTTATATTTAAGAATAGAATATGCATCTAATCTTTCAATTGCATCAGAGAAACCTTTCTTCATTGCATTAGTTGCTTTAACTTTATTCATTGCTGAAAAAGCTGCAAGAATTTCGCTCATGTCATCAGGTCGGTAAATCATACCTCCTTTATTATTTCGTTTATCCCATAGTGAATAAAAACGTTTAGCCCAATCTTGACCAGCAAGGTATGGTGCTAAATAGCTACCAGCTAAGTGGTTGATTGATCGCATGCCTTCACCTAAACAACGAGAATATACAATACATTGTGCAACCAAATATGGATCTTCTACTGCACATTGTGCAACCAACGATTTAAGTTCCTTCATTGTTGAATTTTCAGAACGGTAATATTGGTTTTGTAATTTCAATGTATTTAACATTGTAATAAGTCGCAACCACTTATCTAATTTATAAGCTTTTCCGCCCGAACGATTAACAGTGTTTGGCTTTGGAATCGCGTTAGCTGTAACGACCTTTTCGTCAGGTTGCATGTTATCCATACGTTGACGAAGATTTGCATTTCTAAATTTTGCCATTAGTATCGGTTTTTTTAAGTTAATAATTGTAGCTATTATACTACTTTAATTTGTAATTGGACTCATTTGCGCAAAAAGTCTTAGAGGCCCTGGTCAGATTCGAACTGACGAATAACTGTTTTGCAGACAGCTCCCTTAAGCCACTTGAGTACAGGACCATATATTTATATTGTATCGTTAAAAGAATTCGAACCTTTAGTCTGTGATACTTTTATGAGACTCAGGTGCGATTCGAACGCACGACCATATCCTTCGCAGGGATATACTCTAATCCGCTGAGCTACTGAGTCGACTTTCTATGAACGCATGAGGATTTATAAAATTCAAACTTATGTTTTTATTTTCTCATAAACCTTTGTTTTATTAGAACGCTCGATGGGACTCGAACCCACATTTTCATCCATTATGCGTCTCTAGTTTCGAAGACTAGGCCAATACGAGCGTATTTTATTTAAATATTTAATGTACCTGGTAGGATTCAAACCTACTATTAAATAAGATATTGTTTAATCTAAAAAGAGACCCCGATGGGATTCGAACCCATACGTCACTCCAATTACTCATTTAACGACACGGTTTAGAAGACCGTTGAGATACGGGGTCATAATTTTTCTACATCAATAATATCCTAATATGAACTCCATTTTCCCCAATAATTTTGATATGTCCAGCCATCATCAAAAAAAGTAAATCTTTGTTTAACTTTTTTTTCTGTAACTCTTACATATCTAAACCATTTAAATTTGTAGTCTTTTAATGGAACAAATAATGCTCGACCTATATAAACTGGTAACCATGCAAAAAATACACGAGTTCGAACTTTTCCAGTTTCAATTAATTCATAATTATCATTTTTAACTAAATAATTATTTGGTTTTGGAAATGACCAATATTCAATTAATGTTTTATTCATAATTAATATTATACCTAATTATAAATATTAGGTTTATTTTTAGCGGAAGATATGAGAGTCGAACTCATATGTCGTTTTCACGACACCAGATTAGCAGTCTGGACCTTTACCATTTAGGAGAAATCTTCCAAAAAAAAAAGCAAAGAATGAATCAAACAGTATATTTTCTAAGTACTCTACTGATTGAGCTATTGTGGCAATTTTAATTAATATTTGTGCCACAAGATGGACTCGAACCATCAACCTCTTCCTTAAGATGGAAATCGAAGTAACTGTTATGAATTACTATTGCTTAATTTTATTTTCATAATTGATTAATTCTTCAGTAGGCCGTACATATAATTCTTAACCTTCTGGAGTATTTAAAAATGGGTGTCTAGCCAGATTCGAACTGGTCACTAAAAGCTCCACAAACTTCTGTGCTAACCGTTAACACTATAGACACCATATATTATATTAATATTAAATTTAAAGAATTATTTAATAGTGCCCTTAGTCAGACTCGAACTGACACTTCTTTCGAAACAGGTTCCTAAGACCTGCGCGGCTACCGATTACGCCATAAGGGCATTTTTAAAATTTTGACTTCTCTATTAAACCGATCTCCTTTAACTGAAAATGATCATAAAAATGCTTCATCAAATTCTTCAAGAGAAAATGTTCTATTAATTAAACAAATATCTTCTCTATATAAATCTTTCGCATTATCATAAAGTATAGAATGATGATGTTTTTCAATTAAATTCCATTTATTAAAATAGCATAAAGAATGTTTCAAATAGTATTACAATAACGGCGCGTCTACCAATTCCGCCACTCGAGATTTGTAAAATAAAATTGTCCCCGAGATAGGATTCGAACCTATAATATACCGGCTCCAAAGCGAAGTAATTATTATGATTACTATTATGCATGTACCTGAAACGAGATTCGAACTCGTACACCATTTCTGGCTAAGATCCTCAGTCTTATGTGTATTCCTAATTCCACCATTCAGGTAAATTAATTTGGTTTCAAATAAACCTCTTACTCACCATTAATTTGCAGAATAAAATAATGCTTCAACATTTAAAGATTCTAATAAATTCTGCACTCTATTAGCTTTATTTTAAAAGCGGAAGGAGGAGGACCCGATCCCCGAGCAGCATAACCTGCTATCTAGTTTTCAAGACTAGCTGCCTTTCCATAAGACGACTTCACCTTCCAAAATGTTATTAGATGCCTTCACGGGTCTCGAACCCATACTCTCCAGAGTCAAAGTCTGACGTGTTACCAATTACACTAGAAGGCATTATAAAGTGTAGTAAAGCTATAGTCATTCGAAAGTCTTTTACCTAAACATTTCATATTTGAATTCATATATGGTTTACGAATTACTAAATGAATCTAATAATGTAGTGTATGTTGGGGTTACTATTGATTTAAAACGTAGACTTACTGAGCATACTCACAGAAAATCTAGTAAATTTTACAAAATGCCAC
>Ga0265294_10000056_pt1 | contig 121707 bp, 106 predicted proteins | sample MunlanPumphouse3_FD_192504 | JGI IMG/M metagenome (GOLD analysis project Ga0265294, IMG submission 192504) | Groundwater microbial communities from a municipal landfill in Southern Ontario, Canada - Pumphouse #3 | ecosystem: Environmental > Aquatic > Deep subsurface > Groundwater | place... | reverse complement strand
GATATGAATTTGAAAGTTGATCTAGATAATATTGACTAAATTGAAGGATATCATTCCCTTGACTTGCAAAAGCATCTGGCATGGTACTAGCTAATTCCGCTAGTTTAGTGCTACCTACTTCAGTAATGTTGTGGTCGATAGCTTGATGAGCAAGATTAGGCATAGAAGAGATATAAGATAATCCTTTCCCATTTAATACCCAGTTAGTAATTTTTTCAGCCATAGAAGGAGCGAAAAGTGCACCAATATTAATGGCCATATAGAAAATACTGAAGGCCGAGTCTCTCTTATCAGCGTATTTAGGATCATCATAAAGGTTACCTACCATTACTTGAAGATTTCCTTTGAAAAGTCCAGTACCAGCTGCAATTAAAAATAATGCAAAGAACATCATAATCTTAGCATTTGTATCGACTCCAGTAGGAATAGCCATTAAAGCATATCCTATGAACATGACTATGATACCAGAAACTACACATTTTCCGTATCCAAATTTATCAGCGACTATACCACCTATTACAGGTAAAAAATAAACAGCAGCTAAGAAGCCACCATAAATACTACTAGCAGTAGATGTCCCAAATCCGAATTTTGCTTGTATAAATAATGTAAATATGGCAAGCATGGTATAATATCCAAACCTTTCACCAGTATTGGCTAGGGCTAAGGCATATAGACCTTTAGGTTGGTTTTTAAACATAAGTAAGAGTTTTTTTATTTATAGATATATTTCTAATATTATCTTGAATCACGCAAAGATAAAAAAAACCGCCCAATAGGACGGTTTTTTTTAGTTAATTTATTAATTCTTAATATTAGAAATTAATAATAAAATTTTATTTAGCTGTAGCTTTTTCTAGTTTCTTCATCATAGCGAACATGAAAATACCGGATAATGCACATAGTCCAATAAGTACTGACCAAGTAGCCCATAGAGGAAGGTTACTACCCCAAAGGTTACCTATAATAGAAGTCATGTAATTACCTACAGCAGTAGCTGCAAACCATCCACCCATCATTAACCCTTTATACTTAGGAGGTGCCACTTTCGATACGAAAGAAATACCCATAGGAGAAAGGAATAATTCAGCGAATGTTAATACTAAATATGTGTTAATTAAAACATTAGGAGATACTAAAGTATCAGATACTCCACCAGTGGAAGTTAAGGCCATAGGAGAAAGTAAATGGAATGAAGCACAAGCCATAATAATATAACCACCAGCAGCTATAAACATACCTATCCCGATTTTTTTAGGAGCAGATGGTTCCCTTTTCTTTTTAGCTAATGCACCGAAGATAGCCATGGAGACTGGAGTTAAAGCTACTACGAAGAATGGATTAAATTGTTGGAATTTCTGAGGTAATATGTCTACAGGATTTTGTCCTAACGCTAGGTATTTAATAATGATACCTGCTATAGCAGCAGCTACGACTAACCAAGAGATAGTTTTAGCTTTCTTAGTAGTACTTTGGAAAGCTGAAAATAAAGCATATACTGCTATTATTATTATAGCTAAATTAAATACATCAAAACTAATTCTCGATAATCCATTTACGGAGCTTGCTGTATAATCGCGAGCGAACCATGTAAGAGTAAGTCCATTCTGATGGAAAGCCATCCAGAAGAAAATCACTACAAAGAACACTAAACCTAGAGCGATTAATCTACTCTTAGTTTGGGCTTTAGTTAATTCTACAGGTTTTGCTATAGTATTATCTTTTTTAGCCATTTCAGCTTGTTGTTTAGTATTTACATCAGCATGTTTAAACCAGCTATGGAAACCAAGATATATAGCTATGGAAATAATAAGGGAAACACAAGCTATTCCGAAAGCATAGTGATATGAATTTGAAAGTTGATCTAGATAATATTGACTAAATTGAAGGATATCATTCCCTTGACTTGCAAAAGCATCTGGCATGGTACTAGCTAATTCCGCTAGTTTAGTGCTACCTACGTCAGTAATATTACTATTTAAAGCTTGATGAGCAAGATTAGGCATAGAAGAGATATAAGATAATCCTTTCCCATTTAATACCCAGTTAGTAATTTTTTCAGCCATAGAAGGAGCGAAAAGTGCACCGATGTTAATAGCCATATAGAAAATGCTGAAGGCAGAGTCTCTCTTGTCTGCGTATTTAGGATCATCATAAAGGTTACCTACCATTACTTGAAGATTTCCCTTGAAAAGTCCAGTACCAGCTGCAATTAAAAATAATGCAAAGAACATCATGATTTTAGAATTTGTATCAATTCCAGTAGGGATAGCCATTAACGCATATCCTATAAACATGATTAAAATTCCTGATATTACACATTTTCCATAACCGAATTTATCTGCTAGAATACCTCCTATTACAGGTAAAAAATAAATAGCAGCTAAAAATCCTCCATATATACTAGCTGAAGTAGATGCATTGAATCCAAATTTAGCTTGCAGAAATAAAGCGAATATTGCAAGCATGGTATAGTACCCAAACCTTTCACCAGTATTAGCTAGAGCTAAGGCATATAAACCTTTAGGTTGGTTTTTAAACATAAGTAGTAATTTTTATATAAGTTATTAATTAGTATTTTATTTATAGGTAAACAAAGATATGAAAAAAATAAATAATAGCAGATTTTAGATTAATTTTGATAACTTTGTTTAAATCATAGAATAAGAAAATTAGAATTATGTGGCGATTAGAATATTATTTTTTAATAAGTTTTACCTTTATAATTTCACTATTGCCTAGATGCTTACATTATATGAATGCTAGAATAATAGCTTTCTTATTAAATTATATAGTTAGATATAGATATACTACTATATTGACTAATATTTCTAGATCATTTCCCGAAAAGAAATATAAGGAAATAAGAGATTTGGCAGGGGAATATTACCAATATATAGCAGATACAGTAGTAGAGACTCTTATTAATATTAGACTTTCTAAAAAAGAAGTTAAACGTAGATTCAAGTATACTAATTTGGAATTATTATATGAAACTTATCAACAAAATAAAAATGTAATAGTAGATACAGGTCATCAGGGTAATTGGGAGATTTTTAGTGGATTAGATCAGCCAGAATTAGAAAAAAAATACGGAATTAAAATAAGACATTTCAATACAATTTATGTATATAAAAAAATGAATACTAAGGCTTTTACAAATTTTATGACTAAGATTCGAGAAGCTCATTCATTTTGCATAATGAAGGAATCTAAAGCTATAGTAAGATTTCTAATTTCCAGAAAAAACGAGGGTGGTATTTATATGTTTATGGCTGATCAGTGTTCTCATAATAATGATGCTATACAAACTATTTTTTTGAATCAAAAAACTACGATGTTATCTGGCCCTGAATTTTTAGCTACTAAATTAGATACAGCAGTACTATTTATGGATATTCAGAGAGTTAAAAGAGGTTATTATGAAATAACATTTAGTCCTATTTGTATTCACGGAAAGGAAACTAAAAAAGGTGAAATAACCACTAAATATGCTGAGCTATTAGAAAAATCGATTATTAAAAATCCTGCTACATGGTTATGGAGTCATAGACGTTGGAAATAATTTGTAAGAATAAAAATAATAATTAAGATAATATAGTCATATGAAAAATATAAAATTATTTACTTTAATACTAGGTATTTTTATAAGTCTAGGATTAAGTGCACAAATAACTGAAGATTCTGAAACCATACCTGAGGGAGTTATGGTTTATTCTCTTCCTATGACTACTTTACATATTAAAGTAGATGCTGTTAAGGAAACTTATATTCCTGGTCCATATGCTTCTTATGCAAAGAAATATTTAGGTAAAGAGTTCTCTTCAAAGGTTCAAAATACATGTAATATTAAATCTATTAATATTAATAGATATTTAGAAGCAGATCCTTCTTTAATGATAATGTTGGATCCTCAAAATTCTGCAGCTAGAAAGGTAACTAAGAAATTTACTTCACAAGGACTTATTTTATTAAAAGGGAATGTCCCGGTTAATACTGGGGAATGGCGATTTGCCAATAATGAAAATTCTCTATATTATAATGGTAGTGAATTAACACCTAATTATACTTCTACTCAAACCACATTATATAAACAAGTGAAAAATTCACAAGGCACTTATGATAAAGTATCTGTAAATCAAAGTCAAATAGTAGAAAAAAATACTGAAAATAAAGCTAGTGAATGTGCTAGTATGATTTATCTTCTTAGAAAGAAAAGATTAGAAATAATTACGGGTGATACAGATGCATCATTTTCCGGAGAAGCATTAACATCTGCTATTGCTGAAATTAATAGATTGGAAGCAGAATATGTAAAATTATTTATAGGAAGAACAGAAACATCTGAACAAATATTAGAAGTAGATATATGTCCTTCTTCTAAAAATGATAAACAATATTATATAGCATTTCGTATTTCTGATGAGGATGGATTACTTAATTCTGATGATGTTTCAGGAAGGCCTATAGTATTACAATTAATACCTCAAAGAATTGAAAATCCTGCCAAATTAGCTATGACTGAAGATGAACTTTCTTCTATTACTGAACCGATAAATATTAAGAAAAAAGGTAGAAATATTTATTATAGAATACCTTCTATTTGTCAACTAAAACTTATTAATGGGAATAAAGTGTTATTAAACACTAGGGTTCCTATATATCAGTTAGGTCAAATGCTTAGTTTCCCATTGGACAAATATTTAGAATAACTAAATTAGTAATACATTTAGATTAAATAATTAAAAATTAATATATTATGACAATTCATGATTTAAAACCACAAGCAGTATGGAAACATTTTCATGCTCTTAATCAAATTCCTAGACCTTCCAAACATGAAGAAAAAGTAGCTGCATACTTAGAACAGTTTGGTAAAGATCTAGGTTTTAATTCTTTTCAAGATGAGGTAGGTAATGTTATTATACGTAAACCTGCTACTCCTGGAATGGAAAACAGAAAATGTGTTCTTCTACAAGCACATATGGATATGGTACCTCAAAAAAACAGTGATGTAAAACATGATTTCTTGACTGACCCTATAAAAACTAGAGTTGTAGGAGATTTATTATATGCTACAGGTACTACTCTTGGAGCTGATGATGGTTTAGGTGTAGCTATTGGAATGGCTGTATTAGAATCTAAAGATATTAAACACGGACCTATTGAATGTTTATTTACTACAGACGAAGAAACAGGCATGACTGGAGCAAATGCTTTAAAACCGGGATTTTTAAAAGCTGATACTCTTATTAATCTTGATTCTGAAGCTGAGGGTGAATTATATGTAGGTTGTGCAGGTGGTGTAGATGTAAATGCTAAATTTACTTACAAACGTGTACCTATGCCAGGTAAATATGCAGCTAAAGATATTCATATCACAGGTCTAAAAGGTGGACATTCAGGTATGGAAATTAATCAAGAAAGAGGAAACTCTAATAAATTAATGGCTAGAATTCTTCTTCCTTTAATGGAAAATATGGATGCTAGACTTATTTCTTTCCAAGGGGGTAATATGAGAAATGCTATTCCTCGTGAAGCAGATGCTATTATAGCTATCCCAGAAAGTAAAATGAATGAAGCTGAGAAATTCGTAAACAGTCTTATAGCTGATATCAAGAAGGAATTAGAACTTTCAGATGCTGGTTTAGTTATTATTATGAAAGATGGTGCTCCTGGTGATTGCATAGTTAAAGATAATGGTGTTAATCTAGTAAAAGCTGTTATGGCTTGTCCTGCTGGTGTAGCAGGTATGAGTTTAACTATGGAAGGTATGGTGGAAACATCTAATAACCTTTCTATAGTAGAAACCAATGATTATGATGCTAATATTTGCACGTTAGTTAGAGGATCTAATGATTCTTCTAAACTTGCTCATGCTTATACAGTAAAAGCTGTATTTGAATTAGCTGGTGCTAATGTTACTTTAGATGGTGAATATTCTGGATGGCAGCCAAATATGGAATCTTCTATATTAAAACTTATGCAGAAGAAATATAAAGAAGTATTCGGTAAAGAAGCTAAGATAAAAGGTATTCATGCTGGTTTAGAATGTGGTATTTTAGGTGGTATTTATCCTAATTGGGATATGGTATCTTGTGGACCTACACTTATGTCTCCTCATTCACCAGACGAAAGAGTAGAAATAGCTTCAGTAGATAAACTTTGGAAGTTGATTAAAGCCACACTTGAAGATATTCCTGTAAAATAATTTGTAATATTATTATAAATTCGTAAATTTGCAGCCCTTTCTATAATATTGGAAGGGCTTATTTTATAATTAATTAAAACAACATTATGTTAAAACAGTACGAAACCGTTTTCATTGCAACTCCCGTTTTATCTGAAGCCCAGATGAAGGAAACGGTTGAAAAGTATCGTAGCCTTATCACTGACAATGGTGGTGAAGTCATATACGAAGAAGACTGGGGACTTAAAAAGTTGGCTTACCCAATCCAGAAAAAAACCACAGGTTTTTATCACATGTTTGAATTTACAGCTGATACTCAGTTTATCCAGAATTTCGAAGTTCAATACAAACGTGATGAAAAAGTTATACGTTTCTTAACATTTGCTATGGACAAAGATTCTATGGCATATGCTGAAAAGAGACGTGCTAATAAAAAAGAAAATAAATCTAATAAGGAGGACAAATAATTATGGCACAAAATAATGACATTAGATATCTTAATCCTCCTACAGTAGAGGTAAAAAAGAAAAAATATTGCCGTTTTAAAAAGGCACATATTAAATATATTGATTACAAGGATGCTGAATTTTTAAAACGTTTTCTTAATGAACAAGGTAAAATTTTACCTCGTCGTATTACAGGTACTTCTCTAAAATATCAGAGAAAAGTAGCTCAAGCAGTAAAACGTGCAAGACATCTAGCATTGCTTCCATATGTAACAGACTTAATGAAATAAGGAGGAGAATAATGGAAATTATATTATTAGAAGATATACAAAGATTAGGTCACAAGGATGATGTAGTCGAAGTTAAGAATGGTTATGCAAATAACTATCTGATCCCTAATAGGAGAGCTAAACAAGCGACTCCTTCTGCTAAAAAAGTTCATGCTGAAAATATCAGACAAAGAGCTCATAAAGAAGCTAAATTCAGAGAAGCAGCTCAGGCTCTTGCTCAGAAGTTAGAAGGTATGCAAGTAAAATTATCTACTAAAGTAAGTGAAACAGGTAAGATATTTGGTTCTATCAATAATATTCAAATCGCTGAAGCTCTTAAAGCTGAAGGTGTAGAAGTAGATAGAAGAAATATTACTATTAATGATATAGACGCTGTTAAAGAAGTAGGCGTTTATGAAGTAACTGTTAAATGTTACAAAGACATTAAAGCTACTGTTAAAATAGAAATTGTAGGAGAATAATTATCTACTAGATATAAAAAATAGGCTAAACTTAAAAAGGTTAGCCTATTTTTTTGTTGATAATATCGATTGTCTTAGTAATATAAATCGCGTTTAGGCCATTTTACTCGTTTCAAGTATTTGTTATAAATACTACGAATGTTTCTAGTAAAATGAGAACCTTTCCATGAGCTAGTATTAGTAACGAACATCCAAATTTTACCATCTGTCATTTTCATTACGACTGCGCTAGTACCTGCTAGTGTGCCAGTTCTTAACCAATAAGAATTAGGATTAGCACGAACCCAACCAAAAGGAAATCCTCCTTTAGGATGAGATGTCATTTCTTTAATGGATTTTTTAGTTAATATGTCAGGAATTTTATTATCTCCGTCTATATGTGAAATAAATCGAATATATTCAGTAGGAGAAGCTACCCATGCTCCGGCACCGTAAAGTCCGTGAACATTAGTGCCTCCGTTACATTTGTATAATATTTCACCTTTATTGTCATAGGCAGGGATAAGTTCAGAATCATGTTGTTCGTAATACCTTACTTCATTAGGATATTTTTCTTCAAAAGTATTATTGGCGATCTGAAAATCATAACATCCAGCAGGATGAAGAAGTTTCTGTTGACAATAATCTTCATATTTCATACCACTTACTTTTTCTATTATTTTAGATAATATTAAGTAACCTACGTTAGAATAACAAACTCTATATCCTGGAGTATATCCTAATCTTTGTTTTAATACATATTGGATTACTTCATCCATATTAGGTACATGATCTAATTTTTCCCATATGATAATCTCTCTAGTAGTAAAACAAGGATCTCCACGATACATAGTAAATCCTCCCTGATGTCTAAGAAGCTGCTCTATGGTTATAGATTTGATTCTTTTATCTCTTATATTTTGAAATTCAGGATCATTTAAAATACCATCTTCACCGAAGACCTTATCATGTATATTAAGAAGAGTCTCTTCTTGCAATTTCATGATAGCAGTAGCAGTAATGATTTTAGATAGAGATGCTAATCTGAATATATGACCAGGTTGTGTATAAATACTATCTTCTTGGTCAGCCCAACCATATCCTTTAGCATATACTAATTTACCTTTATCGATAACCGCTAGACTTCCACCTTTTATTTCCCATCTCTTCATGAATTTTTTAATCTTGTAATCTATTTTTTCACATCCAGGGAAGTAGGACATAGCATTAGTTAATTTAAGATTAATAGATATGGGTTTAGCATTTATTTCTATATCATAACGGAAAGGTTTATTAGTAATTCTTCTAGGAAAAGAGCGTACTAAAAAGGTTATAAGACATAAGGCTACTAAAATAATAGTAGCCTTAATGAATATTGATCGTTTTCTGTACATCTAAACAGAATTATTTAGTTGGTTTCATGATTTCTTCAAGATAGTTTCCTGAGATGATTTTTTTACTCATCTTTTGGATTTTCTTCTTGGTCAAATCGTTTATGATTTTTTCAATTTTAGTATCACGGTCTACATTTACATCATAATAATCATCTATACAGCTTTTCCAATAACTATTGGTAATTCTACTTTCAGGAATATTTTTTAAGAAATTCTTTTTAATCTTATTAAGTTGTTCGTCTGTAGGACCATTTTCAGCTAAGTCTACTAAACCAGCTTTGGCCATTGGAAGAAGAATATCAGCTTTTTCAGGATTTGTATCAAATACTATTTGGAAAACAAATTTGTTTGGCTTTGGTTTAGATGCTATATAACCATAAGACTGAACGCCATATGTACCACCTTCTTCTTCTCTAATAGTTTCAGTAAAAATAATATCTAGAATACTATAAATAGCTTTCATAGTGATATTATTTTCAGTTGAATATTTCATATGACCTGAATAGATTAATGCTATAGATGTCATAGGAGTAGTCATTTTCTGAGTGAAATGATCTATGGTTTTGCCTTTTTTGAAATGAGTAATATCTTTATATTTAAGAGTATTTCCTTCAGTAGGAATAGATCCTATGTATTTTTCTACTAGAGGTTTAATAATGTTTAAATCTACGTTTCCTACTATTTCTACAGTAGCACCTTTAGCTGAAGCGAATAAATGACGGTAGACTTTTTCAAGTGTCTTTAGATTTACTTTTTTTAATAAAGCCATATCAAGAGTAGCTTGACGAGGGTCATGGTCGAATAAATTATCCATTAAATTCTTTTGGAATTTATACTTAGGCTGATTTACTATATTAGGAAGTACATTTTTTAGTTGATTCATACCCACATTGAATTCAGATTCATCAAAACGAGGTTGGGTATAAAAAAGATATGTTAACTGTAATAATGATTCAAAATCTTTAGGAGATGAAGAAGCATTTACACCTTGTGAAGTTCCATCAATAAATGGAGAGACATTTATGTTTTTACCAGTTAACATCTTATCTAACATAGATGCAGGGAAAGTAGATACACCTGCATTTGATAGATATAGACTAAATACTTGATTATTTATAGAAGGCATATCTTCTGTAGCTACTACTGAAGAACCACCGTCTGCAGAAATTTTAAATAATACTTGCTCTTTATTAAAATCTGTAGATTTTACAATAACTTTAATACCATTATCTAATGTCCATATAGTAGAACCGAATTGGCCTTTAGCTGTTTTAGTTACTGGGCAACCTTTAAGATCTTCTTTGATAAGTACCTTATCTATAACTTCTGTTTTAGGAGCTTCGATTTTAGCTGTTTGAACTGCAGCTAAAGTATTTAAGAATTGATCTTTAGTAGGATGAGTTAAACCATCTTTTTCTACTGAAGTATAAATTACAGACATGTTTTGAGAGAAATCTAACTGACCCATCATTTGATTCATTGCGGATACAGGGATTAAATCTAAATAACCTTTAGCTACTTCATATTCTTTAGTAGGAGTCATATAAGGATAACCATTGATGAAGTTGTCTATAAGAGGATAAACTAGAGAACCATTTGTACGGCTTTCGGTATTATTTTTAGCTCTTTCTAAAGAGTTAATCATATTAGTTTTAGCTCTAGTATATTCCTCGTCAGTAAAGCCATATTTTTTAGCTTTTAATAATTCAGTTTCTACTAATTGGAAAGCTTCGATAGCGTGACCTTCTTTAGCAGAAATTTGAGCCATAAAAGCATCTTTAGTACGGCAAATAGCACCAATACCTACACCTGCAGCTAAATAAGGGCAATCAGCTGTTTTAGAGATATCATTTAATCTTTCATTAATCATGCTACCAATAAGTGACTGAGCCATACGAGATATATAAGCAGCTCCTAAAACTCTAACTTCTTTAGGCATTGGTTCCATTCTATTAAGAATAAGAATAGAAGTACCTGAAGCTTCAGAGTCAGTAAATATACCTATTAAAGGTTTTTCATTATTTCCTACTTTAGGAAGGTCCATTGGGTTAGGGGTAGTCCTTTTAGGGATATCCTTAAATACATCTTTTATTTGAGCTTCTATAGCATCTACATCTATATCACCTACTACTACGATAGCTTGTAGATCTGGACGATACCATTTGTTGTAGAATTTAACTATTTCAATAGGATCAAATGTTTCTAGATTATGTTTACTACCTATAAGAGTGGTAGAACCATATTTAGAATCTGGATATAAATATGGCAATGATTTTTCATGCATTCTCCATTCTGGAGTTCTTCTTGTTCTCCATTCTTCGATAATTACAGGACGTTCAAGATTTACTTCTTTAGGTGAATTTGTTACAAATCCTGAATATTCATGGATAGTAAGAATAGCGGTATCAATAATTCCTTGACGTTTCAATGGAATATTATTAAGCATATATTGTGTTTGTTCTACACCTGTAGATGCATTGATATTTCTACCAAACTGTACTCCGACTTTTTCGAAGTATTTTATCATCATTTTACCAGGAAGATTTTGAGTACCATTAAGACACATATGTTCTTGAAAATGAGCTAAACCATCTTGAGCAGGTGATTCGCATACTGCACCTACCTTAGAAACAAAGTAAAATTCTGCTCTGTTTGCAGGTTTTTCATTGTGCATGATGTAATAGGTAAGGCCATTGTCTAAGACTCCGGTTCTTACAGCAGTGTCATTTGGTAGTGGAGCATTCGGATTGGCTACTTGTCCGAGCATGGCTGACAAGCTAACAAATATAGATGCTGTTAATAATAAAATTTTTTTCATCTTATTTTTACGTTAAATTGTTTGTTGATTTTTTCAAATATTCTAGTGGAAATTTAATCAAAAGTTAAGTTATTTTTAATCTGGACTATATTCTAATATATCGCCGGGTTGGCAGTTAAGTTCTTTACAAATCGCTTCCAATGTCGTAAATCGAATGGCTTTAGCTTTTCCAGTTTTTAGAATAGATAAGTTAGCAGGGGTAATATTTAACCTTGACGCAAGTTCTGTTAATGAAATCTTGTGCTTAGCCATCTGAACATCTAATCTGATTATTATTGCCATTGTATTAAATTGTAAGTTCATTTTCTTCTTGTAATCTTAGCCCTGTTCTCAATAATTCAGCGGCGAAGATTATAAATAGTGATAATATAATAGTTACATAGTTTAAATTTAATCTAGTAATTACTTGGATATTAGTATCTGCTAAAGCTATTTCTATAGACTTGGCTTGAAAATATCCGTAAAATGATGTAACAAAAGAAATAGATAATAATATTATGCCTATGGTAGTTAATTGATTATTTATTTTTTTAGAGAATATACTTTTTCGTTTAAGATTTTTGTGTAATGATATGAAGGTTTTAATCATATATACAAACATTAGTATAATAAGTATTAGTAAAACCCAACCAAAAATTTTAGACCATGTATTATACGAGTTACTGGGTCTATTAATAATGAAATTTACTTTATTAATGAAGGTTTTTTGCATTAATGTAGAATCATTACCTATTTGATGATATTCTTTATCAGAAAGTTTAATAGGAATACCGACGGCTTCCCAATTAAATCTATTATTTTCTATATGCTGAACTATTTGTTTCCCTTCTTGTATACTATCTTTAAAATTTTTACCTAAAAATACATTAGATAAAGAAATTATAGTAACTACCAATAGAAGTGCATAAAGGAAGTATATTTTATTTTTTTTCATAAGTAAATATTTAAATCTTTTATTAACTCTGCAAATATAACGCCAAAACTTGATAAAAACAATAAATAATTATCGTTATTCGATAAATATTTATCTTTTTATAGAAAGAATACGATTTACATATATATATTACTACTTAGATATTTCTTACCTTTGTCCCTATGGCGAGTTATTTACAGGTTGAAAATATAAATAAATCTTACGGTGATAAGATTTTGTTTAAAAATGTCTCATTTAATATTAATGAGGGTGATAAAATTGCGTTAATAGCGCCTAATGGTACGGGTAAATCTACATTACTTTCAGTATTGGCTGGCAAGGACTCTTCAGACCAAGGTGGTTCTGTTAAATTTATGAAAGAAATTAAAATTGCATTTCTAGAGCAGGAATATAATTTTAATCCACAGGATACGATTTTCGAAGATTTATTTTCAAAGATAGGAGATTTGTATACAGTCGTACGAGAATACGAGCAAGCTATGAATACAGCTGATCCTGTGCAGATAGAGAAGATAGTTTCTGAGATGGACAGAGTAGGAGGTTGGAACTATCAGCAAAAGATAAATCAGATGTTAAATTCTATGAATCTTCCTGACGGCAATAAAAAGATGGGGCTTCTTTCTGGTGGTGAGGTTAAAAGAGTAGCTATAGCAAATATATTATTACAAGAAGCAGATTTTTTAATATTAGATGAACCCACTAACCATTTAGATATAGAAATAATAGAATTTCTAGAAGAATTTTTACAAAAATCTAAATGTACTTTATTCATGGTAACTCATGATAGATATTTTTTAGATAGAGTATGTAACTGTATTTTAGAATTAGATAGAGGTCACTTATTTACTTATAAGGGGAATTATTCATATTTTCTGGAGAAAAGAGATAAGCGATTAGCGAATTTCGTGGCTGAGACTACTAAAACTAAAAATTTACTAAGAAAAGAATTGGAATGGATGCGCAGTACTCCCTGTGCCAGAGCTGGAAAAGCTAAATATAGAATAGATGCTTTTCATGATCTTAAAGATAGAGCAGGACAGAGATTAAATGAAAAGAAACTAAAAATCAATGTCCAGACTAGTCGTCTTGGTAAGAAAATTATAGATTGCAAACATGTTGATTTTTCTTATGGTGATAGATGTATGTTGTCTGATTTTTCATATAACTTCGCGCGTTTAGAAAAAATAGGTATTGTAGGAGCTAATGGAGTAGGAAAATCTACTTTTTTGAATCTTCTTACAGATAAAGTTCAAGCTACTTCAGGAATTATAGAAAGAGGAGAAACATTAGTGTTTGGTTATTATCATCAGTCTGGGATTAAGTTCAAAACTGGACAAACTGTATTCGATGTCGTTCATGATATAGCCGAAACTGTTAAATTAGGAGATGGGACTACTGTATCAGTAGCTACTTTTCTTAATTATTTCTTATTTCCACCTAATACTCATTATGTAAAAGTCGAAAAGCTTAGTGGAGGTGAAAGAAGAAGATTATACTTACTTACTATATTAATGCATAATCCTAATTTTTTAATTCTAGATGAACCTACTAATGATTTAGATATTATGACATTGAATGTTTTGGAAGATTATTTAATGAGTTTTCCTGGTTGTTTAGTAGTAGTATCTCACGATAGATTCTTCTTAGATAAATTAGTGGATCATCTATTTATTTTTCAAGGTGAAGGACGAGTAAAAGATTATGTCGGTCGTTGTAGTGAATACCGCTCTTTTATAAAAGATTATGAGGCGAAAGAAGTAATCGAAGCAAAACTTAGTAGAAAAGGGATGGATGCTAAATCTTGCCCTACACATATTATTAATGAAAAACGAAGGTTATCATACAAAGAAAAGCATGAGCTAGAAGTTCTCGAAAAAGATATTGATTTATTAAATAAAGAAAAAGCAGAATTAGAAACCTCTCTTAATTCAGGAACTTTAAGTGTAGAAAAATTAACTAAATCTTCAAAACGTTTTCAAGAAATTATCGAAGAATTAGACACTAAAGAATATCGTTGGCTTGAGTTAAGCGAAATATAATTTTATAAATTTCAAAAAAGTGCCCAAGACAAGACTCGAACTTGCACGTCCTTGCGAACACTAGTCTCTGAAACTAGCGTGTCTACCATTTCACCACTTGGGCTATTTTAAAGATCAATTTTTTATGGGCTACAAAAGTATATAAAATTAAAATAGAATCAAATTTCACTTAAAAGTGTTATCTATTTTTACTTTCTATATAAATGTTCAGAAAGTCCTATTTGGTAATCTTCTGATAGATAGACGATATGACCGAAAGTATCACCTATTATAAATAGTGGATATGAAACATTATTTATTTTCATTTCTTTACAAATATCTTTTAAGATTTTGTTATCTCTGTCTAATCCTATTACAATATTTTTTTGATTAATAGTTTTTGTATCTGATAAATTAGTATTATTCTTGACTTGACTTTCATTTTTATAAAATAAAATAGTAGGTCGTTTTACACTAGATTTTAATATATTATTGATAGCATGATTAGAAGGTTCATGATTTGCTTTTAAAAAGCCTAATACGAAAGTTCCTCTACCTGTAGTATTTAGTATGGAGACAGGGATAGAAAATGCCTTAGCAGTTTTGATATCTTTTATTTTAATAAATTTAGCTTCAGGATTTAAATTGCCAATAACTTGAAGATCAGATAAGTCTTGTCTCATTATTAATTTAGTCCTAGTAGTTTTATCAGGTTCTATATTGAAGAAAGTAATAGTGGCTAATACTTTACCACTTGCCATTCTAGTACCAGTAGTTAACATATAATAGCCCTGGTCCAACAGGATAGGTTTTCTAGAAATACTTTTCCATGAAACAGTTCCTTCATAACCTTCTTCATTTCTAAAATTTAGTGTGTGTATTTTTAAATCAGATAGTTTAGCTATAGTAAAATGGGTATCGAATTTAGGATTATCAAGATACTTAGAAGGATGGTATGTTAATATCAACCTTCCTTTAGCATTTGGATTATTATCTTCAGAACTTTTAGATTGACTATCGAAGCTTACATTATGCCACTGATCTTTTAGATAATACTGAAGTTTATTTTCTACAGATTCTATTCTGGCTGGAATACCTACAGAGCGGCATGCTGCTACGAAAAATATCATACGAGATTTAGTAGTGGAAACTTTTAATTTCATCGTTCCATCAGGTGAAATACAAATATTTTCAGGATTGTATGAATCAAGAATTATTATTTTTTTAGAGAAGTTATAAATATTCTTAATAGCGTCTTCGACTGTTAATTTATCGTTTACTATATTTTGTGATGATTTTATTCCAAATTTATTCTGAAGATTTTTCCTCCAAGGAGTAATAAATTCGTTTGAAATTCTAGGGCTTATAAGATATTTGTCTTGGATTTTAGCAGGAAGTTTCATTTTAAAAGGTCTAGAAAAATAATAATTTAAATGAACAGCAAGTACTTTAAAGGTAATATCTCTTAAATCTTTTTGGCTAATATTTGCTAAAATAGAGAAGCCTACATCTATTTGATTTTTGTTTAGAGAACCTATAAACTTAGAAATGCTTTTCCAATTTCCTTTAGATGCTATCAAATAAGATTTAATTATATTTTTTTTAGAATTTAATGAAGGATATTTTTCTAAAATTATGTTAATATCATTTTCTGAAACGAAAGTATTAGTATAATTAGTTCTAATAGAATCTTCAGTTTTCATTCTTTTATTACAGAGTTCGACTTCTTTTTTATTAAGGGCTATAACAGCTTTCATAGAGATAGGAGGGATTATATCTATATTTTCAAAATATTCTTTTCCCTTATGTTTATCTAAGGTTACTGTGACATCTTCGTTATCTTTACCTACTGAAATCTTTCGGTATCCAAAGGATTTTTCATGAGTGTTAGGGTTACGATATGAAGCCCAAACTAAAATATCTCCTTTACCTAAAATGGCAGAAACTTTTCCTGTAGATCCAGTTTTAGTAGTGATAGCAGAATAAAATTCAGCATAATTATAAATTTTGAATTCTACTGTAGCATTGGATACAGGATTCCCTTTTTTATCTGCTATAGTCACATATTGACGAACAGTCGGAGCATAAGTAGAAGTAGCATTTGTTTCTGTTCCACAATGGTTAGTACTAATAATATCTTCATCCCCTTTATATTTACCAAATACTCTAGAATGCATTAACATTCCTCTCTGTGCTGTAGAACTAAACCAAGCAAAGTCTAATTTAGGAGCAGGTTCACAAGCTCCTAAGTAATGCCATTTTCCATTTATCCAACATTCTACCCAAGCATGATTATCATCTGTATGAGCCCAACGTGGAGTATATACTTGTCTAGCAGGTATTCCTATTGATCTAAGTGCTGCGCAAGTTAATACAGATTCTTCACCACATCTTCCATACGCAGTTTTGATAGAATTGAGTGGAGAAGATGTCCTACTATCAGAAGGTTTATAAATTACTTTTTCATGACACCAATGGTTGACTTCTAAAGCAGCATCATACATACTAAGATTCTCAACTCTTGGTTTTAATTCTTTATAAAATTCCTTTCTAGATTCATCTAAAGTTTCATTATTTACTCTTATAGGTAATACGAAATGTCTGAATATGTTATCTGGAATTTTTTTACTCCATGGCATTTCTTTCTGAGCTTTGAATGAAAGTCTAATATTCCGTATAAAATAATCAACGGGAAGATCAGCTATATCAGCTAAAGGCATATAGGCATATAAAAATTCTAAAGCTTCTTTTTCTTTTTTGGTTAAAGTATGCACTTCTTCGTAAAAGTTAAAACTATCTCCAATAGTATCTAATTTGGCGTTTAAATCTGTTTTGATTTCTTTTCGAATACTAGCAGATTTAATTAAATGATTATCACAAGATATTATTAGAATAATACTTATAAGACTTAAACCAATAATGGTTAATATTTTATAGAAAGAGTTCATGATAGTAAAGTTTTTACGGTTGTTCTTTATATATCATCAAATTTAATAAAAAAACGCAAAACTCATTAATTTAAATAGTAGCAAAAATCTAAATTAAAATGATATTATTATTATATTTAAATCAAATTATTAACTTAACACTATGAAATTATTGGAAATTTGCGCAAGTTCTTACGAAAGTGTATTAGCAGCTGCTAAAGGAGGTGCTGATAGAATAGAATTATGTTCGGTATTATCTAAAGGAGGAGTTACTCCATCTGCTGGGTTGATTAAAATGGCTAGAATAGCTTTTCCTGGAATTATTAATGTGCTAGTTCGTCCTAGACCTGGAGATTTTCTGTATTCAAATTTCGAAATAGAAGAAATGATTAATGATATTCAGTTTTGTGCTGATGAAAGAATAGATGGAGTCGTAATAGGTGTTTTAGATAAATATGCTAGGATAGATAAACGTCTTTCTAAAAAAATGTGCAAGTTTGCTAAATCATTAGGGCTTTCTACTACTTTTCATCGAGCCATTGATTGTACTGTGGATTCAGAACAATATATAGAAGATGTAATTCAATGTGATTTTGATAGGATTTTAACTTCTGGAGGATTGCCTACTGCAGAAGAAGGAAAGGAAGTAATAAAAAATATGATTAAAAGAGCTGATGGTAGAATTATTATTATGCCAGGTTCCGGTATAAATGAAAACAATATTGCTTCGATAGCCAAATATACAGGTGCTACCGAATTTCATATGTCTGCATCTAAGACTTATGATTCTAAAATGTTAGTAATAGGTGGAATCGCTCAGAGTGAAAAGGTGGTCTATAGTGATGTTAAAATAATAAAAACTGTTCGTAAAATACTTAGAGAAATTTAAGGAGATTAATTAAGGGAAAAAATTATAATATTTTTAAAAATATTTACTGAACATAAAGATTTTAATGTGTTAATAATAAGCAAATTAAGATTATACATAGTAAATGTATATAAATAAAAAAAGACGATAATTAAATCGTCTTTTTTGCTCCTCTTCTTGGACTTGAACCAAGGACCCTCTGATTAACAGTCAGATGCTCTAACCAACTGAGCTAAAGAGGAATTGTTTATCGGATTGCAAAAGTATGATATTTTTCTTAAATAGCAAAATTTTTTAAAATAAATTTTATCTTTGTAGTAGAAAAAATAATTATGAATAATACCATCCTTTCTCAACTATTAAAAGAAGTAATCTTAAAGAATGATAAAGTCTCTCTTTCTGGGCTTGGATATTTCCTTTCTGATATAGCCCCGGCTTATTTTTCTCCAGATGGCAAAATTATAAATCCACCTTTCAGGAGAGTTTTTTTTCGTGATGATGAATTATGGGATGATGCTATATTACTTAATCTATATGCTGAAAAAAAAGGTGTTTCAATAAATTCAATTTCTCAAGAGATGAGAGATTTTTTTGAGAAATTATCTATGGATTTACGGATTAAAAAAATCATAGAACTTCCCGGTTTTGGTGATTTGAGAACTACTGAAGACGGAAATATTTTTTTCGTAGCTAATAAGGATTTAGATATTTATAATGAAGAAATGGGATTGGGGCCTATAAGTGTTCAAATCGTAAATGATTCTGATCTCGATTTAGATGTGGAAGATCTCGAAAAAGGTACTTCTAACACAGTGAATTTAGATCAAGATGTAGATATAGAAGATTTTGTAGGAGTAGATGAAGAAACGAAGAGGGAATTATCAGCTTATAAAGCAGAGAAAGAAAGAAAATCTAAAGGAATAGTTTCATCTGCTGATAATCCTATCCAAGAAGATAAGGATAGTTTCGGTATTGATGATTTTATAGGGTTAGATAAAGAAACACGTAAAGAATTAGAAGAATATCAACGTAAACAAAAAGAAGAAAATGGTGATAAGATTTCTAATAATACTGATATGGAAGAAGAACAGAGTGTTTATCCAATAGACTTTTATAATAGTGTGGATGATAATGGTGATAGTGCGATTACTGAAAAAGCTGAAAATCCAGAAGCTGAAACTGGCCCTATAATTGAATCTAATTCCGAATCTGTAACAGAGTCTGATTCTGAAAGTAAAACAGAAAATATTGATATTATTAAACCTATAACTGCAGAACCAGGTCCTATATCTATAGTGCATAAAGTGATTTCTGCTGAATCTGAGGAAGAGATAGAACCTGAAGTAGGAATAGAAGTGGAGGCTAAATCAGAAACAGAATCTGAGGAAGAGATAGAACCTGAAATAGAAATAGAACCTGAAATAGAAATAGAAGTGGAATCTAAATCAGAAACAAAATCTGAGGAAGAGATAGAACCTGAAATAGAAATACAAGTGGAAGCTAAATCAGAAACAGAATCTGAGGAAGAAACAGATAATTCAGTATTTTATTCTAAACTTAAATCTTTATTTAAAAAGAAAAGTACCTATTTGATTTTAGCATTGATTCTATTATCCTTAATATTTATTGGATTTATTTTATATATTTATATCTATAAAGATTCTACTACAGTAGAAATGATGTTGTATTCTATTGAAGATATTTTATTTTTATCTACACATTAATCTTACTAAGTAATTTTACTATTTAGGTTTAATTCAAAAATAGATAAAAACTCGCAATCACCAGAGGATCCTGCGAGTTATTAGTAATATTTTTTTTATCTGTATGCTTTAAAATATTAATGTCATACCTAAAGTCATTTGTGGGGAATCTAATGGAAGGGTAGTACTTTTTTTAAAGCATCTGTTTAATCTATATTTTGTATATAGTGCTATATCGTCGAAACTTATTTCTGCTCTTATACCATAATGATAATCTGTAAATAATTCATTGTTTCTGTATTTCCTTTTGGCTTTATGTCCATTATCTTTCCAATATTTAACTTTATATGAACTAGCATATACTAAATCGAAATATCCTCCTATTACTAAATATGAATCTCCTAAAAAACATGAATTAGTATGAAAAAAGTGATATCTAGTATTAAGTCCAACTCCTAAAGCATGAGTTTTTAAAAATTCTTTTCGTATAGTAGTAGGGTTTATTTGAGAATCAAATCCTAAACTTGCAGTACTACCATTATTTAATCTATAAGTATAGTTAGTCCAATGTATTTCTGGTCCAAATCCAAAAAATTGACATGGATGGTAAAACATTCTATATCCAAGAGTGAATTCGGAACTTCTACTTTCATTCATTTTATATGAATCTTTACCTACACCTTCGATGGGAGCTCCCAGTTCTATATATTTCTCATCTACATATCTATTGAAATGAGTAATTTTTACTTTAGATTGGATTTTCTCTACTTCTAAAGGTGATCTTAGATTGAAACAATATTGACCGATTCTAAATTTGTCTTGAGCATTAGTATTAAGGGATGAGATTAATATAGTAAATACTGTGACTATTAATAATGTTATCTTTTTCATATTTTTTCGTATTATATATTGGTATTCTTTAAGTTTTTAGATTCTGTTAAAATAAAAGTTATTTAAAAGTTTGATTTATTTCTATGTCATCATCTGTATAAAACATTCCTATTTTTCCAGATAATACACCTTTAAGTATATCCGATGTTATATCTCCCTCTAGAAAAACAACGTTTATACTATTATCTTCTTTAGATATCATAAATACTTCTTTATTAGAACTATATATATTTACTTGAGTATCATCTAAAGTAGTAGTCATTATATTTTGTAATTTTTTATTAGTTATATATCTTTCAATATCTTTATTTATATTATTTAATTCTTCAGAATTGAATTTTTTAGTATTGAATATAAGAATTATAAGTGTCTTAATATGAGACATATATTTTATATCTTCTTCAGATCTTTTTTCTATTGATATATTAATATAAGCACTAGGGGAAAATGATATAGATTCTACACCTTCCGTTTTTTGATATTTATTGAAGATATTAGAGAATTCCTTGTTAGATCGTTGTCCTATCATAGAAACCGAGACAAATAAGCTAAAACTTAAAATTAATAATTTTTTCATATTCCATTTTATTTAAATTATCGTTAATTGTATTAAAAGGAGCTTGTCTTGGTACCTTGGACAGAGTTCCTGATATGTTTTGAGATATAGAATTTAATATTTCTGAGGCTTCAGCCATACCAGTATCTACATCTTCTATTTGTATCCCATTTACATAATGAGTGAATAATATACTATTGCTGATAGGTCTAATGTTAGTAAAAGTGAAAAAAATGATTAATATAGCTGCGGCACTTACTATACTAATAATGCTTGACCTTAAAATTGATTTTTTCTTATGAAGTATTTTATCTTCTATTCCTGATTTTTGTTTTCCATCAGAAATGTAGTTAAATAGTGATGAATAAGATTCTAATTCAGGACTAACAGAATCTTTATCGGAGAAATATTTTCTCAATATAGTTTCTTCTAATAATGTAGAATCACTTTCGAAATATTTTTCCAATAATTTTTGTATGTCTTTAGTATTATTCACAATAGTTGTTTATTTTCTATATATTATCTTAATAATTCTTTTCTTAATTCTTTTCTAGCCCTACTTAATAAAACTCTAATATTGGTTTCAGAAGTAGATAAAATTTCAGCTATTTCGGAATATTCATAACCTATTATATCTCTTAATTTTATAACTACTTGCTGATTATAGGGCAATTTTTTTATTATTTTATTAACCTGCTCTAAGCTCTCTTTAGTTTCATATTCTTTTGAAACATTACTGTTAGTAGGTAAGTAGTTATTATCTTCAAGAGAATCTTTTTTAGAAGTAGCTGCTGATTTGAGGTAATCAAGACAAACATTTTTAAGGACTGTTTTCATAAATCCATTAACGTTCTTAATCTCTTTTTTCTCATTCCATAATTTTACTGCGCTTTCTTGTACCATATCTTCAGCTGTTAATGCAGAGTCTTTTTTTATAAACCCTTCAGCAAAATATATTAAGCTTTTCCAGCTTTTTGATAAATATTTATTGAATTCTCTTTCAGTCATTGTGGCTTGTTCAGAATAAAGACGAATGTTATATTGTTTTTGTTACAAGATATTAAATAAATTCTCAATAATTTTGGCACTTTTATTGAAATTATTTAATTAGATAGATCTTTATAGGTTAAAAAAAACCGTGAATCTTAATAAATTCACGGTAAATATATATTTTAAGTCTAACAGTAATTTTATCCTACAGAGCTACCGTTGTTTACTTTTTCTTCTGGTGTGACAATTCTCATTTGTCCATCTTTTTCTGATGCCATAAGAATCATACCTTGAGAAATTATACCTCTGATCTTTCGGGGAGCTAAATTAGCAAGAATAACGATTTGTTTACCTATTATTTCTTCTACAGTATAGAATTCGGCAATACCTGAAACGATAGTTCTCTGATCGATACCTGTGTCGATTTTTAATTTTAACAATTTATCGGTTTTTGGTACTTTTTCAGCTTCTAAAACAGTAGCTGTACGTATATCCATATTCTGAAAATCGTCGAAAGTGCATTCTTTTTTTAAGGGTTCGATAGATGGAGTATTGGCTTCAGCTTCAGATTTCTTTTCTTGAGCATTTATTTTTTTAGTAGCTTTTAATTTATTAAGCTGGAATTCTATCTCTTCATCTTCGATTTTAGAGAATAGCAATTCTGCCTTATTAATTTGATGGCCTTCTGGCAATAAGTCTTCTGTGCCTAAATCTTTCCAAGTCGTTAATGATTTATCGAGGTTAAGTAATTTTCTTAATTTTTCACTAGAAAAAGGTAAGAAAGGTGAGAACGCTATAGTTAAATTAGCACAAAGCTGTAAACATGTATATAATATAGATGCAGTATGATTCATATCAGTTTTCACTACTTTCCATGGTTCAGTCTCTGTAAGATATTTATTACCTATTCTTGCGATATTTAAAGCATCTTTTAAGGCTTCACGGAATTTGTAATTTTCTAAATGATTTGTTAAATCATTTTTAATAGTATGTAATTCGGCTAATACGGTTTTATCTTGTTCAGTAAGATTAGCATTAGAAGGAACTTTTCCATTAAAATATTTATGTGTAAGAACGATTGCTCTGTTTACAAAATTACCATAAATAGCTACTAATTCAGAATTATTTCTGGTTTGAAAATCTTTCCAAGTGAAATCATTATCCTTGGTCTCAGGGGCATTGGCACATAATACATATCTTAATACATCCTGTTTCCCGGGCATTTCTTCTAGATACTCATGTAACCATACTGCCCAATTTTTAGAAGTAGAAAGCTTATTACCTTCTAAGTTTAAAAATTCGTTAGCAGGAACATTGTCAGGTAAGATATATCCACCATGAGCTTTTAACATAGAAGGGAAGACGATGCAGTGGAATACGATATTATCTTTTCCTATGAAATGTACAAGTTTGGTATCTTCACTTTTCCACCATTTTTCCCAATCATTTGGGAGTAATTCAATAGTGTTAGAAATATAACCTATAGGAGCATCAAACCATACATATAATACTTTATTTTCAGCTCCTTTTATAGGAATAGGGATACCCCAGCTAAGGTCTCTACTAACAGCACGAGGTTTTAATCCTCCGTCTAACCATGATTTACATTGGCCATAGACATTAGGTTTCCATTCTTTATGATTTTCTAGAATCCATTTTTTTAACCAAGGTTCATATTGATCTAAAGGTAGATACCAATGTTTTGTTTTTTTCTTAATAGGAATATTTCCCGAGATAGAAGAATGCGGATTTATTAATTCATCTGGGCTTAATGTACAACCGCATTTTTCGCATTGATCTCCATAAGCTTCTTCATAGCCACATTTAGGACAAGTTCCTACAATATATCTATCAGCTAAGAATTCTTTTTGTTCTTCATCATAGTATTGTTCACTTTCTTTTTCGATAAATTTACCGTCATCATATAATTTTTTAAAAAAAGCTTGAGCAGTTTTGGTATGTATATCAGAAGTCGTTCTAGAATAAATATCAAAAGATATACCGAAATCTTTAAAAGACTTTTTAATTATGCCATGATATTTATCTACTATATCTTGAGGTTTTATTCCTAACTGTTTAGCTTTAATAGTAATAGGTACACCGTGTTCATCACTACCACCTATAAAAATAACATTACGTCCCTGCATTCGAAGATATCTTACATATATATCAGCAGGGATATATACTCCTGCTAGATGACCTATGTGAACGGGACCGTTAGCGTAAGGTAAGGCTGTCGTAATAAGATAACGTTTGTACTCTTTACTCATAATTATTATTTTATTTTTTAGTGATAATATCTTTTTATTAGTATCTATCCACTAATATTTAATTTGCAAATTTATGTATTTTAATTTATTCTATTTAATTCTTTAGTTAATTTGGTTTTAACTTTAATCACTTTAGTTAAATGGTTAATTATTATTTTTTCTTTATTGGCTAAATCATCTTTGAGTGTAGTATAGTTATTAGAAATATCCAGTTTGCTTTGATTTTGAATCTTTTCATCGTGGATAATCTTTAATTTTTGCAAATCTTTTTTAATGATAAGTTCCAAATATTTGGTTTTATAAATTAGAAGGGATTTTGGCACATTTCTTTCCAAAGTGTTTTCATCAGGGATAAGAGAATCTTTAAAGCTCTTAATGTTTAAGTTATCTTTTTGATAAAAAAAAGAAATGATAGAATTACTTACTTCAGGATCTGGATGGTTTATTAATTTCTTTTGTATGATTTCTTGTAAGTCTTTATTATCATTGATATTTTCTGTAGTTTTTATTTCTTGTTTTATTTGATAATATAAATCAAATATTTTCTTGTATTCAGGATTCTTAAAAGTTATATCATCTACGGAAAAATCTTCATAAATAATATCAGATACAGAGCAATTGTTTTCTATCTTATTTTTCATTTTTTGTGAATCGGTAACTACTAAATGATCTTCATGAGAATAAAGAGGATATTCACCATATTTAACAAGCCAATATAAAATTTCTTTTTCAAAAGGCTTCATCATAGAAATACCATCTAACTTTTGTTCTATAGGCTGCACTTTTGTAGTTTGAGAAGTTTTGATAGGTGTATATTTTCTAGGATTTATAGCTTTTCTAAGTTTAAATACTTCTTGTGCTAAAATATCTTTTCCCATATCTAATCTAGATGATGTTTCTTCTATATAGACTTGTCGTGTTATAGTATCGGATATTAAAGCTATAGATTTAAGTATATCATGAATTAATTTGGATCTTTTTAAAGGATCATTATTAATCTCTTCAGCATATAAATCATATTTAAATTCTATGAAATCTCTTTCGTGATTTTCTAGGTATTCTTGGATTTCTTCAAGAGTATGTTTTCTAGCGAATGAATCAGGATCATCACCATCAGAAAGCAGTACTACTTTAATTTTCATACCTTCTTTTAGTAACATATCGATCCCTCTTATTGATGCTTTTATGCCTGCAGCATCACCATCATATAAGATCGTAACTTGATCAGTAAATCTTTTTATTAAACGAATTTGACCTTCAGTTAAAGATGTCCCAGAAGAAGCTATGACATTTTCAATACCAGATTGATTAAAAGAAATAACATCAGCATATCCTTCTACTAAATAGCATTTCTGAAGTTTACTGATGGAATTTTTAGCTTGAAAAATACCATATAAAGTATCACTCTTATGATAAATCTCTGTTTCTGGAGAATTTACATATTTAGCTATATGTTTGTCAGTCTGTAAGGTGCGTCCGCCGAAGGCTATAACTCTACCACTAATAGATTTGATAGGGAACATAGCTCTATCATAAAATTTATCTATTAATGTACCGTCATTTCTTTCTAAGCTTAACCCAGTGCCGATTAGAAAATCTTTTTTATAACCTGCATCTAAGGCTGTTTCTGAAAATGATTTATGAGAAGAGTTTCTGGTACTTAAAGAGAATCCAAGGCCGAAACGTTCTATGGTTTTATCAGTAAAACCTCTCTTTTCTTTAAAGTAGGAGAGTCCTATGGCTTTTCCCATAGGATCATTTAATAAGATGTCTTGATAAAATTTCTGTGCATAATCAGAAACTATTAAAAGTGATTCGTTTCTAAATCTATGTATTCTATCTTCTTCTGTTTCTTCTCTATCTGCTACTTCTATACCATATTTTTTACCTATATATTTTAGAGCTTCTACATATGTTAAATGCTCATGTTCCATAACAAAACCTACTACATTTCCAGCTTTACCGCATCCAAAACATTTAAAAATGCCTTTGGCACGTGATACATAGAATGAAGGAGTTTTTTCATTATGGAATGGGCAGCAGGCGACAAAATTTGCACCACGCCTTCTTAACGTGACAAAATCACTTATAACATCGACTATATCCGCCGTGTTCATAATTCTATCGATAGTGTTTTTATCAATCATTACTGCCTAGTTAGTATATATTAGATTTATCTAATAGCTTTAATTTTCTTAAAGGCTTCTGAACCCGATAGCTTTTCTAGCTAATTGTAATGTGGCTGATGCGCTTTCGCGAGCTTTTTCTGCTCCCATTTTAGCTACTTTTCTAAGATAATTCTCATCTTTATAGATATCATCTATTCTAGCACGAATAGGTAAGGTGACTTTACAGATATCTTCCGCAAGTTGTTTCTTTAAATCTCCGTAACGAATAGAACAATTATTATATTTTTCTTTGAAATATTCTAGTGTAGAAGGGTCAGATACTAAATTCATAATAGTAAATAAATTACTAATGCATTCTGGCATTTCACTATTTGGTTCAGTAGGGCCTGCATCAGTTAAAGCTCTTTTTACCTTTTTAATGATAGTATTTTCATCATCACATAAATAAATGCCATTACCTTCACTTTTTCCCATTTTCCCATTTCCGTCCAAACCAGGAACTTTGATAGCTTCTTTTCCGAATACTAAAGCCTGAGGTTCTACGAAGATTTCTGTATTATAAGTACGGTTGAATCTTCTTGCCAGGGTTCTTGCCATTTCTAAATGTTGAAGCTGGTCTTTGCCGACAGGTACCCACTTAGATCTATGAATTAAAATATCAGAGGCCATTAGAACAGGATAAGTTAATAAGCCTGCATTTACATTATCTGGATTCTTTTTTACTTTATCTTTAAAAGCTGGAGTTCTTTCTAGTTCTCCTTTGTACGTAATCATGTTTAACAAAACTGTTAATTCTGCTATTTCTGGGACATCACTTTGAATGAAAATAGTAGATTTCTCAGGATCTAGACCAGATGCAAGATATTCAGCAAGTATAGTTCTTACAGCAGCATGCAAATCATCAGGATGTGGATGTGTCGTTAATGAATGTACATCAGCTATGAAAAATAAGCAATTATATTTTGTTTGTATATCTACGAAATTTTTTAAGGCTCCGTAATAGTTCCCGAGGTGAAGATGACCAGTCGAACGAATGCCACTTAATACTGTATCCATGAGTTTATAAATCTATTTATTTTAATATTTTCTTAGTTAGTTCTAATCTTTTAATTTTTTTCTAATTTTAGCATCTATTTCTTCGCATAATTCTGGATTATCTTTTAAAAGAGTTTTTACAGATTCTCTTCCTTGTCCTATTTTAGTTTCACCATAACTAAACCAGGATCCGGCTTTCTTGATTATATCAAATTCTACTCCTAAGTCTATTAATTCACCTATATGAGAAATGCCTTCTCCGAATACTATATCAAATTCAGCTTTTCGAAAGGGAGGGGCCATTTTGTTTTTAACGATTTTAGCTCTAGTTCTATTACCTGTAGCTTTATCACCATCTTTTATTTGAGTGATTCTTCTAACATCTACTCTAACTGAAGCATAGAATTTTAGAGCATTACCACCAGTAGTAGTTTCGGGGTTACCGAACATAATACCGATTTTTTCTCTTAACTGGTTAATAAAAATACAGCAAGTATTTGTTCTGGCTATATTAGCTGTTAATTTTCTTAAAGCTTGGCTCATTAATCTAGCCTGAAGACCCATTCTGGAATCTCCCATTTCTCCTTCTATTTCTGCTTTAGGGGTAAGGGCAGCGACTGAGTCGATTACAATGATATCGATAGCACCACTTCTAATAAGATTATCAGTAATTTCTAAGGCTTGTTCACCGTTATCAGGCTGAGATATTAGTAACTGATCTATATCTACTCCTAAATTTTTAGCATAAGTTCTATCAAAAGCATGTTCAGCATCGATAAAAGCTGCAATACCTCCTTCTTTCTGGGCTTCTGCTATAGCATGAATAGCTAATGTGGTTTTACCACTAGATTCTGGTCCGTATATTTCAACCACTCTACCGCGAGGATAACCTCCTATTCCTAGGGCATTATCGAGAGCAATAGATCCTGAACCTATAGTCGAAACTTCCCATTTTGGCTGATCTCCCATCTTCATAATAGTACCTTTTCCGTAATCTTTTTCAATCTTATCAAGAGTTGCTTGTAAGGCTTTCTGTTTCGCACTGTTTATGTCAGCACTCTTCTTGTCCTCTCTTTCTTTAGCCATAATGTGTTTATATTTAGTTATTTATAAAAAACGATCTTCTAGTAAACATAAGTATACAAATATAAGAAAATTTACTAGCACAAATAGGCGTTTTGGTAAAAATAATTTAATTCTTATCTTTATTAAAATAAACAAAATTTGATGAATAATTTATTAGGGAAAACCAAGATAGAATTGAAAGAAATTTGTAAAGAATTGGGCCTTGCATCTTATTCTTCTTTACAGATTTGTCAGTGGTTATATCAGAAAAAAGTGGCGACTATAGATGAGATGACTAACTTGTCTAAATCTACTAGATCTATTTTAAAAGAACATTATCAAGTAGGAAGAGTAAAATATACACATAAAGTAGAATCGGTAGATGGTACTAAGAAATATCTTTTCCCTGCTCAGCATTCTTCTGTAGAAATAGGTATAGAAGCTGTAATGATTCCTGATAGAGATAGAGCTACTATTTGTGTATCTACACAGGCAGGCTGTAAAAACGCATGCAAGTTTTGTATGACTGGCCGTCAAGGTTTTAATGGTAATCTCACTGCTACTGAAATAATATCTCAATTTATAGAAATAGATGAAGGTTCTATTTTAACAAATGCCGTATTTATGGGCATGGGTGAGCCTTTAGATAATTATGATGAATTGATGAAATCTATAGAGATACTTACGGCTTCTTGGGGTTTTGCTTGGAGTTCTAAAAGAATTACAGTATCTTCTATCGGTATAATTCCTAATATGAAACGATTTTTACAAGAATGTGGTTGTCATTTAGCTATTAGTTTGCACAATCCTTATCATGAGGAAAGATTAGAAATGATGCCTATTGAAAAAAAATATCCTATTAGTGAAATAGTTTCAGTCTTACGACAATACGATTTTTCTGGGCAGAGAAGATTGAGTTTTGAATATATTATGTTCAATGGTGTCAATGATGATAAAAGGCATGCAGATGGGCTTATTAGATTATTAAAAGGTCTTAAATGTAGAATGAATTTAATTAGATTCCATAAAATACCTGATTTAGATTTAGATACTACACCATTAGCGAAAATAGAACTTTTTAAAAAACGTTTAAATGATGCAGGCTTATTAACTACTATTAGAGCTTCTCGAGGAGAAGATGTTTTCGCAGCATGTGGAATGTTGGCTGGTACCAATAAAAAAGAAATATAATAATTTAATATGAAATATAAAGTCCTATGTGTTTTTATAGCTGGATTACTCAGTTTCTCTATAGGGGCTGAGGGAACTTCTATAAACTCTTTTAATAATCTATCAGCAAATTTACCTGATAGTGTATCGACTATTATTCCAGATAGTTTATTAAATAATATGTCTGATATAATCACTATAAATTCCACTATAACTAAAAGATATAAAAAACGCCCTAAGATAGGCTTAGTCCTAGCTGGTGGTGGTGCTAAAGGTATTGCCCACATAGGTGTTCTAAAATTACTTGAAGAGGTAGGAATAAAACCTGATTATATAGCTGGAACTAGTATGGGAGCTATTATTGGTGGTTTGTATGCTATGGGGTATTCTGCAGATGAATTAAGTGAGATTATGGAAAATATGGATTGGTCTTTATATATGAGTGATAAAGTCGATCGTTCCCAAGTATCTTTTATGAATAAAGAAAGAGATAAAAAATACTTACTTATGTTACCTTTTGCTAGATTTTCTAAATTAAAAAAATCTATAGATAGTGATGAAAATTCTTCAGATGGTATAAAAAAAAATAAGATTCAAGATGTGAAAATTTCTGCTGAAGATTCTTTTATTAATTCTTTACCAGGTGGATTTGTAAAAGGGCAAAATTTATTAAATCTTTTTAAAACCCTTAGCGGTAATTACCAAGACTCTATAGACTTTAATAATTTACCAATACCATTTGCTTGTGTAGCTACTAATGTTATGACAGGGGAACAAGAAGTTTTAAATAGTGGATTATTACCTCTTAGTATGAGAGCTAGTATGGCTATACCTGGTATATTTGCTCCAGTAAGAATAAATGGCAAATTATTAACTGATGGTGGCCAAGTAAATAATTTTCCTGTAGATGTGGGTAAAGCTATGGGTGCGGATATCGTGATAGGAGTGGAGGTTTCTGTAGATAAAGAACAAACCGCAGATGATATAAAGTCTCTTCCTCAGTTAATTAATCAACTACTTAATGTGGTTACTAATAATAAAAGAAAAGAAAATAGAAAAATATGCGATTATTATGTTCATCCTGATTTAACTGGGTATGGTACTCTTAGTTTTGATGATAAAAGTGCTAAAGCTATTTATTTAAGAGGATATAATAGAGCTTATGAAATGAAAGATCAGTTTATAGAATTAAAAAAACAATTAGATACTTATAATGAGCCTGCAAAAAAACGTCCATCTAAAGCTCTTAATTTATATAAAACTAAATTTTCTTTTTCACAGATAGAAATGGACGGTATAAATCAAGAAGATCAACGTTGGTTACTTGCTAAAACTAAATTATTAGATACTTGTATTAATGGTCAAGATTTAGATAATGCAATAGCATTATTTTATGGCACAGAGTGTTTTTCTACAGTAACTTATCAGATAAAAGGTGAAGAATCTCCTTATAGGTTGATTATTAATTTTAAACCTCAGAAACCTCACTCTTTTAATTTGGGTTTTAGATTTGATTCCTATGAAACTGCTGCTTTATTATTAGGTACTGGATATAATACCAATAAAATTTCAGGATTTAAAGTGAATTTATCTTCAAGATTATCTAATAGCCCATGGGTCAAATTAGATCTTTCGTATGTGCCTCGTAATTTTGCTAAAGTATCTCTTAAAGCTAAGGTGGTAAATAATAATGTTATGATTACTCAAAATGGATCCAATGATATTAAAGTGGATTATATCAAAAGTTCTTTAGCATTAGCTTTTAGTGAAAGATATTCTAGATTTATGCATATAGAAACAGGAGTGAAATATGAAAATATGTTTTATAAGTCATGTTTAACTATTAATAATTATAACCCTTGGTATGAAGAAGATGTCAGGGCTCATATATTTAGTCCATATTTCTTATTAGAAGTTAATACGTATGATAAAGATAAATTTCCTACTAAAGGTTTTAATTTAAAGTGTCAAGCGGATTATTATTTCTCGCATTTACGTAAAGCAGAATTTAATAAATTTGGAGATGCCTCGGTAAGTTTTGATATTAATTATTCCTTTATGGATGATAAATTAGTATTAGTTCCAAAAATTTATTCTCGTATGATATTTCCTAGTTCTGATGTAGATAAAAATGGCTATATTAACGAGAATGATGTTCCTTTTTCATATAGAAATATGATGGGATGTTATGAGGCTGGTAGATACTTTGAACAGCAAACCCCATATATTGGTCTTAATTCTCCAGAAATGTGTTATAACTTTTTAACTGTAGTCGGATTAAAAGCTAGATATACTATATATCCTAAATTTTATTATAGAGTGCAAACTGTTATTTCTTATGACTGTCCAAGTTTACAAGATTTTTACAGAGATGAAATTAGTTTTGCTCTTTCTATGGGATTAGCCTTTGATTCTATGATAGGTCCTATTAGTTTAGATACTCATTGGTCTACTATAACAAATTCATTCGGAGCCTATTTTAATTTAGGTTTTTACTTTTAAATGGCTAGAATACTTAATAGTTAGAAATAATGGAAGAGAAGAAGATAGGGGAAATAATGGAAGAAAAGTTCGTAAAAAATGCTAATAAAGTTTCTCGTGATTTGAAAAGAGATTTAAGGTATTTTATGTCGATTTGTAGTCGCAGAGAATATTGTGAGCAGGATATATTAAAAAAATGTCTAAAACGTAAAATTTCTGAAAAGGATAGTGCTGAGATTTTATCCTTATTAAAAAAAGATAAGTTCGTCGATAATCAACGGTATTCTACATCTTATACTAGAGATAAAACTTTAATTACCGGTTGGGGGCCTATTAAGATCAGATATGCTTTGAAGATAAAAGCTATTTCTGACGACAATATTAATGATGCTCTGGATAATTTAGATGTAGATGATAAGATTCGTGCTGATAAACGACTTTCTGATATACTATTGAGAAAATGGAAATCCTATCGAGGAGAAGAAAATAATTATATTAAGAAACAAAAATTAATTAAATTTGCAGCTAATAGAGGCTATTCCTATAGTCAAATAAAGTTTATATTAGATAATTTGCAATAATTTATAACAAATGATAAGTACTGAACAGATAAATGATTTGTATAAGCGTATTGACACGCTTGGGAGGTGTCTTTGACTTGGATATTAGACGTAAGAGAATAGCTGATGCTGATAAAAAATCGAGTGAGGCTGATTTCTGGAATGATGCTAAAAAAGCAGAAATTTTTCTAAAGAAAATAGCTAATGAAAAATTCTGGGTTAATGGTATGGATGATCTTTATGCTGGAAAAGAAGATTTGGAAGTATTAGTAGAATTGTCGACAGACGAAGATTTTAAAAGAAAAATATCTACTGAAATAACAATCGAAGGACAAGAAGTCGAAGAGTTTTACCATAAATTGCTAATGAAGATTGAAGACTTAGAATTAAAAAATATGCTAGGTGCCGAAGGTGATAATTTAGGTGCTATTCTTAAAATTAATTCTGGAGCAGGTGGTACAGAAAGTTGTGATTGGTCAGAAATGCTTATGAGAATGTACATGCGTTGGGGGGAAAGAAATGGTTATAAAGTACAAGTTAGTCACATGGTAGAAGGAGATGATGCGGGTTATAAATCTGTTACCATTGAATTTGAGGGTGATTTCGCTTTTGGTTATTTAAAATCTGAAAGTGGTGTTCATCGTTTAGTTCGGATATCTCCTTTTAATGCTAAAGGTAAAAGACAAACTTCTTTTTCTTCTGTTTTTGTATATCCTTTGGTAGATGATACTATAGAAATAGAAATTAATGTAGGTGATTTGGAATGGGATACTTTTAGATCTTCTGGTGCAGGTGGTCAAAATGTTAACAAAGTAGAAACTGGGGTAAGAGTTAGACATATCCCTTCTGGTATAGTAGTTGAAAATACTGAAAGTCGTTCTCAGTTAGATAATAGAGAAAATGCTCTTAGAATATTGAAATCACGCTTATATGATATCGAGCTTAAAAAACGTCAAGAAAAACAAGCTATACTAGAAGGTCAGAAAAAGAAAATTGAGTGGGGTTCTCAAATTCGAAATTATGTCTTACATCCATATAAAATGGTTAAAGATTTACGCACAGGTCTTGAAACCTCAAATACTCAAGGTGTTTTAGATGGTGATTTAAATCCATTTATGAAAGAATACCTAATGCGTAATTAATTAACACTATTTGCAATAGCTACTAGTGTAATAGCTACTAGAATTTTGAAAAGAAATCATTTCCTTTATCATCGACTAAAATGAATGCTGGAAAATTTTTGACTTCTATTTTCCAAATGGCTTCCATGCCTAATTCTGGATATTCTAGGCATTCTACAGATGTAATATTATCCTTAGCTAGGATAGCAGCTGGGCCACCTATACTTCCTAAGTAGAACCCTCCATGTTTCTTACATGCATCAGTGACTTGCTGACTTCTGTTTCCTTTAGCTATCATAATCATAGATCCACCAGCTTCCTGAAATGGTTCTACATAAGGATCCATGCGATTTGCTGTAGTCGGGCCAAATGAGCCTGAAGGCATTCCTTTAGGAGTTTTAGCTGGCCCTGCATAATAGATAGGATGATCTTTTATATATTCAGGAAGACCTTCTCCATTATCTAAACGCTCTTTAAGTTTAGCATGTGCGATATCACGACCTACTATAATAGTACCATCTAATAATAGAAATGTAGAAACTGGATGCTTAGAAAGGTCGTTTAATACTTCTTTCATAGGACGATTCAAATTAATATGAACGCCTTCATTGTTTGCTCCGTTTCTAAGTTCTTTAGGTACTAAGCGAATAGGATTTGAATCTAGAGTTTCTAACCAAACACCTTCTTTATTTATTTTACCTTTTATGTTTCTATCTGCTGAACAAGATACCCCCATACCTACTGGGCAAGATGCGCCGTGACGTGGAAGTCTTATTACTCTTATATCATGTGCTAGATATTTACCACCAAACTGAGCACCCATTCCTATCTTATTAGCAGCTTTTAAAAGTTTATCTTCTAGTTCTGTATCTCTAAAAGCGCGGCCTAGTTCATTTCCAGTAGTAGGTATTTGGTCATAATATTTAGCAGAAGCTAATTTTACTGTAGTTAGATTCATTTCAGCTGAAGTACCTCCGATTACAAATGCAATATGATAAGGAGGACAGGCTGCAGTACCTAAAGTTTTCATTTTTTCTACCAAAAACTTTTCTAATTTATTAGGGGTTAATAAAGCTCGTGTTTCTTGATAAAGATATGTTTTATTAGCTGATCCACCACCTTTGGCTATGAATAAGAATTTGTATTCACCATCATTACTAGCATGAAGAGTTACTTGTGCAGGAATATTATTACCTGAGTTTTTTTCTTTATACATAGTAAGTGGAATAGTCTGAGAATATCTTAGATTATCTGTAGTGTAAGTATCGTAAACACCATGCTGAAGATATTTTTCATCATTGACGCCAGTCCAAACTTTTTGCCCTTTTTCTCCTACGATTATAGCTGTTCCTGTATCTTGACAGAAAGGTAAAACTTGTTTAGATGCTACGTCCGCATTTAGTAACATAGTTAATGCTACAGCTTTGTCATTTTTACTAGCTTCTGGGTCATATAATATTTTAGCGACCATCTCGTTATGTTCTGGGCGTAACATAAAAGCCACGTCATGAAAAGCTTGACGAGAAATTAATCTAAGAGTTTCAGGTGAAACTTTTAGAATTTCTTGGTCTCCGAATTTTACTACAGAAACACCCTTTTTACTTATTAAATGATAATTTGTATTGTCTCTGGATATTTGAAAAAGATCTTGATATTTGAATTCCATATTATAGTTGATTGTTTTTTATATTTGGCATATTGCAAAAATCATACCTAGGCCATTGTTTAACTTCTCCTTAAATAGATCAAAATATATTACGACTTTTTACTAAGATAGAGTATTCTATATTCATATTTTTCTTAGTTTTGTTTTAATTATATAAATAAATTATACGAATTATGGAAAAGGAATATGCTTATTTCGCTGGTGGATGTTTCTGGGGTATGGAATATCTTATGAGTAAACAAGAAGGGGTTCTAAATGTAGAGAGTGGTTTTATGGGTGGTACTGTTCGTAATCCGTCTTATAATCAAGTAAGGACAGGTAGAACTGGTCATGCTGAAACAGTGAAAATTACTTTTGATCCTTTAATAGTTCCATATGAAACCTTGGCTAAATTATTTTTTGAAATTCATGATCCTGAGCAAGTAAATTCTCAAGGACCAGATGTAGGGTTACAGTATCGTTCTGTAGCTTTTTATGTTAATGTAGAGCAAAAAAATATTATCGTTAAGCTAATAAATATCTTGAAAGATAAAGGCTATAATATTGTTACAGAAGTAATTTTAGCATCTGAATTTTATAAAGCAGAGAATTATCATCAGCATTATTATGAACTTCATGATAAAGATGAGCTTTGTCATTTTTATACGAAAAGATTCTAAACGAAGTATTTTGGTTTAGAATACCCTAATGAATTACAGGTGTTTATTATATCTTGTACATGAATGATGTAATCTTGCTCTAAGAAACTTTTAGAATGACTAGGGCAAAATTTAACGCATGCATTACATTTGATACATGGACCAATAATTTTTCTAGGATTCTTGGGATTAATAGCTCCAGTAGGACATATCCTTGCACAAATACCACAATCAGTACAAGTTTCTGATGTTTCTGGTTTTATTTTTATAAAATTAAGTTTTTTTCCATTTCTAGGATTTTTAGGTACGAAATATTTCCTTTCTGTTTCAGATTTACCTGGAATATCAAGAGGCATTATATCTTCTATATTCGCAGTGTTTTTAATCTTTTCTAAAATAGTATTACTGAATGTAGAACAAATTTGCATGTCTTGTAAATCTGGCCTTCCAGTAGCTATTTCAGATGAAAAAGAATGTTCTGCTACGAAAGCTCCAGCTGCTATACAATGAAAGCCGTCATTTTCCATAATATCACGATGCTCGTAAAGAGCATCTCCGAAAGATCTGTTACCAAATACTACTATTGGAACACAGATAGCTCCATTTCCTTCTAAATTTTTAAGATAAGGAACTAATAAATTCGGTACTCTTCCGGCATAAACAGGAACACCTATAATGACTAATTCTCTTGCTTTAAATTTTAAAGAATCTTTTCTGTCTTTAGGAGTAGTAATAGATATTTCATCCCGTTCTATGCCTAACCTGTCGGCAATGTGAACTGAAATTTCATTTACTATTTTTTTGGTAGTTCTAGTGGGACTAAAATATACGGTGGAAATATGATCAATTTTCATTGATTTAAATATAGAATTCTGGTTTTGAATATCCAGGAGCGTTACAATATTTAATAATATCTTTTATATGTGCATTATATTCAGGATCTGCGAAACTTTTAGAGTGACTAGGACAGTATCTAATACATGCGTAACAATGAATACAATCTCCTATAATATCTTTTGGATTCTTAGGATTAATAGCTCCAGTCGGACATATATTAATACAGTAACCACAATAACTACATAAGTCGTCCGTTACTGGAACGACTTTCTTTTTAGCTGCTGCTTTAGGAGTATCTTTAGCTGCCTCTGCTGCTTTAGCATCATCTTCTTGGATTTCTTTATACGATTTTCCAGGAGTAGTAAAAGGTTTGAAATCTTTTATGCTATCTGTTTTTTCTATCTTATCTATAATAGCTTTACTGAATTTAGCGCAAAACTGTACATCATCCATATCAGGTCTTCCTGTAGCTATTTCAGATGAAAAAGAATGTTCTGCTACAAATGATCCGGCTGCTATACAATTTAATCCCATTTTTTTCATTATTCCACAATGTTCTGAAAGGGCATCTCCTACAGATCTATTACCATATACGCATACTGGAACACATAAAGCTCCGTTGCCTTCTATGGTATTTAAATAATCAATTAGTAAACTAGGAATTCTTCCTCCATAAACAGGCAAGCCAAAAACGACTAATTCACCTTTTTTAAAAACTAAAGGTTTTTTTCTGTCTTTAGGAGTAGAAATAGAAATTTGATCTCGGCTCACATTAAAATTAACCGCTATTAATCCAGAAATCTTATTTACAATTTTTCTGGTAGTCATAGTCGGGCTGAAATATACTGTTGAAATATGATTAATCTGCATGATATTTAATTTTATTGTTTAGTAACAAATGTTATTATTTAAGTTAGTTATTTTCTATAATATTTCAAAAAATATTTTAAATATATTATTTCCAAAGTTTCTGTGGATAGATGCCTTTATCTATAAGAGTTTGTATTTTAGCGACTACGTCAGGTCTATCTTCTTTATATGTTACTCCAAACCATTTAGCATCTGAACTAAGTACTTTCATAGTGGCTTTACCTTTTTTAATTAAAGAGTTTACCACTAGAGGTATGAAGTATTCAGATTTAAGGTCCTTTATGTTTTCTTTATCAGTTAGAAATACTTTAAATAATTTAGTCGATTCTTCGAAGTAATCAGGCGTGAACCCAAAGAAGTTCATAGAGACAGGAGCGTTTTCTGAAATCTCATGAAGACTATTAGCATTTTCATGTACTATTTTATTATTTTCTCTTCTTACTTTAAGACGTTCAGTCAGAGAAACTAAATTACCTTTTTCATCTACTACACATTCACCTCTAGAAACTGTTCCGAAATCAGAAAGAGTATTTTTAAGATCATATCCCACCATAGAATATTTTCCTTTCTGGCCATCTACACTTTTAAGATAATCAGCTAATACTTTATAAGCTGCATTGCCATAAAAGTCATCTGAATTAATAACAGCAAATGGTTCGTGAACTACAGGTGCAGCCATCATTACAGCATGATTTGTCCCCCATGGTTTTTCACGACCTTCAGGTATAGAAAATCCTTCAGGTATATTTTCAAGTTCTTGGAATACGAATTCTACCTTTATTTTTCCTCCAAATCTTTCTTTAGTGAATACTTCTTTGAATTCTTTTTCGAAAAGATGTCTTATTACAAATACTACTTTTCCAAATCCAGCTTGTATAGCATCATATATAGAATAATCGATTATAGCTTCATGGTTAGGACCGACTCCGTCCATTTGTTTAAGTGAGCCGTATCTAGAGCCCATTCCAGCTGCTAGTACTACTAATGTTGGTTTCATTCTTAATTGGTTAATTTTTAACTAAACAAAGGTAACTAATTTGCTATAAATAATGAAAAGTGATTTTAGTAAAGAGGGAGCTATTTGAAATTAATCATGATATAAAAGAACCGACTCTTAATGGAGTCGGTTCTTTTATATTAAATAAAATTCAGTTTCTTGAATTATTATTTTTTAAATTCTTCTAGAGTGTGAATAGCCAGACCAGAACGAAGTTTTGGTTCGAACCAAGTAGTCTTAGGAGGCATAATGTTGCCTGTGTCGGCAATATTAATAAGCTGAGCCATTGATACAGGATAAAGTGCAAATGCTGCTTTCATTTCACCTGAGTCTACTCTACGTTTTAATTCACCTAATCCACGAATACCACCTACGAAGTCTATTCTGTCAGAAGTTCTTAAATCTTTGATATTTAATAGTTTATCAAAAATTTTATTAGAACAAACAGTTACATCTAATACTCCGATAGGATCGTTATCGTCATAAGATCCTTTTTTAGCAGTAAGAGAATACCAATTACCACCAATATACATTGAAAAGTTATGAAGTCCAGAAGGATGATAAATTTCAGTCCCCATTTTTTTAACTTCGAAATCTTCTTTTAATGCATTGGTGAATTCATCTTCTGATTTGCCATTAAGGTCTTTAATTACACGATTATAGTCGATAATTTTAAGTTCGCTTTCTGGAAAAACTACTGTCATGAAATAATTATATTCTTCATTACCAGTATGATGAGGATTATTCTTTTTCTTTTCTTGTCCTACCAGAGCAGCAGCTGCTGATCTGTGGTGTCCGTCAGCGATATAGAAAGCATCTACACCGGAGAATAATTCTGTAATACGAGCGATATCTTTATCATCATCTATAATCCAAAAAGTATGACCAAACTTATCGTCAGGAGCAATGAAATCATATTCAGGTTTTTTAGCTGTATATTTAGCTACTATCTTATTGATTTCAGTATTGTCTCTATAAGCGAAGAATACAGGTTCGATGTTAGCATTTTGATTTCTAACATGTTTCATTCTATCTTCTTCTTTATCTTTACGAGTAAGTTCGTGTTTTTTAATTTTACCAGTTAGATAATCGTTAGAATTAGCACAAAGAACTATACCATTTTGTGTACGGCCATCCATTGTTTGAGCATAAACATAATAGCATTCTTTTTTATCTTGAATTAACCATTTATTTTTTTGCCACAATTTGAAATTCTCTACAGCTTTATCGTAAACTTTCTGAGAATGTTCTTCTGCTATAGGCGTAAAATCTATTTCTGGTTTAATTATATGAAGAAGTGATTTTTCCCCTGCTTCAGTCTTAGCTTCTTCTGAGTTAAGAACATCATAAGGACGAGATGCGACTTCTTCTACTATTGCTTTAGGCGGTCTAATAGCTGCGAAAGGTTTTACTTTTACCATATTTATCTTAAAAGATTAATGATTATTTATTTACTTGAAACTTAGTAGTGCCGTTTGCGAAAAATCCACAAATTTGATTGGCGGCAGCTAAACCAGCATTTACATTAGCTTCTTTAGTCTGAGCACCCATTTTTTTAGGAGTACCGAAAACTCTATCACCAAATTTCTCTCTCATTTCACCCATCTTATCTGCTGCAATATCTGTGATGTATTTAAGATCTTCTCTTTCAGTTAGAGCTTTTATAATACCATTTTCGTCGATTACTTCTTTACGGGCTGTATTTACTAAGCAACCACCTTTAGGCATTTTAGAAACTAAATCATAACCGATAGAACCTTTTGTTTCTTTAGTCGCAGGGATATGAAGTGATACGAAGTTAGAATGTGAATATAATTCTTCAAGATTCTTAGCTACGATAACGCCTTCTTTTTCCATTGCTTCTGCTGGAACAAATGGGTCAAAAGCCATAATTTTCATGCCGAAACCGTTTTTAGCTATACCAGCTACTAAACGACCTACATGACCGTAAGCCTGAATACCTAAAGTTTTACCTTTAAGTTCGCTACCTGCCTTAGGGTTGAATTGGTTACGAGACATAAAGACCATGAAACTGCAAGCAAGTTCAGCTACTGCGTTAGAGTTCTGACCAGGAGTATTCATAGCGATGATACCTCTTTTAGTACAAGCTTCTAAGTCTAAGTTATCATAACCTGCACCTGCGCGAACTACTATTTTAAGGTTTTTAGCATGATCTATAACTTCTTTGGTGATTTTGTCAGAACGAACAATCATAGCGTCAGCATCAGCTACAGCTTTATATAATTCGTCTACATTTTCATATTTTTCTAAAAGGCTGAAAGTATTTCCAGCTTTTTCTACTATTTTTTTAATACCGTCTACAGCTTCCTTAGCGAAAGGTTTTACTGTGGCCACTAATATTTTCATTATTTCTACTTTTAATTGATTTAGGAAAAATTATTTATGAGATTTCTCAAAATCTTGCATGCATTTGATAAGAGCATTTACATCTTTCATATCACATGCATTATAAATAGAAGCACGGAAACCACCTACAGAACGGTGACCTTTAATCCCTACGATATTTTTTTCAATAGTATATTTCATAAATTCGTCTTTAAGATCTTCTTTACCTTCAGACATTACGAAGCATACATTCATACGAGAACGATCTTCTTTAGCAGCTGTACCTACGAATAAAGAGTTTCTGTCGATTTCATTATAAAGAGCTTCAGATTTTTCTGTATCTCTTTTGTACATAGCTTCTACGCCTCCTTGTTCTTTAACCCATTTAAGAGTTTTATTCATCATATAAATAGAAAATACTGGAGGAGTATTGAACATAGATTCTTTATTGATATGTGTTTCGTAGTTAATCATAGTAGGAAGGTAACGAGATACTTTTCCTAAGATATCTTTACGGATAATAGCGAAAACTACACCGGCAGGACCTACATTTTTCTGAGCACCACCATAAATCATGGCATATTTGCTAACATCTACTGGACGAGACATAATATCTGATGACATATCAGCTACTAGATTACAAGGACAATCCATATCTTCTTTGATTTCTGTACCGTAAATAGTATTGTTAGTAGTAATATGGAAATAATCTAAGTCAGTAGGGATAGTATATCCTTTAGGGATATATCCAAAGTTTTTATCTTCTGATGAAGCAATAGTTTCTGCATTACCTAAACCTTTAGCTTCTTTAAGAGCTTTTTTAGCCCAAGAACCTGTTACTAAGTAACCTGCTTTATGTTCTAATAGGTTCATAGCCACATAATAAAACTGTAGTGAAGCACCACCACCTAAGAATAAAATTTCATAGTTTTCAGGGATATTTAAAAGGTCTCTCCATAATTGACGAGTTTCTTCCATGGTTTCTTCCCATTGTGGAGCTCTATGAGAGATTTCGAGAACTGACATTCCAGTTCCTTTAAAATCTTTTATACCTTCTATGGCTTCGTCCATAGCTTTTCTAGGTAATTTGCATGGACCTGCATTAAAAATATGTACTTTTTTCATTATATAACGTGTTTTATATTAGTAAATTAAATGTATTTATCTACATTTTAAATGTATTCGAATTCTATGCCAAATATATAAAATAATTATCAAATTTCAGTGATTTTCTCACAATACCTACAAACTAGTCCTATTTTGTTATTCTTACGAGTCGTAGTAAACTGAGTTTCAATATTTTGATGATTTGTAACGCATGCAGGATTCATGCATTTTACTATCCCAGTTACTTTTTCTGGAAGGGAAATAATCTTTTTTTCTGCTACCTTAAAATCATGAATGATATTTACGCTGGCATTAGGTGCGATAAGAGATATCATATTTATCTCATTATCACAGAAAAATCTATTAGCTATTTTTATTATTCCCTTGTTAACCATGGATTTACTATCTAGATTTATACCGAAGGTAATAGCGTCTGAAGATTCATTTAGTTTTAAAATATCGATTACTCTAAATAATTGATTAGATGGAATATGATCTAGTACAGTACCATTTTGAATAGCACTTACTTTTAGTTCTTTGGAATCATCTATTTTTGTCATTGTATTTTCTTTTTAATTTAGTTTACTATCTTTTTCCTAATAGATAAGAAATAATAGCCATTCTAACATATACACCGTTTTCTGCTTGTTTAAAGTAATATGCATAAGGTGTGTCATCTACATCTTCTTTTATTTCGTTAACTCTAGGAAGAGGATGAAGAATTTTCATATTGTTTTTTACATTATTTAACATAGATGCTTCTAGACAATATATATTTTTCACTTTTTCATATTCAATAGGATCAGTGAATCTTTCTTTCTGAATTCTTGTCATGTACAATATGTCAGTGTTATTAAGATGTTTCAATAAATTTTTACTTTCTTGGTATGGGATATTTTTCTTATCCAGAAACATTTTATATTCTTTTGGTAATTTCAGTTCTTCAGGAGAAGTGAAAGTGAAACGAGGTGAAAAGTTAGACATGGCTTGTAATAAAGAATGTACTGTACGGCCATATTTTAAATCTCCTACTATATTTATATGTATGTTATCTAGACTTCCTTGAGTTTGTAGTATAGAATACATATCTAAAAGAGTTTGGGTAGGATGCTGATTAGCTCCATCACCTGCGTTAATTACTGGAACACTAGATTGTTCAGAAGCATATCTAGCACTTCCTTCTAATGGATTTCTTATTACTATAAGATCAGCATAATTTGAAATCATTTTGATAGTGTCTTTTAAGCTTTCTCCTTTCTGTACACTAGTATGGGATTCATCTGGGAAACCTACCACTCTAGCACCTAGTCTGTTACTTGCAGTTTCGAAACTTAATCTAGTTCTAGTAGAAGGTTCGAAGAATATACAAGCTATAACCTTATCACTAAGAATAGGCTGAGATTTGTCCTTTTCGAAGTCCTTAGCTACTTCCATGATGTGAAGTATTTCATCTTTTGTGAAATCTTGGATGGATATTAAACTTTTAGGCATTTTTGTATTTTTATAATTTTAGCGTAATTATGTAATTTCAGTTTAGTTTTTCTATAAAATATTTCAGAACTTCTATTTCTATTATTTTAGAATTTCTATTTCTATTATTTCAGAATTTCTATTTCTATTATTTCAGAACTTCTATTTAAGTATCTTATTTTGTTTTATTTAATTATTTCTGTGGATTTTACTATTTCTTCTTTAAATTTTTCCAGATCTTTTAGTCTTACTTTTACTAACATACGACAGTCCTCTTCGAATGTTTGTTCTTCTGGGGTTAGATTAAAGTCTGAGATAGTGTGCATCACGATGGAGGTGTTATCATAGCTATATTTTATTCGCACATCTTCCTTTATAATTTTTTCTATGATTTCTGCATTTTCCAAAGCATTGGCGGCAGCCGACTTATAAGCGCGTGTCAGTCCTGGAACTCCTAGTTTAGTTCCTCCGAAATATCTAACGACCACGATTAGTATGTCACTTAGTTCGTTTGAAAGTATTTGTCCATAGATAGGTTTCCCACCAGTAAAGGAAGGTTCGCCGTCATCGTTCATTCTATATCTATCTCCTTTTATTCCAAGACGAAAGGCAAAACAATGATGTCGTGCATCGAAATGTGTCTTTCTTAATTCGTCTCTGTGTGTTTTGATTTGATCTTCAGATTCTACAGGGAATACAAAAGCTAGGAACTTACTTCCTTTTTCCTTATAAAGACCCTCAGAAGGGGCGGAAATGCTTTTGTATGAATCTTCAATCATTGCTGAATAATTTCTCAAAGATAGTTAATATTTCTATATCCTTAAAAAGAAATTTTATGCCACTTATAAAGGAATCCTATGTTAATGAAAAATTAATATTGTTCTAATGAAAAGGAAATATTGTGTTAATGAAAAATAATTCTAACAATAATGCTGAATAATGTTATTTTTGTGTAATGATGCTCGAAAAATTCATAGCCTTAGGCAAAAATTTAAAAATGCTTCTTGAAAAAGATGCTAGTGATTCTATATCGGATAAAACTGTCGATTCTACCGCAAATATAATAGTAGATTCGGTATCCTATATGACTGCAGGTCTAGCCGCACATTTTGAATCTCTAAATCTTCTTTTACATAACGCTATGGTTAATACATATGCACATAATCCATATTTTACTCTTGCGATGCAAAAGCGTGCTATGTTAGCCATCGTAGATAATTATCTAGATGAAAATAAGTTACGTGCTTGGGTTAAAAAAGAGGGGATAGATCAGAATAAACTATACAGAAATGTTTGTCTGCCAAAAATCGGTATTGTGATGGCTGGCAATATTCCTTTAGTGGGATTCCATGATTTCCTTTGTGTTTTGATAAGTGGAGGTAAAGCTGTAGTAAAACTTTCTTCTAAAGATTCTTATTTATTGCCAGTACTAGTAGATATAATGTTTAATAGTTCAATAAATGAAAATTATTCTTCATCTACTAATCTTCACATTAATAATGAGTCAGTAAATATTAATAATAATGAGTTAGCGAATATTGATTTAAAAGAAATTTCTAAATATGTATCATTTGTTGCTGCAGAAGAATTTGAACAACAGAAGCTTGATGGACTATTAATGATGGGTGGCAATGTAGCTGCGTCACATTTCGAAAAGATTTTTCCATGTATCCCAAAACTTATTCGACATAATCGTTTTTCATGTGCTATGATTTCAGGAAATGAGACTACTTCTGAACTAAGAACTATAGCAGATGACATTACTGCATATTATGGAATGGGCTGTCGAAGTATTTCATATTTGTTCGTACCTAATAATTATGACTTCACTTCATTAGTAGATGCTATTAAATATATAATCAGGCGTGGAACAGTTTTGAATTCCGATTTTGAAACGAAATTTATTCATAGAATTTTTTTGAAAAATTCAGCTGTGGTTAAAATGCAAGGCGAACATATAATATTAGCTCAGAATTTCTTTTTTATCGAAACTAAAAATCAAGAATTGGTTCCTTTATCTATAGGATTCAGATATTATGAATCAGAAGCAGAAGTGGAAACGTTTATTTCTGAAAATACTGAAAATATTCAATGTTTCTATCGAAAATTAGGTGAAGCTCAGTCACCAAGTCTAACGGATTATCCCGATGGTGTAAATATTATAGATTATCTCCGTGATTTAGTATAAGTTTCTTGATATTTTCATTTCATTTCGCTAGTCTAAATAACGTGCTAATTCTGGATAGTCTGATAATCAGCAGCTTATAAAATGGAGCGTACTTTACTGTATGATTATAGGGTCATTTTACTAGTCTAAATAACGTGCTAATTTTGGATGGTCTGATAATCAGCAGCTTATAAAATGGAGCGTACTTTACTGTATGATTATAGGGTCATTTTACTAGTCTAAATAACGTGCTAATTCTGGATAGCCTGATAATCAGCAGTTTATAAAATGGAACGTACTTTACTCTTAAACAGATGCACTTTACTGTTAAGTGGATGTACTTAATTATTATATCAATATTTTATTATAGATCTTTTATTTTTTATTAGAGAGCATTTACTGATTTATAGAGTATAATTAGTTATAGTCAAGTAGCTTTATTATCTAGACCCAAGTAGCTTTATTCATTATTATTAATTTTTGATAGTTCGGATTAACTTTTTTAAGTAAATAGATTACTTTTAGAAAAATTAATATACTTTTGTGACTCAATAATATTTGATGATTCATTTATTCCCATCTATAATTCGTTTATGAATGTAGACTGTTTATGAATGTAGATGATTCTTTAATAATATGTTGAGCATATAAATAACTAATATGAAAAATTATTCCAAACTAATAGTATTGGCGTTAGCCTTTATTTTTCCCACTTCTGTTTTTGCTCAAACATCTGAAGTCCAATTACCTAATAGTAAGCCTTCTAAGGTTTCTGAATTTGGAGAACTTAATCTTTTAAATCAAGAGAATGCTCGTGATAATGATGTTAATGTTTTAGAATTTACTAAAGCGGTGAAATTGAATGCTGCGATTTTAGTGGGGATTATTAATCCTTCTATAGAGCTTAAAGTGTCTGATAAATGGACAGTTAACTTTGATATGCTTGGTTGTTTTAAACCTCACGGGTTTTGTAAAAATGACAAACCTATTACGATAGCTGCTACTTGGTTGGAGGCTCGATGGTATCCTAAAGAAGCTTTTCATGGTTTCTTCGCAGGAGCTAATATAGGTTGGTCCGTTTATAGAATGACTAAAGGGTTATCACTTATTCATTGGGGTGATTACTCTGAACAATATCAATTAGGTTCGAATGTAATGATAGGTGCTACTATCGGTTATCAATATGCTATTAATAATCATTGGGGAGTAGAAGCTTCTTGGGGTGGTGGATGGCAACGTTCTGCTTATGAAGGACATAGTCGTTCTGATGGGTCTATGTATGTGGGTTGGAATCATTCTGGAGAGTGGCTTCCTGCTTACAAAGCAGCATTGAATATTGTCTTTAAGTGGTAAAAGCTAGTCGTAAAATTAGAGCTGGTCGCTCAATGTTTAATTTCCTAAGACTTTGTGAATTTTCTTTAAAACGATATCAGGAGTAATAGAAGTCATACATTTGAAATCTCCACGTTTACATTCTTTTTTCCCATAACAAGAACATGGACGGCAAATTAAATTTGTCTGAATGATATTTTCGGGGTCTTGGCGCCAGCCATAAAATCCCGCATTTGGATGAGTGGAGCCCCAAATAGAAACGACAGGGGTGTTTACGCAAGAAGCTAAGTGCATATTTCCTGAATCCATGCTTATCATCAGATCCAGTTTGCTTATATAATCTAACTCTTTACCTAAATCGAATTTGCCAGCTAAAGATTCTACATTAGAAAATTTCTTTTCCCATTTCTCTAACATTGGTTTATCATTACGGCCTCCGAATAAATATATTTTGTATTTATCTTCAGGTAGATTTTTAATAACTTCTTCCATTCTGTCTATAGGCCAAACTTTCCCAGTATGAGCTGCAAATGGAGAAATTCCTATTTTAAAAATATGATTTGGTTCTAATTTAGAATAATCTTTCTTAATATATGGGGTATCTTTTATTTCAGGATTTTTTAGACCTAACTTTAGAAAGACTTTTTCGTAATTTCTTAAACTAGGAGGTATAATAGGTTTGTAATCTGTGCCTTTAGTAAGTATTTTTCTTAATTTTCTATCTTTATGTAAATGTTTGCAATTCACATGTTTAAATTGCATATAGTTACGAATAATTTTAGTTCTGATAACATCATGAATATCAGCTATATCAGTAGGATGTAATTTATAAAGTTCTTTGGCGAATTTTAAGACATATTTTAAATTATTATGGTCTTTGGAAAAATTAGCAGGGTAAAAATTAATATTTTTGACATCAGTAAAGAGAGGTTCTAAGAAATCTGTAGAACACATAGTAAAATCAACGTCAGGATTTGCCAGAGCGTATGCTTTTAAAAGGATGGAAGCTATCGCTACATCTCCTATGGCGGAGAATCTAATAACGATTATATGTCTTTTAGCCATTTATTTCTTATTCTGTTTGTATAATATGGGATTTAGTGAGGGATCATTATACATTTTAGCTTGCTGATAAGTCTTCATATAAACCTTACCATTTCCGATATCGTTTATTAATTGGTTTATAGATAATGAAAGATCTTTCTTCTGCTCTAGCATAATATCTAGTTTTGATTTGCAAAAGCTGTACCGTTCTGTTCCTTTAGTTCTTTCAGCTTCGATATTCCAATGATATACTTTTAAATATAGTATAGAAAGTCTATCTATAGCCCATGCAGGACTTTCAGTATTTAGTCTAGCATCAGGACTTATTTTAACATCAGCATATAAATCTTTGAAGTATTCATCGATTTCTTCTACCATATCAGTTCTTACCTGATTTGATTTATCTATAGTCCTTTTTATAGCAAGAGCTTCTAATGGCTTAATATCTGGATCACGAATTATATCCTCTAGATGCCATTGTACAGTATCAATCCAAGATTTTTTGTAAAGTCTGTTCTCTATGGTATTTTTTTTGTAGGGGTTATTTATAAGAGTATCTATATTGTCATTAATATGATAAGTTTCGATACATTTAGTGAAAACAGTTTCGCAGATGTTATAAATGTTCATATTTGTATAATATTTTAAATATATTAAGGGGTCAAATATACGTAGATAATTGATTATTTCAAATTTGGAATTACATTTGTAAAATAGAAATTTACTTTTGCATTATGATAAAAATATTTAAAGCCTCACTTTTAAAAAGTAAAACATTCATGCGTCAGTATGAAATAGATTCGGATATTACATTATTCGACTTACATACTTTTTTGCAGAATGATTTAGCTTTTTCTCCAGATCAGATGGCTATCTTTAAAGGTCTAGACGATCATGGAAAACCAGTGAGCACTTATGGATTATTTGATATGGGTAACGGCTCGATGGATTCAGTTAGTATCGATGATTTAATCCTAAAAAGCGAAAATGATTTCCGATATATATTTGATTTAAAACATAATACATTTTTAGAATTTAAGTTTATTAAAGATACTGATTTTAAATCTAGAACTTCATATCCAAGGCTAATAGCTGAAAAAGGGATTAATCCGAATCAGTTCTCTGGTAAATATGAAGATGTAGCAGAGATTTTATTTGATAGCGATACAGAAGCCATCGATGAAACAGAAATCGATAAGGATTATATAAAGGAATCTGGATCAGAAGAAATGTAAGTCTGGCGACAATTGAAATAAATTTTCATAAAAGAAATCTTCAATAAATGGATAAGGAATTAATAATAATAATGGGGCCTACAGCGGTGGGAAAGACTGATTATAGTATAGAACTAGCAGAAAAATTAGATTCCCCTATTATTAGCTGTGATTCTCGCCAGATTTATAAGGAGATGAGTATTGGTACTGCTGTACCTTCTGAAGAACAGTTAGTTAGAGTTAAACATTATTTTATCCATTCTCATTCTATTCATGATTATTATACTGCAGGAAAATATGAACTTGAATGTATTGAACTTCTAAAAAAATTATTCGTAAATCATGACAAACTAGTTATGTGTGGAGGTTCTGCTATGTATATAAATGCTTTATGTTATGGATTGGATGATTTTCCAGAAGCAGATCCCGAACTCCGTGCTAAGCTTATGAAACGTTTAGAAGACGAAGGTCTTGAAAAATTAACTAATCAGCTAAAAGAAATAGACCCTATCAGTTATGAAGCTGTGGATTTAGCTAACTGGCGTAGAGTAGTGCGAGCTTTAGAAGTTTATTATCAAACCGGCGAACTTTTCTCAGACCGTAAAACTAAACCAAATAAGAAAAGAGATTTTGATATTAAGCGTCTATGTTTAACTCGACCACGTTCCGAACTTTACGATCGTATAAATATTAGAGTCGATATGATGATAGAATCAGGATTATTTAAAGAAGCTTCGGCTTTATATAAATTCAGAAATTTAACTGCTTTAAATACTGTGGGATATAAAGAATTATTTGAATATATGGATGGTGATATTTCTTTAGATCGTGCTATTGAGTTAATCAAACGAAATTCTAGAAGATATGCTAAAAAACAAATGACTTGGTGGCGTCTAGACCAGCAAATCATTATAAGTTAATATGTCCGTTAGGCTTAATTAGCTACTTCTGACATAAATTTAATGCGGACTAATCTTACTTCTTCTTCTGTGTAGTCAGAACCCAATTCTTCTAGGGCATCTTGAATACTGTCAGTTTCGGCTTCTTCCTTAAAGTAACTATAGATATCATCTATTTTATCATCGTCGATATTTTGATCTAAGTAATAATCTATATTCAATTTAGTACCTGAATCTATAATAGTTTCGATTTCTTTAATAAGATTTATCATATCCATATTTTTATTCTTGGCTATATCATCTAAAGGAATTTTTCTATCGATATTAGTTATGATGTAAACTTTCTTAGCAGATTTATCTACGATAGATTTTACTATGAAGTCATCAGGTCTTTCAATGTCATTATCTTGGACATATTGGGTGATAACTTTAAGAAATTCTTTACCATATTTTTTAGCTTTTCCTTTACCGATGCCTTGGCATTTGGCTAATTCATCTAAAGTAATAGGGTATTGGATAGACATATCTTCCAGAGAAACATCATTAAAAATTACAAATGGAGGTAAATCTATTTTCTTAGATATATCTTTTCTTAAGTCTTTGAGAATCTTAAATAAAATATCATCGTCAGCATTTTGAGAAACACGATGAGTATTTATTGTGATATCTTCTTCTTCAGATTCTTCTTCATTAGAGAATTTTCTATCTTCTGATAACATTATAGTATAAGGTTTTTTATAAAATTCATTTCCTTTATCTGTTACTGAAATAAGTCCATATAATTCTATATCTTTATCTAAGAAATGTAGAACCATTCCTTGTCTTATAACTGTTCTCCAGAATCTTTCCCCTTTTTCTTTTCCTATACCGAAAAGTTTGTGGTTGTTATGATTATATGATTTAATAATAGAATTAGATACACCAGCTAAAATTTGTGATAAGTGATCCATCTTAAATTTTTCATTCATAGAATTGATTAATTCTATAGCTATGCACATTTCATGACTGCCATCAAATTGAGCTTTTGGATGTAAACAATTATCACAGCTGTGGCAGTTATCTTCATTATAGTCTTCGCCGAAATAATTAAGAAGAATTTTTCTTCTACACCTATTAGTCTCAGCATAAGAAACTGTTTCAAGAAGTAATTGTTTTCCTATTTCTTGTTCAGCAATAGGTTTTCCTTGCATGAATTTTTCTAGTTTCTGAATATCCTTGTAGCTATAAAAAGCTATACATTTTCCTTCTTTTCCGTCTCTACCAGCACGACCTGTTTCTTGATAATATCCTTCAAGACTCTTCGGCATATCATAATGGATAACGAATCTTACATCAGGTTTGTCGATTCCCATTCCAAAAGCTATGGTAGCTACTATTACATCTACATCTTCCATTAAGAAAGCATCTTGATTTTTAGCTCTAGTAGTAGTATCCATACCTGCATGATAAGGTAAAGCTTTAATACCATTAATAACAAGTAATTCTGCTACAGCTTCTACTTTTTTTCTACTTAAACAATAAATAATTCCTGATTTACCTGAATTCTCTTTTATGAATTTTATTATGTCTTTCTTTACATTATGTTTATCTCTAATTTCATAATATAAATTAGGTCTATTGAATGATGCTTTAAATACTTTAGCATCCATCATATCTAAGTTCTTCTGAATATCAGTTTGAACTTTAGGTGTAGCAGTAGCAGTAAGAGCTATAATAGGAGCCCTTCCTATTCTATGTGATATTTCATTAATGTGTCTATATTCTGGTCTAAAATCATGGCCCCATTCTGATATGCAATGAGCTTCATCTATAGCATAAAAAGAAATATTTATATGTTTTAAGAATTCTATATTCTCTTCTTTAGTAAGTGATTCAGGTGCTACATAAAGAAGTTTAGTTACTCCAGAACGCAAATCATTTTTAACTTCGGTTATTTGAGCTTTGGTTAAAGAAGAATTAAGGAAATGAGCTATACCATTACTATTAGTTACAAAACATCTGATAGCGTCTACCTGATTTTTCATTAAAGCTATTAAAGGGGATATTATTATAGCTGTTCCATCCATCATTAAAGCCGGAAGTTGATAACACATAGATTTACCACCACCTGTTGGCATAAGAACAAATGAATCATTTCCTTGGAGCAAGTTCATTATTATCTTTTCTTGTTCACCTTTAAAAGAATTAAATCCAAAGAATTCTTTTAATTTACTTTGCAAAATTGCTGAATTTATCTCCATATTTCGTTACCTTTGTGAGTCGAAGTTAACTAATAGTTTAGTATCTGCAAAATTATATGAAAAATAATAAATCAGAGATACTTGAATTTGCTATTCAAGTAATTGAAAAGGAAAAACAAGCACTTGAGCAACTCTCAGTAAGTATTAATGACTCTTTTTATGACGTGGTAAACATAATCCATAATGGAAAAGGAAGACTTATTGTTTCTGGAATCGGGAAAAGTGCCAATATTGCCCAAAAATTTTGCGCCACTCTAAATTCTACTGGAACTCCTTCTATGTTTATGCATTCAGCTGATGCTGTTCATGGTGATTTAGGAATGGTACAAGAAAATGACATAGTACTTATTATTTCAAAAAGTGGCAATACTCCAGAAGTAAAAAGGTTAGCACCTTTTATAAAAAAACGTAAAAATCCTTTAGTAGTAATGGTGGCAAATATGAATTCATATTTAGCGCATGTGGCTGATTATGTAATATATACCCCTGTGGAAAGTGAAGCTGGGCCTAACAAATTAGCTCCTACTACTAGTACTACTGTTCAATTAGTAATGTGTGATGCTATAGCTATGACACTAGCTTCATTGAATAATTTTAGTCAAGAAGATTTTGCGAAATGTCATCCAGGTGGTTCTCTAGGAAAGAAATTATTTATGAGTGTAGAAGATGTTTTTGATAAGGATAATAAACCATTTGTTAGTGAAAAAGCATCTATTCCTAAGACTATATTAAATATTTCTTCACATAGATTAGGTGCGACAGTAGTCTTAGATGAGAATAATCAAATTAAAGGAATAATAACTGATGGAGATGTAAGAAGAATGGTAGGAAGAATGGAAGATATTAAAACTTTAAGAGCTTCTGATATAATGTCCCCTAATCCAAAAACTATATCTGTATCTTGTTTAGCTGTCGAAGCATTAGCCTTGATGGAAGAAAATAAGATTACATCAGTAGTGGTGCTAGAAAATAATGAATTCGCAGGATTAATTCATATACATGATATTATGAGAGAGGGAATCCAAAATGAATAAATTTGATTATAATGATATAGGTGTCCCAAATGGTAATTATTTTGGGTTGCCTGTAAATATAGAATCAGCAGATGTAGTTCTTATTCCTGTGCCTTGGGATGCTACTGTTTCTTATGGAAGAGGTACTGCTCGAGGTCCTGAAGCTATTAAAGAGGCTTCATTACAAGTAGATCTTTTCGATGAAAGAATAGATAAAGTTTGGGAAATGAAAGTAGCTTCTTTAGAGGCTCCTTTATGGATAGAATATTTAAATAATAAGGGTGCTGAGATTTCATTGAAGGTGATAGCTGCGCTTGAAAAAGGTGCAAATATATCGACTCTTTCTTCTTTAGTAGAAAAGGTAAATACTTATTCAGAGAAGATAAATTCTTATGTTTATGATTCTGCTTGGCAGCAATTATCACAAGACCGAATTATTGGTGTTATCGGTGGAGAACATTCTGTTCCTTTCGGCGCTATTAAAGCTTGTGCTAAAAAATATGGAGAATTTGGGATATTGCATATTGATGCTCATAGAGATTTGAGAAAAGCATACGAAGGTTTTACTTATTCTCATGCATCTATAATGTATAATGTTCTTGAACAAATACCAGAGGTGAAAACTATTACACAAGTAGCTGTGAGAGATTTTTGTGATTTTGAACAAGAACTAGCCAATGGACATAATTCCGATAATAAATTTAAAAATTTTAATCGTATAATTTCATTTTCTGATAATCAAATTAATAAGGAATTATTTGAAGGTCGAAATTGGAGAAAAGTATGTGAAAAAATTATAGATAGTTTGCCAGAAAAAGTCTATATTAGTTTCGATATTGATGGATTATCTCCAGAACTCTGTCCTAATACGGGCACTCCAGTACCTGGTGGTTTATCTTTTATGCAAATAGATTATTTGTTTCAGATGTTAAGACAGTCTTCTAAACAGATAATCGGTTTTGATTTATGCGAAGTTTCTCCTGGCGAAAATAACTGGGATGCCAATGTAGGTGCAAGAATTCTATTTATGATTTTGACGACTATAAAATCATTATAGAATCCGAAAAAACTATAAAAAAAGAAATTATAATAATAATAATTAAAAATATTTATGAAAACATTAAAAACAATTTTCCTATGTGCAGCAGTAGCTGTATTAGCATTGAGTTCATGTAAAGGAACATATCAGAAAGGTGATCATGCTCCAGACATAACAAGTAGTCAAATCGATACACTTAGTTATTCTTTAGGTGTTATTTTAGGTAATAATATTAAAGGAAGTGACTTCGGTGAAATCAATATGACTAAACTTGATGAAGGTATGTGGGATGCTTTAGATTCTAAAGAACAAAAAGTTACTCCTCAAGAAATTAATACCTTTTTACAGAAATATATGGAACTAAGAAAAAATTATATAGGTGAAAAAAATAAAAAAGAAGGAGAAGACTTCTTAGTACAAAATAAAACTAAAGATGGTGTAGTAACTATTAAAAGTGGTTTACAATATCAGATAGTAAAAGAAGGTGAGGGTATTAGCCCTTCTGAAAAAGATACAGTAGAAGTAGAATATAGAGGTACTTTCGTAAACGGTGATTTATTTGACTCTACAGAAAAAACAGGAAAACCTGCTAAGTTCCCTCTTAAATATATGGTTAAAGGTTTCAAAGAAGGTATGCAATATTGTAAAGAAGGTGGAGAAATTAATCTTTACATTCCTTTTAATTTAGCATATGGTACAGCTGCTAGAGGTCCTATTCCTGCATATTCTTGTATTAATTTCAATGTTAAATTAATAAAAGTATATAAATACGATGAAAAAAATGGGAAAGATATACAAGCAAAATCAAAAAGGAATAGAAAATAATGGCATTAGAAATTAAAGCAAAACTTCTTAACAAACTAGATGTAGTAAGAGGTAAGGGGAAATTTGGAGATTGGGCTAAACAAGAATTTGTCGTAGAAACATTTGATCAATATCCTAAAAAGATATGTATGAATGTTTGGGGAGATGATAAAGTTTCTGATTTTGGCCAATATAGTATAGGTGAAACCTTAATATTTTCTGTGAATTTAGAATCTCGAGAATTTAAAGGACGATGGTATACTGATGTTAGAGCTTGGAAAGTAACTAAAAATGTTTCTATCCGATCTACTGATGATGATATGCCTCCAGTAAATACTGAAGAACCATTTTCTGAGCCTATGTGCAATATTGAAGATACCCATACTACAGAAGAAGATTTACCATTTTAACCAATAAATAGAAAACGTAAATGAATAGAAAAGTAATTACTATATGTACTATTTTAGCATTAGTATTATTATCTGTGTTAGCTTATTTCATCTTTGATTTATTTCATCAGAATGATAAAGTTAAAGAAATTAAACAGATAGTAAATGTTAATTCTAATGCTGATCCAGTAGATGGAATTCCAAATGATGCAATATCTGTAATAGAGCTTGAAAATCTCTCAGATTTAAAAACAGTAAGAAAAGATGAAAAAATATTTTTTTCTTTCCTTTCAGATAATAGTGCCAAATGGGATATCTCTTATTCTATTCATTATTCTAATAGAAATGAAGTTTCAGCACTCTATGTTCTTTCATTACCGAAGAACATAGATACTGCTTCATTATTAACCAAATTAAGAGAAGATTGTTCAGGTGTTGTTAGGAAAATGTATAACAAACATTACATTTATAAATCTGTCGTACCTAGAATTAATTTTTCTATTAATAATGGATTTTTAATAGTTAGTCGTTCGATAGCTTTGGTGGAATCTTCTATAAGACAATTATCTGCTGATAATTCTTTGAAGAATGAAGATTCTTTTTCAATATATAGAAGAAATGCTAAAGGTAATATTCATTGTTATGTAAAAAATGCCCAATTAGGCAAAATGTTTTCAGGAACTATTAATAGAAGATTTTTAAAATATGCTCGTTTTTCTGAAAGAATTTGTGACTGGACAAGTTTTTATAATGATGATTATGGAGATAAAATAGAAGGATTTTTAATTACTTCTGCTCAGCATAAGTCTTATATAAATATACTTAAAAATCAAGAGGCTGATAAAACTGATATTTTTGAAATATTACCTTTCAATACCTCGTTATTAATTAATTTCTCATTATCTAATCCTACTCTTTTAGTCCATCATTATGAGGAATTCTTACAAGCTCATAATAATTATGTGAATAGTGATTCATCTAAAAAGGATTTTTTGAATTTAGAACCTAAGGATATCGCTTTAGCTCATGTTAATTTTGATCAAAAAAGAAGTAAAGTATTAGCTATTAAAATAGGTAATAAAAATATTATAAGAGAATTTTCTGATAGCATTCATGTATATCCTTATAATAATATGTTAAAACAGATGTTAGGTAAGAGTTTTTCATTCCCTAAAGAATCGGCAACTACTAAAACTAACAGTTCTTCTAAACCTATCATTTATTGTACCATTATTAATGATTGGATGTTAATAGGAACTCATAGTGTTATAGAAAATTTAATATATGATCAAGAAAATGAGCAATTCTTTTCTCTAAAAACATATTTGGAACAAACTCCTGCAGAAAATACATATGATGATGCTGCTGCATTTAAATTTATTATTAAGACTTCAGATTATCAAGATTCTATATCTAAGATTTTCAAAGAAGAATATGCTCTTAAAATCAAATCTGAGTTACTTAAAGGAAACTTTAATTACTTAATATTTGATATTAAAGATAATAATGGACGTATGAATTTAGACGGTTATGTGTATTCAGAAACTTTAGCTAAGTTACCGCTACCTCCTTCTTTTGGAAATAATAATAAAGAAAAAATCGAGGATAATACACCTGTAATAATTCCTCACGGTCCTTATAAAGTTTATAATTATAAAACTAAGAAAAATAATTATTTACAAGAAACTAAAGATGGTTATGTTAAGCTAATAGACCATAGAAACAGATTCATTTCTAAAAATAAAATAGGTAATTCTATAGCAGGTTATATAAGTACTGTCGATTATCTTAAAAATGGCAAATTACAATGGCTATTTGCTGCTGGTTCTAAAATATGGCTTATGGATAGATTAGGTAGAATCGTAAATGGATTCCCTATTGATTTTAAGAAAAATATAGTACTTGGGCCTACAGTTATTGATAATGGTAATAGAAATTATTCAATATTAGTACTGCACGATAATAATAGTGTAAGCAAGTATAATTTAAAAGGTGAAAAATGTTCGGGTTGGAAAGATATAAAAACTCAAGAGAATATTATTAGATTACCTAAAGTTAAAAAGATAGGTGGAAGAATTTATTTAATTTTAAAAACCAAATATCAAACTTTGATTTATGATAATAACGGTATAGTTATTGCAGATTTCTCGAAAAATAATATGATTAGTCCAGATTCTGAGATTAAGATTATTTCTAATAATATATTAAAATTAACTACTGTAGAAGGAGACGAAGTCTCTTTGAATTTAAGAACAGGTAAAATAAAGAATTAGATTATGGGTGCTGTTATTTCCTTACTTATTCTAGTATTTTTAATTATGTGGCTAGGCTTAAACTTATTGCCTTGGTTAGCTAAAAAATACATAAATTTCAAGATGAAAGATCAGAATAAACAAGATAAAAGGAAAAGAAAACGAAAGGGTAAAGTTTATATATCGTCTAAACCAGAAAAAAATAATTCTTTAATAGATAAGGAAGTAGGAGAATATGTGGATTATGAACAAGTTAAAGATGATAAATAATGGAGATTTATAAAAGATTATTAGCTTATGCTAAGCCATATAGTAAATATTGGCCATCATATTTACTATTATCTGTTTTATCAGTTATTTTCGGCGTAGCTAATTATGCCTTAATAGATCCGTTATTAACTGTTTTGTTTCAGCCACAAGATCTTCAGAGTATCGCTTCTATACCTGATTTTTCTATGACTATCGATTATTTCAAAGACATTTTTCAGTATTATTTATATCAAATTAAAGCTACAAATGGTATATTACATAGTCTTTTGTATGTTTGTTTTTTTCTAATGTTCGCATCATTTCTTGCAAATCTTACTAGATATTTTTCTCAGAAAGTTTTAGTGAACATGAAGACTTATATAATGAAGAATGTTAGAACTGATTTATATAAGCAAATTACTAAATTACATATAGGATATTTTAATAATTCACAGAAAGGGAATATTCTTTCTACAGTATCTAATGATGTTAATGAAGTACAAAATACTGTAGCTAGTAGTTTCCATATTATGTTTAGAGAACCTTTATTAATTATAGGGTTCTTAGTAGGACTTTTTTATATGTCTTGGAGACTAACTATAGTAACCATATTTACTTTACCTATTTCGGCTTTTGTCATAGGTGGTGTTAGTAGAAAATTAAAAGCTGGAACTACTCGTACTCAGTCTTTATTAGGACAGATTATTAGTCAGTTTGAGGAATCTATATCAGGTTCTCGTATCATAAAAGCTTTCAATGCTCAGAAATATGTTAGATCTAAATTTGATAATCTTAATGAAGAACATAAACAAGTAAGTCGTTCTATTTTTAGTAGACAAGAAATGGCTTCTCCTTTATCAGAATTTTTGGGAATAGCAGTAGCAGTAGCAGTTCTATTTTACGGGGGTTGGTTGCAGATTCATGGTGATTTAAATATGACTCTTCCCAAGTTTACCGTTTATATAGCTTTCTATTGGAGAGTATTAGAACCTTCTAAGGCCATAGCTACGGCTTACGCCAATATCCAGAGAGGTTTAGTTTCTGGACAAAGAATATTCTCTATATTAGATGCTAAACCAGCTATTAAAAATTGTGAAAATCCTATACCATTAAAAGATTTTAACGAAAGCATAGATTTTCAAAATGTATCTTTCAAATATGCTAAAGAACTAGTTCTTAAAAATATCAATATGAAGGTCCAAAAAGGTCAAATGATAGCTTTGGTAGGTCCTTCAGGTGCTGGTAAATCTACTATTGCTGACTTGTTACCTAGGTTTTATGATGTAACAGATGGCCATATTTTGATAGATGGACATGATATTAGAGAGTATAATCAAAAAGATCTTATTTCATTATTAGGTATAGTAACTCAAGAATCTATATTATTTAATGATACAGTAAAAAATAATATATGTTTTGGAATGACAAATGTAAAAGATGAAGATGTCGTTAGAGCTGCGAGAATAGCAAATGCCCATGATTTTATTTCTCAAATGTCCGAAGGATATAATACTAATATAGGTGATTGTGGAGCTAATTTATCTGGAGGTCAACGACAGAGAGTGGCTATAGCTAGAGCTGTTTTAAAGAATCCTCCTATTTTAATCTTAGATGAAGCTACTTCAGCTTTAGATACTGAAAGTGAAAGATTAGTTCAAGATGCTCTTACTAATCTTATGAAAAATAGAACATCTCTTGTCATTGCACATAGATTATCTACTATACAGCATGCTGATGAAATCGTAGTTCTTAAAGATGGTGAAATCGCAGAAAGAGGTAATCATGAAGAGCTTCTTAATGCTAAAGGAGAGTATTACCATCTTTGCCAACTTCAAACATTTTAGATTATGGAAATACAATCGTTAAACAAACAGTTTGAAGAGAGTTTTAGACAAAATTGGGATAGACCTGCTTTATCAAACTATAATGGTATTACTTATTATTATAAAGAGTTAGCTCGTAAAATAGAGAAACTACATATAATATATCAAGAATCCGGTATTAAACCAGGGGATAAAATAGCTATATGCTCTAGAAACCAAGTTAATTGGGGTGTGGTTTTTTTAGCTACTATGACTTATGGGGCTATTCCTGTACCATTATTGCATGATTTTAATCCTACTAATATACATCATTTAGTAAATCATTCAGAGTCCAGAGTATTATTTGTGGGTGCTAATATTTGGGAAAATATCGATGAATCACAAATGCCTAATTTGGACGCTATTATTCGTTTGGATGATTTTACTTTAGTTCATTGTAATAATATTATAATAAAAAAAAGTATAGAAGTTCTTAATGAGCTTTTTGGAAAAAAATTCCCTTCTCATTTCGGTCCAGAATCTTTAAATTATTATGAAGATTCTAGGGATGATTTAGCTATTATTAATTATACTTCAGGGACTTCAGGATTTTCTAAGGGTGTAATGATTCCTTATCGTGCTTTATCATCTAATATTATGTTCGCAGTGGAGGTGGAACCACATATGAATAATATGTCTAATGTGGTATCTATGTTGCCGTCAGCGCATATGTATGGACTTATGTTTGAGTTCCTTTTTGAAATGGCAATAGGTGCTCATGTGCATTTTTTGACACGTCTACCTACTCCTAAGATAATCTTGGAAGCATTTTCTTCTATTAAACCAGATTTAGTAGTTTCTGTGCCTCTAATAATAGAAAAAATATATAAGAAAAAATTAGAACCCATCATTGGTCGACTAGGTACTAAATTGCTATTGAATATTCCTGTTATTGATTTACAAATTCATAATAGAATTAATTCCACTTTAGATAAAACTTTTGGTAATAGATTTAGTGAAATTATTATAGGTGGTGCTGCTTTTAATAAGGAGGCTGAAGCCTTTTTCAAGAAAATAGGTTTCAGATATTTAGTTGGTTACGGGATGACAGAATGTGCTCCTATTATAGCTTATGTATCCTGGAGTAAAACAAAACTTTATTCTTGTGGTAAAGCTGCGCCTAGAATGCAAATTAAAATAGATTCAGTAGATCCTGAAAATATAACAGGCCAGATTTTAGTCAAAGGTGATAATGTTATGTTGGGCTATTATAAGAGTGAAAAAGCTACTGCTGAAGTCTTTACAGAAGATGGTTGGATGAAAACTGGAGATATAGGTTTGTTAGATTCTGATGGTTATCTATTTATTAAAGGTAGAAGTAAGAGTATGATATTAGGCCCTAGTGGACAAAACATTTATCCTGAAGAAATCGAAAGTGATATTAATAATATGCCTTATGTACTTGAATCACTAGTAATATCTGATAAAGGTAAATTAATAGTTCTTATTTGTCCTGATTATGAACAAGTAGAAAAAGAAGGTATTCTCAGTTCGGAACTTATGGATAAATACAAAGAAAGTTTAATTATACTTAATGCCACTTTTCCTAAATATTCTAGAGTATCCCATATTGAAATTTTCCCAGAAGAATTTGAAAAGACACCGAAGAAGAGTATTAAACGTTATTTATACCAGAGATAATATAATTATCGACGATAGTATTATAATCAAGTAAGTACTATCATTAAGTAAGTACTATCATTAAGTAAGTATTATAATCAAGTAAGTATTATTAAGTAATTATTTGATAATAGTTAAATATTAATAAAGAATGAAAATGAATAATCAAAAGCAAAGGCGGTTCGATATAAGTTACCTTAAAATGGCTTCTATTTGGGCTGAAAATTCATATTGTGTTAGAAGAAAAGTAGGAGCTTTGATAGTCAAAAATAAGATGATAATATCTGATGGCTATAATGGCACTCCTTCTGGATTCGAAAATGTATGTGAATTAGATAATGGTACTACGAAACAAGAAGTTTTGCATGCCGAGGCTAATGCTATTACTAAAGTAGCTAAATCTAATAATAGTAGTGATGGGGCGACTCTTTATGTAACTACTTCTCCTTGCATTGAATGTTCTAAACTGATTATTCAGGCTGGAATAATTCGTGTAGTTTATCATGAAGAATATAGAATAACTGATGGTTTGGAATTATTAAGAAAAGCTGGAGTCGAAATATGTCACTTAGAATATTAATAATATATTTTATGATGAAAAATAGTATATCTTTTAAATTATGAATAGAAATAATATATTGAAAAAAGTCTTAATATGCATAATATTAATTTTAGTAGGAGGAATTATAACTCGATTAATAGATGCTCATTATAATAATAATCTGAAAGTTAATTCTTATAGGTGGGATAAAATAAATCTTGTATTATCTCAAATAGATCAGAATTATGTGGATCAGGTAGATGAAAAAGTTTTTTCAGAGAAAGTTTTACCTGGGATAATGTTTAAGTTAGATCCTCATTCAGTATATCTTTCTCCTAAATCTTTAAAAAAGGCAGAAGGTGATTTAGCTGCTGATTTCGATGGAATAGGTATTTCTTTTAATGTACCTCAAGATACAGCTATCGTAATCAATGTTATTAGTGATGGTCCTTCTGATCGTTCAGGTCTTAAGTCTGGTGATAGAATAATTAAAGTAGGTGATAAGAAAGTAGCTGGAAATAAAATGGCCCAAGATTCTCTAGTTTCTCTCATGAGAGGTAAGGCTGGTACTAAGGTAAACTTAGAAATTCAAAGAGATCATCAGCTAGTAGATTTCACCATTACTAGGGGTAAAATTCCTTTGAATTCAATAGATGTATCATATATGATAAATGATACCACTGGATATATAAAATTGTCTAAGTTTTCTAAGACTACATACGAGGAATTCGTAAAACATGTAGATAAATTGAAAGCAAAAGGAATGCATAAATTAATTTTCGATTTAAGAGATAATTCAGGTGGATATTTTACACAAGCTATACTTCTATCAAATGAATTTTTGGCTAAAGATGATTTAATAGTTTATATTAAAGGTGCACATAGGGACCGTTCTGATGCTTTTGCGGATGGCAAAGGAAAATGTCAAGACTTAGCCTTATCTTTATTAATTAATGAAGATTCTGCATCTTCTAGTGAGATTTTTGCAGGTGCTATGCAGGATAATGATAGAGCTGTGATATATGGTCGAAGATCTTTTGGTAAAGGTCTTGTCCAAGAACCTATATATTTCTCTGATGGATCAGGTATAAGACTTACAGTAGCTAGATTTTATATGCCATCAGGTCGTTGTATTCAGAAACCTTATGTTACTCGTGATGGTGAAAGTTATTATTTCGATATATACGAAAGATATAAACATGGAGAAATGTCTTCAGCTGATAGTATTCAAAAACCTGATTCATTAGCTTTTCTTACTGCAGGAGGTAGAACTGTTTATGGTGGAGGTGGTATAATTCCTGATGTATTTGTAGGAATAGATACTATAGGTGTAACTCCATTATTAGTCTTAATAAATAAAAAAGCTTTACAAATCAAATATGCATCAAGATTATCAGACAAATATCGTAAATCACTTCAAAATGTGAAGAATTTTAAAGAATTGAATTTATTGCTGGATAGTATGAATCTAGAAACCGTTTTTAAATCATATGTTAGGGAAAATTCTATTAAGATAAATAATAAGCAATGGAATATTTCTAAGAAGATTATGCTTACTCAGTTACGAGCTTTAGTAGGTAGATATTCCTCATTAGATAATGATGCGTTTTATCCATTGATTAGTCCAAATGATAATGTGCTGAATGTGGCTATTAATGATGAGCTTGCTGATATAGTAATTACTGCGCTATAAACTGATATACGATAGTACCAGATTCTTGAGAGGTAGCATTAGATGAAGCTTGGAAGCGAGAACGTTTCGCAGCTCTTATGGCATAATTCCTTAGACAATCATCTGGGGATGATACATTATTTATAACTTCTGCGAGTTTTACATACCCATTTCTATTAACACTAATGGCTACTGTAATAGTCCCTTCTCCTTCGCATTTGTAAGCGGGGATAGGAAGGTACATAGCTTTTCGACCTTTAAGTGAATAAGAAATTACAGAAGGTCCTATATATTTTTTATTAGATTTTTTTTTCTTTTTACTATCCAACGTGATATTGTTCTCATTATCTGAAGCTTGGTTTATGTCTTCTTTATTGGCATTTAGTTTTTCTTGTAACTTCTTAGCATCATCATAAATAGATGCGGGATTCTTATAACGATCATCTTGTAAATCTTCAAGATTTACTACAGCATTTCTTACTTTTTCTGTTTGAGTGTTAGAAGATGATGGAGTAGAAGATATAAGTGCATTAAGTTCTTCATTTACACTTTCTTCTAATGCCTTTTGTTCCTGTAGTTTAGCGAGTTCTTCTTCTTGTGAAAAATCAAAAATAAAGGTAGTCTCTTTTTTAATAGCAGAGTTGATAGATATGCAAAGAAAAATTATCAAGAGTATTAGATGAAATGATATAGTCAAATATAATCCTGCTTTGTTTTCTTTACATTTATTAAAAAAGTCTATGCGATTAAACATGAAAGTTTTATTTCTTTTCCTTTTTAAGGGCTTTTTCTATAGTATTCTTAATGATATTTATTGCCACTTTATTATGTCCTCCTTGTGGTACTATAATGTCAGCATAACGTTTAGATGGTTCTATGAACTGAAGGTGCATCACTTTAAGAGTTTTTTTATATCTTTCCATGACTTTTTCTATAGTTCTACCTCTTTCTACTATATCTCGAGTGATAACGCGCATAAGTCTATCATCGGCATCAGCATCTACGAAGATTTTAATATCGATTAAATCTCTAAGTTCTGGGCAAGTAAAAATTAAAATACCTTCTACTATTATTATTTCTGTAGGATCTATTTTAACTGTTTCGTTCTTGGAACGAGTACATGTAAGATAAGAATAAATAGGCTGTTCAATAGAACATCCTTCTTTTAACTCTTGGAGTTGTTCTACTAATAATTCCCAATCTATAGAATCAGGATGGTCAAAATTTAATTCTTGTCTTTTGGCAAGAGGAAGATTACTATTATCTTTATAATATGAATCTTGAGGGATTACTACTATATCGTCCTTTGAAAAAAACTCGGATATTTTTTGCACAACAGTAGTTTTTCCAGAACCAGTGCCACCTGCGATACCTATAATTAACATATATTAAGTTTTTAAAATTCAGCAGATTTTGGAGTTCTAGGGAAAGGGATAACATCTCTAATGTTTGCCATTCCGGTTACAAACATAAGAAGTCTTTCAAATCCTAATCCGAACCCACTATGAGGAACTGTTCCATATTTTCTCATATCAAGATACCACCATTGTGTGCTAGTATCTATTCCCATTTCTTTTATTCTATTTTCCAGTTTCTCTAAATTTTCTTCTCTCTGGGAACCACCTATGATTTCACCAATTTTAGGAAATAATACATCCATACCTCTTACAGTTTTTTCATCGTCATTCTGCTTCATGTAAAATGCTTTGATATCTTTAGGATAATCTGTTACGATTACTGGTTTCTTAAAGTGTTTTTCTACTAGAAATCTTTCATGTTCACTCTGGAAATCAATACCCCATGATACTGGATATTCAAAATTTTGTTTAGATTCTTCAAGAATTTTTACCCCTTCAGTATAAGTGATTCTTTCAAATTTAGTACTAGCTACAGATTGAAGACGATTAATAAGATCGTTGTCTATCATTTTATTTAGGAAATCTAAATCTTCTGCGCAGTTATCTAAAGCATAACGAATTAAATATTTAATAAAATCCTCAGCTAAATCCATGTTATCATCTATTTCATAGAATGCCATTTCTGGTTCTACCATCCAGAATTCAGCTACGTGTCTAGGAGTATTAGAATTTTCAGCTCTAAAAGTAGGACCAAATGTATAAACTTGACCAAGTCCCATAGCTACTAATTCTGCTTCTAACTGTCCACTAACTGTTAGACTAGTTCTTCTACCGAAGAAATCTTTTTTGTAATCTATTTTTCCTTTGTGAGTAGGTATATTGTTTAAATCTAAGGTAGTTACTTGGAACATTTCTCCAGCGCCTTCTGCATCAGAAGCTGTAATAAGTGGTGTATTTACGTAGAAGAAGTTTCTATCGTTAAAATATTTATGGATAGCGAAAGCCATAGTATGGCGAATTCTTAATACTGCACCGAAAGTATTTGTCCTAGGACGAAGGTGTGCTATTTCTCTTAAGAATTCCATGGAATGCCCTTTTTTCTGTAATGGATATTTGTTAGGATCAGCTGTTCCATATAAGGTAATATTCTTAGCTTGTATTTCTACTGCTTGTCCGCTACCTACTGATTCTACTAAAGAACCTTCTACAGCTATACCAGCTCCTGTGGTAATAGTTTTAAGAAGATTTATATCGATGAGGGTAGTACTACATACTATCTGTATATTATGAATTGTAGATCCATCATTAAGTGCGATGAAAACTATGTTTTTGTTTCCTCGTTTAGTTCTAACCCATCCCTTTGCTAAAACATCTTTTCCTGCGGTTTCTTTTAATAGTTCCGCTATCAACTTTCTTTTCATTATAAATATTATTTATATAAAATATTCAATTAATATTTGCGTTTAAATATTATATATTTTAAAGAACAAAATTAATAAAAAAAAGGTGACTATCAATTAGCCACCTTCTTTTTATACTATAATAAAGATTATTTATCTCCTTGTCTAGCAGCATACATAATTTTCAATGCTGAGCAACGACGTAGAGATTGTTTTACATCTGTTACAATACCCATTTTGGTATTTTCATCTATTTTAAGTGAGACAGTCATAAACTGACGGTCACTTTCACTTAAAGTTTCACGTTCTGATGCAATAAAGTCTCTAATATCATCTATATTCTTAAATGAATCATTTAACTGAATTCTAGCATCAGTACCAAATTGATTTTGGTATTGTTGGCTAGGTGTTCCAATATAAATATATGAAGAAAGATCTTTTCGTTCTAGTTTTGCGATTTCGGTAGCGGCTGGTAATTTAACATTTACCAAACGATCTCCTTTTCTCATAGATGTCGAAACCATGAAGAACATAAGTATCATGAATACGATATCTGGAAGTGAAGCGGTGTTGATTTCGGGAGTTCCTCCCTTACCTTTTTTAATAAATTTACCCATACTGTTTATCTCCTAGATTTTTTACCTACTTCTAATGGTTCTGATTCTGAAATTTGCTGAGGAACACATTTACGTATTATTGATTGAGTATCTTCATCCAAATCAGCATATTTTTTACCGAAATGAACTCTTGAAAATTCATCACGAATATCATTGATAGTTTTAACAAGGATATTCTGTACTTCCATGTATTTTTTATAACTAGTACCTCGGTCATTTTGTAAAGAAATGACTCCTTTAGATACCATGCATTTTCCAAAACCTTTTATATCTTGTTCTACCTTGTTAGGTAGAGCAGGATCATTCGTAGGGTTAGTTAAGAAATTCTTAACTATTTGTTCTAGTTGTCCAGCATCAGTAATATAATCTTCACCAGCGAAAACCATATCTCTACGTGAAATTTTAACCTCTATGATGTTACGTCTATTGACTTTGATATCTTCTACTTTCTGATTTTTATCAGGCATAGGAGGAAGACGTCTTGAAAGACCTTTTTCAGAGTCCATTGTAGTAACCATAAGGAAGAAAATCAACATAAGAAATGCAATATCCGCCAATGATCCACCGTTTATTGATGGTGTTTTTTTTGATGCCATATCAATATTAGTCTTTAACGATTCTTAATAGAATTAACAATACCTCCTACAATAAGAGAAAGTATAGCAAACCCAAATAATATATAAGTTACGATAAGTCCTGTGTCAGTCCATTTTAATGTAGAAGCACTCGGAGGAGTATCTATATTGACATTAACTGGGGCTCCACTTGCTAGAAGATAGGATATACCTACTATGACGATAGCTATTATTAATATGATTACGAAACTTTTAAGAGATTTACTGTCTTTAAATAAACCTATTATAGAGAGAATCACAACCGATAAAAATGCAATCGCAAGTAGAATATATGCCCACCAAATAATGCCATCTACCATATTAGTAGATGCCATTATAGTACCTAGATTTGCAAGATCAAACTGTCCAGTAGAGCTTTGAATAAAAAACAAAACTAGAATAACAGCTGAAATGCCTAGTAGTACATATAATATAGTCTTTAATAATTTAGACATGATTTACTTACTTATTTTGATATTTAACTATGATATCTACAAGAGAAATAGAAGAATCTTCCATTTTGCCAACGATAGAGTCTACTTTAGATATTAAATAGTTATAGAAAATTTGAAGAATAATAGCTACGACAAGACCACCGACTGTAGTAATAAGAGCTACTTTCATACCTCCAGCTACTAATGTAGGTGAGATATCACCTGCAGCTTGAATGTTATCAAATGCAGCAATCATACCAAGTACAGTACCCATGAAACCTAACATAGGAGCAATAGAAATAAATAATGTAATCCAAGAAAGTCCACTTTCTAATTGTCCCATTTGAACAGAACCATAAGATACAATAGTCTTTTCTACTTTTTCAACGCCTTCGTCCATATGTAAAAGTCCTTGATAAAATATAGAGGCCACTGGACCACTAGTATTACGACATATTTCTTTAGCTGCTTCTATACCATCTTCATTAAAAGCTGTTTCTATGCTAGCTAATAATTTGTCAGTGTTAGTGTCAGCCATATTAAGATAAATGATTTTTCCAATTGCTATAGAAAGACCCATGATAAGACAAAGTAAAACGGTAGCCATAAAGCCTGCACCACCTTCTATGAATTTAGTCTTAATAGCCTGATGGATAGGAACTTCTTCTGCTACTACTGATTCTTCAGTGACTACAGGAGTAACTGCTTCTGTAGTATCTGTTGCAGTAATTTCAGTATTTTCTGGATCAGCTGCATTTTCTTCAGTTTGAGCTGATACATATTGAGCAGAGAAAGTCATAAGACCTGCTACTGCCAAAAACATGAAAATTTTTTTCATAAAATTTTTGAATGATTAGTTATTAAACAAAATATAAATAGTTTCTATTTTTAACATACTAAAATCTTTTAGTATGTCTGAATCCCAAAAGTAAAAAATATTTTTAAGTTATACTAGTTTTTTTGAAATTTCTCCACTAATATTTTTTTCTAAAAGTGACTTAATATTTTCATTTTCTTTACTTTGTCCTAGTAAATAATATAATTTACATAGAGCTGCCTCTAGAGTTATATCATCTCCACTAATAACACCAGTATTTTTTAAAGTAATACCAGCCTCATAGGCTGCCATATCTACTCTTCCAGCATGACATTGGCTAACATTTAGTATAATAATACCTTTATCGATAGCTTTCTTTATAGGTTCTAGGAATTCTTTTCTGGTAGGAGCATTTCCTGATCCATATGTTTCCAAAATAACTGCTCTAAGTCCTTTTGCATGTAATATATAATCTAGTATTTCTGGTTTTAATCCAGGTATAACTTTTATTACTAATACATTGGTATCTAGATGACTGGCAATTTTTAATTTCTTACCCCAAATTTTCGGATATCTAATATTTTGGGTCATATATTTTATATGTATACCAGTATCTGCTAAAACAGGATAATTTGCAGATCTAAATGCCCTAAAGTTTTCAGCATTATATTTAGTGGTTCTATTGCCACGATATAGATAAGTCTCGAAATATACACATACTTCAGGAACTATTGAGTGTCCGTCAGGGCCTTTAGTGGCAGCTATTTCTATAGAAGAAATTAAATTTTCTTTTCCATCTGTACGAAGCATTCCTATAGGAAGCTGACTACCAGTGAAAATAATGGGTTTTTCTAAATCTTGGAGCATAAAACTCATAGCAGATGCAGAATAAGACATAGTATCAGTTCCATGTAATACTACAAAACCATCATATAGCTCATATTTTTCTTTTATTAAATTACTAAGCCTTATCCAAAAATCCACATTTACATCAGAAGAATCGATGAGAGGATTGAAAGAATAAGTATCTAAAGTGTATCCAAATTTCTTTAGCGCAGGCACTTCTTCTATTATTTGAGAGAAGTTGTAAGGTTTCAATGCTAGAGTTTCTGGATCTTGCATCATGCCTATGGTGCCTCCAGTATATATTAAAAGTATGGAAGGATGATTCATATTGGATTAATTACTGTTTAATGTTAGGGTTATATACAAAAATCGTGCAGCTATAATAGCGAAAAATAATAGATATAATATTAAATATTAAATAATTTTTTTGCGTTTTCGGTTGTGATTTTTTTAATTATTTCTATATCTATATTTTTTAATTCTGCTATTTTTTCAGCAATGATACAAATATAAGAAGAATCATTCCTTTTTCCACGAAAAGGTGTAGGTGTAAGATAAGGGGAATCTGTTTCTAAGACTATTCTTTCGAGTGGAATATTGATTATTGTTTTAGCAATAGAAGCTTTTTTAAAAGTGATAACACCTCCTATACCGACATAAAAATCTCCTAATTTCATTATTTCATTAAAGGTTTCTATGCTACCAGAGTAAGCATGGAAAATACCACGAATGGGATTTTTTAGAGTTTTTTTGAGCTCTTTTAATATTTCTAGACAGTAACATATAGCATCTCTAACATGTATTAAAATAGGAAGATCTCTTTCGTTTGCTAGTATTACTTGCTGGCGAAAAACTTCTTTTTGTTCTTCGAGAAAATCTTTCGACCAGTGAAGATCAAGCCCGATTTCTCCTACAGCATAATATTTATTTTTATCGATTTCATTTTTTACGAAATCTAATTCTTTTTTCCAATCTTCTTTTACTGAGGTAGGGTGTAAGCCGATAGCGGGGAAAGCAAAACCAGGAAGTTTTTTAACACAATCCATCATGGGTTGATGGTTTTCAATATCAATACCTGGGAAAATGCATTTATCTATTCCTGCAGCCTTTATTTTAGCGATTACTTCGTCGAAATCTTTTTTAAAAGCCTCATCATATAAATGAGTATGTGTATCTATCATAGTGCAATATTAATAAATATTAATGAATTACAGATTATTATAATAGAACTGTTATGCTTTCCATATTTCTTAAAAAATTATTACTTTTATATTTCTGCGTGCAGAATAAATCCTATGATATTACAAACAAGTTACATTAAAATTAATAAAGTATTTTATTTAATGAATAGTGAGATAGGAGTTATGTATATTATAAAATTGCTTTTACATTTGTAAAGTAAAAGATTTGTAAAGTACATGAATGAAATACACATAACTAAGTATATAATTATAAATGTTTTTAAAACTAAAGTTAGTCTATGAAAAATAAAAATAGAATATTAGTAGTAGATGATGAAGAATCTTTATGCGAGATTTTACAATTTAATCTTGAGGTAGAAGGGTATCAAGTAGATGTGGTTTATAGCGGAGAAGCTGCCTTGGAACTAGAACTTGAAAACTATTCTCTTATTTTATTAGATGTCATGATGGGAGGGATAAGTGGTTTTAAAACAGCTCAAAAAATAAAGACTAATCCAAAATGGCTAGATATTCCTATTATTTTTTGTACAGCCAAAGATACAGAAGACGATACTATTATAGGATTAAAGATAGGTGCGGATGATTATATTAAAAAACCATTTTCTACTAGAGAAGTAGTAGCTAGAGTGAGTACAGTATTAAGAAGAACTGGGAATGAATCTATAAATAAAGAAGAAAATGAAATTATTTCTTTCGAAGATTTAAGTATCGATAGATTTAAACATTTATGTGTTATAAATGGTGAAAAGATTAATCTTACTAAGAAAGAACTAGAAATATTAATACTATTATTACAGAAGAAAGGAAGAATACTAGCTCGTGAAGAGATTCTCCATAATGTCTGGAGTGATGATGTCGTAGTACTAGATCGCACAATAGATGTAAATATTACTCGTCTGAGAAAGAAAATAGGAATATATGGAAAAAATATAATAACACGCCTAGGATATGGCTACGGATTTGAAATATAAAATTGCATTACATAGAGGATTTTTTATCTATATATTGATTTTCGTTATTTTTTTCATTTTAGGATTACTAATTTTCTTATATAGTAAAGAATCTAATTCTAGTGAAAAAGAAATGGATTCTTTATTACAAGTAGTTAATACTCAGGTTTATAATGCACACAAGTATAAAGAATCTATAGATTCATTATTGACTAATGATAAATCTTTACATAGTATTAATTCTTTACGTGTTACTCTTATAGATACATTGGGTAATGTTTTATATGATTCAGATGTAGATGAATCTTCTATGGAAAATCATTCTAATCGACCTGAATTTATAAATGCTATGAGAGATCATCATGCTTACATAGTAAAAAGAAAATCTAAGACTACTTCTAAGCCATATTTCTATTCAGCTCTGAGAAAAGATGATTTAATAATAAGATCAGCGGTAGAATATAAAGTATCATTTGTAGGCTTATTACGTCAAGATAAAAACTTATTATGGTTTGTTACACTTTTTGCCATATTAATATGTCTTATTACTTATCAAATGACCAGAAGTTTAAGACAAAATATATTAAAACTAGAACTTTTCGCTGAAAAGACCTCTAAGGGAGAAACTATAGATACGGATAATTTAAATTTTCCTAATGATGAATTAGGGAATATCTCTAATCAGATGATATCTCTATATCAAAAATCTGAAAAAGCACAAAAAGCTCTTATATTAGAACATCAGAGAGCTGATATGCTAGAACAAGAACAAATTCGTCGTAAAAAACAGTTGAGTTTAAATATTAATCATGAATTAAAAACGCCAGTAAGTAGTATTCAGGGTTACTTAGAAACTATAATTAACCACGAAGATATGCCGGCGGATAAGGCTATGTTATTTGTAGAAAAAAGTTATCAACAATGTCTTCGCTTATCTCAGCTTTTGCTTGATCTTTCTACTATAACTAGAATGGATGAAGGAGAGAATATGATAGAAAAAGAAGAAGTCTGTTTGAGCGAAATTTTAGATATATCCTTGAATGATTTACATTCTATAATAGAAGATAAGGGTTTTGAAGTTATGAATAATTTGCCTTCAAATCTTATTATAAAGGCTAATCAAACTCTGATAAGTTCTATTTTTAATAATCTAATAAATAATGCTTTAGCATATTCTGGGGGAAATGAAATAGATATATCATTACTGAAAGAAGATAATACACAATATACTATTAGTTTTTCAGATAATGGAGTAGGTATACCCGAAGAACATCAGAATAGGGTATTTGAAAGATTTTATCGTATAGATAAAGGTAGAAGTCGTCAGTATGGAGGTACGGGTTTAGGTTTATCTATAGTGAGAAATTCAGTAATGATTCATGGTGGTAATATCTTAGTAAGAAATAAGGCACTCGGCGGAGCTGAATTTATTTTTACATTAAACAAAGCTTAAGCCTATCGGCTATAAATACACAAAGACTTTTTGGGTTTGTAATATGTTTGTAATAAGAATAATGTTCTTTTGTAAATAGAACTTTACATAAGAATATTAATCACTAAGAAGGAACATTAATCAATATCCAATATGGAAAATATTTATTTGATACTAGTCTTTGTATTATTTTGCTTTGCTATTTTCGATTTAATAGTAGGAGTCAGCAATGATGCAGTAAACTTTTTAAATTCAGCAGTGGGTTCTAAAGCTGGAAAATTCAAAACTATTATATTAATATCAGCGTTGGGGGTACTTTTAGGAGCGACTATGAGTAATGGTATGATGGAAATAGCTAGACATGGTATATTTCATCCACAGTATTTTAATATGAAAGAAATTATTTGTCTAATGTTAGCTGTTATGGTAACTGATGTGGTATTATTAGATATGTTTAATTCTTTCGGAATGCCTACTTCTACTACTGTATCATTGGTTTTTGAATTATTAGGAGGTGCAGTAGCATTAGCAGCATTTAAAGCAGTAAGTATCGCCGATGTTTCATTTATGCAAATGATAAATACGGATAAAGCACTACAAGTTATAATAGGGATATTCTTATCTATAGCAATAGCTTTTATAATAGGTGCTATAGTCCAGTGGTTAGCTAGGTTATTATTTTCGTTTAATTATAATAAAAACATGAAATGGTTCATTGGCCTTTTTGCTGGATTATGTGTTACAGGAATTATATATTTCATTTTTATAAAAGGATTAAAAAGCGCCACTTTTATGACAGAAAATATAAAAGATTATATATCGTTACATACTGTCAGATTAGTAGTGATTTGTTTTATGGTGTCGTCTACCATAATGCAAATACTATATTGGATTAAGATTAATGTATTTAAAGTAATAGTATTGTTGGGGACTTTTGCTTTAGCTATGGCTTTTGCAGGAAATGATTTAGTAAATTTTATAGGTGTTCCATTGGCTGGCTTTTCCGCTTATCAAGATTATATGCAATTCGGCACTAAAATAGGTATGGACGCATATAATATGGGACATTTAAATAATCCCGTTTCTACTCCTATTTATTTTTTAATAATAGCAGGTATAGTCATGGTAATATCATTAATGACTTCTAAGAAAGCCAGAAAAGTAATTAAAACATCTGTAGATCTTTCAAGACAAAATTACGGAGATGAGATGTTTGGTACATCTAGATTAGCTAGAAGCATAGTAAGAAGTTCTACTCATTTTTCAGAATGGTTAGTTAAAGTGACACCTATTAGAACTCGTAGATGGATAGATGCTAGATTTAACAGAAACGAAGTTATATTAGAAAATGGTGCGGCATTTGACTCCATAAGAGCATCTGTAAATTTAGTAATTGCCTCATTATTAGTAGCATTAGGAACATCTTTAAAGTTACCTCTTTCGACTACTTTTGTGACATTTATGGTAGCCATGGGTACATCATTATCAGATAGGGCTTGGGGGAAAGAAAGTGCGGTATTTCGTATTACTGGAGTGATTTCAGTTATAGGAGGATGGTTTTTAACAGCGGGTATAGCCTTTGTCTTATGTTTCTTAGTAACGACAGCTATGCATTTCGGAGGGATACCAGTTATGTTAATATTAGCTATTTCAGCTTTTTTGATTATTCTAAGATCTAATATCCGTTATGCTAAGAAAGTAAAAGAAAAAAAAGGAGACCAAATTTTTCAAGCCATTCTTAAAACAGATAACGAAATTAAAGTATGGGAATTACTTAAAGAACATGTCAGAGAAACTGCTTCTATGAGATTATATATTGTATCTAAATGCTATTTTATGATAACAGATGGATTAATAAACAGTGATAGAAAAGAGTTACATAAGGTGGCCAAATTATTAGATGAAGAAAATATTAAATTTAAGAAAAATAGGAGAATCGAATTAGTGAGTTTACGTAAAACTAGTACTATTGTCTCTCTTAAAGCAGGCACGTGGTATAATCTTACTTCAAATAATATATCTCAAATAGTTTCTTCGCTAAGACGTATTTGCGAACCTATCACTGAACATGTAGATAATACTTTTAATTCTTTACCCAAAGAATGTATAGAGGAATTTATATCGTTAAGAGATGAACTCTATCATCTTATGGAAGATATATCTAAAATGATAAAATATGGTAATTTCGATAAAGAAGCACCAGCTATCACCAATAGACTAATCATATTAAAAAACAAATATATTTTAATATCTGAAAAACATTTAAATCGAATTCAGTTAACTCAGGAAGATGATCTTATAAATATCTATATCTTATACCAAAATATTCTTCAAGAAGCAGTTCAGCAAGCATTAATCCTCGAACGTATGGTAGATACTAGTAAGAAATTTTTTCAAGACTAGAACTTAAATATAAGAACTTACTTAAATATAAGAACTTACTTAATTATAAGAACTTACTTAATTATAAGTATAAAATATAATATTATATAGAATACATTCCATATATATCTTTAAAAATACGACCCTCTATTTCTAAATTAGTAATGTTTATCAGTAGGGGGCTTATTTCATCACCTATTTTTTCGTGCAGACTAGATAAATTCATAGAAGAAGTAGATAATAAAGTTAAAATCTTCTTTATGATTTCATTATCATTAGACTGAATAATCTTTTGAATATCCTTTTTATCTTTAGGGCTTCGCCACCCCAGCGAATTAGCAATATTTACAGGTTTATATATAGCTGACGCCAATTTGCTATGAATAAGCTGGTTACAGCCTTCGGATTTAAGATCATTAATTCTTCCTGGAACAGCGAACAAATCTCTATCGTAAGAATCTGCCATTTTCATAGTTAGCATTCCCCCTCCTGTGATAGTAGATTCTATTAAAATTACGGCATTAGCTAATCCAGCTATTATTCTATTTCTTCTTCTAAAATTATTTTTAAAGGGAGTAGTACCGGAAGTGAAATCTGTTAAAATACCTCCTTGTTTAGTCATTTTAGCAGCATCATTTCTATGACAATTAGGATAAATCATATCTAATCCATGTGCTACTACTCCTATAGTATCTAGACCAAAACTTAAAGCTTGCCTATGAGCAGTGATATCTATACCATAAGCTAACCCACTTAATATAATAGGAGGCTTATCAAGCATAGAAAGTGATTTGATTATTTTTCTAACACTATCTCGGCCATAAACAGTAGGTGATCTAGTTCCTACTATAGCGATTATTCTTTCTGCATTTAAATCGGCATTACCTTTATAAAATAATGCTAGAGGTGCATCACAGCATTCTCGAAGTCTTTTAGGATAAGTAGAATCATTTATCCAATAAATTTTAATTCCATGTTTTTCAGCCCATTCTATCTCTTTATATATATTCGTAAAATCTTTTTTATTAAGGACTTTATCTATGTAAGTAGAGTTATTTCTTCCTAATAATGTTTCTAAATCTGATTTATTCATATTGAAAATATCAGATGGAAATTTAATTTTATCTATTAACTCCCTAGATTTGGCACATTCGTAATAAAATATTTGACTTAGGGCTATTGCATAAACTAGTTCGTCTTCTCTTGTATTATCTTCTATATTATTAATAAATCCCATATTACAAAATTAGTAATATGGGATTTTAAAAGTTTTATCTTAATCGCTTATAAACGATTATATGGTTTTCTATACGTTTCTAATCGTTTGTAAATGAGTGTTTCTATTAATTATATAATAAGCATTGCGTCTCCATAAGTGCTAAATCTATAACCTTCTTTCTTAGCTACCTTGTAGGCCTTTATTATATTATCATAACCGCCAAAGGCTGCTGCTGACATAAGCATAGTCGACATAGGTAAGTGAAAGTTAGTAATCATAGCATCAGGGATACGAAAGTCGTATGGAGGGAAAATAAATTTGTTAGTCCAGCCGTCGAAAGCAGTTACTTCGTTTTTAGTAGTAACAGGAGTTTCTAGAGCTCTTACAGTAGTTACTCCGACTGCAAATATTTTATGACCTTTTCTCTTGGTATTATTAATAATTTTAGCTGTTTCTTCATTAATAAGCATTTGTTCAGAGTCCATCTTATGTTTAGATAGGTCTTCTACATTGACTTTACGAAAATGTCCTAATCCCATATGAAGAGTAAGGAAAGCCTTATTTACGTCTTTAAGCTCCAATCTTTTAAAAAGTTCACGAGTAAAATGAAGTCCAGCAGCAGGAGAAGCTACAGCTCCTTCATTTTTAGCATAGATAGTTTGAAACCTTTCAGTATCAATCTCTTCAGCTGTTTCACGAATCCATTTTGGAACAGGCATTTCGCCTAGAGCATACAGATTTTCTTTAAATTCTTCGTAAGATCCATCGAAAAGAAATCTAAGAGTTCTACCTCTAGAAGTAGTATTGTCTATGACTTCAGCTACTAAAGAACCATTTTCTCCGAAATACAGTTTATTACCAATCCTTATTTTACGAGCAGGATCTACTAATACGTCCCATAATCGTTGGTCTTTATTAAGTTCTCTTAAAAGAAAAACTTCTATTTCTGCTCCAGTTTTTTCTTTGTTACCACGAAGTCTAGCTGGGAAAACCTTAGTATCGTTAAAAACGAAAGTATCACCTTTCTCGCAGTAATTAATAATGTCATGGAAAGTTTTATGTTCGATGTCTCCTGTATCACGGTGTAACACCATTAATTTAGAGTCGTCTCGAAATTCTGTTGGATATTTCGCTATTTGATTAAGCGTTAATTTGAAATTGAATTGTGAAAGTTTCATATTTATTCTACGAAAGAAAATGAAAAATGTTTCACATAATTACAATTATTTTAATTAAATAATGCGTCGCATTCTTCAATAGTAACTGCATCTTTTAATGTGAATAATCCTGACATAGTTCTTCTTAATCCTGTTAAATATGCTCCACTATTAGCTGCTAGGCCTAAATCCCTAGCTAGAGCTCTGATATAAGTACCTTTTGAACAGCGAACTCTAATTTTTAGTATTGGTAATTCAAATGATATTAATTCAATACTATATATGTTAATAAGTGCTTTGTTCATTTTAACATCTTGACCTTTTCGAGCTATTTCATAAGCACGTACACCATTAATCATTTTTGCAGAAAAAATAGGTGGTTTTTGAAGCTGTTCTCCTATAAATTTGGGTAGAATATTTTCAATCCCTTCACGAGTAATGTGCTCGAAAGGATATCTATGATCTATTTCTTTTTCACGATCAAAACAAGGTGTAGTAGCTCCGAAAGTTACTTCTGCTATGTATTCTTTTTCTTCGGCTTGAAAAGTTTCTGCTAGTTTCGTGGCTTTCCCTGCACAGATAATAAGTATGCCGGTCGCCAATGGATCCAATGTTCCAGCATGGCCTATCTTAAACTTTTTCATAGAGAAATGATGTTGAAATTTGTACCTCAATTTATGGACAGCATTAAAAGAAGTCCATTTTAGAGGTTTATCGATAGGGATAACTATTCCTCCTGGATAATCTTCGATATTGTCCGACAGGATTTCGAGATTATCCTTGGTGATTAATTTATAATTATTCTCCATGAAAAAAATATTAGTAGAGTTTATTCCTTAATTAGAGTACTTCTATTTTTAATTAGAGTACTTATTTCTTAATAGGAATCTTATTTATTCGACGTAGATGTCTCCCACCTTCAAACTTGCTAGCGAAGAACATTTTCACGATTTCTTTAGCGTTATCTGTGCTAATAAATCTAGCAGGTAGAGACAAAACATTTGCGTTATTATGTTGTTTGGCTAGAGCGGCCAATTCAGGTTCCCAGCATAGTGCAGCGCGGATAGATGGATATTTATTCATGGTCATACTAATTCCATTTCCTGAGCCACAAATAGTTATTCCAATCTCTATTTCACCTTTTTCTATGGCTTGTGCCAATGGATGAGCTACATCTGGGTAGTCCATGCTTTCTGGTGAATTACATCCGAAATCTTTAACTTCTTTACCCATTCCTTTTAGAAATGGAATAAGGATACCTTTAAGTTCGTACCCTGCATGATCACTAGCTATTCCTATCATAAGTCTTTTATTATTTTCTACAAATTTAAAAATAAATTATCTTTGTATGATATAAATCTTAAATAAGAATCGAAAAGGATATAAAAAGATAGTATAAGTCTATAGAAATAGACTATATTAATAAATAGTATTAATAGAAACAGTATTAGTAGAAATAGTATTAATAGAAATTAATAAACTAAGAACATGAAAAATAAAGGAAGAGTATTAGTAACTGGAGCTACTGGCTTTATAGGTTCTCACACTATTTGTGAACTTGTAAATGCTGGTTACGATGTGGTAGGCATCGATAATTTCTCTAATTCTTCAGCTAAGGTTTTAAACGGAATAGAAAAGATAGTAGGTAAGAAAGTTCCGTTTATGGGTGCTAACTGCAGTCATGCAGAATCTTTTAAGAAAGTATTTGAGAGATATCCTGATATAACAGCTGCTATACACTTCGCTGCATTTAAAGCTGTAGGAGAATCAGTCGCTCATCCTATGAAATATTATGAAAACAATCTTATTTCATTAATGAACTTAATAGACTTAATGAAGACGGCTAAAGGAAATATTGTTTTCTCTTCTTCTTGTACTGTTTATGGTGAACCAGATTCATTACCAGTAAGCGAAACAGCTCCTACTAAACCTGCTGAAAGTCCTTATGGTAGAACTAAACAAATATCTGAAGACATTTTAAAAGATGTGGTAAAATCAGATAAAGATTATAAAATTATAGCATTAAGATATTTTAATCCTATAGGATCTCATCCTTCTTCTGAAATAGGTGAATTGCCAATAGGAATACCTCAGAATCTTATCCCTTATATCACTCAGACAGCAGCAGGAATAAGAAAAGAATTAAGTATATTCGGTAAAGATTATCCTACACCTGACGGAACATGTATCAGAGATTATATTTATGTAGTAGATTTAGCTAAGGCTCATGTAAAGGCAGTCGACAGATTACTAGGAAATAATTCTAAATCTAATTTTGAAATCTTTAATTTGGGTACAGGTAATGGCCTTTCAGTGTTAGAATTAGTTACTGAATTTATTAAAGTTACAGGTGTTAAATTACCTTACAAATTCGTGGATAGAAGACCTGGTGATATTATTCAATTATGGGCAGATCCTACTAAAGCTAATAAGGAATTAGGCTGGAAAGCTGATACTTCTATATCAGATGTTCTTCTTTCAGCATGGAACTGGCAGAAAAAACTTAGTGGAATAAAATAAACTTACGTTTTAGACCTATGATTGTGGTAGGGTTTGTCTTGGTTTGATGTTGGCTAGAGCTCTTTCGATTCTCATGATGCTTTCATCTTTTCCTAGGAGTACTAATATTTCTACCATATCTGGACCTTTGGATGCTCCGACTAATGCTAGACGAAGTGAGTTCATTACTTTCCCAAATGGCCATTCGTGTGTTTCGATGTAATCGTGGATAGTTTTACTAACTGTTTCGACATCAAATGTTTCTATATTTTTTATTACATCTTTAATTTCTTCTATATGAGAAGGAATTTCATTTTTCCAGAATTTTTTAACTGTTTTAGCTGAATATTCTATAGGGGCGTAAAAGAAGAAATCTGTTAAATTATAGAAATCTTTCACGAATGTCGCGCGATCTTTATTTAAACTTATAGCTTTAGTGATATACTCAAGATCATTTATACGAGAATTGTTGATCAAATCTTTAGCGCCATCTTCGTTAGTAGAGTTATCGAAAGGTTTAACCTTTAGCATTTCCATAAATTCTTTAGCTAGAGTTTTATCATCTTTCATACGTAGATATTCTTGATTAAACCAATGTGCTTTTTCTGGATTGAAACGAGCACCAGCCTTTACGACTCTTTCTAAAGAGAAAACATCGATTAGTTCTTTAAGACTGAAAATTTCTTGTTCTGTTCCTGGGTTCCAGCCAAGTAGTGCTATAATATTTACAAATGCTTCTGGGAAATATCCATCTTCACGATAACCGTGAGATATCTCACCCGTAGGAGCTTTCCATTCTAATGGGAATATAGGGAAACCCATTTTATCACCGTCACGTTTACTTAATTTACCTTTTCCTGTAGGTTTTAATAATAGTGAAAGATGTGCGAATTCTGGTTGACTATCTGTCCAGCCGAAAGCATCATATAACATGTAATGTAGCGGAAGGGATGGTAACCATTCTTCGCCTCTGATAACATGAGAAATCTTCATTAAATGATCATCTACTATGTTAGCCAAGTGATAAGTAGGAAGTTCATCATTTCTTTTCCAAAGAACTTTATCATCTAGTGTATTTGAGTTCATTTCTATGTCGCCTCTTATGATATCATGCATTTTAATCATTTTATCTTCAGGGTTTTTGAAACGAATAGTCCAGTTAGTCGTAGTTTCTAATAATTCTTTTGTTTTGTCTGGCGACAATGTTAAAGAGTTATTTAGTTCTTTACGAGTAATGTAGTTATATGTGAATGTATATTTGTGGGCTTCAGCTTCTTCACGGCGACGATTTAAATCTTCTGAACTATCAAAAGCATAATAAGCGTGGCCATTTTCTATTAATTTATCAGCATATTTTTTATAAATATCTTTTCTTAAAGACTGACGATAAGGACCATAAGGATTATTATTGTCGGAAGACTGAACTATGTGTCCGTCTTTATCTAAACCTTCATCAGGGTTAATTCCACACCACTTTAATGCTTCGATAATATAATCTTCAGCACCTGGAACAAATCTAGTAGAATCAGTATCCTCTATTCTTAGAATAAATGTTCCTCCATTTTGTTTAGCAAATAAATAATTATATAATGCAGTTCTCACGCCTCCCATATGAAGAGGGCCTGTAGGACTTGGTGCAAATCTTACTCTAACTTTAGATTTTTCCATTTTTCTTTTCTTTTTGTATTTTTCTCTTTCTTTCTAACGCTGTTTGATTCTCCATATCTATAATACTGATGTCTTGAGTGTAGATAGGTATAGATTTTATATCCATTCTTTCTGAAGTATTGATAGTGGTATCCATATTTTGATCTACGGGATTAAGTATTATACGTCCAGCATCTTCATCAGAAGTTTCTGAAGTATCTACTATTATATCATCTTCAGTATCATCAGGTTCTAAGTCTAGTGGAGGTACCAAATTCATTTTATATCCAGTAGCTACTACGACTAATCTTATACTATCTTCTGTTAAAGTATCATCTATGGCTATACCTCTTTTAAACTGTTTAGTTATCCCAGTGAAGTTTTTAATTTCTTTCATTAAGGCTTCTAACTCTTTAGCTTTTAATCCATTTTTGCTACTTGTAGATATGTTTACTAATACATTTTTAGCAGATCTAATATCATCTTGTTCTAATAGAGGAGAAGTAAAAGCTTTCTGAACTACTTCTATAGCTCTATTTTCTCCTTTAGCTTCACCTACTCCCATAATAGCCATACCAGAATTTTTCATGGTGGTTTTAAGGTCAGCAAAATCTACATTTATATAACCACTTCCTGTAATAATTTCGGCGACTCCTTTTACAGCAGTGAATAAGACTTCATCTACTTTAGGAAAGGCTTCTAAAATAGTTAATTCTGGATATATACTATATACTTTTTGATTATCTACTATCAATAATGAGTCTACATATTTGGCTATTTCCATAATACCATCATATGCTCTTTTTAATGCATCGTATCCTTCGTCTTTAAAAGGTTGAGTGACTACAGCTATAGTTAACATACCCATCTCTTTAGCTATACGAGCTATGATAGGAGCAGCTCCTGTACCTGTTCCTCCTCCCATACCTGCTGTTATGAAGGCCATTTCTATACCATCTCCTAGATGATTTTTTATGATTTCTTCAGATTCTTGAGCAGATTCTTTACCTACTAATGGATTACATCCGGCTCCACGTCCTCCGGTAAGGACTTCTCCTAACTGAAGTTTTTCAGGCACATCAGATTTAGATAATGCTTGAGCATCAGTGTTGCTAATCATAAATTCCACATCCTTAATACTCTTGTGGTACATCTGAGTTACAGCATTGGACCCTCCACCGCCTACACCTATAACTTTAATTATAGATTTTTTAATATCCCAATTAGAAGGGATAATCTCAGGCATCTCTTCTTTTATATCTTGTTTTTTCTTAATATTAAGCATTGTTATCTTTACTTTTAGAGCTTCATGAATTTATAAAGTATTATCTTATTAAGCATCATCATTTTTACTACTGAAAAAATCATCTAAGAAACCACCGATACTTCTTTCTTTTTTCTTTTTCTTTTTAGATTTCTTATAATTTGATTCTTTTTCTTTTTCTTCTTCTGTTTTTTCTACTTCAGTTCCGAATAGAGTAGGGTTATTTTCTTCTATTTCTATTCCTCTTTTTTCCATATTCATGAATCCATATTGGATTAGACCACAGATAGTAGAAGAATTTCGTTTAGTTATCTCAGGTACTGAGGTGTTCATGATTTCCTTAGATGTACTAGGAGTTTTTATAAAAACATTTAATCCTGTAATTTCTTTCAATAAGATTTGTAGATGGGTTAATGAAGAAGATCCCCCAGTAAGGATTATACCTCTTCTCAATTTTCCTTGGTAACCTGATTTTTCTATTTCATGTTTTATAGTAGCACAGATTTCACTTGCTCTAGCTTCTATAGTTTCTGTTAATTTATTAAAAGGAATTTTCTTGGTAATGCCATCTTCACTTTTAATGGTGATGTTCTTGTCGTTATTGTCGGCAGACACAATAGCTGTTCCTTGTTTTTGTTTTATAGCTTCAGCTGTTTTCTGAGCTAATTCGCATTCTTGTCTGATATCTTCAGTAATAGAATTACCAGCGAAAGGAATAACGGCTGCATAACGAATTACTTTATCATGATAAATAACCATATCAGTCGTACCGCTACCTATATCTACCATAACACAACCCAATTCTTTATCTTCGTCATCTAATACTGATAAAGATGTAGCGATAGGATTAAGAACGATTGTTTCTAATTTAAGACCACTTCGTATAATAGTTTGTTCAGCTTGAAGAGAAGGAGTCTTTTTGCCGATAAATAACTGATAATAAGCCTCAATAGTATTTCCTGTCATACCCACAGCATCTTTTACACCTTGATATTCATCTATGTTATAAAACTGAGGTGAGCAATAAATTACCTTTTCATTAGCTTCTACCTTAGTATTATACATTTTTTCAATGTATGTGTTTAATTCTTCTTCTGTTATGTAATCAGTAGGGTTAGATCTTTGATTACAGCAGGAATCTGAGATACATCTTAAATTTTGAGCAGTAATTCCTACATATATTTTTTCTTTATCTATTCTATATCCTTCTATTTTATTCTGTAAGTCACTTAATGCAGGTTTAAGAGCGTCACAAACTTTTTTAATGTTTACCACTTCTCCTTTTATTATACCTGTAGATTTAACTCTAGAATAGGCTAAAATTTTAATTCCACCAGCAGATTTTTCACCTACGGCTGCTACGATTTTAGTAGTACCTAAATCTATAGCTGTTACATATTTGCTCATATCTATCTAATTTTCTAAATCGTTTCTAATCGCTTCTATTTTTTCTTACAAACTATCTGCTTGTCAAATTTCAAATTTACTTCTTTATATTTATCCCACCCATAGACAGGAACCACATTATGATAAAAAGAATCAAGTTTTGAAAACTTTTCATCGAAATTAGTAAATTTTCCGAAATTAATAGTTTGATCTCCTATTCTTGTAAATAATAATACATCTAAGTTTTCTTTAATGTATATTTCTTGTATCATTTTATTCCAGAAAGGATGCTGGTCTAGATACTCTCCGAAATTTATTAATTTATCTAGCCATTGTTCTTCTTTCTTTCTTACTGATCCTCTATGGCCTATCTGTAGTTTGATAGGAATATATCCTGAAACTATAGGTACATATGAAGTAAAACTACTTACTAAAGGAAATATATATTTTTCATCATCTATATAAAAGCCTCCTTCATTAGTTTGAATTCTAAGAACAGGTCTTCGCTGAGTAATATCTGCTCTAAGAAGACCATTTCTTCTAATAGATATATCAGATTTTTTAACAGCACTTTTTTGTGATAATAATATCTCTAAAGAATTTAAATCTATAGCATTTATTTTCTTATTTATAGGATTAGTACTTCCCTCAGTGAGTAGGTTAGTTATATCTTTAGGAGTGAGGAACTTATTGGTTAAACTATCTAATATACACACTTTAATTTCTGTACATACTTCTTTCTGTCTCTGCTCTTTATCTAATTTATGACAAAAGTAGAAATAAAAGCAAAGTACTGCAGTAAGTACAGCTATTAATAGTCCTATTAAGATTTTTTTCCACATAAATAATTCTTTATTTTAGGGACTAACAGTCCGATATCTCCAGCTCCAAAAGTAAGAACAATATCGATATTATTTTTATCTAATTCTTTTAATATATTTTCTTTTTTTATAATTTTTTTATCATTACATTTTATCTTATTCAATATAATCTCTGAAGAAACTCCTTCAATAGGTAATTCTCGAGCAGGATATATAGGTAATAATATCACTCTGTCAAGTGCTGATAAGCTTTTTGCGAAATCGTCACAAAAATCTCTGGTCCTAGAGTAAAGATGTGGCTGGAAGATAGCTGTAATATGTCTATGAGGAAACATATTTCTTACAGAACTTATCGTAGCTGATAATTCATTAGGATGGTGAGCGTAATCGTCTATATAGATAAGATGGGGAGTATTGATTTGAATATCGAATCTCCTTTCTACACCTTGGAAGTTAGCTAATGCCGTTTTTATATTTTCAAGAGAAATGCCTTCTAAGTATGATACTGCGCTGGCGGCAATGGCGTTTTCTACGTTTACCCAGCCTGGTACTCCGACTTGTACGTTTTGGATAGAAGATTCAGGAGTATTTAAAGTAAAGTTTAAACATCCTGTTTTTGTATATTTTAAATCAGATGCATAAAAATCAGCTTTTTCGTCGAAAGCGTATGTATATATTTTAGCACTGAGTCCTTTTTTAAATTCTTCAGTAGCTATTTTCTTTTTAAGTATAAGTGTTTTTTTAACTTGTGCTGCGAAATCGTGGAATGCCTTTTTTAGATTTTCTGCATTTTTATAAATATCTAGATGATCAGCATCTATAGATGTAATAAGAGCTGTTTTAGGGAATAGCTGTAAGAATGATCTATCAAATTCATCTGCTTCAGCTACTAAAAAATTATTATTGGAAACTAATAAATTAGAATGATAATTTTTAGAAATTCCTCCAAGGAATGCACTACAGCCTTTTAGTGAATCAGTGAAGATATGAGATACTAGGGTGCTAATGGTGGTTTTCCCATGAGTCCCAGCGATACCTATACAGTCTTTATCTTTAGCTATGATTCCTAGAGCTTTAGATCTTTTGACTAGAGTATAAGGTCTTTCTTGTATATAGATTAATTCTTTCATATCCTTAGGGATAGCAGGAGTATATATACAAAGAGTGTTTTTTACATCTTTAGGTATAAGATTTATGTCTTCGTCGAAATGTATTTTTATTCCTTCTGATGACAATTTATCAGTGATGTTAGAGGGTGTTTTATCATAACCAGATATATTATAACCAGATAGATTATAATATCTAGCTATCGCACTCATTCCGATGCCTCCAATACCTATGAAATATACATTTTTCATTTTTATATAATTACTTTATTTTATGTCAGCCAGTTTCATAATCTCTATAGCTATAATATCTGCTGCATCCGGTTTAGCTAAAGTTATAATATTATCTGATAGGCTCTCCATTAATTTATTATTGTCCAATAGGTTTTCTATTACTCGTATAAGTTTCACATCTGCTTCTGAATCTTTTATCATTAAGGCAGCGTTTTTATTTGCTAAAGATTCTGCATTATGTGTTTGATGATCTTCTGCTACTACAGGAGAAGGTACGAAAATACAAGGTTTTCCGATGCAGCATAATTCGGAAATGCTTCCTGCACCTGCTCTAGATACTATGATATCAGCTGCAGTAAAAGCCAAGTCCATACGATTAACGAAACTTAAATTTTTAATATTAGAGGGAATATTCCCGTCTAATGATTCTTTGAAAGTTTCTATATTATTTTTATAAGCTTTGCCACTTTGCCAGAGTATTTGATAATTTACTGACTTAGCTTTTTCTTTAATCCATGTTTTCATGATTCTGTTAAAAGTACCACAGCCCAGAGAACCACCTACTACGAAGACAGTTTTTTTCTTTTTATCTAATTTAAAATATTCATAAGATTCAGCTCGTAGTTCTTTGTAAACTTTATTATTCCCATTACCATTATTAGTTATTCTGTTTTCATATAAAGATAATATCTCTTTACGAATAGGATTCCCAGTATATAGAATTTTATCAGAAGGGAAAAATCTATCCATTCCAGAATATGCTACACAGATTTTCTTAGCGTATTTTCCAACGATCTTATTAGTAAGACCTGCATAAGAATTTTGTTCCTGAATTAAACAGGGTACACCTAATTTAGCAGCAGACCATACTAATGGAGCACTAGCGTATCCGCCTACTCCTACAGCACAGTCAGGGTTAAACTCTTTTATGATTTTACGAGCTTTATAGATGCTCTTAACTACCATAAAAGGAAGTTTAAGATTAGAAAGAGAAAGACTTCTTTTTAATCCTGCTACTGGAAGACCTATTATTTTATAACCAGCGAGAGGTACTCTGTCCATTTCCATTTTGCCTTGAGCCCCTACGAATAGAATCTCGGTATCAGGATATTTATCCTTTATAGCATTGGCTATAGATATGGCAGGGAAGATATGTCCTCCTGTTCCACCTCCACTAATTATTATTTTCTTCTTCATATAATTTGTTATCTATTTTTCCTTCGTCTAATTCCTTTTTCCAAACTTCTGCAGCTGCTTTTTCTTTTTCTGATTGTTCTATCTGATCTTTTTCTATTTTTATATCTATTGTCCTATTTATAGCTAAAATAATACCTACAGCCATACTCATAATCATCATAGATGAACCTCCCAAACTAATTAAGGGTAGTGTTTGTCCAGTGACAGGTATTAGACCTACGTTTACTAAAATATGAATAAATGCTTGTATAAGTATAAGTGTAGATAAACCAATAATGGTCAACATAGAAAATATTTTTTTACAATTCTTAGCTATCATTGTCGAACGATAGAAGAACCATAGGTATAAAAGCATTACTCCTATTGCTCCTAATAATCCCCATTCTTCTATGATAGTAGTGAATATATAATCTGAATAAGGATGAGGAAGACTATCCCTTTTAATAGAGTTTCCAGGGCCTCTTCCTATTATTCCACCTAATTGAATAGCTTCTCTAGCTTGTTCTGATTGGAAATTTTTTTTATTATATTCTTCTTGCTGTTCTTCTGTCATTTCTTCTTCTTTCCCTGAAAAGAATCTTTCTATACGACCTTCGAAAGTATCAATACGAGAAAACGCTCCAGTAAAAGTATGTATTCCATACACTAAAATCATTCCACCTAAAGCTATATATATTATCATTTTGATAAATCTTTTCTCTAAGCCTCCTAGTACTAAGATTAAGAAACAAATAATAGCTATAATAATAGTAGCAGATGCAGATCCTACTAAACATAATAATAAAACGATTCCTAAAGGAAACACTATTCTTAGGAAGAAATCTTTATATGTTTTTATATTATATTTCTCCATCGTGGTCGCTAGATATAGAATGGTGGAGACCTTAGCTAGCTCCGAGGGCTGGAATGTTATACCTACTATTTTTATCCATCTATGAGCACTATTTATAACTAACCCACTTATAGTAGTATACATCAGTAATCCCATAGTCAATATTAATAGGGGTATAGCTAACATTCTATAATATCCTAGTGGAATCTTATAGCAGATTAGTATTATTAATAATCCTATAAATACATATCTAGACTGTTTAAATAGAAATGCTAGAGTAGATGTATGAGCTTTATAAGCCAGCGAATTGGAGGATGAATATACAGACATAATAGAAATCATGGCAAATAGTGCTACTATTACCCATATCAGCTTATCACCTTTAAGATGAATAAACTGCTTTCTTTTAGGTTTAGAAGTTTTATTATTATCTAATTTTTTCATCTATTAAATTCTATCTAATTTTTTCTTAATTATTTAAATTGGCTATTATTTAGATCTATTTTATTATAAGTTTCTAACGGCTGCTTTAAATTGATTCCCTCTATCTTCATAATTTTTAAATAAGTCGAAACTAGCACAGCAAGGTGATAGTAATACTACTTCTCCTGATTTGGCTATGGTATAAGCTATTTTTACAGCTTTTTCAGCTGAGTCACAGTCATATATTTTATCGACTTTATCTTCGAAGTTTTTGTGTAATTTTTTATTATCTACGCCTAAACAAATAAGGCATCTTACTTTAGTTTTAACTAAATCGTAAATTTCTGAATAATCGTTGCCTTTATCTTTACCCCCGGCTATCCAAATGACAGGTCTTTTCATACTTTCTAGAGCATACCATGTAGAATTCATATTAGTAGCTTTAGAGTCATTTATGTATAAAACATCTCGAAGACTTAATATTTTTTCCATTCTGTGTTCTATACCCTCGAAAGACATAAGTGCTTCACGAATTATTTTGTTAGAAATATTCATAATTTTACCGGTGATAGCAGCAGCCATAGAATTATAAATATTGTGTTTGCCTTCAAGTCCTAGTTCATTTAAGTACATCCAGTAATCTTCTAAATTTTCATACTTAACTATCAGTTTATTACTATCAGCATAAGCTCCTTGGTTCACTTCCACTTTTTGAGAAAATGGTAATTTTTTAGCTCTAGTGACTATATTCCCTAGGTTCTTTACGGTTATATCATCATCTTTACAGAAGATAAAGCAATCATTTGGAGACATGTTTTGTGTTATTCTAAATTTAGAATTGATATATTTTTGCATTTTGAAATCATATCTATCTAAATGATCAGGAGTTATATTCAAAAGAATAGCTATATCAGCTTTGAAATCATACATACCATCTAACTGAAAACTACTTAACTCTAAGACATAATAATCATGTTGTTCTGTAGCTACTTGGAAGGCGTAGCTTTTACCTATATTGCCGCCAAGGCCGACATTTAATCCTGCATTTTTTAATAGATAATATATTATAGAAGTAGTAGTCGTTTTACCATTACTTCCTGTAATACATATCTTAGTAGAATTATCATATCTTCCAGCGAATTCTATTTCAGATATAATAGGGATTTCAAGAGCTTTTAACTTTTTGATTAATGGCAGGGTCTCAGCTATACCCGGACTTTTTATTATTTCATCTGCATCTGATATTTTATCAGGATGATGTCCACATTCTTCGAACTCTATATCATACTTTTTAAGCGTAATTATTTGCTTATCTGCCAATTTACCACTGTCAGATAAAAATACATTGAATCCTTTAACTTTAGCTAAAACAGCAGATCCTATTCCACTTTCACCACCGCCTAATATTACTATTTTTTTCATGATTATCTAATTTTCAATGTTGCTATAGTTATAATAACTAACAATATGTCTATTAACCAGAATCGCATGACGATTTTGGCCTCAGGGATTACTCCCTTAGGTTTTTGTAAAATAGCGTCTTTATTTTCTTTTTGATAATGATGATGTAATGGGCTCATTCTGAACACTCTGACCCCAGCACCATGTTTTTTCTTTGTGTATTTGAAATATACTCTTTGAATGATAACAGATAGAGATTCTACTAAGAATATACCACATAAAATAGGTAGTAATAATTCTTTTCTAATAAGAATAGAACTTACTGCTATGATACCTCCAATAGCTAAGCTACCAGTGTCACCCATAAATATTTGAGCCGGATAGGAATTGTACCATAAAAATCCTAATAATGCACCTATAAATGCGGATAGGAAAACTACTGTTTCTCCTGTTCCTGGTAAATACATGATATTCAAATAATCGGAATATATAATGTTACCAGAAAGATAAGCTAGTATTCCAAGTCCTGCTCCGATAATAGCGGAAACCCCTGTGGTTAATCCATCTAATCCATCTGTCAAATTGGTTCCGTTAGAGACGCCAGTTATAATGAAAATAATTACTAAAATGTAAATTATCCATTGTAAAGCATTTTTTACTTTCCCTTTTCCTAATGCTAACCAAGCATAATCAAATTCATTATTTTTAACGAATGGAATAGTAGTAATAGTACTTTTGCACGTATGAGAATCATTTATTGTAGATTCTTCGACGATTTTAGTTTCAGTATCCATTTTATCTAAAACAGGAATAACTGTCTGTTCGATAGTCGTAGTTTTAGGGATAGTTTTTTCATAAATAACGACGTCACTATTTAAATATAAAACTAAACCTATAATAAGTCCTAAAGTTACCTGACCAAAGATTTTATACTTAGGTCTTAGACCTTCTTTGTTCTTTTTGAAGACTTTAATATAATCATCTAAAAATCCCACAGCTCCTAACCAGACGGTAGTTAGAAGTAATAACTGAACATAAATATTAGTTAAATCACAGAATAATAAAACAGGAATAAGTATAGATAAAATCACTATCAAACCACCCATAGTAGGAGTGCCTTTCTTTGAAATCTGTCCTTCTAACCCTAAATTTCTTATTTCATCAGAAATCTGTTTTCTCTTAAGTTTTTTTATTAAACTTTTACCCCAGATAATAGCGATTATTAATGCTACAGCATTAGCTGCTAATGCTCGAGTAGAGATATATTTAAATAATCCTGAACCGTGGAAGTCCATGATACTGTCTAAATAATTGAATAAATGATAAAACATATATTTGTAATGTTAATTAGTTCTGTTTAAGCTCTTTAAATGTATCGTTTATAACCTCTTTATCATCGAAATGATATTTAGTACCTTTAATAATTTGGTAATCTTCATGACCTTTCCCGGCTATTAAAACTATGGAATTAGGCTGTGCTGAAATCAATGCAGCTCTAATAGCTTCTTTCCTGTCAGCGATAAACATGCATTTTCTCATTTCATCTGGTGATAATCCTTTACGCATATCTTCCAAAATTCTTTTTGGATCTTCATTCCTAGGATTATCAGAGGTTACAATCGCTTTATCAGAAAGATCTGCACCTATTTTTGCCATTTCAGGACGTTTGGTTCTATCTCTATCTCCTCCACAGCCGAAGACTGTCGTCAATTCGGTTTTTGATATGTCTCTAAGAGTATTAAGCACGTTTTCCAATGCATCAGGAGTATGTGCGTAATCTACTACAGCAGTGATGTTATTAGGACCTTTTATATATTCTAATCTGCCGGCTACCGCTGTAAGTTTAGAAATCTCTGTTAATATCTCATCTTTTTTAGCTCCTAGAAGGATAGCTGTACCATAAACTGCTATAAGATTATGGGCATTGTGGTCGCCTATGAATCTTGTCCAAACTTCTTGTTTATTTATACTAAGAAGATATCCTTCCATGCTTTTTTCGATAATCTTAACCATGAAATCTGCTTTAGATCTTATAGAGTAAGTGTATGTATCCGCTTTGGTATTTTGAATCATTACTTCACCGTTCTTATCATCTATATTAGTAAGAGCGAAAGTTTTAGGCCCTAGCTGGTCAAACAATAATTTTTTGCAACGAATATATTCTGCAAAAGTTTTGTGATAATCTAAATGATCATGAGTGATATTTGTAAAAATACCCCCATTAAATTCTAATTGTGCTATTCTTTCTTGATGAAGAGAATGCGAGGATACTTCCATGAAACAATATTCACATCCATTATCTATCATCTCTCTTAGTAAAGAAAATATTATGATAGGATCAGGTGTAGTATTTATAGTGTGGAACTTTTTATCTCCTACGTAATTTGCAATAGTCGAAAGAAGACCACATTCATATCCTAATCCTTTGAATAATCTATATAATAAAGTAGCAATAGTAGTTTTCCCATTGGTACCAGTAACGGCTACTATTTTAATGTAATGTGAAGGATGATTATAGAAATTATCAGCTGCGATGTTCACAGCTTTTCTAGAGTTTTCACTATGAACCCATATAATATCGTGCTGTGTATTAATAATTTTATCTACTTCCTGCTGATCATCATAAAGAACGGCTCTAGCACCATTGGTGATAGCTTTCTCGATATACTTATGACCGTCTGTATCGAATCCCCTTACGGCTATAAATAGTCCGTTTTTCTCCACTTTTCTAGAATCCTGCGTAATCATTGAGATTTCAGGGTTAGTGGTCATATTCTTAGAATTAAGAATTATTATATGTTTTAATATTTTTAAAAGTTTCATGATGTTCTTTTCGATAAATGTAGCTCTACAAGTCCATTATTATGAAGGTATTCCCCTGCAGGTGGATTTTGAGTAATAACTCTTCCTGACCCGTTTATTTTTACTTTATACCCTTCATTCTCAAGAATATATAAAGCATCTTTTAACCCCATATTTACTACATCTGGAACTAAATTTGGCTCTGTGGTTAAATTTTCCTCAAGTGGTGTGTCACCTTCATATTTAATTTTGACCCATTTAGTTTTAGTAGTAATATTTAAATTTTTATTAGGTAATGAAGCTAAACAGGAATTAATTTCAGAACTACTTCCACCACATATATGAGGATTGTCGGCTACTTTAATCATATCTCTATATAAAGGTGAATTCCATTCAGGATGAGTAGCATATATATTATCAGCTATTTTCTTAAATACAGGACCTGCCCAAGAACCGCCGTAAAAATTCCCTCTGGTTTTATTAGAGAACATGACTACGATACAAGATATCTTAGGATTATCAGCAGGGAAGAATCCACAAAAAGAAGCTTGATGCTTCTTATATCCGTGAGCATCTTTATAATGCCCGTCAAATAATATCTGCGCTGTACCAGTTTTACCAGCTATAGGATAACGATCATTTTTACATATTTTAGCAGTACCATTATTTACTACTTCTCTTAATGCATAAGTAACTGTTTTTATAGTTTGTTCTGAGCAAATGGAATTACTCATTACGGTAGGCTTAATTTGAGTTTTTAACTTGCCATCTTTCTGATAATTCTCGATAAAATACGGTTTCATCATTTTACCATTATTGGCGACAGCATTATAAAAGGTCAAAGTATGTATAGGCGCTAGTAAAACTTCATAACCGATAGCCATCTGAGGAAGAGAAATCTTGGACCAACTTCTATCGCTAGGAGAACTAACTTTTGTACGACCTTCTCCAGAAATTTCTAGATTCAGTCTTTCGCCTAATTTCATACTTGTAAGTCTTGAAAGATATTCCATGGGCTTGTTCTCATAATAACGAGTAGCCATTTTAGCAAAAGATATGTTAGATGATTTTTCAAAAGCAGTAAGAACTGTTAATTTTCCATAACCACCTCTATGAGTATCTCTGAATTTTTTACCGTGATAATCCCAAATACCGTTTCCTGCATCGATAGGACTGTCCAGTGTTACATACCCATCTTCTAGTAAACAAATTAGAGTAGATAATTTCATAGTAGAACCAGGATCTGAAGACTGACGGATAGCATAATTAAAAGATTCTACGAATTTTCCACTAGAATTTTTTTGCATATTGGCTATTGCTCTAATGGCTCCTGTCTGTACATCCATAACTATAGCGCAGCCACCTTCTAATTTATCACTCTTAGCTAATTGTTCTCTTAATGCTAGCTCAGCTACTTCTTGTATATCTATATCGATAGTGGTTTGAATATCATATCCATTTATAGCAGGAATTAATTTTTCTCCTGGTACTTGAATCCATTTACCACCTAACTGTCTTCTCATTAATCTCTTACCATCAGTACCGGTAAGCATGTAATCAAAACTTTTTTCAAGGCCAGCACCACCATGATCCATATTTATGTATCCTATAGTTCTGTTAGCTAATGAACCATAAGGCTTATGTCTTTCACTAGATTTTATAATAATAAGACCACCTTTATATTGTTTCTCTTTAAAAATAGGAAGAGTCTTAATGTATTTAAGTTCGTTATAAGTTAATTTTCTATCCCCTATTTTTTTATAACGATTACATCGCTGACGAGCACTAATAATTTCTCTTTTGTATCGATCAGCAGATTTATTCTTGAAAAGATGTGCGAGACCTTTTGAAAGTTCGTCTATCCCTTGATTAAATAGTAATTGATCGGCTACGCTACAGTCCATTCTTAATTCGAAATAAGGAACTGAGAAGGCTAGAGGTCTGCCGTCTGCCGACAATATGCTTCCCCTGGTAGCTTGAATAGTAACTTCTTTGTTAAAATCGTCTTCAGTAACTCTATCTTTATCTATAAACTGAATATAGATTATCTGTCCGAAGATAATCAACATAAGAAAAATAGCTAAGAAATATATAACTCTATATTTCTTATAAGCATTTTCTATGATTTGTTTTTCGTTCATTTTATAGTTTATCTATCTATATTTTCAATAATAACTGGAGGATCAGTAGGGGAAACTAAAGTGGATTTTTTTTGTTCTAACAGCTTTTTTATTTCTCCATGTTTACTCAGTGACAATATTCTAGCATCATTACTTATATGTTCAGTCTTTAATTCTTCTATTAGATTTGCATTATCTTCTTGCTGAACGAGCACATCCTTAGACCTATAGTGGATAGAAATAATTAAGATTATTAATAAGAATATGATGATTACAAGTTTCCTATTTTTAATCAACCCACCATTAGCCAGAAGAATTTGTCCTCCAAATAAATCTGCTATGATATTTCTTTTTGTCATTTTATTATCTAATACTTGTATTAAGGTACTCTTTTAGCAATTCTTAATTTAGCACTACGTGCACGTTTGTTTTTTGCTATTTCTTCTTCAGGAGGTGATATAGGTTTTCTGTTAATAGCTTCGAAAGGAACTATCTTTTTACCATACATATCTTTATCAGCTTCTCCATCTATCTTTCCGTTTCTAATGAAATTTTTAACCATTCTATCTTCTAGAGAATGATAAGTAATAATTGATATTATGCCCTCTGGTTTTACTACTTTGTTACAAGCAAGTAAGAATGCTTCTAGGCTAGCCATTTCTTGGTTCACTTCTATTCTTAAAGCTTGGTATATTTTAGCATAGAATTTATTCTCGGTTTTAGACGGAGCCATTTTTTTTAAACATTCTTCTAAATCACTAGTATTTATTATAGGCTCTTCTTTTCTTTTAGTACATATCAGCCAAGCTGCTTTTTTAGGATTCTTAATTTCTCCGTACATACGAAAAACTTTAGTAAGTTCTTCTTCTGAATAATTATTTAAGACATCTTTTGCACTAGTCTTAGCCAGTTTGTTCATCCTCATATCTAGTTCAGCTTCGAATCTGAATGAAAATCCTCTATCTCCTGTATCGAACTGATGTGAAGAAACACCTAAGTCGGCGAGTACTCCGTCCACACCTTTATATCCATAATACCTTACGAAATTATGAATGTATTTAAAGTCACTATGTACTAAGATTATTCTATTATCAGAAGGAGCATTATCTAATGCATCTTGATCTTTATCGAAAACTATAAGTCTGCCTTGAGGACCTAATTTAGATAATATTTCGCGAGTATGTCCTCCGCCTCCGAGTGTGGCGTCACAGTAAATTCCATCTTGTTTAATCTGTAATCCATCGATGCTCTCATGGAGAAGTACAGGTGTGTGATATGATGACATAGCCAAATATTTATATTATCTCAGAATCTCTTCTTACCCTAAATATTTTCATTACTCTAAAAACGTTTCTTACTTTAGATTTCTGCTTACTTTAGATTTCTGCTTACTCTAGATTTCTACTTAACCTAGAATCTTTTCTGCTAGAGAAACAAAATCTTCTGGACTTATTTGTTCTTTTTCATAATTCTCTTTTGCCCATAATTCTATTTTATGATCATTCCCTACGAAAATCACATCCTTCTTAACAGAAATCGTTTCCAGAAGAGATTTAGGAATAGTTATTCTTCCAAGTTTATTATCAGTTTCTATAAGTGCACGATTACTCATATAACCCCTCCAAAATTTGTTATGCTCTGGATTAAAAAAATTCAGTTTTGATTTTATTTCTTCAGATTCCACTTCCCATTCTTCGTAAGTGAAGATATTTAAACAATTAGCGAATAAATCTTTTTTAACAACGAACCGTAAAGTAATAGACTCAGACTGCATCATAAGATTCTTGAATGACGAAGGAAAAATCAATCTCCCTTTGTCATCTAATTTTGCCCTATGTTCACCTACAAATTTAACCATTTATATTTTGCACTTAATTAGGATACAGTATTGTTTGGCGCTAAATGTTAGTGTATTTAGAAAATATATATTTTCAATTATTGTTTAATGCTTTCGATATCTTATTATGTTTCAAAATAAAATGATAGGCATTTAAAGTACATCATTCCATACACTTTTACGAATACTATATCTATAAATACAAAATTACTAAATATATTACATACTTTTCCACAATTTTACAAAGTTTTCCACAATTTATAAACTTTTACCACATTATAGAGACATATGGTGTTAAAAACAGTATGTTGTCTAATAAGCCATATCTAAAATTAAAGCATTATAGAAACATATAGTTTTAAAAATAGTATGTTGTCTAATAAGCCATATCTAACATTAAAGCATTATAGAAACATATAATGTTAAAAATAGAGGTGCAATAGGTGGAATATAAAGCATCGTACCACATTTAAAATTCAATCTATCAGCATACAAAATCCACTATTCCATTAATCCATTATTATATCGATACTACTATTCAATCGATATTATAATTTTATTATATACTATAATTAAGTTTATACTATAATTCTACTTATATCTATTATCTAGGCAATGCTATTATCAAGTTAATGCTATTATCTAGGCAATGCTATTATCAAGTTAATGCTATTATCTAGGCAATGCTATTATCTAGGCAAATTTTAAAAGTAAAAGGACTTCTTACTGAAGTGTCCCAAAAGCCGTAAAACTTTTGGGAATACACTTCATTTAAAGATGTTCTTTTATATTCTTAAAGATTATTTATTATAACTAATAGTCAAAAGTACGAAATAGTGCACAGAACGATGATATCGACATTTACTCTACATAAAACCCCCATAATCAGTATAGGAAAGTACGAAATAGTGCACAGAACGATGATATCGATATTTGCTCTACATAAAACCCCCATAATCAGTATAGGAAAGTACGAAATAGTGCACAGAACGATGATATCGACATTTACGCTACATAAAATAGAGCATTATCAGACTAAAAAAGTATAAAGTGCTTAGTATAAACTATTTTGATTTTATCATTATCGAATGAATAGTAATTCACGATACTTAGGAAGAGGCCAAACTTCATCATCTACTAAAAATTCAAGTTTGTCTATATGAATACGAATAGAATCTAGATATGGACGAACTGTCCGAAAATAGACTTTTGTGCGTTCTACTATATTATCTATTCCAGTATTAGCTGCTTTACGAGCTGCTATCATTTCTTGCACTTCTTTCTTAATAGTTTTTATATGCATAGAAATTTCTCTAATGCTATCAAGTTGTAATTCGGCATTTTCAGAAAAATCATCTGGTAATATATCTTTCAATCCCTGTACATTTTGAATAAGGGTATTTTGGTAAGTGATAGCTGTAGGAATAATATGATTAAGAGCTAAATCACCTAAGACACGAGATTCGATTTGTAGTTTCTTAAGATAAATCTCATTTTTGATTTCATAACGAGCTTCGAGTTCTCTTTCTGATAAAATTCCATTATCTGATAATAATTTTTTAGTTTTATCTGATAAATAAGCTTTGTACACTGATACGCAACTACTATTGGAAGAAAGACCTCTTTTTTTGGCTTCTTTTACCCACTCTTTTGAATAACCATTTCCTTCAAAACGAATCTTGTGAGTCTCCTTAATATATTGACGTAAAACTTGGAAAATAGCCTCATCTTTCTTTATACCCTTAGCTATTATTTTATCAGTTTCTTGCTTGAAATTTTTTAGCTGTTCGGCCATAGCTGTATTTAAAATAAGCAATGATGCAGCACAATTAGCTGATGAACCTACGGCTCTGAATTCAAATCTGTTACCAGTGAAAGCAAATGGAGAAGTTCTGTTTCTATCAGTATTATCTAATATAATTTCAGGAATCTTTCCGACATTAAGTTTAAGTTCGGTTTTCTCATCAGGACTCATTTTTTTATCGCTAACTTTTTCTTCGATTTCATTTAGAACAGAAGCTAATTTTTTACCTAAGAAAACGGACATAATCATAGGAGGCGCTTCTGCTCCGCCAAGTCTAAATTCGTTACCGAAAGAAGCGATACTAGCTTTAAGTAATTCTTCATGTTCCTGCACGGCCTTTATAGTAGATACTAGGAAAACTAGGAATTGCATATTTGATTTAGGGTTTTTGCCTGGCGACAATAGATTTATTCCTGTATTAGTAGCAAGTGACCAGTTGTTATGCTTACCTGAACCATTGATACCTTCATAAGGTTTCTCATGAAGTAAAGCTCTGTATTTATGATGCTTAGCTACTCTTTTCATAGTAGACATAAGAAGTTGATTATGATCTACTGCTAAGTTAGCTTCTTCGAATATCGGAGCTAGTTCGAATTGATTTGGAGCACATTCGTTATGACGTGTTTTAGCAGGAATCCCTAATTTATGACATTCGTATTCTAACTCATCCATGAAAACATCTACTCTTTCTGGAATAGCCCCGAAATAATGATCTTCTAACTGCTGATCTTTGGCAGCGGAATGACCCATAAGAGTCCTTCCACACATTTTAATATCAGGACGAGCATTATATAAAGCCTCATCTATTAAAAAATATTCTTGTTCCCATCCTAAGGTAGCATTCACTTTATTAACATCCTTATCGAAATATTGACAAATATCGACAGCTGCATCATCTAATACATTTAATGATTTAAGAAGAGGAGTTTTGTAATCTAGAGCTTCACCAGTATATGCTACGAAAATCGTAGGAATACAAAGAGTATGATTATTAATAAAAGCAGGAGAAGCTGGGTCCCAAGCCGTATAACCTCTAGCTTCGAAAGTATTTCTGATACCACCATTAGGTAAGCTAGAAGCATCTGGCTCTTGCTGAATTAACAGTTTACCATCGAAAGCTTCTATAATATTATCATCATCGAAACTATCTAGGAAACTATCATGTTTTTCTGCTGTATTACCATTCAATGGATGAAACCAATGTGTGTAATGAGAAGCACCTCTTTCTATAGCCCAAGCTTTCATACCTGAAGCTACTTGATCAGCCAGTTCTATATCGATTACTCCGTTTTTATCAAGAACTTTTTCTAATATTTTGAAAGCCTCTTTAGAAAGATATTTTCTCATTTTATTATGAGTAAATACATTTTCTCCGAAAATAGTAGATACTGAAGGGTAAACTTTTCTAGGTTTATAAGGACGAGTGCTAATCTCGTTAAGTGCAGAAAATCTAACTTTTGCCATATGTTTAGTTTATTAATGGGGGCAAAAGTAAGAAAAATATATTAAAATTTACAAAGTACCCCTAAAAAATAGGGGGGGGTAAATATAAAAATTAAAATATTGAAAAAATAAGATAAAACTCGGATATATTTATAAAATCTTTTTGTAAATCACTTTATCATCACCTACACCATAATAATCTTTAAGCGATGCTTCTTTTATATAATTACATTTATCGTAAAACTTTCTAGTAGGTAAATATTGTAATCTTCCAGAAGTTTCTATCCATAAAATCTTTCCACCCCATAGACGAGTATTTTTTTCTATTTCTTTTAGTAATAGAGTACCTAAATGTTTATTTCTGAATTCATTAGAAATGGCTAACCAATAAAAATCCCAAGAACCTATAGTAGAAGGATTAGGACCATAAATGGCAAATCCTAATATTCTATTATCTTCATTTAGAAGTTTAGTCCAGTAATAGCCACTTTCTTCTTGCCCCTTAGCTAAAGTTTCATTGAAAATATCGACTACGATATCTATCTCGAAATCATAGAAAAAAGCAGTAGAGTTAAGAATCTCTTTAAAAGATAAAATGTCATTTTTATTAAGTTCCTGTGAAAATCTGTTCATAAAGGCTAATATATAATATATTATTTGTTATTACTATCCTCTAAGATTAGTTTAATAATTTCTTTATCAGATAAATTTATATGATGACAAGCGGCTACGAAACCTCCATCAGGAGATATACATGGATTAGCATTAACTTCCATAACATATATGTTCTCTTCATCATCCACTCTTAAATCTACACGAGCATAACCATGAAGATGGAAAATAGCCCAACATTTTTCACATGCAGAGATTATTTTATTCTTTAAAGATTCTGAATAGATAGGATCCAGACTTCTCACGGTATTATTATACTGGAATGAATCTTCTTCCCATTTAGCCTTGTAGCTTACTACTTTAGGCATATCAGATGTGTAATTCTGAAAAATTATTTCAGCAGGAGAAAGAACCTTTCCTGCCAAGACACTAACATTAAATTCTCGCCCGTCTATATAATCTTCTATTAACCAAGCATTATCTTTTTTCCCTTGACAAATTTCTGGCAAAGTCCCATTATAAGTAAAAACAGAATCTTCTGTTATACCTACGGAACCATCTTCAGACACTGGTTTAACTATATATTTTCTACCTTTTTTCAAAGAATTTAAATTCTTTTTTAAAGAAGTAACATCATTGAATAGATAACCTAGAGGAACAGGTATTCCTACCATAGACATGATTTCTTTTGCTAGTTTTTTATTCCCTGTTAGAAATGATCCTTCTGTAGAACAACCAGAATATTTAGCACTATATACATCTAAAATGGAGGGTACTAAATGCAGTAATTCATCATGATCTCTTATAGATTCTACTAGATTAAAAACCACATCCCCATTATCTTTATTTTGCTTTAGAGCTATGTCTTTAAGTTCATCATAAAAATTCTCTGTTATGGGCTTTTTGACTACTTGGTATCCAAGCTCAGTCAAGCCCATTTCTACAAATTTTACTTGATCTAAAACATCTAGAGCATCAGGGGATGAAGAATCTTTTACTTGATTATAGATTATTATACTATCCATTTTGGATTTTTGTCCTTTTAATAGCTGATTCGATAATAGATTTCATAATATAATGGTAGTTTTTACCGTTCAGCCTAGTTAAAATAGGGAAATCTGAAATATTAGGATTTAATCCAGCTAGTGGGTTCACTTCCATAAAACAGATTCTTCCATTTCTGTCAGCTCGTAAATCTATACGTCCACCATCTAGACCACCTAAGATCTGCCAAACACGGACAGCTATATCTTCGCATTGTTTCTTAATATCATCTTCAAGTGCTAAATAGTTTACATATTCCTTATAATTTTCTTTTACGAAGTTAGAATATGGCAATCCATCTCGACAAATAATTTCCATGCCACCTATCACTTGAGTATCTGTTCCGCTACCTACTATACCGACAGTAAATTCACGACCAGATAAATACTCCTCTACTAGAACTGACTGATGATAACTATTAAGCATTTCAGTACTTAATTTTCTTAAATCAGTATTATTATTTATGATACTTTTATCGGTAATACCTTTACCAGTACCTTCCGCTACAGGTTTAAGAAATAAAGGATATGATAATTTACCAGATGCTAAATCATCTAAGACTATATCAATATCAGTTATATTGCAAATTATTCTACCAGGACTTACTGCTACACCTCCTGCTTCAATAACTAATCTAGATACATATTTATTAAGAGAGATACCCATAACGACAGGACCACTAAAAATGTAAGGAATTTGATATTGATCTAGTAATGCAGGCACAGCAGATTCACGGCCGTCACCATACATACACTCAGAAATATTGAATACTAAATCCCATTTTTTACCTTTGCTTAAGGCTTTAACTAGTTGAAAAATATTACCTATTCTTTCTGGTTTAAAACCAGCTAGAGTTAGTTCTTCTTCAATAGCGATAATAGTAGATTCATCATCAAACTCGGCAGTTTGTTCTTCTGTGAAGCCTTGTTTAAGATAACTGCTTTTTAAGTCGTAAGTAATACCGACTGTTTTCAGTTTTTTTTCTTTAGATTTAGAAAAAAGAATGTTTGTAGAAAAATTCTTAGTAAGAGTTTGATAAGTAGAATTTTCTCCAATTTCGAATTCGTTATTTAAACAACGTCTTTTATCTAAAAGTACGTTATTTGTAAGGCCGCCTTTTTTGGCGGGAACGTCACCGTTATTCTCTGAATTCATTGTTTTGTTAAAATTAATTAACTTATTTTTAAAATATTTTAGTTATTTAAGGTAGTATTAAAATTTATTTAATAAATAATAATTAAATAAATAATAAGATCCATTTATATTTCTGGTAAATGTATATATTTATTTTAAAGTTGGTTCTTTTTTTTAAAATATTTTCATCTTTTTTATGATGCTCATTATTCTGAATTACTTTTGGATTTCAATACGGAGCAGAAGCTAATGTTATTGCCAAAGTCTACGATGGTAAGATGCACGCTCTTGTTTTTAGAAATTGGAAGAACCGAGTAAAGGGTCGTGATTGGTACGACTTTGAGTGATATATTCGGAATGGAGTGAAACTCAACTTCAAGTATCTACACGAATGCATTAAGAAGTTTAATAGAAAAGTTAATATAAACTAGTTTTTTATATTAAATTGAAAATATTTTTAAATGGCTAGTTGACTTTTCTAAAGAAAAAATTAAACTTATGAAAATAAAAATAGAACGACAGGATTCGATTATTTATCCTAATAATAATAGGGTAATAGCAAGGTTCTTTTTTGTAGGAGAAGAAAGAGCAGAAAAAGTTATTGATAAAGTATTAAATCTTTCTGAAATAAAAGCTCGAAATTTGTTTAACCAAATTTTACGGGAATTCTCGTGCCGACATAGGAGTATAAGCAATCTATTCCAAAAACATTATAATAATGTGAAGCATATTGTTAAAAAAGTACATCCAGCGAATGATATTCCTGAGTGGCGGAAATTACTAATAGGCTCTTATTTTACCATGGAATATGCTATTGAATCTACAGCTATTTTTAATCCATCTGTAGTAGAGGATCCTGATCAAAATGGATTGGCTGAAGGTGAGATGAGGCTGATTCTTAGTTTAAGAGCTACGGGAGAAGGACATATTTCTTCATTAATATTTCGCAGAGCAGTTCTTTCTAAAGAAAATGAAATTATTTTGTCTGAACCTGGAAATTTGATAGACGAGGCTGTGATGATTAAAGATCATCTATACCGAAAAGAAATTTTTATCAATAAGCTGAAAGAGATGAACTTAGATACTTGTTTTTGCAGTAAGATAATAGGAGAATTACCTTCTAAATTTTCTTATGAACAAATTTGTAATGCTGTGTCAGATGTGGAAAAACAAGATTGCCCATGGTCTTTGGAAAAAGAGAAATCTTTAAATGAAATAGTATGGTTAGCCGAATCATATACAGAAATTAGGTTTTCATTAGATACTGATTTATCTGAACGGGTTATTTTCCCTATATCCAAATTTGAAAAAAATGGAATTGAAGATGCCCGTTTTGTCAAATTTACAAAAGATAGTGGGGACACTGTATTTCTAGCTACATATACAGCTTATGATGGTTATACTGTACTTCCTAAATTAATAGAGACCAAAGATTTTTATACATTTAAGATGTTTCCTTTACATGGTGAGTTTGCTACTGATAAGAATTTGGCTTTGTTCCCTCGTAAAATCAATGGTAAATATGCCATGTTGAGCCGTATTGATGGTGTAAATAATTATTTGATGCTATCAGATAATCTTTATGAATGGGATAATGCTACTCTTATAGAAGAGCCATTATATTTATGGGAATTGATGCAATTAGGTAACGGAGGTTCTCCTATTGAAACGGAAAAAGGCTGGTTACTTATTACTCATGGTGTGGGACCGGTTAGAAAATATTGTCTTGGTGCTTGTCTTTTGGATTTAGATGATCCTACCAAAATTATAGGACGTCTTAAAGAACCGTTGTTACTTCCTGACGAAAAAGAACGTTCTGGATATGTTCCTAATGTAGTTTATACATGTGGTGCTATTATTCATAATCATGAATTAATAATTCCTTATGCTATGAGTGATTATGCGTCAGGTTTCGCTAAAGTTAATTTAAATCATTTACTTAATATGCTTATGCAAAACTAATACTAATCATTTTATTTTTATATTTTTTCTCCCTGTGCTGATAATACGATTAAATGAGAAATCCAGTATGATAGGGTGCTTTCTGCTCCTTGGTTACGATTTATTCCCTGTTTGTCTAACCCATCACAACATCCTTTGGTTTCGTGGTCATACAAAGGTAATCTGAGTGAGTTCTTCCCATGAAACCATAAATAACAATTAAACATTTTATCCATATATATCTGTTCTTTTGTTATATAGAATAATTGATAATATAGCAATATCATAGCTAGTACATCAATAGATTGCTGATCATATTCAGGTATTTTTCCTCCTTTTTTTAACCATCCATTATTTCCTATAGGTATGAAATACCCGTGTTTAATAGTTTTTGATTCAAGAAATATGGTCGATTCTTTTGCTATTTGGAGAATTTCATTGTCTTCTATTACTTCATAAGCAGAGAACAATGATAATGGAATAATGGCATTATCATAAGTCATAATCGGTTCAAACCATTTCCAGTCTTCTGTAGCCTGCTTTTTATATGCTTGTGTTATTATTTTTACTAATTTATTCATCTCATGTATTATCCCTTCATCATTTGGTGAATCTTTGAGATAATTATAGATACCGATGATAGTATTTGCTGCACCTCTTATCGTTTTCAATGAACTAAAATGTGGTACTGATTTAAGTAATATGCCTTTCCCCATTTGTTTGAATGAATCATTGGGTGGGAAACGTAGTAAATACCCGAGAGCCCATATTGTGCGTCCGAAAGAATCTTCAGAACCATATTCATCTAAAAACTGACGGTTAAAACTAAGAAAATTTCTAAAATCACCATTTTCTTGTTGCATATAATCAATAAAACTCAGGTAAATAGGAATCAATTTTAATGTTTCCCGATTTTTATTTTGTCGGTATGCCATTACTACCATCAGTAATGCACGGGAATTATCATCGACACAATAACCTTTTTTTAAGTTGGGGATTCCGTATTTAGCATATTGAACAATTCCTGTATCGTCGGTAAGACGTATTATATGCTCTAAACTGAACGGTGGGATTAATTGAATGTCAATAGATTGTTTGTTTGACTTATCTTTTTTACCCCAGTTTTTATGTACATATTCGGCGAGGTTTAGGTATTGTTTTCCTGTTTTAGACCAGCGTATTTTTTTCCCATAGTCCAAGGCATTTTTACGAATGATATTTAATTGCTCAGGATTGTCAAATAATTCGAGCAATAAATCTGCCAATTGTTCTGAGTCCTTAAAATTAAAAAGTCGTCCTCTGTTGTTATCAAGTAATTCCTGTGCATGCCAGTAAGGTGTAGATAAAACAGCACATCCTGCACCGATGGCATATGATAAAGTTCCGCTAGTAATTTGTGCTTCATTTAAATATGGAGATATGTAAATATCGCATGTTTGCAAATATTCCATCAATTCATCTTCTGTAGCAAATTCGTTGTTGAAATAAACGTTTTTTTCTAATCCGTGGCTTTTAACCATACGTTGTAATTCGTATCTGTATTCGTCACCTGAATATTTCAATACATTGGGATGTGTAGCTCCTAAAACAATATATAGCAAATCGGGATATTTTTCAACAACACGGGGTAGTGCTTTAATCACTGTTTCAATTCCCTTATTACGACTGAGTAGTCCAAATGTAAATAATATTTTTAAATTTGAGAGTCCGTGTTTTTCCTTAGCTTTTTCCCTTGTTATATGTTTATAATCCGGAACTCCGTGTTCTATAAGTACTATCTTTTCTTTAGGTATGTTATAAATATCAATAAGAAAAGTAACGGCTTGTTTACTCATAACTACTATCCGAGCGACTTCTTTTCCTATTTCTTGAATCACAGATTTTTGTGTAGATGACGGATCTTTTAGTATCGTATGAAATGTTACGATTATAGGAATTTCCAGACGATGTAATAAAGGTAAAATATATGCTCCGTCATTTCCTCCGAAAATACCGAATTCATGTTCTAAAATACAAACTTTGGCATCGCTGTAGTTAATGAATTTAGCTGCATTAATATAATCAGGAAGATTATTTTCCTGTATTATTTTTTTCACCTCTTCAGGGTAAGTATAACTATTGGGAGTATCATTCATGGCTACTACCATTGCCTTTAGGCTTATTTTTTGATTTTCAGTGTTACCTACTATTGCTTTTACCAGATTGTGTGTAAAAACACCTATCCCACATTTTCGTGGGGGATATGTACCAATAAATGCTATTTTCATATATCTTATTTTATATTTTGCTTAGGAGCGAGGCTTTTGTGCTACGACAAGTAGTCGGCTACTTAAACTAACGATTTCCGGACGTTGGGCATATTTTTTAGAGATGGTAACCATAGCCTGATAGGTGGCCTTATTTTCCAAGGCCTTTTTAAGGTTCTTATCTGGAGGGAAGGAAAACATAGGCATTATTCCTGCTAGTGTCAGTAATTCCATTTTCTGAGTTGTAAAAATCTCAGTTAATTCGGTAGGACCAAGCAGATGGGCGGTAATACCATCCCTTCCTTCGTATTCACCAGTTTCTAAGATCTTCAACACCTGTTCTGATGGAGATAGTTGAAAATTATCATATGCTTTGCGGTATCTGTTTCCGGAATCACAAATAACATAACCTCCTGGTCGAACCACTCGGCAGAATTCACTTATAGCTTGCTTAGGATCAGAACACATGCTGATGGGTTCCCCGGTAGAAATTACCATGTCAAAACTTTCACTTTGGAGGGAATGCAGATCACAGACATCAAGTTCCTCAAAGCAGATATTTTTTACAAACCCTTTTTTCTCTGCGTATTCCTTGGCCTTAGCTATCATGTTGGAAGAAATATCTGAAAGCACAAGATCAAACCCCATAGGTACTAGTCGTTCTGCCCACCGACCTGTTCCGCAACCTGCTTCTAGGATTCTGCCATGATTATTTTTGGGTAGGAGAGGTTGGATATATCTCCACCAACTTTCATTATATAATTTTGAACTTGGATCCTGAGCTTGCTGCTCTTTTTTCGCAGCGTGTATTTCAGCTCTTTGGTTCCATACTTTACGTATTTTTGTATTGTTCGTATGTCCTGTTTTGTTGGATGGATTTAAATTCTGAAGAGATTCAAAATTCTTTTCTAATTCATCTCTCCTTTTAGTGCCTTTTTCCCCATAAACTTTATCCTTAATTTCTGACCAGCTTTTAGTATTCATTATTCTAATTTTATTCTTGTCTAATTTATTCTTTTCTAAAAAATTAAGATAACTTATAAGTTTATATTATCAAAATATAAATACTTGTACTTTAGTACCGTTTAAATTTTTGATATTTTATCATCTAATTCGATTCCTTTTATATATCCTTTCTTAACTTTATTTATAGCCATTTCTTTTACTATTGATATTATTTTTATATTCTTAGGTGTTATCTACTTTTTTCTTTTTTTTAAAACATCTTCAATAATCTCAAATGTAGAGCCTTTTGTTTTCAGTAGAATTAAATAATGATACAATAAATCTGCGGCTTCGTTTATAAATAATTTATTATTATTGTCTTTGGCTTCTATTACTAATTCGACAGCCTCTTCGCCTACTTTTTGAGCTACTCTATTGATTCCTTTTTTATATAATGCATTAGTGTAAGAGTTCTTACTATTATCATCAATTCGTTGATTTATTGTAGCTTGTAAACTATAAACAAACCCTTTGGCAGTTTCTTCTTTAAAGCAAGAAGTGGAACCAGTATGACAAGTCGGTCCAGCAGGATTAGCTTTTATTAAAATCGTATCGTTATCACAATCAATTTGTATGTCTTTTACTGTTAAAAAATTGCCTGATGTTTCTCCTTTAGTCCATAAACGGTTCTTGCTTCTACTAAAGAAAGTCACTTGATTTTCGCTTTTTGTTTTTTCAAAAGCTTCTTCATTCATATAACCTAACATTAATACTTGTAATGTATTATTATCTTGAATTATTACGGGGACTAATCCGTTTCCTTTTTTAAAATCAATAATCATAATCTAATTTTTATTTTTTGGTTTATTAAATATTTTTTTAGTTCTAGTATGGATATTTCGCTATAGTGGAAAATACTTGCTGCTAAGCCACCAGTAGCTCCAGTTTGCTCAAAAAGTTTTTTAAAGTGCTCAGGATTTCCAGCGCCACCAGAGGCTATTACTGGAATATTAACTATATCTGAAACTTGTTTGGTAATATCTATTGCAAAACCATTTTTAGTTCCATCATTGTTCATAGAAGTTAATAATATCTCTCCTGCACCTAAATTTTCAATTTGTTTGGCCCAATCTATTGTTTTTAATGGAGTAGAGATTCTTCCTCCATGAACAAATACTTTCCAATCATTATTTTCAAATTTTGTATCTATGGCCACGACTACACACTGACTACCGAATTCTTGAGCTATTTCTGAAATTAACTCTGGTCGTTTTACAGCTGATGAATTTACGCTTACCTTATCTGCTCCAGCTTTTATTAAATTTTTAACATCTTCTACTGAATTAATTCCACCACCAACTGTAAAAGGAATATTGATTTTTTCTGAAATATGTTTTACCAATTCAATTAATGTTTTTCGATTTTCTACTGTGGCAGTAATATCCAAAAATACCAATTCATCAGCACCTTGCTCTACATATTTTTTAGCCAAAATAATGGGATCACCTGCATCTTTTATATCCACAAAGTTGATACCTTTTACTGTTCGACCATTTTTAATATCAAGACATGGTATTATTCTTTTTTTTAACATAATTTTTTTAATTCGTTTAATGTCAACTTTCCTTCGTAAAATGCCTTTCCAATAATGGTTCCTTCGCATCCTATTTTTTTTAATAATACTAAGTCTGCCAAACAAGAAACGCCCCCACTAGCTATAAGCTTAACATTAGTTTTGGTCATAATTTCTTTATATAATTCGTTAGAGGTTCCTTGTAACATACCATCTTTAGCAATGTCTGTACAAATTACATAGCTAACGTTTTTTTTCTCGTAAGCTAATATAAAGTCTATAACATCGATTTCAGAAGTTTTTATCCATCCTTCTATTGCTATTTTTCTGTTATTAGAATCAGCACCTAATATAATTTTATCACTTCCATATTGCTGTAACCAACTTTTAAAAATATCAGGTTTATTTATCGCAATACTTCCTCCAGTAATTTGGTTTGCACCACTTTCAAAAGCAATTTTTAAATCTTCATTTGATTTTAATCCTCCTCCAAAATCTATTTTCAAGTTAGTTTTACTGCAGATATTTTCTAATACTTTATAATTAACGATGTGTTGTGATTTTGCTCCATCTAAATCTACTAAATGTAAGTATTGAATACCATTATCTTCGAAAGCTTTGGCTACCTCTAGAGGGTTTGTGTTATATACTGTTTTAGTGTTATAATCTCCTTTAGAAAGTCTAACACATTTACCTTCTATAATATCTATTGCTGGTATTATTCTCATAATTCTAAAAAATTCTTTAAGATTTGTTCTCCAATTCCCGCAGATTTTTCAGGGTGAAATTGGGTAGCATAAAAATTGCCTTTCTGCAATGCAGCACTAAATGGGATTATATATTCACAAACAGCCACAGTATTTTCGTTCAGTTCAGAATAATAACTGTGTACATAATATGTGTCATCTTTTGAATTGATATTTTTAAACAAAGTACCTTTTATTGATGTGAAATTATTCCAACCCATGTGAGGTACTTTATCTTTGGGAGGAAAAAGTTTCACATTTGAGTCAAAAATCCCTAAGCATTGGGTGTTTCCTTCTTCTGTTTTATTACACATCAATTGCAGACCTAAACAAATACCTAAAAAAGGTTGAGAAACGGATTTAATCACTTTATCCAAGCCTCTTTTTTTTAAATATTTCATAGCTGTACTTGCTTCACCTACTCCAGGGAAAATTACTTTTTTAGCATTTAAAATAGTAGCGGGATCGTCAGTAATAATACATTCATAGCCTAATCGTTTCAGTGCGTTTTTCACTGACTTAATATTGCCAGCATTGTATTTTATTATTGCTATCATATTGATCCTTTTGTGCTGGGGATGCTGTAATTATTATTTTTACTAACTGCCATTTTTATTGCTTTAGCAAAAGCTTTAAAAATAGCTTCGATTTTGTGGTGCTCATTGTCACCGTCTGCTTTTATGTTTAGATTGCATTTAGCAGCATCACTAAAAGATTTAAAAAAGTGCATAAACATTTCTGTAGGCATTTCGCCAATCTTTTCTCTTGTAAATTTTGCTTGCCAAACTAACCATGATCTGCCACCAAAGTCTATTGCTACTTGAGCTAGGCAGTCATCCATGGGTAATAAAAATCCATAACGTTCAATACCTTTTTTATTTCCTAATGCTTTAGAAAAAGCTTCGCCTAGAGTAATGGCAACATCTTCAATAGTATGATGCTCATCGATTTTTAAATCACCTTTTACTATAACTTCTAAGTCTAAGTCTCCGTGTTTAGCTAGTTGATCTATCATATGATCAAAGAACCCAATCCCAGAATTAATTTTGGATTGACCGCTACCATCTAAATTAACGTTTACATTTATGTTTGTTTCTTTGGTAGTTCTAGTTACTGAAGCTTTTCTTGGAATGGCTTTTAAGAATTTGTAAATGTCTGCCCAATTAGTAGTATTTAAGACAGCATCTTTATTGCCGTTTCCTACAAAAATCCCCTGAGCGTTTAAATTTTTAGCCAATTTTATGTCAGTGGCTCTATCTCCTATTACATAGGAATTAGCCAAATCGAAATTACCATAAATGTATTGTTTGAATAATCCAGTTCTTGGTTTGCGTGTAGGCGCATTTTCTTCTGGAAGGCTTTTATCTATTAATATTTCGCTAAACTCAATACCCTCGTTTTTAAAAGCTTGAATAATTTTGTTTTGAGCTAGCCAAAAAGTTTTTTCAGGAAAAGATTTAGTTCCTAAGCCATCTTGGTTAGTTATCATTACCAAGTAGTAATCTAACTCAGTAGTAATATTCGATAACCATTTAAATACCCCAGGATAAAATTCTAATTTTTCTAAGCTATCTAATTGATAATCTACAGATGGTTCCATTACTAACGTTCCATCTCTATCTATAAATAATACTTTTTTCATTATATATTTTTTAAAGCATTTATCAGTTTTTTGTTTTCTTCTTGAGTGCCTACTGATATTCGAATACAGTGGGCTACTTGTTTATTTTTATTTCTGGTAATGATTTGTTTTTTTACCAAATAGGCATAAATGTAATCAGCATTTTCAAATTCAATTAATAAGAAATTAGCATCTGTAGGATATATTTTTTTTACTAAATCGAGTTTTTGTAAGTCTGCTTTTAATTGTTTTTTTTCTTTTAGAATGGTTTTCAGATTCAGTCGGTAGTTATCTAAATTTTCAAGAGCATTTAAGGCAGCTTTTTGATTCAATTCGCTTATATTGTATGGTGGTTTTACCTTATTATAAAGTTTAATGATTTCTGGATTAGCATAAGCTATTCCAATACGTGCAGCGGCTAGTCCCCAAGCTTTACTGAAAGTCTGGCTTATTATTAAATTATTGTATTGATTGATTAAATTTATTAAGGATTCTCCTTCAGCAAAATCTATATAAGCCTCATCAATAATTACAATCCCATTAAAGTGGTTGAGAATAAATTCAATATCACCTCTATTCATCAAATTTCCTGTTGGATTATTTGGTGAGCAAATAAAAATTAGTTTAATACTACTATTATCTAAGTAAGGTTTTACTTTTTCCATATCCATTTGAAATTCACTTTTCAGAGGAAGTGTTATCAATTCTACATTATTAATAGCTGCAGAAACATTATACATGGAGTAAGTAGGAGAGAAGGAAAGTGCCTTATCTGATTCTGGATTACAAAATATTCTGAAAATCAAATCAATGACTTCATCACTGCCATTTCCCACAAATATGTTTTCGATGGAGACTTTTTTTAAAATAGCTAATTTTTTTTTAAGCTCTTTTTGGTAAGGATCAGGATAACGATTTAATTCTCCAAAAGGGTTTTCGTTAGCATCTAAAAATATTCCTTCTTTACCATTATACTCATCTCTAGCACAGGAGTATGATAGTAGTTCCAAAATATTAGGACGAACTATGTTTTCTATTTTAATCATTTTTAATATTTTTTAGTCTTAATGTAACAGCATTTTTGTGTGCTAGTAACTCTTCGGCTTCAGCCATGATTTCTATGGATTTTCCTATGTTATTAATTCCTTCTTTATTAAGTTCTTGAAAGGTTATCTTTTTTATAAAACTGTCTAAAGAAACACCACTATAATTTTTAGCAAAACCATTAGTAGGTAATGTGTGATTGGTTCCACTTGCATAATCTCCAGCAGATTCACAACTGTAATTTCCCAAAAAAACTGAACCTGCATTGGTTATTTTATTGATGAAATCATTAGCTTTTTCAGAAGCAATGATTAAGTGCTCTGGTGCATATTGGTTGCTAAATGCAATACATTCATCCACATTGTTTAATGTTATAGATTTACTATTCGCTAAAGCTTTTACAGCTATTTTTTTTCTTGGCAAAAATTGTATTTGTCGATTTACTTCTATCAAACATCTTTCAACTATTGAGTCGTTATCGCTTAATAAAGTTACTTGACTATCAGGACCATGTTCTGCTTGAGACAATAAATCAGCGGCTACAAAACTCGGGTTACAAGTATCATCAGCTATTACCAATACTTCACTTGGGCCAGCAGGCATATCAATAGCCACACCATCCTGCTGAACCATTTCTTTGGCTTTGGTTACGTATTGGTTTCCAGGGCCGAAAATTTTATATACCTGAGGAATAGTTTCAGTACCATAAGCCATAGCAGCAATAGCTTGAGCGCCACCTGCTTTATAAATTTTAGTGATACCAACCAAATTAGCTGTATATAAAATAGTCGGATTAATTTCCTGATTTTTATTAGGAGGCGTGCACAATACTAAATCTTTACAACCAGCTATTAGAGCAGGGATCCCTAACATTAAAATGGTTGAGAATAAAGGAGCACTTCCTCCCGGAATATAAAGCCCAACTTTTTCTATTGCTACAGATTTTCTCCAACATTTAACACCAGGAGTAGTTTCAATTATTCTTTCTTGTATTTTCTGTGCTTTATGGAAAGCATATATGTTTTTGTAAGCAGTTTGTATAGCTTCTTTCAGTTCAGTGGGAACTTGTTTTTTAGCTAATGCTATTTCTTTTTCTGAAACATCTAACCTAATTAAATCAAATCCATCAAACATGCTTGCGTATTTAATGAGTGCCTTATCTCCATTCAGTTTCACCTCATTAAGTATTGATCTAACAACTTTTTTTAATTTCTCTTGGTCCAAGATTGGACGTTTTGTAAGCTCTTCCCATTCTTTTATGTTTGGTTTGTTATACTTTTTCATATTACCATTTTATCTATTGGTATAATTAAAATATCTTCTGCTCCGGCAGTTTTTAGTTCATCGATTATATCCCAAAATTGATTTTCATTAATTACTGAGTGTAAGGAACTCCAGCCATTATCTGCTAAAGGAAGTATAGTGGGGCTTTTTAAAACAGGTAAGATTTTAGTCACTGCTTCTATTTTTTCATTAGGTACATTTAGTAATATGTACTTGCTATTTTTAGCTCTTAATACTGCATTAATTCTAAACAATAATCTGCTTAAGATTTTTTCTTGTTCGTTATCTAACTGAAGTGATTTAACCAATACAGCTTCTGATTTTAAGATTACTTGTGTTTTTCTTAATCCGTTTTTAAATAAAGTGTTTCCAGAACTTACAATATCACAAATCCCATCAGCTAAACCGATGTTTGGAGCTATTTCGACTGAACCAGAAATAGTATGTATTTCTGCTTTAATATGGTGTTTATCCAAATAAGATTTAAGAGTGACAGGATAGGAGGTGGCGATTTTTTTCCCATTAAAGTAATTGATGGAATCATCTTCTACTTCTTTGGGAACAGCTAAAGAAACCATGCATTTTGAGAATCCTAATTTTTGAACGATTTTGACTTTCTTTTGTTTTTCTATTAATAGGTTTTTTCCTACTATAGCGATATCTACTGTTCCATCCTCTACATATTGAGGAATATCTGAGTTGCGCAAGTATAAAATTTCCATAGGGAAATTATCTACTACCACTTTTAGTTGGTCTTTACCATTGTTAATGGCAATACCACAATCTTTTAAGAGTTTTAACGAATCTTCGTTTAATCTTCCGCTTTTTTGAATTGCTATTTTTAGTTTGCTCATGTTTTTTAAAATAGCCTGAGCAAACCTTTTGGAATAAAAAAACACCATCTGATTTACTCAGACAGTGTTATTTAGATATATTAAATTAATTACATATCATTATCACTTCGCCTGAGGGCAAATATGATGATGATGAAGATGTAATAGTATAAATGTCATTTTTTTATCTTTTTCTTCGAGTAAAGGTACTTGAATTTTTGAATAAACAAAAAATATTATAATTAATTACAGCTTTGTTAATTCCACAAAACATGAAATTATTATCAAGAGGACATTTTTCATTTAAGGTTGTTCGTGTTAATTTTGTAAATTTTAAATAGTATCAGTACATTCGTTAATTAATTTGAACAGAAAGATTTTGCATGTACGTATTCAAGAATCCCTTGAACCTGAATTAAATAAATAACGTAATAATCATAATAATTTTCCTTTATACATAAGAGAAGAAAATTAAAACTCAGTAAACTAAAGGAAGATATTACCATGAAAAGATTTGAAATAGTAGATTTTTTAAAAGGATATTCAATATTTACAATAGTGATATTTTCAGTTTTACTTATCACTCCTGTATCATTAATATATAAAAGAATAATAAATAAGTATTTAAAATTAGTAAATGATAATGTTAAATTTAAGTAAGTATCCGATGACCAAGTAATGCAACTGCGTTATATTGAGAATACAGAAAAGGATGCTAAAACATATGGTATGCAATTTTGGGATTATCCAAAGCAAGATGGTTTGTTACCAGAAGATAGAATGTTTATTGGTTACAGGGCAAACAAAATAATTTTTACCGAAACAGCTGTTTTATATGAAACCAAATCCACTGCCGTAGGGTAGGAACAGTACATAATTCTCCGTATTTTTCAATTTTTTCGGGCTGGTAGCCGCCTTGTATTTTTTTTAAGGCTTTGTACATCATAGTTGGGCATTTTTTATCAACCCATTTCGAAACTGAAGGAATACTGTTTTTTTCTTTGTCGAACTGAATTGTCATTTCTTCAATTGGTTCGCCGCAGTCAAGACCTGCATTAATTTGTTGTACGGTAACTCCCATTTCTTTTTCGCCATTGTAAAACTCCCAAAATGCCGGTGGCTGACCACGATAATTTCGCATATTTCCGTAGTGATACGAAAAAACTCCTTTCGGGAAAAGATGGATTAATTTATCGCGAACAATTCTATAAAAATCCACAAGAACAAGCGCATCTGCATCGTAACTTTTAACCTGTTCAATAATTTCATCGGTATATAATTTTGGCGTTTTTATAATATTTACCTGTCTTTTACTGAAAAATTTTTCTGAATAATAGTCTTTTTCTTCTACTTCTTTTTTCTTGATTTTAGCTTGTATTTTTTTTATAATTGCTTCGGAAATAATAATTAAAAGATAACCACGACGGCCTTTTTTCCAACTCGAAATTAATTTCTGTTTTATCGATTTTTCTTTGGGCTGGTAAATTATCATAAGAACTATTTCGAAGCTTTTGTCTTCTAAAACAGGCTGCAACATTCGGTACGAATAATTCGAAAAGACTCCATGTCCAAGTAAAGCTATTTTCATTCTAATAAAGATTTAATGGTTTTATTGTATTCAGGATATTTACTAAGATTTGAGTGCCCGGCATTTTTTATTATCAGCAAATGTTTTTCCGAGTTAATATGTTTGTATAATCTTTCTGAGGCTTTTGGTTTTATGGCATCGTCTTGCTCGCCATGAATTAAAAGAACTGGGCAGGAACATTTTTCGAGATATTCGAAAGTTTTGAAATTGTATTTCACAATCAGGCCAAGTGGCATCCATCCCGAGCGCCGCCGCAGTAATTCGTTATATTTGTAATACGGAGCCATTAAAATAAGGTGTTTCGGATTATTTTCGGATGCAATTTTTGCGGCTATTCCTGTTCCAAACGAGTCCCCTAACAAAACAATATTTTCTTCGCCATAAATTTGCGAAAAGTGTTTGTAAATAAATCGTAAATCGTGAAATAGCGATTCCATATTTTCCGAATTTCCCTGGCTTTTTCCATTGCCACGGTAATCGTAAATAAATACGTCGTAATTTAAATCGTTGTAGAATACGCTTTGTTTTGGGCTGTAATTTTCAAGAGAACCGCCACTGCCTCTGTTTATTATAACGATGCCTTTTGCATTTTTTTGTTTGAAATAAAGCCCGTTTATCAGCACCCCGGAATCTGTTCTAAAGTTCGTTTCTTCAAACGGAACATTAATTTTATATTCGATGTTTGTATTGATTTTATAGTACTGAAATAGAAATTTTTCCTGGTTGAAATATACGTAAGTACAAATTCCAATGTAAACAGGAATTGCAATTAACAGCAATATTATCAGTCTCTTTTTACGCTTTGTTTGCATGTTTAATATTTTTTTCAGTTATTTTAACTAATTTAATTTTAGTAAAAGCTTTGGGCGAACAAATACTTAAATAGTAATCGTTTAATTTTTCCGACCAGATAAACAATTTTTTCCTGTCAAAGTCTTTAAATATATCTTCTTCGAGTGCTAACTTTTGTGAGTGATGTGCCGTTTCAATCTTTGTAAGTTCGTCTGTAATTCCGCAGCCAATGGCTTTTAATAGCGATTCTTTTTTTGTCCAAAACTTATAAAATAAATTGTTGTTGTTGCTTATTTGTTCGTTTTCGGCCCGCGTAAAATAGTGCTGGCTTACTAAATTTATTTGTTCTTTGCCGCCTTTTATATGTTCAATGTCGGCACCAATTTCGTGCTTAAAATAGGCCAGTGCAACTCTATTTTGTGCATGCGAAATATTAAAATAAAGCCCAGGTTTATTTTCGAAATAAGGTTTGCCAAATTTTCCGGTTTGGTAATCGCTTAATTCGTTTGGCAAAAAATGAAATTTCTGCAGAAAATAATGATTTAAAAAGTGGGCAAGAATGTAAGTTTTCTTTGGTTTTTCAACCTTAAATTTGTTTGCCTGTTTTTTCTCCTTAGTATTCAACTTCTGAAACATCAGGTTATCATCGAACCCAAAATTATTGATGTCGGCAACAAGAATTATCGGACATTCAAGACTATTATCTAACTCTGAAAATTTTGTCACTTCCGGCTTAAAATCGATATTTTGCATTATTATTTTATACGTTTTTTTCAAAGCTTTTATTTAAACAGTTTTGTAAAATTTGGGCAAACTTTTTATCGTGAGGTGGCGCAAAGATATTTGAATGGTCACCTGGTACATCGTAAATATTTACCCCGCTTTTGGCATATTTTTTCCAGTTATATGTTTTTGGTTCTTCAATATAAAATATTTGATGCTGCGCCCTAAATAAATCGACTTTTATATTGTAAGGTTTTAAAATATAATTTTCGCCGGCAAGATTATTTGCTTCGTGTACATTATAAAGATATTCAGGCAATTCTTCCTTGTTACCTTTCGATGATTTTAACTGGACTATTTTTATCTTTTGTTTGTAAATTAAAGCATTTTTTCTTGTTAATAGATTATTCCATTTCCATTGTAGGAATTGTTTTTTTAACTTTAGTGGTTCTTTAAAAAATTGTAGTATGTCAAAAATAATTTGGTTAATGGTAAATTTGCTTTTGTACAATAATTGTTTGGATATTGAATAAGTTTTCAAACTACTGTAAGCCACGGTATCGAACATACCAAGGAAAACAATTTTTTTACCACTTTCTTTTAATTGGCGGGCCATTTCGAAAGCTATTAATCCGCCAAACGAAAACCCGGCAAGCGCATACGGACCATCAGGATTGAGTTCAAGAATTTGGCTATTGTAATGAGCCGCAATTTCTTCAATTGTTTCCAGCGGTCGTTCTTTTCCATCGAGACCTTTAGCTTGCAACCCAAATATTGGCTGATCTTCATCAAGATATTTAACCAGCGAACTGTACAACAAAACGTTTAATCCGGCACCGTGTACAAGGTAAACCGGATTTTTGTTTCCATTAGGTTTAATTGGAACAAGCGATTTCCACGAAATATCTGTTTCGTGGATACACTGTGCAAGTTTGCGAATGGTTGTGTGGTTAAATAGCGTAGCCAACGGAAGTCTGATACCCGTTTTTTCTTCGATTTTAACCATTAAATTAACTGCCAGTAACGAATGGCCTCCGAGAGCAAAAAAGTCGTCCTCGACACTTATTTCATCTTTTTCCAATATTTTTTTCCAAACTTCAAGAATTTGCTTTTCATTTTTAGTTTCGGGAGGAATAATTTCTGTTGTATCGTTGCTCTTCGTTTCCGGGTCGGGTAGCGCTTTTCTGTCTATTTTTCCGTTTGGTGTCATAGGAAATTCCGACAATTCAGTATAAACGCCCGGAACCATATAATCGGGAACTTTTTTGCGTATTTCTTTTGCAATTTCGTTTTGATTAACTGTGCAGTTTTTCGAAATAAAATAGGCAGCCAGCACCTTGTTCTTCGACGAGTCTTCTTTTACTACTACCACTGCATCGCGAATGTATTTCAACGATTTTAAAGCTGTTTCAATTTCTCCCAATTCAATTCTGAAACCGCGAATTTTAACCTGATTATCCATTCTTTCCAGGTATTCCAGGTTACCATCTTCAAGAAATTTAACCCTGTCGCCTGTTCTGTAAAGCTTTGCTCCCTTTTCGAAAGGCGAATCAATAAACCTGTCGATATTTAAGTCGGGACGGTTATAATAGCCTTTGGCAACTCCTTTGCCGCCAATTAATAATTCGCCCGAAACGCCAATTGGTTGCGGTTTAAAATATTCGTCAACCACATAAATTTGGGTATTGTCAATGGGGAAACCAATTGTTTCGTAAGCACCATTCCAATTATTTTGTTCAACCTTTTTTATTGTCGACCAAATAGTTGTTTCGG
>Ga0265294_10000055_pt1 | contig 122864 bp, 96 predicted proteins | sample MunlanPumphouse3_FD_192504 | JGI IMG/M metagenome (GOLD analysis project Ga0265294, IMG submission 192504) | Groundwater microbial communities from a municipal landfill in Southern Ontario, Canada - Pumphouse #3 | ecosystem: Environmental > Aquatic > Deep subsurface > Groundwater | place... | reverse complement strand
TGCACCTTAAGTTTTGTTGCAAAAACAGGTTGCATCTTACGACAGCTTGCCTGTTTTTACAAATTACTTTCAGTTGCACTTACTTGTTGAATTCAGGCTTTAATAAACTCTTTTATCCTCTTTTTATCTTCATTTTCTTTGTCTCCCTTGAAATAAATCTCCAAAAAGATAATTTCATCTAATTGTGGAAAGAATGCATAGATCAAGCGAAGCCCGGTTTTGCTTCCTTTACCGGGAATTGAGAGGGAAGCAAATTTCTTTACTTTATAAAATTTCAGATCTTTGCTATTGCCAACTCCGCTTATTTCTTCGAGGTTATGACACAAACCATGTATATGACACAATTCGATAGCAGATCTTTTTACCGTTCCAAGATCTTCGGAAAGCGTCCTGAAACGTTTTTTTAATCTCTTAAAATCCCGATCAAATTCCGATGTGTTATTATACTTCATCATCATAATGGCGTTGTGATAATTCCAGTGTGCGATAGAATACAGATTCATAATCTATAGGATGCTGATCTTCTGCCGTTATCCATGGCACATCTTTATGGGAATATGCTTCCATCTGTTTTGCGTTAAAATCTTTAAAACGTTCTATATTTTTGTCGATTAGCTCTTTTTCACGTGCTGAAAAATGTTTAAAGTTGGCTTTTCTTAAGGGCAGGAATTTTTGTTGCTCGTATTTATAGAGCTTAGCTTTTACGGACATTAATTCGCCCTGCTCTTCCATTTCTTTTACGATCTCGGGAAATGCCGGAGGTGTGGGGCCAAAATGATTTTTAATATAGGTGGCTCCCATTAACTGTTCCTCATATTTCTCGTAATAATCGAAATCGATGAAGTACAAAAGCTTACACAATACGGCCTTTCCCACATTGGGACGAGCTCCAATCTCCTCAAGAATATAGAGCAAGACTTCTTTGAATTTTTCCACTTTATTCTGAGGGACAGAGATACGAATTTCAGGTGCTGTTTTTTTGGGCTCTGCTTTTTCATTTTTTTCTAAAACCACTGTGGGCTTTGGTGATACTCTTTCTTCAATAATATCTTCAACATTCATACCATAAAATTTTGCCAGTTTTTGCGCCTGAGCTACATTTAATATTTGTGCCCCGCTTTCAATTGCGACATATGTGGGTCGCGATACTCCAATTACCTTTGATAGATCTTCTTGAGTTAGACCCTCTTTTTCACGAAGTTGCTTCATGAACGAACTCATTTTTTCTCCTTTTTCTTTTCTCATTTCCCTTTTTAAAGAGCAAACGAATATAATAATTGTCACTATTCTTTACAAGCATTATGTTGGATATTTTTACATTAGTGATTTGCATCACATAATCAGAAGCCAGTACAGAATAAGGAGAAAAAAGAACAAAACAAAAAGCATGTCATCCCGGAATAATTACGAAGCGATTTTATCCGAGATCTTATTTATTAATCACTCAGGTATATTTCGATGATACCCTAAAACAAAAAATCTAGGATTATGTGGGTTTATACAATGATAACTAATATAAATAATGTCCTTTTATGATACGGGACATGGCCCGTCTCTTGCTTCCTGAAGAACGACGCAGGATCCTGCGTCGCTACAGGGTTTTGCGGGGGACATGGCGCAAAAAGCTCTGCTTTTTGCATTTGGTCCGATTTCAAGTCTTTATTCTTTAGTTCTTGTTGCTGTATTTTTTTTGTTTCATGGAATTTAAAATCTGCGATCTGAAATCTGCAATTGTTTGAATGACCCCGGCGGCTTTGAATAAAATGTAGACTTTGTAAACGCCTTGGACTGCATGGGCTTTGCGAAAAATTTATACATAAAACTTCCGACGCAGGTCATGCATCGCTACAGGGTTGTGTGGGGTTCAGCGCGCAAAAGCGAGCTTTTCGCATTTGATCCGAGTCAAATTCTTTTTGTCATAAACTGATAATTCTAAGTGATATACTTTGTCGGTCTTTCCATATCATAGACACTGATATTATCACTCATAAGTTCGGCCTGACGAATGACGTATTCGAGGGCTTTTTTCTGACCTTCGGGTGGGTATTTGTATTTTTTCAATAGTCTTTTAATTTTTGAGCGCATGGAGGCTCGTGCACTGTCTTTGAGTTGCCAGTCGATAGTGCGACTTTTGCGTAATTCTTCTGTGAGTTTAAGCGTCATTTCTTTTAATTTATCATTGCTGTAGAAATCTTTGATGTTTTCGGGTTTTGTAATGGCATCGTAAAAGGCTTGTTCTTCGTTTGTCAGTCCAAGTGCATTGCCGTCTTCGTTGGCTTGGCGAATATCTCCAGCCATTTTGAGTAGTTCTTCAATCACTTCGGCATTGGTGATGAGACTATTGCGATAGCGTCGCATAAGTTCTTCCATTTTTTCGGAAAAGAGCTGCGATTTTACCAAGTTTGTCCTTTGATAGACTTTGATCTCATCCGCCAAAAGTTTTTGCAACATTTCGGCCGCCAAGTTCTTCTGTTCCATTTTTTTGATCTTTTCGAGATACTCGGGATCAAAAATTGAAAATTCCGGTAGATTTGCGAAAACATTGACCACGCCTTCGCTCTTGATACTCGCTTTGAGCAGTTCATTGATGCGATCGTTGATATCTCGTAGGGTAATTTTTCCTATGCCTGTTACTTTGGATACTCCGGCTCGGACCGCTTCAAAATATGCGGATAAGATGCGTTCTTTTTCGCTCAGTAATGAGCGACAAAGTGTCTCGGCTTGTTTGAGTGCGGTGGTTTCTCTGAGATAGATCTTTTTCTTGTCTTCACCAGCTAAAATATGATCAATGCCGTTGGCAATGCATCGTGCGCGTTCCAAATCACTATTGCCAAAGAAGGGTTTCAAATCTACGCCATGCATAAGATCAGAACAAATCTCCATTTTTTCACGGAATTTCGGTAAGGCGCTCTCCCCTATATCATTATTGCCTATATGCTCTTTGTCGCGATCGGTGTAATCTTTCATGGCTTGTTTGAGTGAGGAGGCAATACCCACATAATCGACGATCAAGCCGCCTTCTTTGTCTTTATATACGCGATTGACTCGCGCAATGGCTTGCATCAGTGTGTGGCCTTGCATGGGTTTGTAAATGTACATGGTGTTCAGACAAGGAATATCAAAGCCGGTGAGCCACATGTCAACAACGATACAAATCTTGAGTTCGCTATCCGGATCTTTGAATTTTGTCGCCAGCTCATCACGGTCTTTTTTATCGGGAATAATATTGAACCATTCTTCGGGATCGCGGTTGTCTTTGGACATGACAATGGCCAGTTTATTTTGCCAAGTAGGATGCATCTCGAGCAATTTTTTGTAGATCTTCATGCCAATGGGACGAGAATAAGCGACGACCATGGCTTTACCGGATAAAATATGCTGGCGGTCTTCGTAGTGTTTGACAATATCTTTGCAGAGTTCTTCAATGGTTTCGGGTGCACCAAGAATGGCTTCCATCTTGCCCAATTCATTCTTGGAACGCTGAATATGGTGTGGCTCGGCTTCGATTGCCATGTTCTCGTATTCTTGATCTATTTTATTGAGAATGTTTTGTTCAAGTTTCAGGTTCATGACCCGGCTCTCGTAAAAGATCGGACGCGTTGCTTCGTCCTCGACGGACTGAGTCATATCGTAAACATCAATATAATCGCCAAAAATTTCTTGGGTGGAACGATCGGTAGAATCTATGGGCGTGCCGGTGAATCCAATAAACGAAGCATGCGGCAGCGCATCGCGGACATATTTGGCCATACCGTAAGTGATGCGTCCGCTTGCAGAATCGACTTTTGCATGAAGTCCGTATTGCGAACGATGAGCTTCATCGGCGATCATGATAATATTGCGTCGCTCCGAGAGCACATCAGTGTCTTCTTCAAATTTTTGCATAGTGGTAAAAATAATGCCACCTGCTGCGCGACCATCCAGTAGTTCTTTTAAATGCGCCCGACTTTGTGCCTGTACGGGTGCCTGTCGCAAATGATCGGTGGCTTTGGAAAATGTACCAAATAACTGATCATCGAGATCATTGCGATCGGTTAAAACCACTAAGGTAGGATTATTGAGTGGCTGTGCCAACATTGCGGAGTAAAAAACCATGGACAAAGACTTTCCCGAACCCTGGGTGTGCCAAAAAACACCGGCTTTCCCGTTGGATTGTACGGCTTGCAATGTTGTTCCTACAGCTTTATTGACGGCATAAAATTGGTGATAAGCCGAGAGGATCTTAACGGGTTCTTCATCTTTATCACCGAGAAAAAGTATAAAATTCTGCAGAAGCTTTAGCAGTCGTTTTTTATTAAACATCCCTTTAAATAAAGTCTCAAAATCTATCCTGCGCGTTTCTTCTTTACTACCATCCACAGATTTCCAGCGCATAAAACGATCTTCGGACGCGGTAATGGTACCTGCCTTGGTTTCGGACATATCCGAGATCACGCAAAAGGCATTGTAAGTAAAAAGCGAGGGGATGGCCTGTAAATAATTACGGATCTGCTTGAAAGCGGAGGAAGTATCTGCCTGCTCACGCGAGCAACTTTTAAGTTCCATGACGATCAAGGGCAGACCATTGATAAAAATGACAATATCCGGGCGCTTTAGTTCTCTATCTTCTACAGAATATTGATTACAGATCACAAATTCATTTAATTTTACATGCTCATAATCAATGAGCTGAATATGCGTGCTTTGGGGACCTTCTTTATAATAATCCACTGCGACACCCGATCTAAGGTAATCGTGAAATACTTTATTATTTTCGATCAAATTTGGAGAATCCATTACAACAATTTTACGGACAGCTTCATCTATCGCCGCTTTTGGAGCGTGGGAATTAATACGCTGTAAGTGAGAACGAAGGTCAGATTCCCAGACCACTTTGCGATAATCGCGGGTAATATCCGGACCCGGTCGGTAATCGTAACCTAGCTCCTCAACAAAGAGCTCAATAATGGCTTTTTCGTAAGATGATTCTGTAAATTTGTAGTGCATGGTGTTTTATTGATTATTTTTTTTCAAACCTAGATTGCAAAAAAAATTATCTTCCTTCCAATTTAAAGGATTTTTAAGAATATATTCCGTTTTTTGTTGATATTCCATTTTGTTTCGGATAATACGTTCATAATAATTTCGTTGCCAAATTTTTGCACCGGGTGTATGTCTTAAATCATTGACCCGCACGGTAACGGAAGATTTAAATCCCGCCAACAATGATGCAAGGGATTTTGGGCGGGGTCCCGGTTTTTCATTGAATTCATATTCATCAAATGTAGGGTCAACCGGCCGATAATGGGATCCATTTTCGGCATTCATGATTGTAGGGTCAACCGGCCGGTTGACCCTACATGGCCGGTTGACCCCACAAAAACGTTGGACCCGATTATTTTCATTTATGATGACGATACCATGAAAATGGTTTGGCATAATTACCCATTCACCCAAATCAATTTCATCTCGGATTTCGGCCGATTTTGACCATTCGTCGGCAACAATTTTTCCAATATCGTTCAATATCATTTCCCCATTTTCAATTTTACCAAATAAACATTCGCGCCCTTGCGCACATAAGGTTACAAAATACGCCCCCGGTTGTGAATAATCATATCCTTTTAAACGTATAGATCTTCGGTGATGAATCACCGGATCGTAATATCCCATATTGTCCCCCTTCTTTTCTCGTTTCATCCAAGAAGGTTTGTAATCGGTAGCGTCAACCGTCCGGTTGACCCAACATATATACCCGATATCAACCCCTATTGGATTTTATCATCTCAACAAAGAGCTCAATAACAGCTTTTTCGTAATCATCTTCTATGAATTTGTAATGCATGGTTTAATATCTTTTTTGTTTTACCCCGAACTTTTTAGTATCAACACCGCAAAACTTAAGAAATATGTACATAAAGAAAAAGAGGAATTATTTATTCTCTGTCTAATCTTAATCCATATAATTATAAATACCCCTTCTTTTCTTTGTTCGCCAAAGAAAAGAAGCAAAAGAAAACTCGCCGCTGTACCTCCTTTAGCTAAATATCCTCTTCGTTCGGTAAACCGCTGAAATGGGATTCGCCCTGTGGCTTCAGGGCTCACCCTCAGCGTTTTTTAACCCTCTCTTATCGGATTTTCTTAACGCGTCGGAGCTAAGGCGGCCCCAAAATATGAGGTTTTTATTATTATATTTACAAAATGCCTTTGAGAGGATTTCATTTTACTATATTTCAATATTTCTTCTCAAATGCTTCATTTTAAACTCTTAAACGAACTTATATCGTTTCTCCGTACTTTTCTCCGTACTTTTTTCCTCAGTTTATGGTGTAATTTATGGTGTAATTTATGGTGTAATTTTACACTATAAATCCACTACCCACTTCCCTGTTTTTCTTGATCCGATTCGTTTCAATTTTCCTTCTTTTTGCAACTTTGCAATTTGTTTATTAATAGTACTTTTTGCTTTTCCGGTTATTTCAACAATTTCAGGGATAGTAATTTCAGGGTTTTCAACCATAAGGTCAATAATTCTATCCTCGGTTTTCACCTTACTTTTCACCTTACTTTTCACCGAAGTTTTTTCGCTGGAATCTTTAGACAAAATACGCTTTACAGTCACTTTAAATTCAAAGCCTTCTTTGTCATTTTCAAAGTTGATCTTTGGCCATAAATGGACAGCTCTTTTAACGCCCGAACCAATACCTCGATAGGGCAATAAACCATTAGATACAAAGGAGGCAATGATCGTATTTCTAATGTTTGATTGTCCTTTTTTAATCTGATCAATTGTTAAATGATTGGGCAAATCTCCAGGTGAAATGATCTCAATACGATTCTCAAAGATAAAGATCCGAATGGGTGCTGATATAAAATAATCGCGATGCGTTAAAGCATTGACCAGCAGTTCTTCGAAAACACCTTCTGGGATTTCAAGTTTGCCGGGAGCATTAACGCCCTGACCTGCCTGAACATTTCGCAGGTTACGCTTAATAAAGGACAGCGCTTTCTCGTACATGGCTGTTAAGGGGCCTGTAATATGCTCATCGTCTATAAATTCTCTTGCATGAACATCATTGCCGGGAAAATAAATCGCCTTGATCACAAATTGCGGATAGATCAGTTCGGGATGTTCGGCAAAAAGCAAAACACCAGCTTTATTAAGTTTCCTCTTATCTGTTGCCAGATTAATATTTTGTAAGACTTGTAACAGTTCGGCAGAGGTATCCGGATAATCTTGATTGTATTTTTCTTTTAAATAATCACGAAAACGTAGTTTATCAATTTTATCGATGCCGGCTTTTGATTCCTCTTCATCACCCCGATAATCGCCTGATGATTGATATAAGCGCAAAATCTCTTCTCTATTGGTGAGTTTTCGTTTATCGGAGCCGACTTTTCCCCAAATAATACCTTTATTATCTAGATGAGGTTTATTGTCGCCCTCGGGAACGGTTAAAACAACAACAAGCTTGCCATTATCCAATTGAACATTCTCGGTCTGCACAACAAGAGGTGTTTTGATATTATTACTTGCCACATTGGAGATCAATTGATTTAAACGATCGACCTCAGCGGCATCCAGTCCCACGGCCTCACCCTCATTTTTCACCCCAATAAAAATCCTACCGCCTTGCGCATTGGCAAAGGCCGCCATTTCTGCCGCAAGCTGTTCAGGACCGTTTATCTCTTCCTTAAACTGTCGCGTTCCGTCTTCCAGTTTGGCCAGCTCTTTTTGGAGTGTAGCTTGGTTCATGGTCTTTTGACTAAAATTTATATTAACATCAGAATTAACATCATCAATATTTAAATATAATTCTCCAATCAAATCCGCTGGTTAACTTCAACGGTCTGTTTAATTCTTGTTTTAATTTCATTATATATCTCAATATCAAGAGTCTCTTTTACCTCCAGAGATACCATTAACCCATAAGCAATATCACTATCTATTTTTGAAGCATCTTTTCGGCAGTTTACTTTTATCACTAATTTATCACCATCAGTAATTGCAATTGCCCCTTCACCTTCATACACTTCGTGCTGTACAGTCCCCCTTTTAGTAGTATTAATATCTGAATTTGAAGAACTTGCTCTTAATTTTTCTTTTATAGTTCTACTAGGGGCACCATCACCAAAATCGAACCATAATTGTGCATTTCTATATAATTGAGTTGTAGGAGAAATAGGTGATATCCAAGCTAATGTTACAGTAAGCTTTCTCCATTCTGTTTTTGCACTAAGAGATGGTGGTAGTGGTAACTCATAGACATGGGCTTCTCTATCATTTAATTCTCCAAAACCCATTAGCGTTGCTCTTTGATTATTACAACTTAATACTTTCTCTGTATCTGGTACACCATAACCTATCCAACGAGAAATTAATTTTCTAATTATAGCAGAATTAGATTCATCCAAAATTATGTCACTAATCCAGTTCTTCATTTCACCCCAATAGCAACCATGTATAAGCATAGCCTTAATTAATGGAACCATATAATGATCAGGCAGTAAATCTGGGATTTGTTCATTAAATATATCTAATATATAATCATGATACTCGCTAGCCACGCGACTTACTAAAGCAGTTGAATTACTTGTGCCACTTGTATATTGCTTATTTTTCGTATTCCCAGGTTCCTTACTCGGGGCAGCAACACAATTACCTGGAGCTTTAGTACCTTGACTTAAATGTAAGTCAACCTTACTATTTGTATATCGTTCATCAAATAAAACACGTCCGCCAGGAAATAGCATATCTGGTTTAATTGACTTTCTGTATCCTGATCCAAAAGCCGAAATAGGACTTGGTAATGCCTTGGAATAAACATCAATTAAATATCCATAATATGATGGATTTGACCAATCATAATGTTGTGCGCCTACGGTTATGCAATTAATACTCTCTGCTGGAGATAGTATTTTTCTATTTCGAGCATCTTGAAAAATCTCTTTTACTACAAAATCTTCTAAATCTTCTTTATTAAGTTTTCTTAAATCAGAGCTTGACATTTGAGTATTGATTGTAACACTATGATTGCCGGCACTAATTATAAACAATATCTTATATTTATTACTTAACCAATCAATTAAACGCGCCAGAGGACTCATCGCCCCTAAAAACGGTCTGCTGGCATCACCAAATGATAAATTAATGATTTTCACATCGGGAGCTTCAGCAGTCTGTCCAGCTTCTCCTTCTTTTATTCGCTTTACAGCAATATGAATTAGATCTAACATCAACCTATCATCAGGTATACATTCCTCACGAGGAGAGGTAAAATCTGTTGGATTAGGTTTCAAAATAGGTCTTATATATATGGGTCTATTTAAAGGCTGACCTGAGCCATCTAGATCACCATGTATTATCATAGATGCCATAGCCGTCCCATGCTGTCTATCTATTACAGGATAATCTTGCTCCCACTCATCAGGATCGTCAACTATTATCCTATCGGAAATTAACTCATGATTTTCTAGTGGGTATCCGTCTAAAACTGCAACTATTGGACTAGAAATATTTGGATAAACTTTATCTTCGAAGGAAACATCTACTTCATCGTCATTTAACAACACTTTATCTACAGCAAATTGTCCTTGAGGTCTAATAAACATTACATTATCACATTTAAATAAACTTACATTTTGATCATTGATTAATTCTTGCACAGACTTTGCAGGAAGTTCACCTAAAAGAGCATGATAAGCTATTTCGTCATTTACATATCTTGTTCTTACTTCTCCCCCTAATTCCATGATTAGATTTTTAACAATTTCTTCTGTCGCTATTTGTTTAGCAATTGTTTTTTTATACCAAAGTTCAACTTCAAACTTTATTTTTCCATCTGGGAAGTGAGTCAACTGCTCCTTCCAAAATTCAATCACACCGCTTTCCTCAATCCTATCTTCAAGACTCCATCTTCTTATTTTTTTTAGGTTTAAAAAAACATCACGGAATTTTGTTAATCCTCGTTGAAAAACCATATCACTATCTTCAGCATATCTTTTCCAAAGTGAAAGCATTTCTTCTAAGGCTCTTTGATTTGACATAACAAAATAAAGCCTTCCACCAAGACTAGCCTCATGATTACTCTCTTTATAAAAATCCTCATCGGGAGTAATTTCCTCTGTCTCAATCTCTCCCATCCATGTAAAACCATCAATTTTTTTTACTGCATTTGCAAAATCTTTTATATTACCAATTGTTTCAAACACAAGAACTTGTTCGGGTTCTATCCCAGTGGTAGAACTTTGAAGAATACCTCTTGACTCATTAAAATAGTTCTGTAGGTTACGGAAATATGGCATTAACCTTTGCCCCTGACGAGTAGAAGAAGGACGAACAATTTTTGATGGACCACCGTGCCCTGGAGTCGAATTTGCTGTACCTGGTCTTGAAAAAAGCAGCAGTGGGAATTCCATTTTATTCCTCCTCTTTTAATTCCTTATTTAACACTACAGATCTAGCCGTCCATGTAGACAAAATTTTATTAACAATAGTTTTCATATTAGCATCGGGAAGCCCCAAAATATATTTACGCAGTATTGATATATAAAATTCTTCAATTTCGGCATAACTCTGACCATATTGTTTTTTAGCTAGAGTTGTAGGAGAATATCCAAAATCAATATCAGATTTTTCCATATACTTCTTTAATAGTTTTTCAATATTTGTTCTTGTAGGCTTAGGTAGATTTACTCTTATTTGAAATCTTCGCCAAACCGCTTTATCTAACAACTCAGGGTGGTTTGTGGCCCCAACTACAATCACATGACTCGGCAAAGTATCTATTTGCATTAGAAGTGAACTAACGACTCTTTTAATCTCACCTGTTTCATGCGTATCCCCTCTCTCTTTTCCTAGTGTTTCAAATTCATCAAAAAACAGAATACACTTTCGTGAACTTACAAATTCAATTAGCTTTCTTAACCTTATAGCTGTTTCTCCTAAATAAGCACCAACAATTCCATCATATCTTACAACATATAACGGAACCATTAACGCTTCAGCTATTGCTTCAGCTAAAGTTGTTTTCCCATTTCCTGGTGGTCCTATAAACAATAATCTATTTCTAGGTTCGAGATTATAAGATCTTAATAAATCTGCACGATGTTGTTCTTCAACAAATTCATCACAAATCTCTCTAACATCATTAGGTAAAATAAGATCATTCAGCTGTTTTTGTGGTACAACTTCATAGAATAAATTATCGATTCTTTGAGAAGAAACATTACTAATATTATGTTTCACATCACTTGAACGATTTCTCTGAATAGAAAGAGTTTTTTCTATTTTATTTGCAAATACTTTATGATTTTTATTTCTTTCTTCAGCCGCTATTGCCTCCGCAACTTTAGCGACCCTTAAAGTATCGCCGCTTATTCCATGTTTTATTAAATCTATCAATAAATCGGCCCTAGCCATATCTACTCCTTTTCAGATTACTTATAGTTAATCTAAAGTTCATGAAAAATTGTTAAGAACACAAGTTAAATACGACAATTTCCCTACACCTCCACCTCTCCGCCCATTAATTTGGGGAGCAGGGTGTCGCGGGTTTGTTGTAAAATTTGATTTTCTTCATCATATTTATTAATTGAATTAAATATTGAATCAATTGGATCAAAAATCTTCTTTTGCATTTCAAAAGGAGGTATTGATATTTTCACTTCAGCCAATGTGTTTTTATTTAATGAATCAAATACCGAGCCACCTGAAGCGAAATTTTTTATTTGTTGTATTCCATTTTTTAGAGCATAAAAAAGAACGCTTGTCGGAATGGAATCACCTCTTACAGATGCCAAACCTCTACCAATACAGCATTTCTCAGCAGCAATATTCATATCTCCAACCGGAGCTCGTACACTGATTAAAATATCACCTTGTTCAGCTATTCGTTTGGGTTCATTACACCATTTATCAATAGTCGGTTTTCTCCATCCAAATTCTTTACTTCCTTGAAAAAATGGCAATCCTTCGTTATCCTGATTATAAGTTGAAGAAGGTGGTGATTGCCCCATTGTAACGACTGCGACATCATTTAGATTTTTTTCTTCCCAACTTTCATCTTTATCATCCACAAACCAGCGCTTAAAAATGGACTGCGCGATCTGTTCGAGGGTCTCGCAAATTTTACGATTGTTTTCAATTTTATCGTCGAGGGCGGAGAGAATGGCCGCGATGCGGCGCTGGGTGGGGAGAGGGGGAACTTTTATTTCAATTTCTTTAAATGTAGATCCATTAATTTCTTTAAAAGTTGAGCCGCCTGCCATACCAATAATTTTATCTACTGAATGCTTCAATAAATAATAAACAAATTCATTTGAATTAGAATCATTAACAACAATACTTTTAAAACCTTGATTTGTTGTAATATTTTGCGTGGCAATTCCTATATATCCAATTGGAGCTCTTGAAGTGAATAATACAGTTTCTTTTGGAAGCAATTTTGAACTAGAGTTACTTAATCCCTTTGCGGTAATATATCTTTCGCCGCTAGATATGTACTTTATATTTGATTGTTGGGACATATCTTTAGGGGTAATCCAAGCTATATTGCCACCCCAATAATCCGGAACAGTCGTACTTGGAGTGCCACCTCCAACAACTTCACCTAAATCTTTAATTTTGCAGTTTTTCCAATTATTCATCTTTGTGTATATCCGTGATTCCAAATCTTACTTCTTCTTTAACAAATATCCTCGAGCTGATCACGTGTGGATCTATAGGAATAAAACTTTTTTCATCTATTTTCAAACATTTATCTTCATATATGGATAAAGCACGAATATCCATGAAATATAAAATATCTTCTTTATTGCCAGCATAAGAATAGAATAAATAATCAATTTCATTTTTGTATATTTTTAGGATTTGAATGAAAAAATCAGCATAAAATAAATTAAATATTTTTGATCCATTTTCAGTATTTATGTAACAAGGAAATGGTGAACTTGACTCAATAAAGAAACATTTTCTAACTTTTGTTTTAGGGTCAATTAATTTATCAATTTTTAGATGTTCAATATAATCAGGTATTTTTTTAATATGATTTATAAACACATCGTTTATATTTTGAATCAGATTTTTCAAACTTGCTTTATTATTTATATGATCTGAAAAAGAGCAACTTTCTTGTTTGTTATCAAAAAATTCTTTTTCACGCTCATCTATTCTATAAATTTCCTTTTTTTCTAAACTACCCTTTCTATTCCAAGCAGAAGCGTCAAATTCAAAATGTTCAATAAATAATAAGTCATTGTCAATATTTGCATACATATCAGGTCTATCATAAGGCTTTAATATTTTCAGAAAATCACATATTACAGATAAAGTATCTTTAGATATTTCATCAGAAGGATCAAAATTAACTTCATTTTGATTTTCAGAAAAATGTTTTTTAATAATATGTTCTAATTCGTTTTTCATTCTACTCTAAACTATTTTAAACTTTTTTTATTCTCTTTATGCGGTCACAGTTTGTGACCAGTTGATGGCCTTCGCTTTCATTTAATTGAAACATAAAATTATCAGGAAATCTTTCCTCTTAATAATCTCAAGTATGTTCATGTCAAAAATATGTGTTTTCATTTTTCCTATCTAAAATAATTTTAAGCAAGCTACTTTCGGAGAGATCCTGAACCAAGTTCAGGATGACGCAAGAGTTTGCTTATTGTTTTTCAATGTTCCATCCAATTGATTTCAACTGTTTCTTCACTTCTTCCTGCAATGTATCACCTTCATTAAATAGCTCACCCAATTCACCGGTCAATCGTTTCATTTTATCTTCAAAAGCTTCGGCATCTTCTTCCTCTTCTTCTAGTCCCACATAACGACCGGGTGTAAGAATATAATCGTTCTTTTTAATTTCGTCTATATCGGCGACTTTACAGAATCCGGCACTGTCTTCGTAGCCTTCGTCATTTTGCCAAGCTTCTACGGTTTCGGCAATTTTTCTAATATCATCTTCACTCAGTTCGCGTAGTTTGCGGGTGACCAATTCACCCATGTTGCGAGCATCAATAAATAGGGTTTGACCTTTGCGTTTTTTATTACGGGAAATAAACCACAGACAGACGGGGATCTGCGTGGTGTAAAAAAGTTGTGAGGGCATGGCAACAATGCATTCGACCAAATCGGCTTCAAGTATGGTCTGTCTAATTTTCCCTTCTCCTCCTGCTTGTGAAGCTAACGATCCGTTGGCTAATACGAGTCCGAGTTTGCCATTGGGTGCCAAGTGATGGATCATGTGCTGCATCCAGGCGTAGTTGGCGTTGGCACCAGGAGGCGTGCCGTATGCCCAGCGAGGATCGTCTTTCACGCGCTCGACGGGCCAGTCCATATTAAAAGGCGGATTGGCCAAGACAAAATCGGCTTTCAGCTGTTTATGCTGGTCGTTGGTAAAGGTATCGGCATTAAATTGACCCAAATCGACTTCAATGCCACGAATGGCGAGATTCATCATGCACATTTTCCACGTCGTGGGATTGCTTTCTTGTCCATAGACTGAGATATTTTTAAGATCACCGCTATGCGCTTGAATAAATTTTGCCGACTGCACAAACATACCGCCGCTTCCACAAGCGGGGTCGTACACACGACCTTTATAAGGTTTAAGCACTTCCACCAAGGTCTGTACAATGCAAGCTGGAGTAAAAAATTCTCCGCCGCGTCGCCCTTCTTGTTCGGCAAACATGGTCAGACAATATTCATATACGCGACCCAGCATATCCTGCTCATCTTGGCCGTGCATTTTTAGATTAGAGAAAAGATTTATCACCTCGCCCAATCGGCGTTTTTCCAATTCGGGACGAGCATAATTCTTGGGTAAAACACCCTTGAGTTTTTTATTTTCCGCTTCAATGGCGATCATGGCATCATCTACCAAGCGACCGATCTCGGGTGACAGCGCATTATCTTGCAAAAAATCCCAACGCGCTTTTTCGGGAACATAAAAAATACCTTCCATGGTATATTCGTCCTTATCTTCCTCAAAGCCCTCACCTTCCGCAAGCAATTCCCTGTAGCGATCTTCGAATTTATCGGATATATATTTCAAAAAGATCAGTCCCAGCACCACATGCTTATACTCGCTGGCATCCATATTGCCACGCAGTTTATCCGCTGCTGCCCAGATCTGTATTTTGAAATCATCGGTATAGTGATTAGCCATAAGTAATTCCCACATAATAAAAAGTTTTAATAAGAAGAAAATTTATAGATAAGTAACATCATTTACAAGCTCTTTTCTGTGACGCCCGTCACAGAAATCGGTGAGAAGCGAACATTGTTTACTGCTTACTATGAAGAAAAGCTTGTGAAAAGGTCAACTTAATCCCGAGATGCGATACCTGTCCTTCGAAGCCAAATGTTTCGGAGCGGAGCAGGAGATCGTATCTTTAGATGAGACTGGGAAAGGATGAGATTTGCTCAGCTTTATTCAGGCCCTGTCTGCCATAGGCTCAGGACTCACGTTTTAGCTTGTCGTTTTTCCTTTTTCCTTGTTTTTTGTTTCTTGATAATTGTTGGCTGTTTATCCAATATGCTGTATATATGCAGCACTTAAGACACACTATGTGGATGGAAAATAGTTTTTTTATTTTTTGACATTGGAAGCTTATTACTTTATCTTTAATATTGGTAAATGAGGGTTATAGTGAAAAAACAGTTTATAATTTTTGTGGTCTTTTTATTAATATCAGGCCTTGCGTTTGCTAATGGTGGCTATATGTCGCCTTTAGCAAAAACTTCTGCTTCTGTTCCGGATTATGTTCATTATACAACAGTCGGACAGCTTGGTTTAACCGTCACCAATTTTGGTGTTATCGGTGAAGGATATAACAATCCCAAGCAACCTTCTTGTATGTATAAACAGTATCCTGACAATCTAAAGGAGCAGGTCGAACACATGTCTTACGGTGGCCTTTGGGTCGGCGGTAAGATCAATGGAGAAAAACGGGTCTCTACTGGCGTAGTTGATGGTGTTTTTGATTACGGTAGCGCCGGATTTGAATTCACTGATAATGGCGACTCAATTTTTGAGCGTTCCTCCATTCCTACCTCTAAAGTTTACTCGCCTTATGCAATTTCACATCAGGATTTTAAGGCGACTTTTCATGATCAGGGTGGAGTGATAGATCACAGACCCTTAAATATTATGGTAGATGTCACCACTTATACATGGAACTTTTCATTTACCGATGCTTTTGTTATTCTTAATTACCACATTACAAATATTGGTTCAGAAACCATCGAGGATGCTTATGTGGGTATCTGGGCTGATGCAGCTGTAGGTAATATGAATTATACAAATTATTACGAACCCGGCGGTGGCTGGAGTTGGTACGATAACCAAAATGGTTTTGATGAATCTGTGTTTGATCCGCTTCCGGATGACGACTTCCCCGGCTTAGAAAGAGATATTGCCTATCAGTTCGATCAAGATGGCGATAATGGCTATTCTGAGTCTTATGTTGGCTTTACTTTTCTTGGAACAGAAACTGTTCCCCGTGCTTACTGGGATACCTATTATAACCAGTGGAAATGGAATACCTCTTTAGATATGGATTATCCCGAGTTTTTTATGCCGCTGACCGATGAAGAGCGTTACGATAAATTAAGTAATTCAGTCCCCAAATACCCGGGTATTGAAAATTATACCGATGATGGTTATCCTTCTCAATCCGCTTCTTGGATGTTGCTTGTTTCGGCTGGTCCTTTTGGAACTCAACCGGCTGTTCCGGATAGCTCATCCTGGGAAATAAAACCCGGACAAGCAATTGATGTTGCTTTTGCTGTTGTCTGTGGAAGATGGGCAAATAGAAGTTTAGATGATACTCCGGCCCGACGAGCCTTGCTTAGAGTGAATGCCGACTGGGCACAAAAAGCTTTTAATGGCGAAGATATCAATGGTAACGGCATACTCGATGAAGGTGAAGACCAGAATGGCAACGGCATACTCGATCGTTTTGTTTTACCTGCTCCTCCTCCCTCACCCAAGCTTCATGTTGTCCCCGAAAAAGGTAAAGTCACTCTTTATTGGAATAATATCCCTGAATTTGCTGAAGATCCTATTTCTCGAGAAAAAGATTTTGAGGGCTATAGGGTTTATGCCCGTCGTAAAACATCACAACTCGCTGCGGAATGGTCGCTTCTTGCAAGCTTTGACCTGAAGAATGAATTCGGTTACAATACAGGTTTTGATTATATCCGTATTAAAGATGAATTCGGCAATCCTTCCTATGAAGTTTTTGGGCAAGACACATTCTATTATAAATTTGAGAACGAAAATCTCTTAAATGGCTGGCCCGATAAAAATATTTTTTCAGTGACCTCTTATGATTGCGGTGATCCGCAAACGGGCTTGGAATCACTGGAATCATCTAAATTGGAAAATAGAATTACAGTTATTACAGGTCAACAAGCCATTGAAGACGAAGTCACTGAAGTTGGCGTTTACCCCAATCCCTACCGCATAAATGCACTCTGGGATGGAGGCGGCGTTCGTGATAGAATGATATGGTTCACCGGATTACCCGCAGAAGCCACTATCCGCGTCTTTACTATCTCGGGTGAATTAGTAAAAACCATGGAACACAATCAAGCGACTTACAGTGGCGTTGAAACACGCCGTTTGCAAGAAGGACTGAGTTCCAAAACAGTCTATTCCGGTGGTGAACACGCCTGGGATCTAATTACAGATCACGATCAGGCACTTGCCACAGGTATGTATATTTTTGCAGTAGAAAATAAAGATACCGGTTTTGTAAAGACCGGGCGATTTTTAGTTATTAAATAAAATCAAGATACAAGGAGAAAAGAAATGAAGAAATTGCTAGTTATTATGATGGCTCTCCTCTTAAGCCTTGTAGCTTTTGCTACAACGATCAAAGACATTCAGTACACAACGGATGCCAGCGGAGATTCACCATTAAAAGGTCAGGAAGTGACCATTTCCGGTATTGTTACCGCCGAACCCTATGCATTTGGTGGAAGCGAAATGTACATTCAAGACGGACCGGGAGCTTGGAACGGCATTTATGTTTATTTGGGTAAAGATATTAGTAATTTTGTCCCTGACTCTGTTATTGTTTCGGAAGGCGATTCTGTAACCATAACAGGTACAGTGGATGAAAATTACAATTTAACACGGATCAAGGATGTAACAGCCCTGACCGTTGATGCTTTTGGCATTGGCTGTCCCGCTCCCGCTGTGCTTACTGCAGCTGAAGCTGGCAAAGAAGACTATGAAGGCTGTTTGGTAAGATTACTTGATGTGGATATTTCTAATCCTGATCTCGGTTATGGCGAATGGGAAATCAGTGATGCCAGCGGCACATTAGGTGTTGACGATGAAGGCGGCGCTCCTTATTACTTTTGGCCCGATGAATATGATAATTTACTCTCAATTACCGGTGTCATGAATTATTCTTTTAGTGCGCGTAAGATTGTCCCTCGCCTTGCCTGGGACATTGTTGAAGGTCCATTAAGAGGTGAAACAATTGTTCATACCCGTATCCAAAGAATTCAACAAGTTCGCCATTCTGATTTATTAAAAACTCCCCTGGATGGTGTTTCGGATAAATCCTATTTAGATGAAGGTCACGATAGAGATAACCCCGCTGATACTACTCTATATATCAGAGGTGTTGTTACCATGCCGACAGGTTTAAGTTATGCCGGTGATGGTGTTAAAATGATCTTATCCGATCTTCATGGCGGTCCTTGGTCTGCTATTCTTTCTTATAACCGGGATGCTTCAGTCTATCCCGATATGTACGCCGGTGATTATATCGATATGAGCGGTTATATTGGTGAATATACCACAACGTCTGCAAATATGACTGAATTCTTTCTCGTGGGTGATGCTAATTTTGTTGGTGATGGAATTGCTGATCTCCCGGATACAGCAATTATTAAAACCGGTGATCTTCGCGTACCTGCAACTGCAGAACAGTGGGGAAATAATATTGTCAAGATCGAAAACGCTCTGGTAACTTCCTACGGAGGACAATACGATGTTATGATCATTGACGATGGAACAGGAACTTGTCTTATTTACGATGATTCAGATAGTTTGGATTCTTACAGTCCTCCACCACTCATGACACCTATCGAAAGCATTACCGGATGGGTTTATCATCATCATGGATCTTATGTAGATTCAACCACTTACAATCTTAACCCTCTATACGAAGAAGACATCGTTCTGGGCGAAGGTCCTGCTATGATCCTCTTCCCTAAGCGTAAACCGGCAGGTATTCCCACACCCGCACAAACTGTTGCGGTTTCTGCTACGATCTCTACTGTAAGAAATGTTGAAACAGCAAAGATCTATTACAGAATCGACAATGGCGATTACGCCGATGTTGATATGATAGAAGGCGAATCCGATGTATGGACAGGCACAATTCCTGCACAGGCAACAGGGTCTATTGTAGAATATTATTTCTATGTTGTTGATGATTCAACAGATGTATCTGCATTGCCTACCGCTTATGAAGAGGGTGATCTCTTTTCATACAAGGTTTTAGATGGCGCTCCAACTATTTATGATATACAATATACACATGCTGAAAATGGTTTAAGTCCTCTCAGTGGTGCTGAAGTAACTTTTGATGCCTATGTGACATTTCCCGGCCAGCTCTCAACAAATTTTAAAGATTCTGATGGTAAGGCAGCTATTACTGTTGCAAGTGCTCCCGGTCCATGGAATGCTGTCTGGGTTCTTGCTGATCCCGCTGTCACAACCACACTAAACGAAGGTGACCTTGTGACTGTAAGCGGTCTTGTTGATGATGATCACGAATCTTATTGGAAATATGAAAACAATACATGGGTTATCGGAGATATCACAGTGAAATTGGCCGGTGAAGCGCCTATAGCTGCAACAGAGCTAACTCTTGAAGACTTGGCAAGCAACCCCGAATCTTTTGAAGGTGTAAAGGTAGCTCTTGAACAAGATATGGAAATTTCTTCGATTAACGACTACGATTTCAGCATAAGCGATGGTCTTAATACCTTCTTATATGATGATGACTTTGTCGCAGACTCAATTCTTGATATTAATTTCAGGGAAAATGTTGTAGTAGGCAATGTTGACACACTTGTTGCCGGCGACTCACTATCAGCTGTAAAAGGTGTTGTGATGTACTCGTATGGTAGCATGAAGATTGAAGCCCGCGAACTTGGTGATGTAACAATTATATATGCTCCGGGTGTTGATCCCGGCGTTGGTGTTGATGGAACTCCTGTAAGTTATGCTTTACATCAAAACTTCCCGAATCCTTTCAACCCGGTTACAACCATCCGTTTTGAATTAGCAAATTCTTCGAATGTTAAGTTATCTGTCTATGACATTAATGGTCGCTTAGTTCAGGAATTGTTGAATAAAAACATGAATCCAGGTGCTTACGATCTGCGTTGGAATGCTGCACACCTTTCATCAGGTATGTACCTCTATCGCATAGAAACACCTGAATTTACTGCTACAAATAAAATGCTACTCTTGAAATAAGAGTCAAGGAAAGAATCCGCCTCTGTTCATCTTGAATGGAGGCGGATCATTAAAAAACATGAAAAAAAACAAGCATATAACATCGATGATACTCTTGGCTTTTATACTGCTAAGTCTATTTGCCTGCGATCTATTTCATCCAAAATTACCTGAATCCACGTCCAAGAATTTGCCACCTGAAACCCATGTGTCATTTTTCTATAATCCGGATACCACTTTAGGTCCCGGCGATTATTGGATCAATCGTGGCGATACAGTTTGGGTTGCCGAAGGCGATTCACTTATATTAGGACTTGATACAACGATTTCTGTACAAGAACTACATTGGTGGGGCGATGATCCCGATGGAAATGTTATAGGCTATTACTACCGCTGGTCCTATATGGATACAGCTGTTTATACTGAGGACGAATCAGCCATATTTTATTTACCGCTACGCACGGAATTTGATATTTATTCTTTCTACGTACAAGCTGTTGATGATAGCTTTGCCGTAGATCCCACACCTGCGATAGCGTCTTTTCCGGTGTATAACTCACCTCCTTTTATTGAGTGGAAGCTAAGCTCAATACCAAAAAGTAATAAAACTCAGGATTCAGTTCATTATTCTTTCCCTCATCACTCTTTCTTCTGGGATGTCAGTGATATTGATGGACTGGAATCCATTAAAACTATTCATTATGCACTCGACGATACTAGTTCCTGGATGGAATTGCCGGGAAGTGCCCGCGAGATCATGATCACCGATATACCGGCAGGTGACCATATATTTTATATAAAAGCAGAGGATATCGCAGGTGCCGAAAGCGATATTCTTACTTTTCCGGACCCCGAGTCTGAAGAATCGGATATCTTAATCTGGAGAGTGGTGCAACCACAGGGCGATGTTCTCATCGTCAACGACTGGCCGGGAGATCAGGTATCTTTTACTCATCAAAATCTATACACAAGTATTTTTGATGATCTCGTCGGAAATAATGGCTATACCGTATGGCAAATCGGTAGCTCTCTCATCAACTCTGCCAATATTATTCCCTACGCCTCAAAAGATATAGAATTAAATCTGAGTACTTTTTCTAAAGTATTCTGGTACACCTTCCGTGGTTCAAACAGTTTAAATGACGCTGCCTTAGCTTTAACACGTTTTGTACGCGATGGTGGCACATTATTTGTTGACAATGCTCAAAAGGTCGTCGATACAGGAGTCCGTCCTGATACGGTTTGGACTTTTACGGATATTGATACAGTCTATCAGTATAGTAAAACAGGACGAATTTATTCCGGCGTTAATATTGAAGCAGACTGGGGTGATGAGACGATCAACAATGCTCTTGACCTTCAGTTTTCATCAACCCTAGCAGACAAGCTTTATGCCATAGAACCCGGTAAAACATCTACCCGACGCTACCATTTTGAAGCTGACTCTTTGAATGCAAGTGATTATAAGGGAAGCCCCACAGTCATGATAGAAACACCTATCGGAGCCGGAAAATCTTATTACATGTCCATCCCCTTATACTACCTGAGAGGAAACGACAATCTAGATGATCTATTCAGACACATTTTTGAAATAAATGAGTAATATGAAAAAAACTAACAAGTACATCGTAACTCTCCTTCTTGCTTTTGCATCGATGCTGAGTGCAGCCACTATTCAGGGAGTGATCACCAATGCAGAAACAAAAGAGCCTATGGCAGGTGTGAATATTATCTTAAAAGGTACATATTACGGAGCAGCAACTTCTCTTGACGGCTCATACAGAATCACCGGAATGGGTGAAGGTACTTATGACATGATGGTATCAATGATCGGTTATAAGCAACACCTGCATGGAGGAATTGAGCTTAAAGAAGATGATAACATCCGCATGGATATTTCTTTGGAAACCACCGTTTTATCCTTTGGTGAAGATGTTATTGTCGTCGGCGAAAAGCCATTGATCGATGCCAGTTCAACAGCTTCTTCAGTCTCTGTTTCTGCCGATGATCTTTTAGGCAAGATCGTTGAAAGTGTTGCGGATATTGTTGGACAACAAGCGGGTGTATCCACCTCCAATAATGAAATCCATATTCGCGGTGGTCGCGTGGATGAAAGTCAATTTATTGTAGATGGACTTTCCATTAAAGATCCTTTAACCGGCCAGACTTCCAGTCTTTATGTTAACCCCAATGCTATTGAACAATTAGAGATTATCACCGGTGGATTCAATGCCGAATATGGTCAAGCAATGTCGGGTATTATTGATGTTAAGCTAAAAGAAGGTGCTTCCGATTTAGAAGGTTCTTTTAGATACAAAACAGATCAAATCTTTGGTAAACATGGTGTAAATACTGATAATCTGGAATTTACCATTGGTGGACCACTTATTAAAGGAGAAAGCAAGCTTCTTCCCGGTCATCTCTCTTATTTTTTGAGTGGATATATCTATCTTTCTGATTCCTATCTTCCCGGTTCAAATAAGTTATATCCCTATCGCGACTGGATGAATGTTATTACAAAACGCCAGGAAAACAATCTCTCTAACATGGCAAAGCTCTCCTGGAATTATCAACAAAAATATAAATTTTCAATTTCTTATAACCAGTCTGCTAGAGTCAATCAGGGATATTTTACATCTTCATCCTATCCCTATGCTTTTCAGGAAATGCTGGATAACTATCCAACATACACAAATGAATCTAAAGTCTTTAATGCAGTCTGGACACATACCATAAATCCTAATTTATTTTATACTGTCAATGGTGGCTATTTCTACACTTCTTTCCATAAAGCGGTTCAGAATAAACATTGGTCAGAGTATAATGAACTTCTTGATATTGATCCCACAGAATACTCCACGCGCGATGAATTTGGAAATGTAGTCGTATATACCGGCGATGAATTCTGGGATCATGGTGATGCTCCCTATTGGTATGACTACTGGAGCAAGAATTACACCTTATCAACAAATTTTACATATCACCCCAGTACCAAGCACAAAATGAAAGCGGGTTTAGAACACAGATTCACGGAAATGCAGGTTGTGGATATTTATAAACCATGGTTGGGTTCAGGTTTAGGTGAAAGTTACGATTATTACAATGTTAAACCCTCGGATGGTTCTATTTATCTTCAGGATAATATCACATACGAAGGTATGATAGCTAATATCGGTATGCGCTATGATTATTGGTTCATTGGCAGTGAAGTCACTGAAACTATGCTGGATCCTGATATCCTTACTGTAACAGAAGCCGGACGCCAGCGCTACTTTGATGAAACCGGCAATCTCTTTGGTGCAAGATTTAAAGGCCATCTAAGTCCCCGACTTGGTATTTCTCACCCTGTCACCGATAATGATGTTCTATATTTTAACTATGGCCACTTTTCACAGCTTCCTACTTACAACTATGTCTATGCAAAATTAAATACAGTTTCTGACAACCCTTACAGTCTTATTGGTAACCCAAATTTAAATCCCAAAACAACGGTTGCCTACGAGATTGGTTTAAAACATAAATTTTCAGCCGCTTCTGCCCTTGAATTTAAAGCCTATTACAAAGATATGTTCGACTATGAAACAGCTCAGACCATTACATCATTCAATCCCCTTGTAGGAAATTATTCTCTGATGATGTACCTGAATATGGACTATGCAAGATCTTATGGATTGGAATTCATGTTTCGCCAGACAGCAGGAAGATTTTTTAGTGGTGATGCTTCATTTACTTATTCTGTCACCACAGGAAAAAGTTCATCGCCTGACGATAACGTTCTTGTAGAAGCAGGTATTATTTCAGAAAAACCATTAACTGAAAATTATCTCAGTTGGGATGAACCTTTCAGACTAATTGGTAATCTGCGCTTCCATGTTTACGAAGATAATATATCACCCTGGCTTAATAACTGGTCGCTTAATGCCCATATCGAAGCACAGTCCGGCAGACGCTATACAGAAAGCGTGGTTCAGGATACAGTTATTACCGCAGATGGAACCATGTGGTATATCGGAACATCACGCTCCGATAATCCCTATGGTGAGATCTCAAGTCCTTATATTACTGTTGACTTAAAACTTACTAAAGACTTCAGATACAAGAAAATGACATACGGAGTCTATCTAGATATTGAAAATGTTTTTAACTACAAAGTCCCGCGTCGTATCAATCCTTTTACCGGTGAACCCTATGATCCCGGTGAGATTATTTCTTACTCGTACTATGCAGGTCGAAACCCCAATGTAGATCCTTCGCGTTACTATGCTCCCCGGAAGATCATGCTTGGACTCTTTTTAAGGTTTTAAATGATGAAATACAGCAAACATAAAATCTCAATACTTCTATTAATGAGTATTTCAATGCTCTTCGCCGGTTTAGGCGGGCAGAGAGCGGGAACATCTATATTCAACTTTCTAAAGATTGATCCTTCCGCTACTTCCGGTGGAATGGGTGGCGCTTTTATATCCATTGTTCCCGATGCTTCAATTATGCATTGGAATCCCGCAGCTACGGTTCAACTTGAAGGAACATCTGTTTCTATTTCTCATCTGGATTGGTTTGCAGGCACAGCTTATGAATATCTTGCCGCCTCACATACTAGCGGCTCATGGGCTTTTGGCATGGAAATTGGTGCTCTTCACATGCCGGCAATGGAAATAACCACAGAATATAATCCCTATGGCTCAGGCTCTTATTTTAGCTTTGCCGATTACTATTTTGGAGTGAATGTCTCACGTAAAATGAGTGACAGATTTTCTTTTGGACTTTCAGCCAGATTGGTAAGAGAAGAATATCTCGACCTTGCCAGTTCATCCATCGTTATGGACCTTGGTACCTTTTATCGCACTGGTTATAAAGACCTCACCATTGCCGTTGCTTTACTGAATTTCGGAACGCCCTCAGGTCCCGCAGGAACTTATACTTCAGATCATGGAGACCAGCGTGAGTATGCAAAATTTGCTCCGCCTACTACCTTTCATCTGGGTTCTTCTATGACAGTTTACGAAAATGATATTGTGGATCTTTTACTTAGTGCACAGTTAAATCATCCTGTTGACAATAAGGAAACTTATGCCATCGGTATTAACGCTAATTTCTTAAAAACATTCCATGTCCGAATGGGCTATTGCATTGGCACAGAGATCCCATTTTCAATGGGACTGGGTCTTTCAGCCGAACGCTGGAATTCGGGGCTAAAAATCGATTACGCTTTTAGACCACATAAATATCTTGGTATTGTTAATCAAATTCAAATAAGTTACAATTTCTAATGAAAAACACCATTAAAACATCACTCAGTATAATAACTGCTATTTTCTTGCTTTCTTGCTCAGGAAATATGGAACTTCCTGATAATAACTCAGGAACAAATGCAGGTATTAATAACAATCCTAATAAGTTCTCAAGAATTACACCGGACTGGACTTTTTCTGAGCTGGAACTACAAACTCCTTTAGATGCTTTTTCATCTAAAGATGGTCGCATTTATATTGCAGACTCTGCCGCTCATTCCATCCGCGTTATTCGTCCTTCCGGAGAAGTAGAATCAGGCATTTACGATGTATTGAAAGATCTCGATATCTCCCCCACATCCGTCTGCCTTGATGCAAGATTCAATGTCTATTACACCGACGATAAGGATATTATTTACTTTTGGCCTCAATTTGTTGCAACAATAGGCATAGAAGGTATTATTACAGAACGCGACTACAAAGTTGGTGGTGACACTCTAAGAATGACTCCTTTAGAGGGTTTAAGTGACAATTATTCACCTATCCCCGGAACAGAGCTTGTCGATACAAGCCAAAAGGCGGCCATAGATTCTATGATGAATCCGCGTGTTTTTTACGATCCTTCATCTGAGTTAAATAAAAAGGGATTGATCGATCCTGTCAGCAAGGAAGTACTCATAGCAGGAGACCCTATTTATGCGGCGCAGAATAAATCTTATGTTGCACTTGCACCTGCCGATAGAGGAAACATGGCAATTTACGCTGCTGATGCCATTAATGATTATATTTTGAAGATCAAGTTGGTACCCACTGTATTAGTTCGTTTAAAAAATGGTCAGAATGTTTGGCAATATATTGGTATGCTGGATAAATCTGATGTTTCTGATGGTTTTATTGCAAAGCCCGGTACAGGCTCCGGTACGGTTTCAAAACCTATTTCTATGACATCTGACAATGGAGGAAATGTTTACTATACTCAAACAGGTGAATATTTTTCTGTACATAAATTACTCTCACCTTCCTACAGCACAGCATTTCTTGTAGGTATTGATGATATTATGGAACTTGGCGAATACGGTTATGCCCGTGATATTGCGGTTTCTACAGATAATAGCATTTTTGTTCTTGATACTCTGGATCGCGATGTTAAGCTCTACTCTCCTCAAGGAGACTTTATTAAATCTATTGTGGTGAGAGAAGAATGGATGAAGATCAGTGATTCATCCTATGTGGGTGATTCTCTTGTTGTAAAGGATACGCTTGTCCTGCAACAATATCCAGATCTTTTACTAAACCCCATGGCACTGACTTTCTACAATGAAGTTCTTTATACATTCGATAATGGCAATGGAAAAGTTTTGAGGTTCACCAAAGTCGATGATGTTGTAATAGGTGATCCGGACAGAGAAGATTAAGAAGAACTTAGTAGCTTAAAAGAGTTTAGTTGTTTAGATTTTTTTCTTAATCTTAATATCCAAACGATCTTCTTAACTTCTCAACCTCAGCCTTAACCTACTCTAAGTATTTCAAGCATTTTTAGATTAGAGAGAATATCTTTTAATACAATTTAAAGGTTCTATCATGAAAAAAATTATCCTACTTCTCTTTTTTACTATTATTCTTTTAGCAAGACCACCCTATCCCCAACCTGATCTTTCCTTCGATACAGTTGAAGAACTACAGGCTTTTTTTTCATGGGATGAAAACAGTACACCCATTCTCTCGGCTCATCGCGGTGGCCCTTACCCGGGATATCCTGAAAACTGTATAGAATCATTCGAAAATATTCTTAATTATTATCCCGCAACACTTGAAGTTGATGTATCTATAACAAAAGATTCTGTTTTGATCCTTATGCATGACTGGAATTTAGAACGCACCACCACAGGTAGAGGATCGGTAAATGAGACACTTTTTGACGATCTTAATGATCTGTATCTTGAGGATAATGACGGAAATTTAACAAAATATCAAATCCCAACTCTCAAAGAAGCATTGGAATGGACAAAGGGTAAAACTGTTTTAAATCTTGATGTTAAGCGCGGCGTTCCATTCAAGAAAGTTGTAGATCTCGTCCATAAAACCGAGACTAAAGCCAATGTATTGATCATTGTTTATAGCATTAAAGATGGTGTCAAAGTCCACCAACTGGATCCCGATCTTATGCTTTCATTGTCCATTCGCTCAGAAGAAGAACTTCTGCGAGCTAAAGAAGCCGGAATTCCCATGAACAGGGTCACTGCTTTTACCGGCACACGACTCCAGAAAAAGAAACTCTATAAAATGATCCATGAAGAGGGATCCTTTGTCAACTGTGGAACTCTGGGCAATTTAGACAAGAAAGCTGAAGCCAGAGGCGACCATCTTTACAAACGCTGGGATAAACTTGGCATTGATATTTTTGCAACCGATCGACCGCTGGAAGTCGGGAAAGTATTATACGGAGAATAATGACGAATAGATCTTACATCTTTTTAAACATGCTTTTGGCCATAATTGCCATTGCATCTATACTGATTGCTGTCAGCACTAATTTTTACTTGCTGATGATTTTAGGATTAGTCTGCTTTTTCATTATGTACCTACTCCGCTTTAATCAAATCGGAAAAACACATCAGAATCTGGATAAAAAAAACACAGACGGCAATACAGATCCTACCACAACTGACCAGGAATAAAACCCTAATAGATATCTCCTGCTTTCAATACTTGCCTGATTTTAAATTTTGACCTTAACCAAAACAGATCATATATTTAACCATATAAGGGAAGCAAATATGAAACTTACTTTACTAAATTTCAAGAATATCCCCATCGCGATCTTAGAGTCTATTGACGCTCCAATTTCCAGTCTTCAGGATGCTCTGGACCTTATTTCGGATGCTGATTATCATAATGCACAAAAGATCATGATCAAACGGGAACATCTAGGCAAAGATTTTTTTAATATCGATACAAAACTTGCTGCAAATATCACAGAAAAGATGAGAGAACATTATAAATATCTTATGGTGGTAGGCGACTTTTCGGACCTAAAAAAAAGGAGCTGGCTGGAATTTATGCAGGAAAGTAATAAAGAAGGACAAATCATGTTTGCCGAAGACACTCAAGAGGCAGTAAAAATATTTACCCGAGATTAAAACCATGTCAAAGCTCGAAAAACAAATAAAAGCTTTTCAAAAACACCCCGAGCTTTCGCCTGGGGTCAAAAGACGACTTAAAATGTGGTATGATCTATTTAAAGAACCACCTTCGGATGCCCTAAGAACTGCTCCTGAATATTATACAGGTCTATGGATAAAACCCTGGTATCCCAGAGAAAAAAATCCGCCACTCCGCATCTTTCTTGGCATGCTGGATGGCTTAACAAGAATGTATGACAGCTGGGATAAAAGCTTTTCTCAAGGAGATCAGGCTTACGACCTGCAACTCTGGGTTTACGATGAACACATGATGGATTCTCAATTGCTCTGTGCCGCCGTAGAAAAAGCCGGTGACAGGAAAACAAACTATTTTAACGCTTGTCCCGAACAATATAAATTTCAAACAGGAAAATATCCCCCATATGGCGCCTTTGATCCCGATGATTTTGAATGGACAAGCTACGAAGTCAGGGATTATCTTTTTGAAACAGACGATAAACTGAGCAAAAAAAAGATCCAAAAACTTCTATCGGGTGATTGGCACGAAGAACTCTATGCTCCCGGCACAGAGGATGAGCAAAAAGCCTTTTGGCATATATACGATTTTGTCTGGGTCGGACGGAAAAAATGAAATGATCATCATTGTTGTAACGAGGCGATGTATCGCGTCGCTACCCTAATAAAAATGGAAATTATATGAAAACATTAACACTCCCATCAACAACACTCAAGACCTCAGCTATTATCCACGGCTGCATGCGCATAGCAAAAATGACTATTTCTGATGCGGAGATCTTGATAAAAACCGCATTAGATAATGGAATAAACTTTTTTGATCATGCCGATATCTACGGTGCAGGCAAGTCTGAGGAAGTCTTTGCTCAAGCCTTGAACATGAATCCTGAAATCCGTGAAAAGATCTTTATTCAGACAAAATGCGGTATTCAAAAAGGCTACTTTGATTTTTCTAAGGAGCATATTATTTCTTCTTTGGAGAACAGCTTAAAACGCTTAAAAACCGACTATGTGGACACTTTTCTTTTACACCGCCCAGATACTCTCATTGAGCCCGAAGAGGTCGCAGAAGCCTTTGAAACCCTTGAATCGGCCGGTAAGGTAAGACATTTCGGAGTCTCAAACCATAATCCGGGTCAGATAGCTCTTCTACAGAAATATATCCCGCAAAAACTCATTATCAACCAACTGCAATTTTCCATTACTAACACAGGCATGATAGATCGTGGTATCAATGTAAATATGAACAACACTGCTTCAATTGATCATGATGGAGGAATATTAGACTATTGCCGTTTAAACGATATTCGCATACAGCCTTGGTCACCATTCTTATTTGGATATTTTGAAGGCGTCTATCTTGATCACCCAAAATTTACCGAACTGAATAAGACTCTGGATAGAATTGCCAAAGAAAAAAATAGTAATAAAAGCGCAGTGGTCATTGCCTGGATATTACGACACCCAGCCAAAATGCAGCCGATTATTGGAACTACTAAACCCGAACGCTTAACACAAATTTGTGAAGCATCGGATATTTCACTTAGTCGTCCTGAATGGTATGAAATTTATAGAGCTGCGGGGAATGTTTTACCCTAAGATAGGACTCGCCTTTTTCATTTTGATGAAAATCCGGAATTAGAAGGAAAAGATCAACCCCTCCATGCGTCGGGGTTCTTTTTCCTGCGCTCTACCTCCGATCTTTTGCAAAATACACCTCTCGAAAGCAATTATTTTCATCCAAACAATCTAATAGACGCTGCGTCCTCCTTCGCCCCGACAATTCGCGGCTACGGTGGACAAGGTGCTGCGTCTCTACTTCTGCCAGGAAAAATCATCCTGACGACCTTTGACCTTCTCACCTCTACTTCGCTCCTGCGGAGCTATGTAGAGCAGGCTTCTTACCTTCTTACCTTCTTACCTTCTTATCAGCCTCCATTAGCCCTTCCTTGATCTTTACAATCTCATCTGCAAACACGTTTTTCAATCTATGGAGATTCAATGAACGCAGGGCCAGATAAGCGGCATTCTTGGGATCAACCACTGTTGCCGCAGGTGTATTTGACGGCATGATCAATGATGAATTGATATTGACCATCATATCGACTTTATCGGCAAAAGGCGGACAGGAAATAACAGGACAAGTCAAATTTGCTGCTAAAGCGCCACCAAGTCCATTTGAACGACCCGCAACCGCAATGACCGCAAGCGGCTCTAGAGCATGGTTGTATTCTTTAGCCAGGTCAAGAATCGCTTCACCATTCTTGTGAGCGGACATAATACGAAGATCACAGGCGACATCATATTTTTCAAGGATGGATTTCATTTTTCTGGCATGAGGCAGATCCGATTCCGACCCCATTACAATGGAGACAAAACCATCTTTTATCAGAGCTTCATCTTCCAAACAAACTGCAAGATAATGTTCCGGACGCCTTGGATGATTAATATCTTCACCGGTAATCATCTTATAAATAGCTTCATAACGGCGAACCGTTTCGCGTACAATTTCCTTGGGAAGACTTGTAGGATATTCATCATCTTTTTTATTTTTTAATAAATACGAACGAACAAATTCTTTGTCAAGTTGCTCCACAGTATCCGGATTTTCTTCATAGTCTTCTGCCGACCAAAAACGCGATGAATCCGGCGTATGGATCTCATCGATCAAAATGACCTTTCCATCTTTTAGTCCGAATTCATATTTTGTATCAACGAGAATGATCCCGCGTTCTTTCAATAATTTTGAACCACGCTCAAAAAGTTTAAGCGCATATTTTTCCATTTGTGAGTAGATATCTTCCCTGGTCCAGCCTTCTTTTAAAAGTTGCTCACGAGAGATCTCTCTATCGCTGTCCTCTTTGGTCGTAGGAGTTAAAATAGGCATGGGGAAAGCATCATTTTTTTTCAATCCATCAGGTAATGATACACCCGAAACTTCTCTGCCGCCTTTCTCATATTTACGCCAAGCAGAGCCGGTAATATATCCACGAACGATCATTTCAATTTTAATGGGCTCCGCTTCGTGAACCAAGGATGCACTGGCTCCAATGGGCTTAATAAGATGATTATCGACAATATCTTTTGTCTGATCAAACCACCAGGCTGACAAAGAATTCAATACAGCGCCCTTACCTGGGATCAAAGTATCCAAAACCATATCAAAACTCGATAAACGATCCGTCGCTACAATCAAACGACGTTTATTATCAATTCTAAAACTGTCTCGCACCTTGCCCTTGTGGATTTTCTTGATCTGAGGGCTCGAAATTTCTTGCATGGGGTTCATTTATATCTCCTATTTATATTTTTGACGTGATCACATTTGACAAAATGACCTGATGACCTTTCGACAGGATAACAAGATGTACCTGATAGACCTTTCGACAGGATAACAAGATGTACCTGATAGACCTTTCGACAGGATAACAAGATGTACCTGATAGACCTTTCGACAGGATAACAAGATGTACCTGATGGCCTTTCGACAGGATAACAAGATGTACCTGATGGCCTTTCGACAGGATAACAAGATGCACCTGATAGGCCTTTCGACAGGATAACAAGATGTACCTGATAGACCTTTCGACGGGATAACAAGATGTACCTGATGGCCTTTCGACAGGATAACAAGATGTACCTGATAGACCTTTCGACGGGATAACAAGATGTACTTGATGGCCTTACTTGCTTTTCAAATTTCTTACTTTTCGACGAATTTCAACTTTCTTCTCGCCGAAATTTATCAAAAGACCAAGATCATAACCGGTCGCTTTCAAATAATTGACTAATTGTACTTCGTGTATTGAAGATAACTGGCGTGTTGACTTTAGTTCAACAATTATTTCATCGTTAATAACCAAGTCTGCAACAAAATCTCCAACATCATATCCGTCATATTCCACTTTAATTGGACACTGTTGTTTTATGTCCAGACCACGTATTTTAATCAATTCAATATTCATACACTTTTCATAGACTTTTTCTAAATAACCAAAGCCCATTTGATTATATACCTTGTATGCTGCGCCAATGATCTTTTCTGTCACTTTTTCAAATAACATTTCGTTCCCCTCAATTTATTATTTAACTAAGTCAAATTTACACTATTTTTCTAAATTTTCATTCAACTAATTTTCTTTACCTCTAAAGTGTGACCTAGGTCACATATTTTTAAATTTTTACCCCAATTAAAACATAATCTTATCTTGATTACCCTCTTATCGCGCCGAAACACTATTTGGTTTATCCTGATTATCCTGTTATCCTATCAAGCATTACCTATCCTGGTATCCTGTCAAGTATTAGCTATCCTGGTATCCTGTTATCCTGTCAAGTATTAGCTATCCTGGTATCCTGTTATCCTGTCAAAGATCTTCCCTCTTATCCCGTCAATGTTTAAAATGCCGCATCCCCGTATATACCATCCCAACTCCAAGCTCATCAGCTTTGGCAATGACCTGCTTATCACGTATTGATCCACCCGGCTGGACAATATTTTTTAGTCCGGCAGCGTGCGCAACTTCGACATTATCGGGGAAGGGGAAAAATGCATCCGAGATCAAAACAGCTTCAGCCATTTTTTCTTTAATATAGTCTTCAAGGTCCCCTTGCCCATGCCACTCTGCTTTAAGATTTTCACGACTTCGTTTGATACTCAATTCTGTTGAGTTTAAACGATTAGGTTGACCACAGCCCATGCCTAATAGCTGACAGTAGCCATTCTCCAGCTTGCGAACGATACAGATAGCATTGGATTTTAACTGGCGAACCGATTTTAAACCAAAATCAAGAAGTTCTACATCGATCTTAGCTTTGGTCTTTGTAACATTATCGATCTTAGCTTTGAGTTTTAAGTCTGAATCCTGATACAATAATGCATTGTGGAGAACCTTCATGTCTTTCTCGGGAGATAGAAAATGAGGATCGAATTCAACAATGCGTAAATTTTTGTGAAGTTGTAAATATTCAAGCGCTTCAGGAGTAAAAGCGGGAGCGACAACGATCTCAACGAATTTCCGCTGGCTTTTATCTTCGGCGTCCAGGGCAAAAAATTCCACTGTTTCACGCTCTAGCTTAGTATTAAACGCAATAACAGAACCAAAAGCCGAGAGAGGATCTCCAGCCCATGCCAGTTCCATTACTTTTCGCTGATCGTCACCGGTCGCCAATCCACAAGGATTGGCGTGCTTGATCACGGCAATGGCGTGCTGACGCATATCGCGAATAGACTCAATAGCGCCATACATATCGAACATATTATTATAGGACAATTCTTTTCCATGAAGAACCTTCATATCGTAATAAGAATGATCAGCGCCCTTTTGGCGAAGAAAATAGCCATCCTGATGTGAGTTTTCGCCATAGCGCAATTTTTGGGCTTGGCCGTATGCCAATCTTACAGATAATTCACCGGCCTCGGCATCCATTGTTGTGGCAATCAACGCATCGTAGTCAGCTGTATGGTTAAAGGCCTTTCGCATAAGATTAAAGCGTGTTTTTTCTGATAAGGCACCATCATTTTCGGCAAGTTCTGTCAATAAATGTGGATAATCATGAGGATCGACCACACTGGCTACATATTTATAATTCTTGGCTGAAGCACGGAGCATGGTAGGACCACCGATATCAATATTCTCAATAAGTGTGAGCAGATCAGCTCCCTGAGCCTTTACTTTTTCAAAGGGATAGAGATTGCAGACCACCATATCGATGGGCTCTATATTCAAAGATCCGGCCTCTTCGGCGTCTTTTTCGCGGTCATAAAGCAATGCGGATTCAATTTGAAAAGAAATTGTTTTCATTCTACCGCCAAAAGCTTCAGGATTGCCTGTTACTTCTGAAATATCTCTCACTTTAATACCGGCTTCTTCAAGAACTTTCTTGGTTCCACCGGTTGAAATGATCTCGCAATTTTGTCTTTCAAGTGCCGCTGCAAAATCGACAACACCTGTTTTATCCGAAACTGAGATCAACGCTCTTTTGATCTTGATCATGACGCCAGGACTCCTTTATTTTTTTCTTATCAATACATTATCGACAATAAGCTTTTCTCCATTTTCTAACTCCAGCAAGAAAAAGCTATCACCTGTATATTGAAAATCTTTTATGACAATTTTTCGTGTATTAGAATATTTATAAAAATAATGCAGACCTACATGCTGAAGCGTTTTAAAACTTAATTCCTCTGTACTTAATTTTAAATCACTTTTGACTCCCGGAATAACAATATCAATGCCCAGCACATAATTTAAACCAACAATTTCATCCAAATCATCAGCGATCCGATACTCTGCAGGATCTACATTCTTGCTATGCCAAATACTCTCAACATTTCCCGCCTGCAAGAATTCAGGAGACTCTTCCCAATTGACTATATGATCTTTTTGCAAATCTTTAGAAAAAAGCTGATATGCTTCCACGACAGACTGAACATTCTTGGCTTCTTCAAAACTCTTGGGAATATCGGTGATCCAGAATATACTCATCCCAAGAAATAGCAAACTCGCAAGGATCCGGAACCACAAAGCTTTAAAATCAAAGACCCAGTAGATCAATATTAAAAATAGCGGCAGGATAAAAGGTAAATAGCCTAATAGTGCCTGACTGCTATCCCCCAACAAAAGAAGCTGAACAAAATGAATGCTATCCACAAGGACCAGACAAAAAATGACAGGTAAAAAGACTGCGGCAAGCAAATGCGAACGCGAACCTTTCAGCCAGATAAAAAACAGCATTAAAAGAGCAGAAAACACCAAGACCATCAACTCTGATAAACTGTCGGTAAAAGACATTGATATTCCATGAAAACGCCTTAAATACGATATTAAAATAATACGCAAAACCACATAAATGCCCAAACCCATTAGAAGCCTGATAATAAACTCCCAAGCATTCTCGTAATATTCCACCACGCGCAGGCGATTTCTTTTTGCTTTTTCGAGATTAGTGGGCATATTTTTACTACTCTACCTTGAATTAATGTTCTGTAGTAGAAACGCGATGCATCGCATCTCTACATTATTTCTGTCCCTTAATTTTGTTCACAATATTCCTGAAAACACTCATTCCTTCTCCATCTTCACTTATTCCGGGATCACTGCGTTTCTTGCCAGCCCAATCGGGGTGATTATAAAGAGAAAGATAGGCCTCGGGATGAGGCATTAAACCAAATACCTGACCGCTTGGGTCACAAAGTCCTGCACAGTTTAAGTCCGCCCCGTTTGGATTTGCAGGATATTCCGCTGTGGGATTTTTATCCTTATCGGCATAGGTCAAAACATTGAGTTTTTTTTCAACAATAGCTTCACGGATTTCATCATCACGGATGATGAGTCTTCCTTCACCATGACGCACAGGCAGATCCATGCCTTTTATAGCAGGGTCACTCAAAAAAGCTGTAGGATTATTTTCTGTGATCAAGCAATGCACCCAACGGTCTTCAAACTTTCCTGAAGCATTATTGCTTAGAGTTACTTCTTGTTCAAAATTACCGCCAATATTTGGCAATAATCCCATTTTTACCAATGCCTGAAAGCCATTGCATACACCGATAATATATTTTCCATCCTTTAAAAATTGAGATATTTCATCAATAAACAACTTACCTGATCTCATTTTCTTGAATTTGAATTTATTTGCTAAAACTTTGGCTGAACCTATATCATCTCCAAAAGAAAAACCACCCGGAAAGTTCAGGATATCGTAATGATGAATGCTGTCCCTCTCCTGAAAAAGTTCATTCAGGTGCAAAATAGTCGCTTCAGCACCCTGCAGACGGTATGCCGCCGCCATTTCTTCTTCACAGTTAATGCCAAAGCCGGTTACGATCAGCGCTTTTACCATGATGTTTCCTTTATTTTCTTAAACCATTGATCCAGGCCTCTTGGAGGTCCGAAACTTTGCTTTTTATCACTTCATTATTTTCAATAAGGACCGACATCATATCGTCGTCAGTCACATTGCCCAATCTTATGCAATCATCAGCAAAAATAGCCTCAAAAGCAGCGACCTTGGAGGGTTCTACCGATACCACAAAACGAGAATGTGATTCGGAGAATAATTCTGCTAAAACACCAATCTCTGTTTTTGGCATCTTAATCTGACAGCCTTTATTACCACCAAAAGCCGATTCTGCAAGGGCGACTGCCAAACCGCCATCCGACATATCATGCGCTGAAGCGATCAAGGCCTTTGCATTGGCTTGGGCCATTTTATCATAAATGCGTTTAGCATCATCTTTCCTGACTTTGGGGACATTTGCACCCAATACACCAAAAAGGGCGTAACATTCCGATCCACCAAGTTCATCATAGGTCTTACCTACCTGATAGATCATATCACCTGCTTCTTTAAAATCTGAGGTGACTGTTTTACGCACATCATCAATCTTGGCTACCATGGAATAAAGAATAGTCGGCGGAACGGAAATCTTTACATCACCCTTCTTGAAATCATTCTTCATACTGTCCTTACCGGAGGTCATAGGAATATTGAAATAAGTAGCCATATCATAGAGCGCTTTATTCATACGAACCAATTGCGCCAATTTATATTTTCCATCGGGATTCTTGACTGGATCGTAGAGTGAATCCGGAACACAAAAATTATCATTCGCAGTCCAAAAAATACCATCGACGACATTTGGATCGGGTAATTTTCCACCCACTGCAATGATCTGACGAACCGCCTCATCAAATGACCCGGCCGACATTTCATAAGCATCAATATCACCATAGCGAGGAATAATGCCATTAGAAACAGCTACTCCGGTAAAACTATCATGATTAATTCTGATCACGCCGGCATCCTGGGGGGCGTTTCCATCCTCGCCCATTAAAGGCTTGATCACTGTCTTACCTTTAACTTCATGATCGAAAACACGAATGACAGGAGCTTTAGAACAAATATTCAAACTGCCCATTAGCTGAACAAGAATATCATTATGATCGGCATCAACTATAGTAGGTTCTTCAAGAACAGGAGCTTTCCATTCAGCTTCCATGTATTTTTTGGGAACAGCATTATGCAAGAAATCCAGATCCAGATAAGCAATACGCTCACCGTGATAGAAAATATCAAGATATCCGGAGTCTGTAAAATACCCAATATCCGATAGCTCAACCTCATAATCTTTAGCCATTGCAAATAAAGCATCTTTTTTATCCGGCTCAACCACAAATGTCATGCGCTCCTGAGATTCGGATACAAAGATCTCCCAGGGTTGAAGTCCGGGATATTTTAACGGCGCCTTGTCCAATTCAACCACAGCACCATTGGTAGTTTCAGCTAATTCTCCAATAGAGGAAGATAAACCACCTGCGCCGTTGTCTGTAGAAGATTTCAGGAGTCCGGCTTTAGCAGCCTTTTCCATAAAATCGCTCATATTTTTCTGTGTAATAGGCGAGCCGATCTGGACAGCTGAACGTGGAGAATGCTCATCAATTTCCAAGGATGAAAAAGTTGCTCCATGAATACCATCTTTGCCAATACGACCCCCGGCCATAACAATGCGATCATCAATATCAATAGGTTTGTGCCAAGAAGGACGGCCATTGTATTCATAAGGCATAACCGCAGCAGTTCCACAATAAACCAAAGGTTTACCGGCAAAACGATCATCAAAAATAATTGATCCATTAATAGTGGGAATACCGGACTTATTACCACCATCTTCAATTCCTTTAACCACGCCGCTCATAATACGACGAGGATGCAATTGGCCTTCGAGTAATTCACCATCGTAATACGGAGAACCAAAACAAAGGACATTGGTATTAAATAAGCATTTTCCGCCGCCAATTCCAGTCCCCATGGGATCGCGGTTTACACCCACAATACCCGTTAATGCTCCACCGTAAGGATCCAAAGCTGAAGGCGAATTGTGAGTCTCGACCTTCCAGATAAACACATTTTCATCATCGATCTTCACCACGCCTGCATTATCATTAAATACTTTGAGGATCCAGTCATTCCCGCCTTTTTCAAAGCGTTCACGAATGATCTTGGTTGAATTATAAATATAAGTCTTAAATAAAGAATCGATCTGTTTTTCTTCACCGGTATCAAGGTCTTTGTAAGTGATCATTGCATTGAATTCTTTATGCTTACAGTGTTCACTCCAAGTTTGCCCCAAAACCTCCAATTCTATGTCGGTAGGGATTTTGCTCATAGCATTTTTTTCGCGAATGGCCTGAGTTTCTTCTGAGAGAAAATACTCTTTGATCTTTTTCATTTCAACAAGATCTAAGGATAAAAGCATATTCTTGGAAAGAGCAAGTAATTCATCATCCGCAAGATCAATGTCAATTGTATCGACCTTTGGCTCATTCTTGATCAAAACCGTTGGCAGATATTCAATTTTATTCTTGAGAGGACCATAGCCAATGTGATTGATCAGAGGATTACCAAGAAGATCATCACCCAGGGTATTCAATTCATCATTTGAAAGAGGATTTTCGATATAATAATATTCAGCGGTAAAAATAAACTGATCACCGGTATGCTGATCAAGATTAAAATAATCGACATAACTTTTCTGAGCAGAAACACCTTCATCGTCGGTCACACCCGGTAATTTTGCTATAAATAAGTGACGCTGAAAAGCATCATTCCTGTAAAGTGTATCCATATAAACATTGTGAAGAATGGCATCTTTAAGAGTCAACTCGGCAAATTTCAAGATTTCCGACTGTTTTTTATCGGAAAGAATCGTAAAAACCTTAGATGTTCTTACCTTGCCTGTATTGATATTAAAATAGCGCTTTGCCTCCTGCTGAAGCGACTTTCCACTAACATCGAGAATATTATCCTTAAGCATCAACTGAATCGTGTAGATATTCACATGGCCTCCTTTATATTAGCCTTCAACATCATAAGACAAACGCTGAGGGTCTAAACCTTTGGTATCAATAAATATTTTTGCTTCTTCGCTAATCGAGCCACAGATCTTAGCTTCGTATTTTTCTTTTGTAATATTTTTTATCATCGCTTCAGCTTCGTCAGCCGGAACGACCAATAACATACCATTCCCCTGATTCCATAATCTGTAAGCTTGTTTTTCAGAAACCTTGCCAATTTCCTGGATAGTCTTCATCACAGGAAGCGGCTCATAAATATTATCAAGAATGGCACCGTAGCCACTGACTTTTAATACGCGCCCAAGATTATCGCCCAGGCCGCCACCTGTTACATGGGATATACCCTTAATATTATGTCCCGCTTTACGAAGCTCCATGATCAGAGGTGTATAAATAAGAGAAGGCGTCAACAAAGCTTCTCCCCATGTTGTATCGCAGTAAGGATGCTCATGCCAGGTATCGCCAAAATTATCTTCCATAATGTGACGTAAAAGTGAATAGCCATTGGAACGAAAACCACGACTTTTCAGCGAAATAACAAGGTCACCGGGTTTAATATCGGCACCATCGATGGGATCTAAACCTTCAGGCAGCATAGAAACCCCGGCAGCACACCAATTAAAATGCATTTTGCTGCCATAACCACCAATACGATTTCCAAGCTCGGCAATTTCGCCACCTGTAATAATTAGTTTAGAAAAATTCGCCGCTTCGTTCAACCCCCTCATTAGCTCATTGATGATATCATGATCAAGATGATCCACGTCAAGAATATTGGTCATATTAACGGTTTCCATACCATTGGCCGCCAGATCATCGGCCGTCATTGCAATAAGATCGTAACCAAGTGTATGATAAATACCGGTACGCTCAGCAAGTTCTATCTTGGTGCCGATACCGTCTGAAGACATACCAACTTTAACACCACGAAAATTCATGATATTAGAAAAAGAACCATCAACATCAAGTTGGGGATTCCCTTCACCATCAACACGGTTTGCAAAAGTTTTTTTAGCCCATGCGTAGGCAGTGCGGGAACACTGATTGCCTAAATCAATATTAACACCGCTGTGAACAGTCTTGGACATAGCTATCCTCTTATTTTATTGGGATGTGGAAAAGATATTTTTCGTTTATTTTTATCACAGCCGAAAATCGTAAAAATTTACCTTAGAAACAATGAATATTTTAAGAAAATTATTTCCTCACACGCCAAGAGAAGCAAATAGTATAAAAACAATAAAAAAAGCAGATATTTCTAAATTTTTTCCCAGCACTCTCACCTCTACTTCGTCCCGACAATTCGAGGCTATGTAGAGCAGGCTTCTTACCTTCTTACCTCTACTTCGCTCCTGCGGAGCTATGTAGAGCAGGCTTCTTACCTACTTACCTTCTTACCTCTACTTCGCTCCTGCGGAGCTATGTAGAGCAGGCTTCTTACCTTCTTACCTTCTCACCTTTCACCTTCTTACCTTCTTACCTTCTTACCTACTTACCTTCTTATCTTCTCACCCTCTGGCCTTTCGTGAGCTTCAATTGCATAATTTTCTTATAAATCCTCACATTCAGCATGGCGCCGGTAATTCCCGTATGAAATTCAGGGACATGAGGTTCATCTTTTATCTGATAATATTCCATAAAATCATCAGCTTGAGGATCGGTGTAACCCATTCCCCAAAGCATAGAAGGAATATCTAAAACAAAATAGTGATACATCTCTCGCCAAGAGTGATCGGTCTGGCGAAAAAGATGATCTAAAAAAGCCGAATCAAAATGAGAGTTATAGGCGAGCATTAAAACCTGTTTATCACCGCAAACACGCTTATGAAAAGAAAGAATTGAATCAACGGCTTTATCTACAGAAAAGGCAGAGCGCGCTCTCCATTTTTCGGCATTAAAAGCATTACAGGCATAGGCGCCTTCTTGTAAACGCTCGGGATGCTCCGGTTGAATTAATAAAAAGAGACTATCGATAATATTCCCCATAACATCGGTAACAACCAAGCCTATATCTATCATTTCGTGATAGCCCGGGATCAATCCAGTGGTTTCAACATCAACATGTGCTAACAATCTTTCATCATTTTCAAGATCAAAAACCGGCATCAGATCCTGCTTTTTCGAACATGAAAACAATAATACTAAGATCGATAAGAGGAATATTTTTTTCACATTATCACCAAATTAAATAGTTAAAAGCATAGTATTTATTGAAATACTTGAAAAAATAATAAGAGGTCTTTATTATTCAAAGATTTAGTTTAGAAATATTAATAATGAGCAGAAATTAGTCAGAAAGATAAGGGATGTGATTCCCCGGCTCCTAGCATTGTGTTTGTACACTCTTAAACTCCTAACTTTAACAACCATCAACTATCAACATTATTTTCATTGAGTCAATTAATCTTTAATATTTAAAAAAACACCTTTAAAAACTCTAGCATAAGTCGGGTCAAAATTATGTATCCGTCATTGTCTCAAATTATGAGCTTTTAGATAATTATCTTTGATATTCATTGGCAGTATATTTACCTTTACTCATGAAAAAGAAACTCTATCAGGAGCTTTTCTCCGAGATCAAAGCTCTTATAAAAGATGTTGATACTCCCATCAGCAATTATGCTAATGTTGCCGCTGCGATTTACAATACACTTCCTGATATCAATTGGGCGGGCTTCTATTTCTCGAAAAATAACAACCTGATTCTTGGTCCTTTTCAGGGAAAACCTGCTTGTGTCAAGATTCCATTTGGGAGAGGAGTTTGCGGAACAGCCATAAATAATTCATCCACTCTGATCGTTGATGATGTTCATGTTTTTCCCGGACATATTGCCTGTGACCCTTCTTCGCGTTCTGAAATTGTGATCCCAATGATCAAGGATAAGGTAAAAATCGGTGTTCTAGACATTGACAGTCCCAAAAAAGATCGCTTTGATAAGATAGATCAAGAATTTTTTCAAAAAATTGTTGCTCTCTTGATTAATTAAGTGCATAATAAAACAAATACTGAATTATTCTTTTACTTATAAAATATTTTAGTGATTTTTCTTGCTTAAACACTCTTCATAGTCTATATTATTTAGCTTTTACCATTTAGTTTTCCAAAGGAGATAAGATGGCTGCAGTAGAAAAAAAAACAACACCAAAAGCAACTACTAAAAAGACACCAGTAAAAGTCAATAGTGAGGCGGCGGCTCGTAAAAAACGTAATAGTTCCGAAGCAAATCGCGCCCTTAGTCGCTATCTGGATGAGATCGGTAATTTTGAACCTCTAAAACCAGAGGAAGAGATCGATCTTGCGCGTCGAACAAAACAAGGTGATCGTAGAGCTTTAAAAAAGCTTTGTGAAGCTAATCTGCGTTTTGTTGTTTCAGTTGCAAAGGATTATCAGGGACAAGGTTTACCTTTAACTGATCTTATCAATGAAGGTAATCTGGGCTTGATCAAAGCTGCTGAAAGATTTGATGAAACCCGTGGTTTCAAATTCATTTCTTATGCTGTTTGGTGGATCAGGCAATCCATCTTACAAGCTTTAGCTGAACACAGTCGAATTGTTCGACTTCCCCTTAACAGAGTTGGTACTATCTCTAAGATTACCCGTGCTGCTGAGGAACTCGAAGGTGAGCAAGAGAGAACTCCCAACGAAGAAGAATTGGCCAGCAAGTTAGGTATTAAGACTAAAGAAGTCTCAGATGCTGTCCGTATCTCTCGTCGCCACCATTCCTTAGATGCTCCTTTCCGCGATGGTGAAAAAAACTCTCTGATCGATATTATTGAAGATGGCGGACAAAAAGCTCCTGATCGTGGCTTATTAGATGAATCACTTGAAGCTCAGATCGGATCAGCTCTGGATACATTAAAAGACCGTGAACGCGAAGTAATAAAAATGTATTTTGGTATTGACCGTGAATACGCTTTAACTCTTAATGAGATAGGTGAAGAATTCAATCTTACTCGTGAACGTGTTCGTCAAATCAAAGAAAAGGCTATTCGTCGCTTACGTCATAAATCGCGTAGCACCCAATTAAGACCATATTTGGGATAAATTAATAACATTTTAAGTTGGTGAAACACTTGATAAAAATCGGACCTCGTAAAATACATAGTACATCACAAGACAATCGTTCTCTGAGTCTCTATCTTCATGAAATCAGCAATTTTCAGCCTCTAAAACCAGAGGAAGAAATTGAGCTGGCTCCCAAAATAAGACAAGGCGATCGCAGAGCTTTAAATAAGCTTTGTAAAGCCAATCTACGCTTTGTTGTCTCGGTTGCAAAAGATTATCAGGGTCAAGGTTTACCTCTACCGGATTTAATCAATGCCGGTAATTTAGGCTTGATCAAAGCTGCCGAAAGATTTGATGAAACTCGTGGTTTTAAATTTATTTCTTATGCTGTTTGGTGGATACGCCAATCTATTTTACAAAGCTTAGCTGAACAAAGTAGAATGGTTAGAATCCCTATTAACAGAGTTAGTACTATTTCTAAGATAAGGCAAGCCGCTGATAAATTTCAATCCGAGAAACAAAGAACGCCTAATGACGAAGAAATTGCTAAAACTACAGGAGTTAAGGTCAAAGAAGTCTCAGAAGCTTTTCGCATTTCTCGCCCTACTTATTCTTTAGATGCTCCTTTTCGTGAAGGTGAAACAAACTCTTTAATTGACACTATTGAAGATGATAAACAAAATACACCAGATGCTTTTTTATTGGATGAATCACTTAAAGAACAGATAAATTCAGTTCTTGATACGCTAACTGACCGTGAACGTGACGTTATAAAAATGTATTTTGGTATAGACCGTGAATACGCTTTAACTCTCAACGAGATCGGCGATAAATTAAATCTTACTCGCGAACGTATTCGTCAGATAAAAGAAAAAGCTATTAAGCGCTTAGCTCATAAATCGCGTAGCGAATTATTAAGATCTTATTTAGGATAACATACAAACCATTGAAAGGTGGTGAAACACTTGGTACAAGTCACAGTTCATAAAGATGAACCCTTAGAAAGAGCTCTACGACGCTTCAAGAAGAAATTCGAAAAAGCCGGCATTATGAAAGATATCAATAAGAATTCTTATTATATCAAACCTAGCCAGGATCAAAGAATCCGTAAAGCTAAAGCCGAACGTAGACTCAAAAGACTTGCCCGTATTGCCAACAGATAATCTCTGTTTGCAATTATGTGTAAATTACCCGATCCTTGATCGGGTTTTTTTATTTTATTGATAAAATTGCCCTCTAAAAATGAGTACAGCTTCTATATCATTTCATGCTACAATATCTTTTAAGATCTTCAGACTTCTGCCTCAACTGAGGGATTTGCTCAGGCGGAAAGTAGCGTGGCTAACTAGTTTATGCCTTGGCAAAGTTACTTCTAAAACTTAGCCTTACACTTAAGGCATAAAAAAATGCCTCGGATCATCGAGGCATTTCTATTATTCTAATCGGAGTGCTAAGAAAAATTCACTTCTTACTCCGCAATTTTTACTAGTCACTCGCCACGTTTATTTCTACAGACAGTGTAATCTCTTTCACTTCTCGCGGTTCAAGAAATACTTTCCAAAAATAATTCAAAACAACATTCTGAAAAATATTTTCTATTCCATTGGGTTGTAAAACAGGAATAATATTTGGGTAAGTCATCACACGAGCAGATTCTTTGCTTGTGATCTTTATTTTATAGTTATCTGCAGTATTTTTTATTTCAAGCTTATTAACACTTTCGATATCCGAAACATATTCCATGGTCTTATTTTTCAATTCTTCTGGAGCTGTATAGAAACGTTTTTCCCACTCACCACCATTTACGGAAAGATTGAATTGAGGGCCAAATAGAAAGTCTATAGGTGCAATGCCGTTATTCTTGATACGATAACATACATCAAAACCATTCTCTGAAAATTTGATGGATTTACATAAATGTGCCCGTTGCCAATTGATCCAACCATTCCTGGAAAATTTTACACAATTGGCATTCACTGTATTTTTGACTTCTACAGCTTCGTTTAAAAAATCACTGGCTTCTTCGGCTTTTTGTTCGCGGACCATATCAACCGTGATATCTTTATCATAATAACGTTCGATCAGTGAATATCGCGGATGTTTATCATAAATTGGCTTAATATCCATATCTTCATGAAATAATTCAGGGTAGCATGCAATATTATTGCAGAGATTAACTGCAGCAGGTTTAAAATCCAGCTCTTCAAGGCCACCCATAATACTGGAATCGAAAACTGCTTTTAAATTTTTAGTCGTTATAATCACATCATCATAACCGTCGCGATTGATATCTGTAACATTTTGATAAACCTGACCGGAAAGATTATAGAGATGTTTATCGACAGCTGATTCAGCTTTAATAAGATTTGACCAACTGGCATTTCTTAAATGAGGTAAATAAATACCTCCATGAATTCCATGCCAATAAGCATCGTGAGAAGTCCCCGCCCAAAATTGTTTGCGAATGTTACGAATATTTTTCTTAACTTTATCTGTGCACTCCAAAGCTTCTATCTTTCTGGATATATGGCACATACGCTTATGCATCCAGTTAGCTTCGGGATATTTCATTAAAAACGAACGCCAACCTTTTCCAAAACCGTTCATTGACGATACCCACTTATCCATTTCGGGATATGCACCCTCAGTCGGATAAACTAAAGCAAGTGGCATATAATTATTCCAGTATTTCTGGAATGTTAGAGTCTCGATCTTATCCTGATTTTCTGTCAATAATTGAAAAAATCTATCCAGCCAATCTAAGTAAGACTCAGAATTTGGATAGACACCAAATTTTTCGCCATTTTCCATAAAAACGAGAACATCTTGCTTATTATAACTTACTTGTGAAAGGATATAATCAATGACCTTTTGCGGGTCTTCATAGGGGATCATTTCTCTGAGCTTTTGTGAAATACCAAATATTCCAATTGTTCGTCCCTCAAATTCGGAATTATAATAGCCTTTAACAGGAAGTTTATTGCTAAGATGGTGCTCATCAATTACTGTATATTTTAAATTGCTTTCGTTGATACTATAGGGTAAATCCAATGACCAAACTCTCTCCGGCAACCACATGCCTTCGGGCGCTAAACCAAAAGTATCCCGCAATAAAGAATTTTGCAGTTTTATCTGACCAATTCTATCCGATTCGGGAAGCAATGTTAGCATAGGTTCATAATAGGCTGAGGACAATAATTCTACCCGATCATGACTTGTCAGGGAATTGATATTCTCAAGAAATTCAGGCTTATGTTCTATTATCCATTCCAGCAATGAACCACTGTAATGAAGCGAAGAAGAAATAATGGGATATTTTTTAAGTAATTCTAGATATACTTTATAGGATTTCTCATATGCATTTTCAAAAACCTCATCAAAATTCCCAACGGGTTGATGGTTATGAAGTGCAAAAATAAATTTGATTTTAGCCATAGCATTTTAAAGGGAGAACAAAGACTGCTCAAAAGAGCAGCCTTTGCATATTTATGACAATTATTTAGCCATTTTTTCAACAAGATCAACAACGCGGACTGAATAGCCCCATTCGTTATCGTACCAGCTCAGGATCTTAAGCATATTTCCATCAGCCATAGTCATACCAGCATCAAAAATAGAAGAATGACTGTTACCTACGATATCAATAGATACGATAGGATCTTCAGTGTATTCCAAGATACCTTTCAAAGGACCTTCAGCAGCTTTTTTCATGGCTGCATTGACTTCTTCTTTAGTCACTGGTTTTTCAAGTTCGACTGTTAAATCGACTACAGAACCATCTGGTGTGGGAACGCGCATTGCCATTCCGTTCAATTTTCCGTTCAATGCCGGAATAACTTTACCAACAGCAGCGGCAGCACCGGTTGTTGTAGGAATAATTGAAACTGCAGCAGCACGTGCACGACGTAAATCTGAGTGAGGCAGATCAAGAATTTTTTGATCGTTTGTATAGGCATGAATTGTGGTCATTAAACCTTTAACAATGCCAAATTCGTCGTTTAATACTTTAGCTACAGGAGCTAGGCAGTTTGTTGTACAAGATGCGTTTGAAACGATCTTGTCAGTATCTTTAAGTTCATCATCATTAACACCAAGAACAATTGTATTATCAATTTGATCTTTAGCGGGAACAGTTAAAACAACTTTTTTAGCTCCAGCTTCGATATGTTTGTTGATTAAAGCTTTTTTACGGAAAACACCCGTAGCTTCTACAACAACATCAACTTCCAATTCTCCCCATGGAAGAGTTGCGGGATCTTTTTCAGCAAAGATCTGAATTTCTTTACCATTCACAACGATAGATTTTTCTTTTGCTGTGACATCACCATCAAATTTTTTATGGACAGAATCATATTTTAGCAAATGAGCTAAGGTTTTTGCATCGGTAAGATCGTTAATTGCTACAACCTCCATACCATCACGATTCTGTATTTCACGGAATACCAGACGGCCAATTCTTCCAAACCCATTAATAGCTACACGTACGCTCATTAAACTCTCCTTTTTTTGTTTGTTTTTCAAGTGTCATGAAATATAAAATAATTCACCTCATTTAGCTACTATTTTCTTTCAAGATTTCCAAGTCCTTTCTGCTAATATCTATAATAATTATTAAGCTGAAAAATTATCTAAAACACAGCTTACTATGAATTTAGCTCTGCCATCATTTCATTCTTTCTGCTTGCTAAATGCAAATTTTTTCATAAATTTCAGGATGAAAACTTTAGAGCTAAAACTTGACCATTTTCACTTTTCCGGAAGTCTGGATCCCGATATTCTCATGGTCAAAAAGCTCGACTTTGATCTCGAAAAAACATCTGAAACAATTTTTCTGACTGTAAAAGCGCCCATCTTGAATAAGCTAAAAATTGAAGTCGATTTCATTGCTTTCAGGAACAATGTTCTTAGCATGAACATTCTTTCTGATAGGAAGATCGCTGAAATGCTTTTTGGATTCTTACGACGCTTTTTAAAAGATCTATCATACCTCGATCTTGATTACCCGACTCTTAAAGTAAGAACAGATCTTATGATGAAAGAACTTAACCCAAATATTAGAATCAAGAATATTGATGTTAATAAGAACATATACATTCTAGACCTGGAGTTAGATTGAAACGATATTTAATATATTTCTTAAGTATTTTGCTCATATTTTCCTGTGCTATTGATATTACGGATGATGATGATGATAATAATCATGATATTTCATTCTATTCCGGCGATACACTTGATATTATGACCTGGAATCTCCATCTTTTTCCCTCTAACGGACCCGCCAGTATAAATTACATGGAAGATGCCGTTCTTGCCTTACAACCCGATATTATTGCTTTTCAAGAAGTTCGATCTGAGCTTTCTTTGCAAACACTCGCAAATCGCTTAGATGATTACAGTTATGCAAAAGCAGAGGGCGGAAGTGATTGGGCACTGGCATATCTTTACAATACAAAAGAGGTGACACTTTTCACCGATCACTATGAGATCTATACAAGAAATTCGCGTCCTTTCCCTCGCCCACCTTTTGTCATGGAAGCCAATTGGAATGGCAAAAAAATAATTATCATCAATAATCACCTTAAAGCAGGTGGTGATGGCTATCTCGATCTAAATGATGATTGGGATGAGGAAACACGGAGAAAAGAAGCCATTGATCTTTTGGATGAATATATCGTGGAATATTTCCCGGATGACCGTGTGGTAATTTTAGGTGATATGAATGATGAGTTGACAGATAAACCTTCAAATAATGTTTTTAATACTATGCTTCTTGATCGGGAGTCTTATCAATTTACAGACCTGGCAATAGCGCAAGGTTCAAATCTTTTTTGGTCTTACCCTTCTTGGCCTTCACATATTGATCACATTGCTATAACTAATGAACTATTTTCTGAGCATTATAAAACAGAAACTATCTTATATGATACTTATTTAAAAGGACGCTGGACTGAATACCTCGATAACATTTCAGATCACCGTCCAGTTGCCATTTCTTTAGTAATTCAGGAGGATTAAAAATGATCAAACGTGATGATCTGGCTCGTGACCTGGAGCAATTTTTTCGATATGAGGATTATGAAGATTACTGCCTAAACGGTCTGCAAGTCGAAGGTAAAAATGAGATCAATAAGATCGCCTTTGCTGTTTCATATAACCTGCCCTCCCTGCAAGAAGCTATAAATTCGGGCGCTGATGCTTTCATTGTACATCACGGTATTTTTGGCAAGAATTTCTTTTCGATAAAAGGAAGAGAAAAGACAAAGATCAAAGCCCTATTGGATAATGACATCTCCCTTTTTGGCATTCATCTTCCTTTGGATGCCCACAGGGAATTAGGAAATAATGCTCAGCTCGCCGCCTGTATTTCTGCAGAGATCATTGATGCTTTCAGTGTCGGCTATAGTGTTAAAAACACGGCTAAATATTCTATAGAAAAAATACTAAAAATATATCACGAAAAACTAGGGACCGATAAGACTGCGCCCATTAAAAGCAAGGGTATAAGTCCAGCAAGAACTTTTGGTATGGACCATTGTAATTTTGGACCCGATATCCCTGAGAATATTGCCATTGTCTCTGGTGGCGGTGCCGGCTATTACGAAAAGGCCATCGATATGGGAGTTGATACGTATATCACCGGCGATATCCGTGAACAAGACCCCGCAATAGCCTTTGAAAGTAAAAGCAACTTTATAAATCTTGGTCATTATTACTCAGAAACCTTGGGTATTAAGGCTTTAGAAAATCATTGCAAAAACAATTACAATATTGAAACAATTTTTATAAATGTAAAGAACAGAATATAAATGAAAATATTTGTCATTCCTTCCTGGTACCCCTATCCTAGCAATCCTATCAACGGAACTTTTTTTAAAGATCATGCCGAAAAATTACAGGCATCCGGGCATGATGTCACCGTTGTTGCCACAGAGATCATTTCTTTAAAAGGAATATTTTCTTCCCGCCCGGATCTTGGCAAGAAAATTTATAGCGAAAATAATGTTAAAACCTATCAGAATGTCCTCTTAAACCGGCATCCCGGGAATTTTCCAAAATTTTATGAACGCTATAAAAAAGAGTTTAACATTCTGCTTGAGGAAGCCATTAAAAAAGAAGGACTTCCTGACCTTTTCCATGTTCATTCTTCACTCTGGGCAGGAGCTGCACTTTGCGACATGAAACCGGGAGTGCCCATTATTGTAAGCGAACATATCAAAGAATTTCTCATTCCCGATGCTTTTGATGATTTTCAGCATAAACTCATCCAATATACTTATAATAATATTCAGGGATTGATTGCACCTTCCTCTTCTGTGATGGAAGCTATTCAGAGTACATTCAAAATACCTGATTCATGTAAAACTCAAGTTATTCCCAACATGGTCGATACTGACTATTTTGTTCCATTAAAGGATAAACCTGATAATGAGCGTTTTTCTTTTTTGATCGTTGCTATGCTGCGTCCTGAAAAACGCATTGATACTATCATCCAAGCTTTTATACCGATAGGAAATAATTTTTTGGCCAGACTAAATATTTTAGGTGACGGTCCTGAATATAAAAATCTTCATACTATAAGTGAAGAATTCCATCTGGATAGACTGGTCAAATTTCTAAAGAAAAAAGGGAGAACAGAGGTTCTGAATGCTATGCAAAAAACAGATGTCTGCCTTCTCTTTTCAGAAATGGAAACCTTTGGTGTCACACTCATTGAAGCATTATCTTGCGGTATCCCCGTGATAGGTGGAAATGTTGGCGGTGCAAATGATATCATCACTCCCGAAAACGGACTTATCGTTCCAACTGACGATCCCAAAGCTTTGCAACAGGCAATGAAATATATGATCAATAATATAGAAAATTACGATCGGGATAAGATTCGTGACGATGCGGTAAAACGCTTTGATACAAAAGTTGTGATCGCAGCCTTAGAAAAGTTTTACAAGAGTTTAATTCTTAAATAATATAAAATTGCTGTTTTCAGGAAATTACTGATAAATATGTCCAGCTTAGAACAAGTCTGCTTTTTATGTCTATTCCAGAGTAAATTATTAAAAGCTATCTTGTTAATAAGCCTCATAACAGCGATATATGTATCAAAAAAATCTCTCGAAAATAACTTAGTATTAACTTATAAAAAGGCTTCTATTAATTATTTAATTGTTTTTTGTTTTTCCCATTAAAAGATTGGATGAGAAAAACTATCAGAACATATATGGCTGTGATAAAAGCCTTAACTAAGTAGCTTGTTTCTACAAAGATAATATTCAAATATAAAAGACATGAAATCCCTGTTACGAGCAGTAATTTAAAATCGATCTTCATGGATCTGTTTTGATTTAAAACCCATAAGCGTAAAAGCAAAGCCATAATACAGTAAGCTACTAATGTAGCAAGAGCAGCTCCTGTAATACCTAATTTAGGAATCAATATAATATTTAAAATAATATTCACTAAAGCCGCTGCACCAATAAAGACGGCATTCAAAGCTGTTTTTTTATAATAATACAAAGAAGGTAATTGAAGAAAATATAATCCCATGGCAACATAAGCAGCCATAATTATTGGGATAATCTTAATGCCTTCCCAATAAGAGGGATGTAAAAGATATTTTCCAAAAATAGGGATCTTGATCAGAACAGGAAGCCAGATAGATGCAATAAACCAGGCAAAAACAAGGATGATGCCTGTCCGGGAATATATTTTCCCTAGCTCTGCCCTGCCGCCCTCTTCATCGATCTTGCCTAAAAAATAAGGCTGCCAACCGGAATTAAAACTATAGACCAACAATCTCATTAAAACCGCTACCGTATAGGAAGCAACATATAAACCTGTGGCATTATCACCCAAATAATATCCCAACATACGCCTGTCTGCTAACTCAATGGTCCTATCTAAAAGCCCGGAGATCAAAAAAGGAAATCCAAATATCAATAGTTCTTTTAGGACCGCTTTAGATATATGCGCTCCCTTTATTCTTGGTAAAAGGATGAATAAAAAGATAATAAAAATAAGTCCCGATGAACCTAAATTCGCCCAGAGTATATATTGTATATCTGTGCTTAAAGTACTAACAAGGAGTAATAAAAGCGATAATTTAACAAGAATTTCGATATTTTGCAGGATCACCGAAAAAAGAGCTCGTCCCTCGGCGCGAAGGTATAGAAGTCCCTGATTATTAATTATATCAAAGAATAATATACCCAGTGATATAAATAAAAGTTTACCGGAATCCTGGCGGATCAATAGTGGGGCTAAATGCTCAGTTAATAATGAAGCTATTAAGACGAAAGAAATTGCCAGTGTGGAGATCATAAACAGGGCATTTTTCAGATAAGCGGATTTATCATTTCCTCTTACATAATAATTCATAAAAGCTGCATCGAGCCCAAAGGGCAGGATCACAGCCATAAATGAAATAAACACATAGCAATAAGCTAACTGACCGTACGACTCAGGAGAAAAGAGATTAGACCAGATCGTAACCTGAATAATAAAATTTAGTCCCCGCGAAAAAATATTTCCGCCGGTATAAATGATAGAATCTTTTAATAATCGCCTACTCACCGACAAGCCTCTTTTTTCTTGGGTAAAGAATGATGAACATAAGAATAGAATACAAAGCTATTAGCGCAAAACGCAGGCCAGGGCTACTAATACCATGAATAAAATAATATAAAGTCAATAAAAGTGTTAAGATAAACATGATAGCTAATTTCAGCCATTCGTAAGGTATTTTTAGCCAATTCCGAACAATAAGATAAGTCGTAATTGCCATAAAAACATAAGCTGAGAGTGAGGAAATACCAGCACCTATCATGCCCACTTTCGGAATGAGAATAAGGTTTAAACCTACATTGATAGTTGCTGCAATTGCCACAACAATTGAAATCACCCAGGTTTTTCCTGTATAAAAAATTGAGGGATGAAAATTAATATAAATACCATTAAATAAATATGCGGCAAGAATAAGTGGCACAACAACAATGCCCGACCAATAAGATTCAGCAATGATATGTCGTCCAAAGATCTCGAAAGAGACAATTTCTTGTATAAAAAAAGATACCAGTAAGAAGACAATGCTCATAAGAAACACAAACCAGGTCATAATGTTTGAAAACAATCTGGGTGCATGCGGATCATTATGTTTTTGCAAGAAAAAAGGTTGCCAGGCAAAACGAAAAGCCATGACAATAAGCATCATAAAAATGCCAAGTTTATGGCCTGCCGAATATAATCCCACGGCTTCCAATCCATCAAACCACTTAAGCATATAACGATCACTTAGCTCAATGATCATACTTGATAAACCGCTGGGTACAAAAGGCAGACCAAATAAAATCAATTTTTTCCATAAGCTCCCCGATAGCTTGCCCTTTACATTTTTAAATACAATAGGAAGCAAGACAAGAAAGGAGAAAGTTGATGCACATAGATTCGAGATAAAAATAGCCTCTAAACCCAATCCGCGAAAACTAATAAGATAAATATTCAGACCGACATTAATAAAAACATTGATCAATGTAATCGTCGTAAAAACGATGGCTTTATTATTTATACGCAGAAAATGCAAAGGAATAAGATACATGGCATCTAAAAATAGAATACCGGCGGTGAGGCGAATAATATTTGCATAATGAGTTGAATGTAATATTAACTGCGAAATTGTTGGAGCTGCTATCCATATCAATAAGGAAAAGGCAAGACTAGTGATCAGAATAGAGGTATAAACAGTTGTAAATACATCTTTTTTATTAAAATCTTCCGAAGTTTCCGCTTTTGAATAATAGCGTAAAAAAGCACTTTCTAAACCATAATGATAAAAGATATTTAAAAAAGCGATAAAGGCATAAACAAGCGAGACCACACCATATTCTTCGGGAGTGATATGATAGGAATAGTAAGGTAACAACAAAAAATTGATCATACGAGCGGCAACATAGCCTATACCATAGACAATTGTCTGTTTACTGAGTTTAATAATATCGTTTCTGATCATTAAAATCCAATTTTTGTAGAGATTTAATCACCTTAGGTACTGAGTACTGAGCACCGGTTCCTTACTCTTTATTTTTTACTCTATACTAAATTTTCAATATTCAATATCTAATTTAAGGGTATCTCTAAAGATCCCACCGGATCCAAAATTTTCCTTAAAGCGGGCCAATCCATAATTAGGTTCCATGTTTACTGTAAAAATACCATAATCCAGATAATGAAATCCTCTTTTTATACTATCCTCGATGACTTCTTTAAAGAGCACATTCACGCCCCTGTATTCTTGATAAGCTTCATCATGTGAAATATAAAATGCTAAAGTCACCAAATCATTGGTATCGAACATCACAATACCGGCTATCATGCTTTCCTCAAGATAGGCAGCATATAAATGTATCCTATCAGGATATAATGCTTTAAGCTTTTTAAGCTCATCTAAAGTATGAGTTGGATTAACACCATGCCGGATCTTAAGATTGCTCTTTAGAATTGAATAAAAAACTTCATAGTCATCTGTCTCACGTACCTTAACACCCATTTTTTCGCCCCGACGGTAAGCCGTGCGGTGAGTCCCTTTAAATTTAGCAATATTCTTCTCAATAGTATCCTCCAGCTTTAACACTGAGGATATTTCTCGCTTAAAATAAGTGTAACCTTCCAGAAAACAGGCAAATTCAAGGTAATTATTCAATTGTTGATTGTAGATATCAGGAGCCAGAGTCATAATAATACTATCAAAACCCTCAGATTTTGCGTATTCACTTAAAGCTTTTACCATCTTGACATTTTTTTCAACACCCTGATTCAGAGGTTGCACAATTCCCCCATAAGAAGACCCTCGATGAGATAATAGTACACGTTGACCATCCAATTCGATATCAACGGCCGGAAATACTGCAGCCACTTTATTTCTTTCCATAAAGACCAATGAATGATCATTAAATCGACCTTTTGGATGATAATTAAGAAATTTTCGTTCATGAAAAATGGTCCCGTTATTGGCTTCTTTTACAAAATCATCCCAAAAAACATGGATATTTTCATCATACCTCGTCAATTTCATAATTATCCTTCATCTTTCATTAAAATTGCTGAGCTATACCCCACTACAGAGCTGTTATCATTGGAAACTTCCCCGGAATGTGTATAAGCGAGAACTTTTATTTCATTTTTATTAATTTTCAAGCCCTTTAACAAGGCAAGAATTGCGCCACCGCCGCAAGCTTCCACATCCTCGGAATATAATAAATTATACAGCTCATCGCTCTTAGCTTTTTGTAATAATTCAATAAATTTCCCATCCATGGTTTTAGCCGTCTTTGCGTCATGAAAATGAGAAAGATCGGAGGATGCTATGAATAAAATATCGCGCCCGTACTGCGCATATAAAGTCGAAATACACTTTGCCAGATTTTCTATAGAAAGCAAACTCTGATCACCCATGACCATTGGCAATATAGGAATATTTCCAAATAGATGCTGAACAAAGGGTAACTGGACTTCGAGAGCATGTTCCTTATCATGGCCACGTATCGATCTTTCAATACCCTTGCAAGAAAGTGTAATATCGCGAGCAATACTGTCAATTGGCATATCACCTAAAGGTGTTCTATAGGCATCATGAGAACTGATCGATGTAGCATTAAAGTAAAGTCTATGCGATGGAGAAATAATACAAACAAGTTTATATTGCCTCCCCTTAAGATAAGAATATGCCTTAGCTGCCTGAGCGCCTGAATAAACATAGCCGGCATGGGGTGCAATGATCCCTGCAATATGTCTGTAATCAAATGAGCCATCTGCTTTGTTCAATGCAAACAGATCTTCAAGTTCTTTTTTTAAGTCGAAAGGATCCTTGGGATAAAACAGACCGGCGACTGAGGGTTTTCGAATATTCATTATATTTATTCTCTTAATAATTTTTCTATTATATGCATTTCACAAATCTTAAGTTTCGAAATTTATATTTTAAACGATCTCATCTTGATCTCTCCTTCATCCTGCCCCGATTTTTTAGCATTGGAGCTTCTATCACTTGGCCGTGCACGCGGAGAGAAAGTTTAAACCATCAACTATCAACTATCAATATAGTTTACGATGATTTCAATTTCCTTAATTGCAATGGACGAATCCACCAACGCCACAAGAGTCTCTTCGAGGCTGACAGAGAAGTTGATCCTTGCTGGATATTCAATTTCATATTTCAATTATCAAAATTCAGAATGGGGAAAAATCATCCTAACGATCTCTCACCTTTTAAGCTCAGGCTACTTTACCTTATCATATTCCGTTTTCAGCATTTGCCAGCATTCGGTCATACCATCAACATTCACCTGAGTATGTCCCAAAACAGGCATAAAACTTGTATCGCCATTCCAACGGGGGACAATATGTTTGTGAATATGTTGTGCTATACCTGCACCTGCAGACTCACCAATATTAAAACCAATATTAAAACCGTCGGGATTCATAGTTTTTTTCAGTATAGCAACAGTGATCTGTGTAAGTTTACTGATCTCAGATAATTCTTCTTCGCTTAATACTAAATAATCGGATAAATGGCGATAAGGTACCACCATTACATGACCATTATTGTAAGGATATCTATTCATGATGATGAAAGCTTTTTTTCCGCGATAAAGGATAAGATCTTCTTTATCTTTATCATATTTCGGCTTAGTACAAAATATACAGGTCTTAGGCTTCTCATCTTCAGGCAGGCGAACATATTCCATTCGCCAAGGAGCCCATAAGTGAGCAAATCTTTTTGTCTTTTTGCTTTTGTTCATATCGACCTTTTTCCTTTTTGCGAAATGTAAGTATTTTAGACAAAATAAACAAGAAAGAGGATGCCTCTGCTAATTATTAATCACTTGTTTTAGAAATTATTTTAAAGTGCTGATGTCATAATAGTAAATTGAATAAAAATAATCAGTATATCTCTCGTTTTGTTTAGAATAATAAAAAAGCCCCATCTTAAGGACAGGGCCAGAATATCTTCCCAAGGGGATTCCTTGGTATGTGTAGCTCTCTTACTTAGGCAGTAGTAATATTTATCAGCTTACGACCGCGTCTGGTAAGAAACTCAACATTTCCATCGACTGTAGCAAAAATAGTATCGTCGCCACCGATCCTAGCATTGTCACCGGGGAAAAATTTTGTCCCACGTTGTTTAACAATAATCGTGCCGGCTGTTACATATTGACCGCCATAACGTTTTACACCCAAATATTGTGGGTTGGAATCGCGACCATTACTTGAGCTACCTTGACCTTTTTTATGTGCCATAGTTTATTCCTTTTCAGTCTTTTTAACTGTTTCGCTTTTCTTGGGTTCAACTTTTTTAGGAGCAGCTTTAGTTGCAGGAGCTTTTTCTGTAGCAACTTTTGGTGCAGCTTTAGTTGTAGGAGCTTTTTCCGTAGCAACCTTTGGTGCAGCTTTAGTTGCAGGAGCTTTTTCCGTAGCAACCTTTGGTGCAACTTTAGTTGCAGGAGCTTTTTCCGTAGCAACCTTTGGTGCAGTTTCTTTAGCTTTTGCAACTGTGATCGAATCAATATTGATCATAGTATAAGCTTGACGATGTCCGCGTTTTACCTCATAGTCTTTACGACGTTTTTTCTTAAAAACTATGATCTTTCTGTCCCGGCCATGTTCAACAACTGTAGCTGAAACTGTTGCATTTTTGACGAAAGGAGTACCAATTGTTACTTTTCCCTTATCATCAACAAGCAAAACATTTGAAAATTTAAGTTTATCTTTAGGAGCGGCGTTCTGTAAGGGGATCTTAACGACATCTGACTTTGCCACTTTAAATTGTTTTCCACTGATCTCTACGATTGCATACATATTTTTTTTCCTATTTCTAATTTTCCTGCATCACAAACAGCCGATAAATATATCTAATAAGATACTGGCAGTCAAGCGATTTTTAAAGAAATATGAATAATATTTTTGACAGGATAATTATCAGACAGGATAAGGGGGATAAGACTTTGGCGGGATAACAGGATATCCAAGATTTCTTTACGACAGGATAACGGGATGTTTCAGATTGATTTAGACATGATCACAGGATAACTAGGCTAGTTTTTTCTTATCGCAAATAAAATGTACGGGCAGGTCTGGAGTCGCCCTTTTCATCTTAAGTGAAAATCTGGAATGAAAAGTAAAGATCAACACCTCATTCCAGTCGGGGTTGTTTTGCTTTGAGAATTGTAATTCCCGGGGTTCCACCCCGGATCATTATTGAAGACACCCCTCCATGCGTCGGGGTTCTTTTCACTTTTAGCAACCAATACTGATTGAATTAAAGCACTCTCCCATGTTTTTTCTGAGACATCATTGAGACCTTGCCACCAATTTATTTTTCACGATAAAAAGATCAACGCTTTGAGTTAATCATTTGCCCAGGTCTTTTGCCAAATTTTACATTTCACGAAAGAAATCATCCTGGCGACCTTTATATATGATCAAAACAGGCTAACAAGGTTTTTTGTGAGTCACGCTTTATATCGTACATCGCATGTTTTAGGTTTCATGCTTTACTCACCAATTATTTTTACCAAGGATCCTCTTCGGTCTGCGTCCATCAAATTCACCATAAAATATCTGCTCCCAGGGACCAAAATCCAGGCGACCTGCTGTAACGGCGACCACAACCTCACGTCCCATGATCTGACGTTTATGGTGTGCATCACCATTATCTTCACCTGTGCGATTATGATTATAAACCTGAGGAGATGGATCAAAAGGTGCAAGCGCTTCAAGCCATTTTTTATAGTCTCTGTGTAAGCCCGGTTCATCATCATTGATAAAAACCGAAGCAGTGATATGCATTGCATTTACAAGACAAAGACCTTCTTGAATTCCCGATTTTTTTAGAGCTTCCTTTACATTCGGTGTAATATTTATAAAATCCATACGCTGAGGAACTGTTAAAGTAAGATGTTCAGTATATGATCTCATTATTTTTTAGCTACCTTTTTTTCTTTCGTTTTAGTTTCTTCAAAAACCTTACCAATGGTTGCGACAACTGACCCAATATTTGATAGATCAGCAGGAAGTATCATGGTATTGTTCTCTTTAGCAAGCTTACCGAATTCACCAATATATTGTTCAGCAATTCTTAAATTGACAGCATCTGCGCCTCCCTTTCCATTGATAGCAGTAGCGATCTCTTTCAGTCCTAAAGCTGTAGCAATCGCAACTTTTTCAATTTCCGCGGCACGCCCTTCGGCTTCGTTAATTCTACGTTGTTTTTCACCTTCTGATCTGGCAATAAGTTCTTGTCTATCGCCATCCGCACGGTTCATCTTAGCTTGCCTGTCACCTTCGGATTCAGCGATCAAGGCTCGTTTTTCACGTTCTGCACGCATTTGCTTTTCCATGGCATCATTAATACTCTGCGGAGGTGTAATATTCTTGACCTCGTAACGGGTAACCTTTACTCCCCAGGGATCAGATGCCTTATCTACAGCATTTACAATAGAAACATTGATAGTTTCGCGCTCTTCGAATGTTTTATCCAACTCCATACGACCAATGATGGAACGCATGGTTGTCTGAGCCAATTGTGTCGAAGCAAAATTGTAGTTATCAATACCATAAGAAGCTTTGACCGGATCCATGACCTGTAAAAATAGAATACCATCAACTTCTACAGAAATATTATCTTTGGTTATACATATCTGTGAAGCCACATCAACAGCTTGCTCTTTTAAAGTATGCTTATATGCAATACGGTCAACAAATGGTACCAAAATATGAAAACCTGCCATCAGTGTTTTTTTATATTTACCTAGTCGTTCAATAATATATGCTGATTTTTGTGGTACTATTCTAATGGATTTAGCAAGAACTACCAGTGCTAATATAAATAAACCTATCCATACATAAAGTCCTACCATAGCTTTCTCCCTTATTTAATTAACTTAACGATCAAGACGATACTATCTTTGCCAATGATCCTGACTCTCTCATCTTTGGGAATATCTTCTTTTGCGTGCGCTGCCCAGGAAACCCCACGATAGCTGACCTTCCCTACACCGTCTTTAATTGGAACTTCTACAACAGCAATTTGTCCGATATAATCATCAACGCCTTCGTGTTTACTTCCTTCCTGGTCCGAAAAAAAACGTTTTTTCAGTAATCTACGCAATAGAACAAGACTAAGAACTGAGAATATGGTAAAGATCATCATCTGAACCCAAAAATCCATTCCTGGAAAAATTGCAACTGCCACTGCAGTCACCCAGGCACCTAGGCCAAAAAATGCAACTACAAGACTGGGAATCACAAATTCCAGGAGAATCAAAGCTAAACCAACAACAAACCATATAATAATAATAGTCGTGGTTTCCATATTTATCTCCTTAAAATTACGAGTAAAAAAAAGCGCGATATAACTCGCGCTCTCTATCTTATTAAATACTTTCTTTTACGGCCTTCAGATATTTTGCTATTTCAGCTTCATCCATTTTCCCATCATAACGATAGCGTAAGATACCATTCTTATCAAAAACCAAGGTACAATATGTATCGTCTGTCAAGCCCCATTTTTCAACGAGCACATGTTTTTTATCCGCAAGATAAAGCGCACCGGGATGTTTTTTTTGCTTGTTTCTTAGAGCTATATTGATAGCAAAATTGGGCAAATTAGTCCCTTTATAATTAATAACTGCTGCGGTTAAAAGTTCTTTTTTGGAATAATCCATAGCGTCCAATGCATCTTCAGCAGCTACATTAAGGTCGGATTCATCGGGATCAACATAAAAAACAACCCAAGCGGTCTTTTCTAATTCTTGGGAAGACCAAGGTGTATTATCCAAACGACCACCATCTTTTCCATCAAGAACGAGTTCAGCGGGTTTTTTGCCAATTTCCAATGCATCTGCAAAAGCAAAGGCAGTGAGACATAATACTGTTAATAAAACGATCAGTAACTTCTTCATTTTCCTCTCCTATTCGGTATTTAATTATTTAAAAATATAGGACATTTATTCTGTTTTACCAATAATAATTCCATTCTTAGGATTTACAAAACATCAGGCAAATAGTTCCTTATTAAAAAGTTTGAGCAGCTTCCTGATTTAATATAGATAATTAATATTTAATGCAATATTTAAGCAAAGATTGTTATTATTTTCTCGAAAAATTTTTGTTTATACACAATTATCGTTTAAATTGGTTACTTATGACGATTACATTTTTGAAAATGACTACAGACATTCCGGAGACAGTTCCCAAACAAGGTATTATTGCAGATTTGCATATTCATTCAACTGCTTCTGACGGGGAATATTCTCCAGAACAAATTGCAGGAATATTGGATAAACTTAATATTAAAGTCGCTGCTTTGACTGACCATGATACCTTTAGAGGCTTTCAAAATTTTAAAAAATCTTTTAATGGCATTGCTGTTCCGGGAGTAGAATTATCTGTAACATATAGAAATGTAGGACTACATCTGTTAGCTTATGGTTTCAATCCTGAGCATAAAGCTTTTACAGAACGACTTACATATTTTCAGGATGTCCGTTTTGAGCGCATAGAAAAAATATGTGAGCGCCTATGTGAATTGGGCCTGACATTAACAATTGAAGAAGTAATAGAAAATTATCCCCAAGATACAGCTTTTGGTCGTCCCCATATTGCACGGGCTATGATGGCAAGAGGTTATATAAAAACTTTCAATGAGGCATTTCGCAAATATATTGGTAATGGCAAACCTGCCTATGTAGCTAAGGCTCGTCTGACATTCGAAGAAGCAACAGAACTTATCAAAGATGCAGGCGGAATAAGTATTTTAGCTCATCCCGGTTTGTTTTTAAAAGAATTATCCTTTGATGTCATAAAAATGCTCGCTGTAAATGGTTTCGAGGCCTATCACCCCAACCATACTCCTTCCTTTTCACGAATTATCATTGACCATTGCCTTAAACATGACCTTCCCTACACCGGAGGATCTGATTTTCACGATCTTCGTCGTAATAAAATTAATGTTCTTGGTAAGTGGGGACTTAGTAATAATGAGTGGGAGTACTTTAAAGATTTCATGAATCATAATTGCTATTACGAGATCTAAAAAACTTTAAATGGTGAAATTTATAAAAAGAAGCTAAGAGCTTTAGTCAAAATTTTGTATAAAATCCAATTCTACTCTTGCGCCCATATCTAAAGATCTGAACCTTGAGCTGAGAGATCAAAATAGCAAAAGAGGCTTACTCAGTTCTCGATCTTTTGCTTTCTTCTACATACTTTGCAGTCTCAAACACTTGTTCTCTCGTAGGCACCTTTTCTTAGTCCTCACTTATATCAGTCACTATTTCATCTTCTTCCGGTACGGTTTCACCCATGAAGGCTCTTATTGTTAATGAACCTCCACTGTATTGAAGGACCAGGGCAATAATTGATTGTAAAGGCACGCAAAGGATCATACCTATGGGCCCCCACAACCAATTCCAAAAAAATAAAGATATAATAATGAATAGAGGTGATAACTGAAGACCTTGTCCAACAAAACGCGGATCTAAAATATTTCCAAAAAAGAATTGAGAACTTATAAGTAAAATGCTGAGAAGCATGAAATTACCACCAAATCCGTATTGTAATAAGGATATTAATATAGGAAAGATAGTCGCGACTATGGAACCAATACTGGGAATAAAATTTAATATAAATGTTATCAAGCCTATGATTATTATAAAATCAAGCTTAAAAATAGAAGCAATGATCATAGCGGCGATCGCTGTCCATAAGCTGATCAAAGTCTTGCGAGAGACATAGGTTTGTATTTTTTTTTGTATTTGCAATACAATATCCGGCCGGATATTAGAATTTTTCCTTTTCAAAACAGCTTTAAGTCGCTCAGCAATGTTCTTGCGCTCAGCGATCATAAACATCATTAAAAGGATCATGAGAACAAGCGTAACCATAAAATCAAGAAAAGATCCCATGGTTGATGTGATAATTCTTTGTAAAGAGATTTTATCAGCTAATTCGAACCAGTTTATTCGATTCTTGAGAAAAAATTGTGCATCCTCTAGAGGGATCTTGAATTGGGTCACTATGTTTTCAAATCCAATGATCAATTTATCCTGATATTTGGGGAATTCCGCTGCAAAAGAAGCAATAGACGCATAAACAACAGTACCAAGGACAAAAAGGATGATCGCTACAAGTACTAAAGCTAAAATAAGAGAAACAAAATTTGGGACTTTTTTGCTATCTAAAAATGTAATAAGCGGTCCCATAAGAAAAGCAAAAAAAATCGCTAAGAATACCGGAATAAAAATATTTGAAAGTTCTTTTAGAAAATAAATCAGAATTACCGCGACTATACTAACCAACATAGCTCTTAGATAAAAATCACTGTTAAACTGATCCTGAAATTTTCTATCCATCTAATTTCCTTTATATTGATGTTTAACAAAATTTATGACTTTCATTCTACTTTACAAAGTTTTTTCCTTATTAAGATCAAAGTAAAAGTTTTATTAATATTAGTTCTATTTGTTCCCTAATATAATAGAAGAACTTATAAGAACTATCTTCTTAATAGCCTTTTAAAAACAATGATATTCGTATCGGAAAGATAAAATTTTCTCACAGATCAGATAGTGACAGTTTATGTAAAGGGTTCTAATAGTGAAAAGTGAATTAAAAAAACTATATTATGTAAACTTTCTTGGGTCAAGGTTGGGTCAAGGTTGGGTCAAGGTTGGGTCAAGGTTGGGTCAAGGTTGGGTCAAGGTTGGGTCAAGGAATTTTGCTTGCTTTGACCCAAGTCTGCAAGAAAAATAATAAATATTTCCAAAATGTGAACCATGTCACAGATAGTCTTCTACCTCCTCAAGTCTGGTGCTTTTACAATCATACAAGCCTTTGTATAAGTTACTATTTAAGCATTTTAGCCTGAACTTTCTTAAAGAATATGTTAGTCTTTATATAATTTGTTAAATGATTGACACTTGCTAATTATTTTTGTATTTTACAACGTTAAGTTCATAAAAACCCAATGAATCTGAATGAATCTTAAAATTTACAATATTTCAAAACGCGTTTCGCCTTTCACTCCGGCATCGACTGAAGGCGATTTCATCTCGAACACCTCTAAGGTCTTCAACGAGAACAAAATTGATGTCAGAGTTTTTCTGCCACGCTATGGATTTATTTCCGAAAGAAAATATATCCTGCGCGAAGTTATTCGGCTAAAAGAAATCTCTGTTAAAATCCAAGAAGAAGAGATTATTTCTTCTGTAAAATCAGCATTTATTCCTGATTCACGCGTTCAGGTGTATTTTAATATTTTTCCTGAATTTTATAAAGAGATCAGCAAACAGGTGACAAGCAATTTTCAGCAACCAAAAAATCCAAATGTTTTTGATACATTCTTAATGTATTCTTTTGCTGCTCTTAACACGCTTGAAAGATTGTACTGGCAACCAGATGTGATCTTATGTTACAACTGGCAATCAGCTCTAATTCCTGTTCTTTTAAAAACAGTATTTAAAAACCATGAATGGTTTGCTAATACTAAAGTCGTTTCAGTTATTTCTAAGGATGAGCCTTTCTATAGCTTTACTGAAGATGCTTTAAAGAAATTCAATATAACAGATACTAAGGACCTTGTAGATCCTCAGGCTTTTCTGGAATCTTCTTTAAACTATTCTGACGCGATCATACAATTGAAGTCAAGTAAGAGAGAAGATAAAATGTCTTCTATGCTAAAAAAGAAAAAGATCTCAGAAATAATATCTTCTAAGAAGGAACATAATAAGATCTTTGACATAAACACCTCTAACAATAACATAGAATTTTGGGGTCCCATTGCAAAAGAACTTTATGAATTCCTCGACAGTATCTGATCAATCAAACACAAGAAGAAGTAATTGTCAAAGTAAATATACTTTGGCTTTTTTTTGTATTTCAATAATTTTGATCATCTTTTCATCTTGTAGCCAGGGTATTTTTGACACACCCTACGGTAACAGAACTCTCATACTTGATACATTAAACTATGATCAGAGTATTATCAGCTCGATCAAAAATATGCCAGCTGATGCCTCCAGAAATGATCTGCTTCATAATAAAGTAGGTAAACATCTGGACTTAGAAGCAGAGTTTTTAATTAAATTTACAAATTTCTCTGCCTTGAGCATGTTACACGATTCAGTTAACTTTATCATGAATGATGCAGAGCTTGTATTTTATAGGGCTGATCATTGGGGTGATGCTCCAAACATATCCGTGGATATTAATTTAGTAGAGCCCGATAGTTCATTGCATTGGCTCAATAGCAGTGATCCTGAAGAAACCTTTTCAGATATCGAAGGAAGAACAACATATTATAAGACTGTTAACTTTAATATTGATGCAGACTCCGTTATGATCCCCATGGAACTTAATACAATTCAGGATTGGTATGATCATCCTGATACTCTTTATGTAAATACGGGTCTTACTGTAACTCCTGTTGCCGCTTCAGAAGCAATGATAGCATTCTACTCTGTTGACCACGGCTTTGGTAACAAAACTCCCCGTATTAAAATAAATTGTACTCTCAATGATACCAATGGTGTCTATCTTCAAGACAGCGTATTTACAGTCTATGCAAATGCCGATATACAAAAAACTACAGATGATCGCACACTTGACGATGGCTTGTTTTATATCTCCCAAGGAAATATCACTCGTAGCTATATTACATTAGATAGTTTACGCCAAGATACATTATTAAGCTCAAGTGCACTTTTAAATCATGCAGAATTGATTTTAGTAATGAACGATAGTCTCAGTAGCATCGGTGAAAACGATACACTCACCATAGCTGCACGGCTGTTTAAAACCGACCATTGGGATTCGGATAGCATAGCTTATATTTATACAATTTCTTCAAATAAGATCAACAATATAGATGATACTATTAAGATCAATATTGCTCAATTGCTTCAGTATATGATCTCTAATCCTAAAGAAATGGAATACGAAGGTATCTTTTTCTATCTAAATAATGAATACTATGATTTCAACCAAGTCCTGATAGATCCAAAAAATATCGCTCTGGATATCGTATATACAAAGGTTAATAATGAATAAAAAAATATATATATTACTACTTGCCGTATTGATCTTTTCCGGTGCTTATGCCGGTGTTTATGAGATCTATGGATTGGGAGAAGTCGGCATTAATTATTCTGTAGATGCTCAAGGTCGCGGCAAAAGCTCCACAGCTTATTCCGATTCTCTGGGTATCAATATGCAAAATCCTGCGAATTTGGCATTCTTGCAAAAAGCAGGCATGGAAATTGGAATTGAAAGTCAATTTAATTCCCTTAAAGGTATAGGATATACCGATGGCTACACGGGTTTTAAATACGGTCTTTTAAAATTTCCCTTGACTAAAAAAGGTGGAATTGCACTTGGTTTACTTCCTATAACATCGTCTCACGCCTCATATCGTATAAGCAGTGATGATAACATTGCCAGCGAAACCAGGACTTCAGATGGAAATATTTACGCTGCAAGTATGAGTGTTGGATATTCTTTTTTCAAATATAGTCAACTTGCAATCGGTGTTTCTGTAGACTACTTGATCGGTGGATATAATATTGTTAAAGATCTGGACTTTGTATCCCCTTCCTACCAAGATATCAAAATTGAAAGCGATGAAGGATTTAATGGCTGGCAATTTACCGGTGGCATAACAATAAAACCTATTAAGCAACTTTCTATTGGTGCTTCTTATACCCATGTTGGCAAAATGTCACGCAGAAAAATTACAAATTATATGACCAGCAGCTCTACATATTTTTATTCTAGCATTGATACAAGCGAGTATTCTAATGTAAAACTTCTTCCAAATCGTTTTTCTCTAGGACTTGCATTCATGCCTTCATCTCGTTATATTTTTACCGCAGATTGGATGCAGTATCAGTTCTCGGCACTTTCAACTGACTTCTCATTCAGTCCGCTTTACGAGAGAGCCCAGGTTCGTCCCTTTAATCATTATGGAATAGGTTTTGAAAAGAAGGGCATACTCTCGGAATATGTTCCTTATCATCAATCTCTTACTTATAGGGGAGGTCTCTTTTACGAGCAACATTATCTCGCCACCTCTCAAGGGAAAGCATTGAAGACATACGGAGCAACTCTGGGAATGGGTTTCCCCTTTACAAAATACAATAACCGTCTTGACATAGCGTTTATAGTAGAACATAATCAAGGAACGATTTACGAAGAAGAAGGTATTACCCCCTTGACTCTTAATGAATTTGTTTATCGTTTTAATATGAGCATTACAATAGCTGAAACTTGGTTTATAACTCGTGGTAAATACAGATAGGAATAGGAGAAAAAAATGAAAAGAATTAAAAAAACAGGACTAATATTTTTACTGTTCGTGTTATTGATAACTGGTCTATATAATTGTGTTCCTCCACAATCATATGCTGATACCAAAGAAATCAATGAAGCAAAAGAACAAAAAAAAGCAGAACTTATCAATAAAGCAAAATTTCGTTTAAGTAATGGACAACAATACAAGATCCAGCAAAATTGGGAAGATGCTTTAGTCAACTATAAAGCAGTTATCGATATGGGCTTTGCCGAAGATTTTGTCGATCCTTTATTCAAAGATATTGCTCTATGTTACAATAAGCTGGGTAAGCCTGATTCTGCAGCATATTATATCGATGAAGGTCTAAGCTACGATGGAACTAATCAGCACCTTCTGCAGCTTTCTGCTTATTATAAAGAACGTGCAGGCGATTATGAATCGGCCCTACATATCTACCAGCAATACAATGCTCTATATATTGATGATATTGAATACATAGCAAAACAAGCAAATGCTTATGATATGTTAGGTTTATATGACGAAGAACTAGATACATGGGAAGCTATTATCAGTATAGACCCCAACAACAATACAGCCATCAATGCTATTATTTCCGTCCTTGATAAAATGGGACGAGATCCTAAAGAGTTTTATCAAAAAGCCTGGGAAAACAATCCATCAGATGCTTCAAAGGGACTTTCTTACATAAACGCTTTGGTGAATGGTGCCGATTATAAAACAGCTATCACAGTTGCAACGCAAACATTGGCCTTAAACCCTACAAATGAGACACTTGTTAAAAAACTTGCTGAATGTTATGAATATAATGGTCAGGCTCAGGAAGGATTGGTAGTTCTTGAAAAATATGCCCGTTCAAATCCTCGTGACATTAACATGCAGATTGATGTAACAAACAAAAATGTTGAAATGGGTAATTACGAAAAAGCCTATAATATTATCTCCAATGCTATCAAGATTGCGCCTCAAAACAAAGAAGTTTACTTTGCCAGAGCAAAAGTTCTTGAAACTGTAGCTGAAATAGGTACACTTGAAAAAGGTAAGATCGATTGCAATGATAAAATCGTTTACCACATGGCTTATGAAGATTATCAAACATCAAAAAAATTGGGTAATTTCAATGCTCAATTTCGTATAAAATATCTTTACGATAACGATCTTACAATTGCAAAAGCAAAAGACCGTTTCCTTATCGGCCAAGCTAATAAAGCCGGTACTAACACATATAAAGCTTTAGGAGCAAGTTACTCGTGGATAGATCGCACAGTAACAGTCGAATAATTTATTTAGGTTCCGACCACGCCGGATTCCAAGCAAAGTCCCATGTTATTGAGTATCTCAATACCATGGGATATTCTCTTATTGATAAAGGATGTTTTTCTGAAGAATCAGTTGACTATCCGGATTATGGTGTGGCAGTTGGAAAAGCTGTAGCTGAAAACCCCGGAACACAGGGAATTATCATCTGTGGGACCGGTATAGGTATCAGCATAGCAGCAAATAAAGTTAAATCCGTCCGTGCAGCCCTTTGCACTACGCCCTTTCACGCAGAAATGGCTCGTAAACATAATAATGCCAATATTCTTGCCATGGGCGCAAGAACGACGTCTATCGAAAACATGGAAAAGATCATTGATGCCTGGTTTGCCACAGAATTTGAAGCTGGCCGACATCAAAAAAGGGTCGACAAAATTCATTCATTAACGGGAAAATAACAATAAACTATGTACAAAAATATTAAAAGCAACGATCCGGAAGTTTTTTCAACAATAAAAAATGAATTAAACCGCCAACGAAGCTCTCTTGAAATGATCGCTTCGGAAAATTTTGTATCGAAAGCCGTTCTTGAAGCTTCAGGCAATATAATGACCAACAAATACGCCGAGGGCTATCCCGGTAAGCGTTATTATGGTGGGTGTGAACATGTTGATATTGTTGAAAATCTTGCCAGAGATCGTGCAAAAAAACTATTTAATTGCGATTATGCAAATGTTCAGCCACACTCGGGATCGCAAGCTAATATGGCTGTGTTCTTTACATTGTTAAAACCCGGCGATACTATTCTTGGTATGGACCTTAGTCATGGTGGGCATCTTACTCACGGTTCACCGGTCAACTTTTCCGGTCAGCTATATAATATTATTTCTTATGGTGTAAAAAAAGATGATCAGCTCATTGATTATGATGATGTGGCTAAAAAAGCCCGCGACCATAAACCTAAATTGATCATTGCGGGTGGCTCAGCTTATTCTCGCCATTATGATTTTGCAAAATTTCGCGAGATCGCTGATGAAGTAGGCGCATTTTTAATGGCAGATATTGCGCATCCTGCCGGTTTAATAGCAAGCGGACTTCATCCCTCGCCTATTCCCTACTGTGATGTTATTACAACAACTACGCATAAAACCCTTCGTGGCCCTCGCGGCGGTATGATTTTAATGCCCAAGGATAAAGAAAATCCTTTTGGCCTTGTTGCAGCAAAATCCGGTCGCGTTAAAATGATGTCCGAACTGTACGACTCCACTGTTATGCCCGGTATTCAGGGCGGTCCGCTTATGCATGTTATTGCTGCCAAGGCAATCGCTTTTGGCGAAGCATTAAAACCCGAATTCAAACACTACTGTCAGCAGGTTATAGATAATGCTAAAGCTCTTGCTCAAGGTCTGCTATCCTACGATTTCGATCTGGTTTCCGGTGGCACGGACAATCATCTTGTCTTAGTTGATCTCCACAATAAAAATATCACCGGGAAAAAAGCGGAACACTTGCTTGAATCCATTGGTATAACATCTAACAAGAACATGGTTCCTTTCGATGACCGCTCACCTTTTGTAACAAGCGGAATCAGATTAGGAACACCGGCATTGACCAGCAGGGGTTTCAAAGCTGAAGATATGAAGCTTATTGCCGGCATTATCAATAAAGTCATTGATGCTCCCGAAAATGATAAAGTTTTAAAGGAAGCAAGAAAAGATATTGATGCCCTGGTCGAGAAATATCCCCTCTATGAGGATTTTGTATTATGAGATGTCCCAATTGCGGATTCGAAGAAAATAAGGTCATAGATTCAAGACCTTTAGCAAAAGAAAACGGTATTCGTCGCCGTCGTGAATGTGAAAAATGTAAATTTCGCTTCACAACCTACGAATATGTCAGTTTAACAACAGCCTTGGTTGTAAAAGCTAATGGCGCCCGCGAAGAATTTAATCGCGAAAAACTCATTCGTAGTATTTCTCTTGCCTGTGTCAAACGCCCTGTCTCCATGGAAGCAATTAATACCATCGTTAAAGATGTTGAAAATATGATCCTAAAAGAAGGTCTTAGTGAAATAAATTCCAAGCAAATAGGTGAAGTGGTAATTCAGGCTCTTAAGGATATTGATAAAGTCGCCTACATACGCTTTGCATCGGTTTATCATGATTTTGAATCAGCTGATGAATTTCATAAGCGCGTTGAAGATATGAGAAAAGAATAATAAGCTTAAATTGCTATTTTTCATTTGACATTAAATAAATAATTGACAATATTTAAGCGTAAAAAAAAGAGGTTAAAAATATAATATCAGTTAGTTAAAGGTGCTTGACAAAATACAGTGAGTTAAACTTAAGATGTCACATCTTATAACGATATTATATTAATATGAGCGTTATAAGATCGCTCATTTTTTATTATTAGGAGATTAGTTTTATGAAACAGAAAGTATTGACCCTCATTATTGGAATAGCCATTATGGCTTCCACTGCTTTTGCATCCACATCAACTGGTGCTGTTTGGTTATTGATTGCCCCCGGTGCTCGTGGTGCAGCCATGGGAGAAGCTCAGGTAGCTATTACAGACGACTCCTATGCATCGTTTTATAACCCCGCCGGTCTCGCTTATATAAAAAAAAATGAAGTAGGCGCCATGTATTCAAAATGGTTACCTAATCTTGTGTCCGATATGTATTATACATTTTTAACCGGTGGCTATAAAGTTCCTAATGTGGGTACTTTTGGTGGTCATGTGATCTACCTTAATCTTGGTCAACAAGAATGGACAGATGAATTTGGCAATAAACTCGGTGATTTTTATTCCTATATGATGGCATTTAGTGGTTCCTATGCCACACGTATCACTGATAACTCAGCACTGGGTATTAACCTAAAATTCGCTTATCAAATGCTTTCCAAGGTTAGCACAGGTTCCGAACAAGGAAGCGGTGCTTCATCTCATCTTGGTTTTGACATAGGTTATCAGCACCGTAATCTTATTAATAATCACCTCGATTTAGGTGTTGCTATTTCGAATATTGGTCCAAAAATAGCATTTATTGATATACACCAGGCTGACCCACAACCAACAAATCTTAAGCTTGGTATGAACCTTAAATTAATGAATCAAGAGCACAATAAACTTTCTCTTGTTTTTGATGTGAATAGAATTTTGGCATCCTCTCATCCGGCAATGGATGTTAATGGAAACTATCTTATTGAAGCGGGCTCTCCTTTAAGTGATATACCCGGTGAAGAAAGCTATACAGATAATTGGTTTAAAGGTATCTTTACGTCCTTTACTGATTCATGGAAATATACCGGAGATGTTGACTATAGTGGCGATGGCGTCATTGGTGGATACGATGAAAAAGGAAATAAAATTGGTTGGTACAATGAAGATGGCCATTTCATAAATAAATTCATCCCTACTCAAGGTGAAGCCTATTGGGTAAACACTGTAACAAATCAACCTGTAGATGGTCCCGGTGGACATGATGCGGATGGTAACCCTCAGGAATGGGGCCAATTTGGACACGATGCTGCAAACTTCTCAGAAGTTAAACCTGAAGTCGGCTCTGTAGAGCATGGTTCTTTTAAAAACGAACTTAGGGAATTGATTTACAATGTAGGTGTAGAATATATCTACGATAATATGTTCGCTTTACGTGGTGGTTTCATTTATGATCAATCTGGTGATGTGATGAACCCCACCATTGGTTTTGGTTTTATTTGGCGTGGACTCGGCTTTGATTTTGCCTATACAGGTGGTAAAGAAGGTCATCCTTTAACAAACACTATGCGTTATAGTTTACGATACGAATTCTAAATTTATCGAACGGAAAGTCCTATGAAAAAATCTCTACTTTTCGTCCTGATCTTTTTCAGCTTCCTTCCACTGGAAGCTGAATTATATTCAGAGACAATTCTTCCCGGCACTCGCAATTTTTTATCTATTCGCGTAGAATTCCAAGAAGATAATACTTATCTGACAACAGGAAATGGAAAATTCATGCTTAGCGAATGGACGGGTCATGATACTATGACTTATGCCGTGGATGCTCTTCCGCATAATAGGGCTTACTTTGCATCTCATTTAAAATTCATTGATAACTATTGGAACAGAGCTTCAAATGGCAATGTGCGAATCAATACAGCTGATGATCATCAGCTGCCTTTAGCAGATTCATCTTTTACTCTTTCTAAGAATATGCTTTACTATTCAAACCCCGATAGTGTTGACCATCGGCTTGCTAATTTGATATACGAAAGCGTAAAATTGGCTTCGGATGCCGGAGAATATAAAGATGATATTGATGCTATCATTATTTATCATGCCGGCGCAGGTCAGGATTTTAAAATCACTCTCGATGATTCGCCTTTCGATATTCCGTCCTTCTATTTTGATGAAAACTATCTTGCGAATCATTTACCCACTAATAAATACAATGAATTAATGAATTTGAACTGTAAACAAGGTATTGTTTTACCTGAATCTCAAAACCAATTGGGTTATAATATTGCTCTAAACGGCACTGAGATCTTGCTAACAGGCATGCTCCTGGGTTTGCCCACACTTTACGATACTGAATTAGGTCGCTCAGGTACAGGTATCTATGGTCTTATGGATCAAGGTTCAAATACTGCCAGCGGCTTATGCCCCATTAAACCCTCAGCTTTTGAGCGCTACCTCTTGGGTGCTGCTCAACCTGTCACTGTGACAAAAAGCGATTCACTCACACTTAAACGCGATGAGGTTTATCATCTGCCTATTTCTTCCAATGAATATTTTCTCATAGAATATCGCAAGAATAGCGGTGCCTATGCAGATTCAATTATGTGGTCAAGAAATGATGTTAATAACTATCTTGATGTCCTGCGAATTTTAGATTCACTGGACTTAGTGGACTATAGCATAGAAAACGGTGTTTTGCTGGATTATTCTGACCTTGATGTCGGCCTGCCTACCCATGGTTTATTGATCTGGCATGTAAATGAAGCAGAATTGGGTGGTAAAAATCCAAATGACTGGGATTCCCCTTTTATCAATCTTATCGAAGCCGATGGCGGGAATGACATTGGAAAATTTTATGGAAGCCTGAACACTGCTGTCAATAGCGGCTGGAAATGGGATATGTGGTTTAAAAACAATCCCGCATATTTCGATAACAACAAGAACAGTCATATCATGCAATGGAATGATGCTTCCTATCCGAGTACTCGTTCCTTCGAAAATTTAGCTAGCGGAATAGCCATTAATAATTTTGACTTTTATCTTGATTCTGTTGTACTCGACCTGAAAATTAATTCCCCTGCCGACTATCATTTTTCGAATATTATCTTCGATGAAATGACAACAGCCTTGCCTGCGGATATTTCAGCCGATAAATTACTCCTTGGCTACAGTGATTCCAGCCTTGTTTTACTGAGTGATAGTACTCTGAAAGAAATTTACGCCTCTGATGCGGTTCTTGGTAGAGGAAATACTGCATTGATGACGTATAATAATGATATTCTACTCATCACTAATTCTGATAAAAATTCTCATGTAAAGCATTTAGAATATTTAGCTTCGTCATTGCAAGAAGTCAATTCGATGGACCTCGGTCATGCATTGGATCTTGAAAAACTGGCATTGGCGGGCGATTCACTTTTCTTGCCACCTCTATCTGTAGAAGATTCACTCGCAAGAGCAATTTACAAGCTTGATATCGCTTCATGGACAGCTAATAAAATCGGCGAAACAAGTGAAACCCTCACTCCCTATCTGAAAAACAATAAAATAGGATACGCAATTACTCAAGCTGCCGCTGTGATGAACAATGATGTGATTACAGCAGATGAGATAGGTTTTAGTATTAATGGTAATAGTATGAGTGTACGCTTTGAAAGCAATGATCACTACTTTATGCCGGATTTTTATCCCGTTTATGGCGATAATCATTATATCAATGAGATCATTCCTCTTCACATGGATGATGATGGCGAATACGATCTTCTTGTGCTGAGTGAATTTGAAGGCAAACAAAGCCTTTCCGCTTTCAGCAAAAAATCTCTGCTGTTAAATAACTTCCCCATCATGGGAAATTATTCCAAGATCAGGGTATTTAAACTTGCTGATGCCTATAAAATTCTTGTCTACAACCCGGCAGGTATTCTTGATATTTATAATATAGATGGCTCTAAACAGGCTTCATATCCTGCAAGCGTAAAAGCCAATTCACTTTTTGTAGAGCAAGTTTCCGATGATGCCGCGTGGATCATTGCTGATGGTACAGTTATTCGCATAGAATCAAATTCTGTCTATTGGGGATATCAAGGCCAGAATGCAGCTCACAGCAATACTCAGTCCGAAACTCAAACAGCTGTCATAATAGATTCCGATCTCCTCATCAAAGATGGTTTGGTATATAATTATCCAAATCCCATTCAGGGTGACAGAACTAAATTCCGTTTTTACGCAACTGGAGCTCAAGAGGTTAGGATCGATATCTATGCTCTTAGCGGTATGTATATAAAAACCATTATGGGCCGAGTATTTGATCAGCAATGGAATGAATTTACCTGGTTTGTTCATGACGAAGAATCCGGGGTTTACATTGCCAAGATCACTTTCAATGGGGACAACAAAGAAGAAACTTATTTCATTAAACCTGCGATATTAAAATAATATGATAAACAAACGACACTACATCCTCGCCCTATTACTCATTTTAACGCTGATGAGCGGACTTTTAGCACAGAATGCACCCCATCATCCCGAGTTAGACTGGAAAACGCTTGAAAGCGAACATTTTATGTTTCATTATCATGAAGGAACAGAGTGGTCCGTGCAACAAGCCATGATAGTGGCTGAATCAGTTTACCCTCATGTCACCGGACTATACGGTTGGGAACCCAAAGAAAAGACTCAGGTCATTATTCAAGACACAGATGATTACGCCAATGGCGGCGCTTATTATTTCGATAATAAAATTCTGCTTTGGGCTTCTCCTCTGGAATTTGAACTACGCGGTAACCATCAGTGGATGTGGAATGTTTTTACACATGAGTTCTCGCATATTATCTCTTTGGGCGCTTCTATGAAGCTTCCTATCAGTATTCCTCAGATCTATCTGCAATATTTGGATCGTGAAAAACCTATCAAAGAAAATATCATTCTTGAATATCCTAAAGGCATTGGCTCCTTACCCATTGCTAACTCCATTATTCCTATGTGGTGGGCCGAAGGTGTTGCTCAATATCAATATGAAAATGCAGGACACGACTACTGGGATTCTCATCGTGATATGATACTCAGAGACAATGCACTGAGCGATATGCTCATGTCCTGGAGCGAGATCGGTCATTTTGGTCACATAGGCATTGGCAACGAAATGGTCTATAATACCGGTTATGCTTTTGCAAAATATCTTGCGGAAAAATATGGTGCTTCCGTTCATGCTAACATTGCTAGACATGCCAGCAAAAAATCTAATATCACCTTCAATAAAGTCTTAAAAGAAGTCACGGGAATACCGGGAAAAGAAATCTATGCAGACTTTTTACTGCATACACAATCCGATTACCTGAATAAAACAGCCACTATCCGTGCCCAGCTCGTTGAAGGCGAGGAATTCTTCAATGAGGGACCGGGATCTTTTCTTGCTTCTTATGCTCCTCAAGGTGAAAACATGGTTTTCCAATCCAGTAAGGGTTTTGATTATATCTCCTATAACTTTCTCTATACTTTTGATGAAGATAAAGCCAAAAGGATTTCTAAAAACAGGGTTCGTGGTAATGTTGCCTGGTCACCGGATGGCGATACCGTTTATTTTGCTCAGCGTCAAAAAGCAAATATCTACGGTTCTACCTGGTTCGACCTCATGGCTTACGATTTTAAAAATAAAAAACTCGAACGTCTCACTGATAATGCCCGAATTTATTCGGTAACCGCTGATAACAATGGGCAACTCTATGTTATACGCGTAAATGATGGCACGCATAATATCTATAAATATGATCCCTTAAGCTCTAAAATGACAAACCTGACCCTCTATTCTCATGGTGAACAGGTCTATATTATGCAGGTGGATCAAAATGGTCGCTATATATACTTTGATATGGCAACTAACCATGGCAGAGATATTTATCAACTTGATCTTGAAAATGAGAAGATCTCTCCGGCCATATATAATGTAAGTTACGATAACCGTATGCCTTATTTATGTCCAAATGCTAGGTACTTGTTCTATTCTTCAGATAGAAGTGGGATCTTTAATATTTATCGCTTTGATCTTCAGACAAAAACCGAGTCCGAACTTCTTACTAATGTGACAGGTGCTGCCATGTATCCGGCTATTGATCCCAAAGATAGCAGTCTGACCTTTACAATTTTTAAGGAAGGGCGTTTCAGCTTAAATAAGATCAATGATATAAAAGCTATTGATAAAACACTTTCTGAATACAAAGAGTATCAATTACCAACATTTGTGCAAGAATGTGCGACAGACTGCGCTATTACGGAACCTCGCAAATACAAAAATCAATTTTCAAAACTATTCTTCGTTCCCTTTTTACAATACGATTATGATGCATTAAAAGCCGGGATCATTCTATTCCAGAACGAAGTACTGGATAAAATGAATCTCTTTGCACTGGCCGATGTCAATCACCGCGGTGATTACGATATATCTGCCAGACTTGATTTTAATCAATTTTTACCACGCCTTTATCTGGACTTTATGACCGTCGGTTTAAACCGAAAAGATACAAGCTTGTATAATGAATATTATCCCATGGAACAAAATATAAACTTTTCCCTCACAGAAATTTCTTTGGGAGCAAATTATACCTGGCGTAATTTTCACTTTTTTGAATTCGTCGCAACTCATGGACAATACACATCCAAAGTGCTGGGGAAATGCTACGAAAATCCGGAAATCGGAAATGTAAAATTTGTTCCTACTACCTACTTTAGAGGTCAACGTTTAGAATTACGTTACCGTGCCAATTTTACACGTCGTCATTGGCAAAGCAATATTTCCCCTACAAAAGGGTTACGAATCAACGACATTGTTTTAGCTTATGATTTAAATCAATTCGTCGATGATTACAAAACCTCTGATTATGGCACATACATTGAACTTTATAAAAACCACTACACACCAAGAATGGACTTGAATGCCGATTATTTTATTCCTCTTCCCAAAACAGAGAATTCGGCACTTTCCTTCAACCTGAATATTGGTTTAATGACCAATACCAAAGTGGATTCTTTCTTTAACTACTTCGCCGGTGGTTTGCCTGGACTGAAAGGGTATCCATATTATACCATAGAAGGCACTCACAAAGCCATCTTCACTTCAACACTACGCTTCCCCATCAGCAAAAAACTTGGCATAAACTTTGAGCCCTTTTCCTTTGAAAATTTATACCTGGGAATCTATCACCAGATCGGTGATGCCTGGACCTGGGGATTAAGTAAACCCGACTGGAAACAAGATGTAGGTATTCAGGCGCGTATCGGTGGGCATTCCTGGTATGGATTCCCCCTGGCACTGAGTTTCGACCTTGTTTATGCCTTGGACCTTGTACAATATGATGAATTTGATGTGACAAAAACCATCGGACATAATTTCCGTTTTTACTGGACGCTATTGTTTGATTTTTAAGGATAACATATGAAAAAGATCATCGTTCTGCTTCTTATCCTCAGTATAAGTCTGCAAGCACAAATACCTAAGAAGATCGAATCAGGGGAAAAATCCATTCCTCTGGGAATAGTATTATCAACTGCCTTACCCGGTGCCGGACAACTTTACGCAGACAAGCCCTGGATCTCTGCACTGTATTTAGGCATAGAAGCTGCTGCTATCACTGGCGCTCTGTATTTTAAAGCTCAAGGTAAAAAAGGAATTGACGATTATGAAGACTTTGCCGATGAAAACTGGGATGTGGAAAATTGGTTAAATTTTTATGACCCCGCTATACATCCTACGACACATCATGCCATCGTGTATGTTGACCGTAATGCTTATTCTCCGGAAAGCGAATCAGAATATGAGCGTATGATGGCTGATATCAATGATGGTTATGAGGAAGTGACTATTTGGAAAGATTATCACTTTTATGAAAATATTGGCAAATACGAACAATTTAAAATGGGTTGGAAGGATTGGGTCTCCGGTCAAGAAACTCCCAGCGATCCTGAACTTGGTATCTATGCAAAATATTCAGATAATCAATACAGCTACGCAAGTATGCGTCGTGCCGCCAATAAATTATTACAATTTAGCACATATTGCGGAACAGCTATTTTTTTAAATCATTTCATATCAGCGATCGATGCAGGTTTTCGACTAAAGAAACTTAATGAAAATCAAGATATATTGCTTACATTAACAGCTGCACCTATCATTCGATCTGAAGGTGTAAGCGGGATCCAGGCAGGATTCAATATGACATTTTAAAATTGGGATATTATGAAAGCTAAAATTTTACTTACATTAACACTCACGTCTCTTATTTTATTCACTTCCTGTTCATCTTCTAAAGAAAGCAAAGATGATAGCGAAGCTCCAAAAGAAAAAACCTATATCGAACGCTACGAAGATGGCTTAATGGCCTTTGAAAACAAAAAATACTACAAAAGTATTGATGATTTCAATTATGTGGTGTTCAACGCTCCCGGATCAGATATTGCTGATAATGCGCAATTTTATTTGGCTTCAGCTAATTTTGAAATGAAAGAATACCTTGTAGCCATTCAGGAATACCAATCATTGCTCCGTCGCTGGCCCGCAAGTGATCTATACGAAGAAGCTCGTTTTAAAATTGCAGAATGTTACTTCAATCACAGTCCGGGGTATCAGCGCGATCAACAATCTATAGATAAAGCTATTATTTCTTATCAGGATTTCATTGATGAATATCCTTTTAGTGACAAAAGACCCTTGGCTGAAGCCCGTATCAAAGAACTGCGGACCGGTCTTGCAACAAAGATCTACGAAGCCGGAAATCTTTACATGGTACTAAGAGAATGGAATGCAGCAATTGTAACTTTTCAGGAAATAATCGATAGTTACTACGACACAGATATTCTTAATGATACCTATCTTGATATTGCTACTTGCAAAAGCAAACTGGGAAAAAGAGAAGATATGATCAATGCTTTGACAAAAGTTGATAAAGATAAACTTAATACAAAACAGCTTTTACATTATAATAGTTTAATGAAATTATCATTGGAATGGGCTGAATGAAAAAAATCTGTCTTTATGGTGGATCTTTTGATCCCGTACATCTTGGCCACATAAATTTTGCAAAACATATACTACAAAGATTCAAAGCTGAATCTTTGTTTTTTATTCCCACCTATTTTTCTCCCTTTAAAGGAGAAACCCGCTATTCTTCAAATATTCACCGTGTAAATATGTTGGAGCTTGCCTGCCGGGATATACCCAAAGCAGGTGTGTTAACTCTTGAAATTGAACGACAAGGCTTTTCTTACACCATTGACACCCTAAAAGCTCTTCATGAACAATTCCCCGATCATAAACTCTATTGGATCATTGGTGATGATCATCTTAATACCCTTTACCACTGGCGCGCTTACCCTGAACATTTTAAATATTGTGATTTTATTATACTTCCAAGAACCGGTGCAGTAAGCAAAGATATGACGCTTAACCACACATTTAAAGAACAGTTGCATTTTATTGAGGCTCCTGAAATAAACATCTCTTCCACTCAGATCAGACAAGCCCTGATCGATGAAAAAGATATTGATTCACTTGTTCCTTTGGATATAAAAAATTATATTTTGGAAAATAAGCTATATAGGTAAAACATGAGCTTAACACTTAGTATTTTTATCCTTCTTGCAGGAATCTTACTACTATATTTTGGTGCTAGTTTTTTAGTAAAAGGTTCGGCTAATATTGCAAGAATTCTTGGTGTTAAGCCTCTGATTGTTGGTCTGACCATTGTTGCTTTTGGTACATCTATGCCGGAATTCATGGTATCTGTCTTTGGTGTTTTAAAAGGTGTTTCTGATATCTCTGTTGGGAATATCATTGGATCTAATATTGCAAATATCGGACTTATTCTTGGTACTGCCGGACTTATAACTCCCATTGCAGTCAATTTTAAACATATTGGTAAACAATTAATTATATTATTGGCAGCTTCTATTATTTTTTGTGTCGTGGCTTATAATGGGATTACACAATTTGAAGGCTGGATTTTCATCCTCTTTATTATTCTCTATGTTATTTATCTTATTCGCTCCCCAAAAGCTGATAAAAACCTAGAAGATATTCCAGAAGCCGATAATTCCATTATACGAAATATCTTATACACTATTGCGGGAATAATTCTTCTTGTTCTCGCCTCTCGCGGGATGATTGATAGTGCAAGCGTTATTGCCCATCACTTTGGTGTAACGGAAATGGTCATAGGTATGACCATCGTTGCCATTGGAACTTCTTTGCCTGAATTAGCTGCTTCGGTCATGGCTGCTGCAAAACACGAATCTGATATTTCCATTGGGAATGTCATTGGCTCTAATATCTTTAACATGTTCTTTGTTGGTGGTGGCGCCGCAACTATGCGCGGACTCGATATCGATGTATCCATCTACCATTTTGAAGTTCCTTTTATGCTCCTTTTTACACTTCTGCTTTTCCCTATTATTTTTATCAGTAAGGGCATTAAACGAAAACACGCACTGCTCCTTCTTGTATTATATATTTTATTCATCGTTCTATCCTATACTCTAACATAACTATGAATTATAAAAGCGTTGCTCCCTATACCGAATCATCACAGATCTACGACCGCCTCATGGAAGAAGTCGACTATTTGGGTTGGTGTGAATATATTTTAGACTTAGCAGATGAATTCGGCTTCAGCACGGGGTCAATTTTTGATCTCTCCTGTGGAACGGGTACTTTTTTACATCTATTTCCTGCCTCTGAAAAATTTGGTATAGATATCTCCCAAGAAATGATCTCTCGCGGAAAAGAAAATTTTCCGGAATTGGACCTGGAAGTGGGTAATATGATGCATCCAACTCCCCGCGATGTCTCACTTTATGTTAATATTCATGATGCACTTAATTATATTTCCGATTTTAAAGCCATTCGTGAGCACATTACGTATATGGATAAACATCTGAACGAGGGTCAAAGCTATATTTTTGATTTTGCTCTTCCAGGCGTTATGACAGAATATTTTGACGATACAGCCTACGAAGATACCAACGAAGCAGGTATATTTTTTAAGCGACATAATTATTACGATAAAAAAAACAAGCGTTCTCTGACAGATCTTTATATATATCATCCTGATGGACGCTCTTATCATGAAAGACATATTCAATATATCTTCAACTTTCAAGAAATAGAAAAATTGTCCGTGGAATTCCCCTCCAGAAGCTTTATATTTCTGGAGGAATTTAGCTTTGAAAAAGCTAATGAATTATCAAACAGATTGCTGGTCATAATGCGATGATCCATTTTAAAAAAATTACACTTAACTACGGCCATGTTCCCGGTGCACTCAAGGATATTAATCTTCGTTTACACGAAGGTGAATTCACCTTACTTTTAGGTCCCACGGGATCGGGTAAATCCACTTTATTAAGACTGATCTATATGGATATTCTACCCTCTCAAGGAATTGTTCAGGTGGGAAAATGGACATCTAATAATATAAGTCCAAGACAAATTAATTTATTACGTCGTAATGTTGGCGTTGTTTTTCAGGATTTTCGCCTGATCGAGAATATGAGCGTCTTTGATAATGTAGCATTGCCACTTGTTATTGAATCCTATAGAAAGTCTCAGATCAACAAACTGGTTCACGGACTTTTGAATGAGGTAAATCTATCACACGCCTCACATCAACAAGCATCCACTTTGAGTTCGGGCGAAAAACAGCGCGTTGCTATTGCCAGAGCAATGGTTAAAGACCCTATTGTACTTGTTGCTGATGAGCCTACAGGAAATCTTGACAGAGAAGCCTCTAAAAATGTGCTTTCTTTGCTTGAGCGCATCAATCGCAATGGAACATCTGTGGTTATGGCTACTCACGATTATGAATTGATCAAAGACACCAAGCACCGCAGAATCTATATGGAATATGGAGAAGTATTACCGGCCGGCCGTACTGTCCCTCTCTCTAATAAACGCATAACCATACTAACGCAAGAAGAATGAAATTACTTTTTATTATCAAACAGACATTCTCTAACCTTTGGCGTGAGCGCACTCCGGTTATCGCTACTATCCTGACTATTTGTATTGCCTTGACTATTCTTGTGGCAATATTTGAAATATCATTTATACTTTTCAATCAACTTGAAGATCTAAAAAGCAACACCCGTGTTGAGGTCTATATTGAAAGCGATCTCAGCAACTCCACGATACAAAATATTAAAACAGAGATAGAGGACATTATTTCTGTTCAGGATGTTAAATTTATTAGCAAAGACATGGCAGCTGATATTTTCAATAGAGAATTTGGTGAAGATATTATGGAGATTTTAGGTGAAAATCCCTTGCCGGTCACATTTGAAATAAGGCTATATCAGCATTTTAACAATCCGGATTATCTTTTAAAATTCAAAGAAAAGGTAGAAGAAATAAGAGGTGTAGAAGAAGTCCATTATCGTCATGCTCTTATTGCAAAACTCGAAGCCCTTACACAAGCTGTTGCAACCGCGGGTATTATTATGCTCGTTATTCTATTCATTGCCATGCATTTACTGATCCGCAATACGGTAAAACTTTCTGTATATGCTCGACATCAACAGATACAAATCATGAAAAACCTTGGTGCTGGGACTATTTTTATCCGCTTACCCTTTATTCTTGAAGGAGCTATTGAAGGTTTAATAGGTGGGATTTTATCATCCATCTTTCTTATTTTTGCACATAAATTTGCCGAAAGCACATTTAGCCTATTGGTATTCCCTCACTATACCTATAAATTGATTGCGCTTATCACTATTTCTGCAGGAATAGCCATAGGTTTTATTACATCAGCAGGATCAGTATCTGTATTTGTAAATAAAATATTCTCTAAAAAATAAAGGAAAACATGAAAAAATTAAATTCTCTCATTATCGTCCTACTAACGATCTTAGTAGCTTCCTGTTCAATGCAAACAGGTCTTGATGTAGCCGCAAAAAACAACTTCCCTATGTTTGATGGGAAAAAGATAGGTATCGTAACAAATCACACAGCTTTAAACAAAGAAGGTGTACACCTTGTAGATCTTATTCATGATTCAGGCAATATTGTTCAAGCAATATATGCACCTGAACATGGGTTTAGAGGTGATGCGCAGGCAGGAGAACATTTTTCTGATAATGTTGATAGCAAAACCGGTGCAATAATTTACAGTATTTATGGCCGTACAAGAAAACCCAGCAAAGCCATGCTTAAAGATGTGGATATTCTTGTTTTTGATATTCAGGATATCGGAGCTCGCTTTTATACCTATATTTCTACAATGGGAGAGATCATGGAAGCGGGTGCAGAAAATAATATTCCTGTTTATATTCTAGATCGTCCTAATCCCATAGGCAGAATGGCCGAAGGTCCCATCATTGAACAGGACCTCTATTCTTTTGTAGGAGCTTATCCTATTCCTGTCAGACACGGCATGACAGTCGGAGAATTAGCTCTTATGATCAAAGATCAGGAATGGATCAATAAGGCAAAAGATCTTGATCTTCATATAGTAAAAACAGAGGGCTGGGATCCTCAAAAACCATATTCTGTTACAAAGCAAAACTGGGTCAATCCTTCCCCAAATATCAGAAATATCAACGAAGCTCTGGTTTACCCGGGTACTTGTTTTTTTGAAGCCACTAATTTTTCCGAAGGCCGCGGATCGGATAAACCTTTTGAATGGGTTGGAGCGCCTTTTGTAAACTCTGAAGAACTAATTACAACCCTTGAAGCTAAAAATATTGCCGGCGTAGAATTACAAGCAGTATCTTTTGTACCAACTGTACCCGCCGACAAACCATTTAAACCTAAATTCAATGAAAAAGAATGTCATGGTATCGCTATCACCGTCACAGACCCCATGAATTACAAAGCCCTAGAATTCGGCATGCATTTAATTGAAGTTCTTCTAGAACTCTATCCGGATGACTTTAAAATTTCTCGTCCTGAATGGATGCACAAGCTTTGGGGAAACCGTCTAGCTTATGAAATGTTCATGCAAGGTGATTCGGCTAACGATATCATCAAAACCTATGAGAATGAATTAACTCAGTTTAAAAATATTCGAGAAAAGTATCTCTTGTATTAAAATATTTGTTGAGACTTATGAAAATATATTTTTATAGTGGATTTATATTCCGATTTATTTGAATAATACGGCATCATTTACTTTTAAATATGTAATATTATTGTTTTTTAGCTTTTATTCCCATAATATTTTTCATAGATTTTATTGATTAAAAACTAAAAACTAAAAACTAAAAACTAAAAACATAAACCAGGAGTTGAAGAAAATGAAAAAAGTAATTATTGTTTTGCTGGCACTTTCATTAGCTGTTACGGCTTTTGCAGGAATGAATATGCCTTTCAATCACAATGCAACCATGATCCCAGTGAATGCTTCCTTAGCATCAGCCGCATTTTACGACTCTTTTAGACTACTAACCTTAGAATTTACACAAGGTTTTAAAGGTACAAATGCGCATGCTAAATTAGCCTTAGGAACAGCTGCCCTTGGTGCAGAAGTTCTACTAAGCCATAATCTTTTCCAATGGGAGAAAATTGACATGGGCTTTAGTTATGGAGGTCAATTTAGTTTTGTCAAAAATGGTGGCTGGTATCTGTCACCGGTAGTGATGTGGAACATGTCACATAAATTCAATAACACTGTAGATTTTTATGGTGGAACTAAATTTATGCTTGATATGGGTTTTGATTATCGATGGAATGGCTCACAATGGGGTTATTCAAAGTTTGCTCTTAGAGCTGATTGGGCTCTCTATATGGGAACTCAGATCGATATTGCTGATAATCTTGAACTCTTTTTTGAACTTACACCGGGTATAATAAACAGTGGTAGCTCCGGATTTATTGGTGTTAATTACTATATACCCAAAGGTGTTAAAATACCCGAAGGTGCTAAAAAAGTTAATAAATAATCATTGTTAAATGATTCGAAATATAAGACCACCTTTCTGATGAGAGGTGGTTTTTTTATTTGACAGGATATACCAGATAGCTTTCCAGACAGGATAACGGGATATACCAGATGGCTTTTTGACGGAATAGCAGGATTATTTGGATAGCTTTCCAGACAGGATAACGGGATATACCAGCTGGCTTTTCGACGGGACAGCAGGATTATTTGGATAGCTTTCCAGACAGGATAACGGGATATACCAGATGGCTTTTTGACGGAATAGCAGGATTATTTGGATAGCTTTCCAGACAGGATGAACCTCCTGCGCCACGACAATTCGGGGCTTCCATCCTTCGCCAAGGCTTCGGATGGCACGGTTCTACTTCGTCAGCAGGCAGCAATCATTTGGATTGCAGATCGCAGAGCGCACATTGTTGATTGGCGATTGATCAAGAATCTTAAATCTGTGATTTCAAATCCATCATAAATCATAGATTAACAATTATCAATCTGCAATTCAATGGATTCCAGAGCGCAAGAGTGCAATGCCTCCTCGCAGAAAATATTCTCTTAAACTGCGTCAGCAGTTTAATATAGTAGCAATAGTCTCGCCTAAAAAAATAACCCCAAAGGGGTTAAATATATTCAACGCTTTTACGCTTCAATATTTCAACATTCTTATATCCCGGATTTCGCAAATCGAAAATCGTTAATCCTTGTTCGATATTCAAAAAGCTCCCCATCATCTTTCCCTATCAATCGCCAAATGTACGGGCGGGTCGAGACCCGCCCTTTTCACTTTGGATGAAAACCTTTTATCCTAATTTATAAAAAAGCTTTATTGTTCAGACGCCATGCTTGGCATCTTTTACAAAAATATACCTCTCGAAAGCAATGATTTTCGGCAAAACAATACAAGAGACGCAGCGTCCTCCTTCGCCTCTATTTTCGAAGAAACTCCTGCAAAGCTGGCGGCTATGGCTGACCAGAAGGCTTCTTCGCTCAGGAAGGCTTCGGAAGGGCACGGTTCTACTTCGCTCCTGCGGAGCTTCGAAGAACATGCTCTACTTCGTCCGTCAGCCGACGGACTTCGAAGAGTAAGCTCCTAAGCCCTGTGCTTCTCAGCCTCTTACCTTCTTACCTTCTTACCTTCTTATCTTCTTATCTTCTCATCTTCTTATCTTTTCACCCTTCCGTCTTCCCGCAATTAACATCTTAGGTCTAATTTTTAGGCTTATATTTATATTATTTTTGCCTTTGAACTCATTACTTTTGCCTTGTATATTATTCGCATGAGTACAGTCGCAATAGTAGGCCGCCCAAATGTAGGAAAATCAACTCTCTATAATCGTTTTTTGCAAACGCGTAAAGCTATTGTGCATGAATCTGAAGGAGTTACACGGGATCGCACCTATGCCGAAGTGGAATGGTGTGGACGATATTTTACTATCATTGATACCGGCGGTATCATGATGGATCCTCGTAATACCATTGAAGAAGGTATTCGTGAACAAGCATTGCTTGCTACCGAAGAAGCTGATTTAATTCTATTTTTAGTCGATGTGAGAGTCGGCGTTACTGAATTTGATGATTATATTGCAAAATTACTTCACCGCAGCGGAAAACCTGTTTTATTGGTCGCTAATAAAGTTGACGATGCACACTTTTCTATAGATATCTATAATTTTTATTCTTTGGGTTTCGGTGAACCACTCGAAGTATCTGCTCTTAGTGGTCGATCCACGGGAGATCTTTTAGATGCAATTATTGAACGTTTACCAATAAACTCAATTAAAAATGAAAAAAAATACGACCTGAAAATCTCGATTCTTGGTATGCCCAATGCCGGAAAATCTACTATCGCAAACACTTTTCTTGGTGAAAACAGACATATTGTAACAGATATTGCAGGTACAACCCGCGACAGTATTAATTCAGAAATGAAATATCAGGGCAAACGAGTCATGCTTGTAGATACTGCCGGACTTCGCAAAAAATCCAAGATCTCTGATTCTATAGAATTCTATTCCTTTGTTAGAACAAAGCGCGCCATCAGAGAAAGTAATGTCTGTATACTTGTAGTTGATGTTAATAAAGGATTCTGTGCGCAAGATGTCCGCATTGTTCAGGAGATCCGTGATCAGCGTAAAGGTCTTATTATTGCAATGAACAAATGGGATCTCATTGAGAAGGATACTCACACAGCCGCAGAATTTACCAAAGAATTGCTCTATCACTTTCCTATTTTAAATGATCTACCTATTATGTACATATCAGCAGCTACAAAACAAAGATTATATAAAGTGATTGATGAAGCTTTTCTTATCAAAGAAAGGATGCAACAGCGTATTCCAACCAGTGAGTTAAATGACTTTTTTATTAAAGCTATTGATAGAAATCCGCCAGCATCTATTAAAGGCAAATATATTAAAATCAAGTACGTAACACAGGTTCTTGAAAACCCACCCCTCATTGCTTTTTTCTGCAATGAACCCAGCCTTCTTATGGATAATTATAAACGCTACCTCGAAGGTATTTTTAGAAAATACTACGACTTCAAAGGCGTCCCGGTAAATTTTGTATTTAAAAAGAAATAATCGCCAATAAACACTAAACTGCTGAAGCTTCTCACCTTCTTACCTTCTCACCTTCTCACCTCTACTTCGCTCCTGTGGAGCTATGTAGAGCAGGCTTCTTACCTTCTTACCTCTACTTCGCTCCTGTGGAGCTATGTAGAGCAGGCTTCTTACCTTCTTACCTCTACTTCGCTCCTGTGGAGCTATGTAGAGCAGGCTTCTTACCTTCTTACCTCTACTTCGCTCCTGTGGAGCTATGTAGAGCAGGCTTCTCACCTTCTCACCTTCTCACCTTCTCACCTTCTTACCTTTTCACCTTCTCACCTTCTTACCTTTTCACCTTCTCACCTGACCTTATAATAAGCCATTATAATTCTATCAAAAATCCCGTTTGGCAAAAATCTCTTTAGAAGAATTGAAAGTTTCTGATCGAAAGCACCTATGGGATAACGAAGCCTGGGTCGTTTTTTGTCAATGAGCTTTGCAATAAGTTTTGCGATCTTAATGGGTGATTGACCACTTTGCTCATCTTTTTCAATAATCTCGCGAGATCTGTTCAATAACTCATTATCACCTTTAATATTAAGGCGACTTGATGTAAAAGCTGTTTTAAAATCTCCGGGCTCTATCATACAAACACGAATGTTCCGGGTAAATATTTCCTTGTACAATGCCTCTGTCATGCCTTCTACGGCAAACTTGGATGCAGAGTAGAGTCCTTGATAGGGTAAACCAATTACACCGCCTATGGAGCTAATATTGATTATGAGTCCCGAAGCCTGTTTTTTCATTTCCTTAAGCGCATAATGCTGTACACGGTAGAGCCCAAGAAAATTTGTGTCAATCTGCTCTTCCGCCATTTGAGGACTTGCATCTTCGATGGCTGCACCTATTCCATAACCCGCATTATTTACTAGAACATCAATGCGACCTTCTTTTTTGATGACTGAGTCGATAGCTGTTTTTACAGAAACTTCATCGCAAACGTCCATTTTTATGAGCTCGAATTGCCTGATCTCTTTATTTTTTTCGGGATGACGGGATGTGCCATAGACTTTATATCCAAGCAATGTTAAATACTCCGCTGTTACCAAACCAATTCCGGATGATGCACCGCTTATAAAAATGACTTTAGCGGATGTTTTTTGTTTGTTCATCTTATCAGCACTTTGACTTATACACATGTAGTGAGAAAACATGCCTTTTCCTTTTATATTTAACATTAATTAAATAATATTAAGTTTCTTGCCAACCTTTTCAAATTTATCAAGACAGAATTCTAATTGTTCACGCGTGTGTGTAGCCATATAAGAGGTTCTCAATAAGCCACGACCCGGAGGCGTTGCAGGCGATACGACAGGATTTGTATAAACACCCAGTTCCATCAATTCTTTCCATATTTGGAAGGTCTTCTTGTCTTTACCTATAAGAACCGGAATGATCGGTGTTGTTGATTCGCCGGTATCGTAACCCATATCCTTAAAACCCTTACGCATGAATTCCGTGTTTATCCAGAGTTGTTCTCTGCGTTCAGGTTCTCTTTTAATAACAGCCAGAGCAGCTCTTACACAAGCAGCATTGGATGGTGGTAATGAAGCCGTAAAAATAATTGAGCGGGAATTATGTTTGATATACTCTATCACCTTTCCTTCACCGGCAATAAAGCCACCAACACAGCCCAGAGATTTAGAGAAAGTGCCCATGATCAGATCAACATCCTTAGTTAGACCAAAATGTGCCGCAGTTCCATTTCCCTGAGGTCCTAATACACCCAAGGAATGTGCATCATCGACCATTAAGCGGGAAGGATATTTTTTAGATAAAGCAACAAGTTCTTCTAATCTTGCAATATCACCTTCCATTGAAAAAATACCATCTGTCACAATAAATCTTGGCATTTTGGGATCGGCATTTTTCAACTTCTCTTCAAGATCTTCCATATCATTATGCTTGTAAATAACTTTATTGGCACCTGAAAAACGAATGCCATCAACAATTGAAGCGTGATTATATTGATCACTTAACACCAGATCATTGTGCCCGCAGACAGAAACAATGGTTCCGACATTTACACCCATACCGGTTGAAAAGACCAGGGCCTCCTCCATGCCAACAAAATCAGCTAATTCTTCTTCTAATTCATCATGAAGAATAATATTACCATTAAGCAAACGAGAGCCGGTCAAGCCGGATCCATATTTTTTTAGAGCAGCGATCCCGGCTTCAATTACCTTTGGATGATTTGTAAGCCCCAAATAGTTATTAGAGCCCAACATAATTTTTTGTTTACCCTCAATCGTAACTTCGGTTGCATCTGAATTTTCAATTTTTGGATAAAAGGGATAATAGCCGAGTGCTTTAGCCGTATCTGTACGAGTAAATTGATACATTTTAGTGTAAACATCCGGATGTTTGCCAAAGAGTTTTTTGCGAGAAGCGTGCATTTTTTGACGAGCGACATTACTTAGATCCTTTAACATGGTTCCTCACTTTTTTTAAAATAAAGCCTATACTTCTAAGAAGTATCTTATTTAATGATGGATGTTTTTTTCAGGTATCTTTGAAAGTAGTTCTTTGTGCGTTCCCAGCGCAATACCCCAATGTAGTATCCATCCTGTGTATGTGTCCGACCTAGATCGCACATAAAATTATACTATGTTTTGAGTGAAAAACAAAGGAAAAACAGAAGCTAAAGACACGCCCTAGCCCCTGGAAGCTGTGCCAAGAGATATTAAACAGTTAATAATTATTAATTTATAGCAAATAAAGAAGAAAGTTAATATCTCAATCCTAAGCTTAGGCAGACCAAGCATCAACCATCAACATAAAAAAACCGTTTAGCAGCTTAGCTAGAAAGCTGAACAGCAAACAGGTATTAATGAGAAATGAATCATAAAATCTATATTATGTAAACTTTCTTGGGTCAAGGTTGGGTCAAGGTTGGGTCAACCTTTGTTCAAAAATTGAACAGTATTTCAAGCATCAACGCCAATATGTAATTTACGAAGATTATAAATATCCAACAAGGAACACCGATATCTGATTTATGAAAACTTCGAATATCGATAATCGTTAATCCTTGTTCATTATTTACAAGACCCCGATCAGTCTTCGTCCTGCCCCGATTTTTCGGATCAGGACTAGGACCGACACGGCGGGGTCGAATAACAGTAGAAAACGATCTCGCCCAACATAAAAAGATCCCCGGCGGGGTTCAATAAGCTTGTTGTTTATAGTTGATAGTTGATAGTTTATCGTTATTTTCATTTTACCTTCAACACTTGAGCACTTGAACGTTTCCACATTTTATTGTTCAAGCATATTATGTGAGCTCATGTGTATTCGTGTTTTTTCGTGCTTTACTCTCTTTATTTTTACTTTTCCCTTCTTTAGTCTTTGTATCCTTTTATGGCATTATAAACACGATTAAAAATCGCCATGGCTAAACCTGTAATGGGAAAAATGATCCAAGCAGTTCCCCAGCGATCAGCTAGAAAACCATTCAATAAAAAGATGATCATAACTAAAGGCCACACGGCTGATGACACTATAGCAAGGACTTTGTTTTCGGGTTCACGATTATAGTCACCATATTGAAGCAAGCGGTCGTAAGCTTCTTTAATATTAGCAAAATAAATAAATTGAAATACTGCCACCGCGATCACGACGAGCATGATGGAAACTAAAGTTGTTTCCATGCCACCTACATCATGTAAGATAGAGGGTAAAATAATAAGCAAAGGCGCTAAAATACAGAGAATTACACCAAAGATTAAGGTCAGGGGATAGTAACGCATAAATTTATGCCGACTGTCTTCAAGCCACTGTTGAGCATTCGCTTTTATTTTAAAATCCCATTTAATATATTTATACTCCTCCAAGCTCATGTTTGCATAAATGAATAAGCCTACTGCAATCGCCACCATAAGTAAAAGAGAAACAATTCCCCAAGCTTCATTCACATCAGTATTTAAAGTAAAAGGCAGCCATTCCACATCATAAGATGGCGCCTTCATAAATATGAAGATCGCCACACCGCATAAGATAAAAAACACAGCAAAAGCCCTTAATAGGCCTGAGCGTTTCATGCTTTTAATATAGCTTTCAGCTTCGTCTCTAGACACTTGTTGGGCATCTGGTAAAGGCGTTTTATGAGTAGCTTGCACAGGAATTTTAAGCTCTGATAATAATTCATCAATATTGCCAAATTCAGAGATCACTTTTCCAACTGATTCGTATTCAGAACATCCCTGACTCATAAATTCTTGATATTTTTCTTCCATATTTGCTAACATATCCGCTTTAGCCTGAAGAACAGCTTCAGTTCTGGGAAAACTAGCAAACATATTGTCAATATAAGATCTTATTGCATCCATCTATCCTACTCCTTGATAAATTGATTGATTACATCTTTTGTTAATTCCCACTCCTCACATTTTTCGTGATAATAGTCCCGACCTGAGCTGCTTATTCTGTAATATGTCCTCGATCTTCCTTGAGGACTAATATCTGAATACGATTCGATGAATTCTTGTTTTAAAAGACGATTAAAAGCTGAATATAAGGTTGTTTCTTTTATGATATAACGATCATCAGTTATCTTTCTGATCTGTTTTGAAATACCATAACCATAGGAAGGCCTCTCTAGCAGTAAGCTGAGAATGATTAAATCATTATATCCGCGGATCACGTCCGAACTTATCATATTTTCCTTTTATACTAGGTCTATCATACTATGCCTGTCGTAGTATAATATATTTTTATTAAAATAAAAAGATTTTTATGATCCTTATCAAAAAATATAAATTCTCATCAAAATATAAACTTTGGATATTCCTATTTTTTTCATAGAATTAGTGTCGAATTCAAAGAAACACAATAAAGGGTGAATTTATTACATGATCATAATTAAAAATAAAATATCGAAGCGCCTGGCACTTTTAACGATTCTAATTGCTTTTAGTTCTTGTTCTAAGGTAATGGAATGGCCGGAATCTCCACTTTACAATTTTGAAACAGAGACCGAAACGAGTAAATACACTGATATTGAAGCAGCTAAACAAGCAATTGTAGGACATTATGCCCATTATGATGTGGTCGCCTATGAAGACACTACAACCAGAACCACCATGCGGACTTTTATTATTTCCTATGGCTTTACTGATTATTACCTCGAAGATGGAAAATTAATGCAATCGGACCGTTTTGTTCACTCCGAACAAAAACTAAGTAATATAAATGCCAGTTCTTTTTTTAGTGATGCAGCTGTTCAAGCTATTAAACCTCGGGTCCAGGAAGTGGAATTAACTCAAAAAGATGGTCGCTGGCATATTTATCGTCCGGCTACTCCCACACTATTAGGAGTTAAAGGAGATGCATCTAAACCTCTGCCAAAAGATGCAAATGATCCTAATTTGACTGATCCTGACAATGATGGACATCCGGGAGTTACCGTTAAGATCAGTGTTGGAAATTTCTTTGAGGGAGAAATATATATAAGCCGACGAGAAATATTCAATAATTATTTGACTTTGAATAATAATGGCACGATCACAGGCTATAATGTAGATAAATCAGAGCAATTTGTGATCGGTGCTTCTAAAAAAATATTAGCTCAGCCCTCAAATAATGTTCAACATCCCGATATGGGTTTAAGCCCAATTTTATTGGTCCCCATCAGCGAAGACATTGATACACCGGAAGAACTTATGGCACTTAGAGATGAACTTTTCCCAAAAGAACCTGAATTTATTAATAAATAAAAAATAGATCTTATAAGTCAAAGACGCACCGTAGCCCCTGCAAAGGTCTGCCAGAATAATTCATAAGCGAGAAGTCAGAATGACGGGAAACAACTCATACGTCACCCTGCCCTGAATATTCGGGGTTTAATAACAGCAGAAAAATCCTACACATAAAAAGAACCCCGGTGGGGTTCAATAATTTTATTTTTCATAGTTGAGAGTAAATTCTTATTTACAATTGCATTCTACACTTCCACGATTCCATATTTTATAGCTCTTCCTTTTACCTGACGACGTCTGACCTTCTTATCTCCTTAACCTCAAGTTTATCCTAATCAACGATTAACGATTCAAATGATATAAGATAAATGCAAACATATCGGTGTATTCATCAATGATCATGGCGGTGGGTTTACCGCTTCCATGACCGGCCTTTACGGCAATACGTATCAATGTAGGCAGATCGCCAGTATTCTTGGCTTGGATCTCGGAAATATATTTGAATGAATGCGCCGGGACCACGCGATCATCGTGATCGGCCGTGCTTACCATTATTGCGGGATAATCCTGAGCTTTTACATTGTGGATAGGTGAATAATTCAGCAAATAATTGAACATGTCCTCGCTATCATCGACTGTGCCATAATCCGTTGCCCAGGCATAACCAATAGTGAATTTATGGTATCTGAGCATATCCATTACGCCAACGGCGGGAAGAGCGACTTTAAAAAGATCAGGTCGCTGATTGACAACAGCACCAACTAAAAGTCCACCATTGGATCCGCCGCGTATGGCAAGTTTAGCGGAATTTGTGTACTTGCGATCGATCAGATATTCTGCAGCACTGATAAAATCATCAAAGACATTTTGCTTTTGCATTAAAGTCCCTGCCTTATGCCATGCTTCGCCGTACTCTCCACCACCTCGGATATTTGCGACGGCATAAACGCCTCCCTGCTCCGCAAAGAAAAGCGATGATTTGGCAAATCCCGGTGTAAGGCTGACATTAAAACCGCCATAGCCATATAAAAGCGTAGGATTATTTCCGTCCAGCTCTATCCCCTTTTTGTGGAAAATCGTCATCGGGATGCGTGTTCCATCCTTACTTTCATAGAATTCTTGCTTAACGACAAAATCATTGGGATCGAATTTAAGCGGAGGTGTGAAATATTCTTCCGATTTGCCGGTTTTTGTATGATATTTATAAATGGTTCCGGGTGTATTGTAAGAGCTGTAAGAATAAAATGCAACTTTGCCTTTCTTGCTACCGCTAAACCTACCAACACTGCAAATCCCCGGCAACTCAACGTCCCCAAGGTCCTTGCCTCTCATACTATAAATTTTAACTTTTGAACTCACATCGACCATATAATTCACGAATAACTTTCCTCCGCAATGTGAAATACCCTGAAGAGTATTGGAAGTTTCAGGAATGATCTCCTCCCAGTTTTCAGGAGCAGAATCTTTGGGATCGATGGCAATAACTCTGTATTTTTGAGCTTTGTGATTCGTCTGGACAAGCGCCTTTCCTCTTTCAAAAGCAATGGGAATAAAATCGTGATCAAACCCTTTGGCAAGAAGCATAATGGGAGAATTTTTCTTATATAAATTCTTGATATACAAAGAATTACCTGTAGTTGACTCTGTTTCGGATATAAATAAATATTTATTCTCTTCATCCAAAGATGCCGTGTACATGCGCTTAGGATCATTGGGATTCGAAAAGATCAACTCATCTTCAGACTGATCACTATAATAGCGATGAAAATAGATTTTCTGAAAACTATTCGCCTGAGATAATTCATCGCCTTCCTGTGGCTGATCATAGGCAGAATAGAAAAATCCGTCTTTATAACAGGCAAGATTAGAAAATTTCACCCATTTGATATGATCTTCCAGCATTTTTCCGCTTGCAATATCCATGACAAAGATTTCATTCCAGTCAGAACCTGAACGCGCAATTTTATAAACAAGGTATTTTCCATCGGGCGATACATCCATGCCGGTATAAGCTACGGTTCCATCATCACTCAGCTTATTGGGGTCAAGAAGTACGCGTGGCTCGTCATCTACTTTGTCCATAATATATAAAACGGACTGATTTTGCAGGCCGTCATTTTTAAAGACAAACCAGCGACCTGCTATAGTAAAAGGAGTCCCTGTTTGGGGATAATCCCATAACTCAGTCAAACGCTGCTTGATCTCATCTCGACCAGGAAGCTTATTCAAATATGAAAAAGTCACTTCATTCTGTTTTTTCACCCATTCGGCTGTTTCTGCAGAATTATCATCCTCGAGCCAGCGATAAGGATCTTCAACTTTTGTGCCATAAAATGTATCAACAACATTCTCTTTTCGTGTTTCAGGGTATTTCATTGTATCATCCGCTATAAGGTTTGAAAATATACTCACTATTGCTAGGAATAAAATCATCGGTTTTTTCATTATATCTCCATTGATATTTTTCATTTTTGTCTGCAGAATACATAAGCGCAGGACAAGTGCAAAAATAAGCAATTTATCTCTAAAAGGAATGATTTTTCCGGTCTTGAAGATAATATGTCATCCCGGATTTAGACTGTGATAACAAAGACTTTCTTTGACAAGATAACCTGGATTGTATTTGACAGGATAACTCGATATACAAGATTGCTTTTGACGGGATAACGGGATGCTTTAAATTAATTCAGATGGAATAACCCTCCTTCGCCGCCAACTTCGCCTCAGCCTGCGCCACCAACTTCGCCAAGGCTTCGTCGCTCAGGAAGGTTTCGGATGGCACGGTTCTACTTCGCTCCTACGGAGCTTCGAAGAACATGCTCTACTTCATCCGTCAGCTGACGGACTTCGAAGAGTAAGCTCCTAAGCCCTGAGCTTCTCAGCCTCTTACCTTCTTACCTTCTTATCTTCTCAAAAGTTCAGTATTTATCGTTCTTTTCGACCAGTCGGCAGCTGTTTTGCAAAGGAGATGGCAGGTCCCTAGGTTAAAGATATTAGGACTCGTGTTTCACGAGATCTTTATACCATATATTCATGCTTTCAATATTACCTGAGATATTGGTATTGTTTTTTAATCTGCCTGCAAAAGTATAAGCAGCTTTGGCAAAGGTGATATTCATACCGGGTGAAATGGCACGTGCAATGGTAAATGCTGTTTTATAGCCCTGCTTTTTCATGGCTTCTTCCATTTCTTGCAAAAGATATTGCGCGTATCCTCGGCCTCGCCAGTCTGGCATGGTCGCAAAATCTGTCATTTCACAATATTTATTTTCTTTATTTTTTTCTGCAGATGCCAAAGCAACAATTTTGCCTTTTTTTTCAATACAAAAATAATCAAGATTTCCTGTCATCATTTGCCTTAAATAAGAAATATCATGAATGGGAAAAGGATAAGTTTTAAACACCTTTTCATAGATCTCTTTCATGCGTGGCAGATCATCTTCAGTGCAGGTCCGGATAGTGAATTTATCTGATTTTTGCTTGACTGACCTTGTTTTTTTCTTTTTCAATGCCAGCTGAAGATTTTTTTCGTAGATCTGTTTTTTGCCTTCTTCTTTTCTAGCTTTATCTAAATAGTAAGCTAAAAATAAGGCTTCATGGTTGTCTGGATACATCCCGGGAATTCTAGCTTCAGGAACAAAATCTTTCGCTAAAAAGGGAGCTGATTTGCTTTCATTGATTTTTGCAAATATTTTACCATAGCCATTTTCTTCGGCAATTTTAATCAATCTTTCGGGAAGTGTCTTCAGATCTTTGTCACTGGCTTCTAATAGATATATTCTATCATTGAAGGCACCATGTTGTATCAAGGATCCACAGTCTAATTTTTCTATTATATCATTCATTATTATTTATTTCTTCTTTTATGTCGTTGGTTATTTCTTGGAATTAATGAAATTGCATCATCATAATCCGCCAGAAGTTTTTCTATACCTTCTGCCTTGTATTCATTAGCATCCTCCAAGAGCAATTCTCTCTGGCAATTATCACAATCCCTGTCGCAAAATGAGGGTTCGTAGGAATCAGGTTCTTTGTAAGTGGAAATAATCCCCTCGTAATTTCTGAGAACAACTTTGTTTGTTGACCAAGAAATGAGGTAATTCGGCATAATGGGAATTTTACCGCCGCCACCGGGTGCATCAATAACATAAGTCGGGACGCAAAAGCCACTGGTATGCCCGATGAGACTTTCCAGGATCTCAATACCCTTTCCAACCGGTGTTCTAAAATGCTCTAAACCTTCGGACAGATCACATTGATACAAATAATACGGTCGTACGCGGTTCTGGACCAATTTTTGTACCAGCGATTTCATAATTCTTGGGCAATCGTTCACGCCGGCAAGAAGTACTGACTGATTCCCCATGGGGAAACCGGCATCTGCAAGCTTTCTGACTGCAGTCCGCGACGAGTTTGTCAATTCTCTGGGATGGTTAAAGTGAGTATTTATCCATAATGGCTGATGTTTTTTTAACATATCAACAAGTTCATCAGTAATGCGGTAAGGAAGCACAACGGGAGCTCTTGTCCCTATGCGAACAACTTCTACATGCTCAATATTATCCAGCTCTGTCAGAATCCAGTCAAGATAGTCATCCGGCAGCAAAAATGGATCTCCACCGCTAAGCAAAACATCACGAACCTGGGGTGTTTTACGAATATAATCCAGGCCTTTTTGTATCTGTTTTTTATCAGGAATACTATCAAAATCCCCTACCTTGCGTTTGCGGGTGCAATGTCTGCAATACATAGCACAAGTATTAGAAACCAGGAATAGAACGCGGTCCGGATAGCGATGTGTTAAACCGGGTACAGGACTATCCTTATCTTCGCTGAGCGGATCCAGCATGTCATTTTTATTTACAGTCAGTTCATCGATAACCGGAAAGCTCTGCCTGAATATCGGATCATTTTGCAGATCGTCGGTATTAATAAGCGATAAATAATAAGGCGTAATGGACATAGGAAATTTCGATGTGATCTCTGCATAGCTTTCACGGATCTCATCCGAAACTTTAATGCTCAGTAATTTTTCAAAGCTATCAAGATCACGAACAGTGTGACGAAGCTGCCATTTCCAGTCGCGCCATTTATTTAAGCCTCCGCTATCAATTTCTTTTAAAATACTTTTTTGTTGTTTTGATATCATTTTTATCCGTTCAATTATTGGTTTTAATTTCTATGTCTGCATAAGGCAATAAATTGGGTGATGCATCCAATTTTTCCGCCTCCATTAATTCTACAATGCGTTCTAATGACTGTGTAATTGTTTCTAACTCGTTTTTATCTAAACCCGCCAATGCAGATGAAAATCTATCCTGCAAAAGTGATGGCGTTTTATCAAGAACTGCCCTTCCTTCATCCGTCAATAACAAGAATACTTTTCGTCGATCTTCTTTGGATCTGTTTCGACTAAGATATTGCTTGGCTTCCAGTCTATCGACGATACCATTAACCGTACTTTCACTAAGATTAACATTTTTCGCCAGTTCTTTGGTCATGATATGATCATTTTTATTCAAAGCATCAAGACACAAGAGCTGCGGCGTCGTTAGTCCAAATTCCGTATTGATCTTTCTTGAATATTTATCAACCGATCGAATGACTCGCCTTATCGCGGTTAGAATCCTAAATTCATAATTTTTCATTTTATCACTTACTTTAATTTAATTCGCATACGAATTATTCTTGTGCGAAGGTATTTATATAGAATACCATTGTCAAGAAAAAGATTTGGAATAAAGTCAAGGAGCTTAGGGGCTTAGGGGCCGGGAGCTTAGTTGATAAGAATACTACTGCTTGTAACTTGCTCTCCATAGCTCCGCAGAAGTGAAGGAGAGGTAAAAAGACATCAGGATAATCTCTTCCTGCAAAGACAGAAATCCTGCTTGCCAGCTTAGCTTTTGGGGAAATAAATTCACCGGAACTCGGAATGACAATCTTCTAGTGCTTGTCACAGAGCCATATTTTTCTTGTAAAACTTGTATTCCCTCTTTTTTTGAGGCTGCAATGATCTATTATTTTTAATCCTGACATGCTGATCAAGCTAGACATATCAGATCCGGATACAATAACAAGTCTATCGGTGATCCTAGCAGTTGACTGAATAATATTTAAAATATCATCATCGCTTGCATAGCTAAATAAATTATAGGGCAGATCAATAATGGCGGCATCGTAATTCTTGCTGATATCTTTTATATCGGAACAGATCACATTGGCATCATAGTTAAAATGGGCAAGATTTTCTCGTGCATCATTGCATATCTTGGCATTAATATCACAACCCTCAATATTATATCCGGCAAAACAAGCTTCTAGCATGATGGTGCCAACTCCACAGCAAACATCTATGAGTCTATTTTCTTTATTTCCCTGAGCTGCAATATTGACCAAAGTTTTGGCAATATTCATGTCTAATGAATTGCTATAGGAACAAGGTTTGTGCTTATGTTTATGCCAATCGATATTATTTTTGATCAAGGTCCCAAAATACCAGATGCCTTTAAAATAGCACAAAGCATAGGTTCTTGTCGGTGTATAGTAATTCGGGATGCCTTCAATACTGTAGCCAATATCTTTTAACTTTTCAAGTCGCTGTTTATACTCAGTCGTATCTCCATCCAGGACCAGATATTCAACTTTAAAACCCTCAATGTATATTTTTTTATTTTTAATCTTATTTATAAGGCAAGAATGCTCTTCAGCTGCGACTATTATATCAAGTCGTTTTCTAATAAAAGCACTACAAGAAGGATCTATATTAATATTAGAAAAAAGTAGCTTATGTTCTACTTCCTGAGAAAAAATATTTCTTGCCTCCATCTCAAAAAAATCTCTCTCATGATCATCATAATTAAAAAAATAAATGTATTTATTGTTCATTTTTATTGCCCAAGAAATTTACTGTTCATCATTTAACAAAGCTTGATACAAAGCATAGCTCTTTCAAATATGGCTATAATATAGAGATAGTTTTAGGACAAGAATATAGAAATTCTTTTAAAAATGAGTGGATTAGTGACCTTCCCCCATTTGTCAGACAGTTGTATGTGTTAGTTTAAACTGCTCTTTATACTCCATAGGTGTCGCTATGGGGTCTGTGATGATTATAATCATCCTTCCAATCTTCTATTATTTCTTTCGCTTCTTTTAGATTTTTAAACCAATTTAAGTTAAGACATTCATCTCTAAATTTTCCATTAAAACTTTCAACATAAGCATTTTGAGTTGGCTTGCCAGGTTGGATATAATGTGCATGGATTTTTTGTCTGTATGCCCAGCTAATAAAAGCTCTACTTGTAAATTCTGTTCCATTATCCATCGTGATACTTCGTGGTTTTACTGCTTTAGCATCGATTATTTGATCCAACTCTCGTGTAACTCGGTTTCCTGTAAACGAGTGCTCAGGTATACAAACTATCAGTTCTCGACTGTAATCATCTACAACATTTAATACTCTTATTGTCCTTCCATTTTCAGTTCTATCATGCACAAAATCCATAGACCAGCTCTGATGGGGATATAGTGCTTGTGGTTTGTGCTCTCGTACTCCATGCCATTTGCCTTTCTTCCGCTTTTTAGGAAGATTTAATCCGGCTAAGGTATAAAGCCGTTCTACTCTTTTGTGATTGATCTGACCAAACTCTCGTCTAATCATTACTGTCATTCGAGGACTTCCAAAGCGTGGCCTTTCCTCTGATAGGCTCTGTAATCTGAAGCTGATTAATTCATTTATCTCATTATGTTGATGCTCATAATACCATGAGCTTCTAGATAAACCGACAAGTTCGCAGGATGTTTTAATGCTAACGCCACAAGATTCTATCGCCTCGGCAGCTTGTCTTTTCTGCTGAGGCTTTAGTAGTTTTTTCCTAAAGCTTCCTTTAATCCTAATATCTGAAGTTCTTTATCACCCAACAAACGCTTTAATTTCATATTCTCAGATTCTAATTCTTTAAGGCGTTTGGCTTCTGCTACGTCCATACCGCCAAATTTACTTTTCCATCTGTAAAAAGTCTGGGCTGTTACACCACACTCTCGAATCAGATCTTTCGATTTTTCTCCAGATTCCGATCTTTTAATTATTCGAATGATCTGCTCCGTTGTAAACCTGCTCTTCATCTGTTTGATCTCCTTTCAATTGCGCTAATTTAACGCCATTTACTAACATTTCAAACTGTCCGATTTTTGGGGAGAAGGTCATTCTCAGAAAGCATCTTATCAGTAAAAATGTAAAGCTTTACAGAGCTTAAAGAAGGAATAGATCTCTCTTTGTGAAATATTTTTTAATAATATTTTATTATTATTCAACCTGAATTCAACAGTCAGCGCAAATGAAAAAAATAAATGCCAACAAAAAACCAAAAAGAGGTGTCAGCCTTATATTGCTGTTCGAATGCTGCTATTAAAATTATTATATCTAGCTAATTATTACCCAAGTTGCAAACATAGAGAGATACACTCAATCATTCTTATTGGTAAGTTCTACCTCAATATTTATGATGTCTTCTTTTATGTCTAAAGGTACTATTAAATTACCTTTAAGTAATTCTCCATTTACGATCATTGATCTTACACCTGAATTCAAATGATTAGGATTACTAACAGAAATATTGAGTGTCTTATTGCGATATTTTCTTTTAACAGTAAAGCCATCCCATTCTGAAGGAATCTTGGGATCTATAATCAGCCCCTTATAATCAGCACGAATACCAAGTAAGTAAGACATACCAATATAATGCATCCATACGGCTGAACCGGTCAACCAAGAATGTGAAGCTTGTCCAACCGTTTCATGATCAGGAGAAGTAATATATTCACTATAAACATAGGGTTCAGTCTCATAACGGTCAATACCCGTTGCTTCAGAGGAATTAAACGGAAGCATCTTGCTGTAAACACGATAAGCGTCTTCAATATTATCATTCATTAAGGCTGCTAACACATACCACGAAGATGCATGATTGAAAACAGCTCCATTCTCTTTCTTTCCAGGTACACAACGCGATATTAATCCAACCGAATCATCAATCTTTGTATATGATGGCCAGCAAATTTGCATACCAAATGGAGTTTCAAGATGGGTTTTGCAAGCTTCTAATGCTTTCTGTGCATGTTTATTGTCTGCTACACCTGATATAACCGACCACGTTTGTGCATTTAAAAACAATTTACCTTGCTCATCTTTCTCAGATCCAACTGCTAGCCCGTTATCTCTAAATGCTCTTAAGTACCAATTACCATCCCAGGCAATTTTATTAATTGTATTAGATAACTTTTTATACTCTTGATAAAATCTGTCTGCTTTCTCGTTCTCATTAATGTGCTCAAGTAACACTGCGGTTTCTTTTATTACATAGGCTAAAAAGAAAGCTCCCCAAACAGTCTCACCTCTGCCCTCCGATCCAATGTGGTCAAGCGTGTCATTCCAATCACCATTCATAATTTTTGGCAAACCATGCTCACCCGTTTCAGATAGAGCATAGTTTATAGCCTGAATACAATGATCTAAAACACTAGCTTCGCCCTCATCATAAAATTTTACAATTTCATTAAGAATTTCTGTATCACCGGTTTCTTTAATATATGAACTGACTCCCAATGGAATCCAAAGGGGTGTATCAGAATGGTGGGTTCTCTCGCCTGTTTTTACTAATTTAAAGTAATTATGAAGCGTAGATCCATTTTGGAATTGATATTGCATGGCATTTAGAAGGCGATCTCGAACTCTTTGAGGATCAGAAAGCAAAACGCCAAAAATATCCTGAAATTGGTCTCTCATTCCTGTTCCAAATAATAATCCACCATGATAATAGCCTGCATTTCGGGCCATATCAAATGTCACATGAGTTTGGTAATAATTCCAGGTTCCGAGCATGGAGTTAAGGACTTTATCAGGTGTACTAAGCTCAATATTGTCGTATATATCGTCCCATTTAGATTTAAGAAGAGAATATTCTTTCTCGGCATATCCTCTTTTTCTAATCTCATCTATATGTTTACCACCAATAATATCAAATTTTGTTTTGGACTGTTTTTTATCGGAAAGCATCATAATAGTTGAAAATGATTTTTTTTCATCGACCTTTAAAGTCAACTCCGACTGCAATGCTGCACAGGGCTCTCCAGCTGTTATTTCGGTATTTCCCATTTTACTATTTTCAATGGCTTGAGGATTTGCCTCTGAACGCCATTTACCAATAAAATGATCAAGTGATGCATCAAAGCCTTTAATGGCAAGTGTTGTAGTGAATATAACTCGATATTGCCAATCTATATTGGATTGTTTTACACTTACACCCTTATTTAGAACCCAATATCGCCTTGTTGCAATCAATGATTGATGGTCTCTATCAAAATGAATATCTGTAAAATGCTTGTCGTTGGGTTGATTTATTTGATCGTTAAGTGCATTGCCCATTAGTAATTCGGTATATGAAAAAACCTCAAGCATTCTTTTTCTACCGGACATATTTTCAACTTCAACATGCCAAATTTCACCCGCATCTTCCAGGGGAACAAAGTAAGTTAATGTCGCTCTGATACCTTTATACTCAGTTGTAATCTTTGAGTATCCGCTTCCATGTCGACATTCATATTTATCATAGTCAATATTCAGCGTTGGAGCCCAAGATAAAGACCAATATTCGCCGATTTTTGTATCCTTAAGGTAGATATATCGTCCGGGTCTATCCCAGGGCAAAGAATTATAACGCATACGAGTTATACGATTATCACGGGCAGATTGATAATATGAAAAACCACCTCCTGTATGTGATAATAAACCGGCATAATTGTCATTCCATATATAATTAAACCATGGACGTGGCGTGCGCGGATCTGTAATAACATATTCACGATTTTCATTATCTACATAGCCATATTTATTTTTTAACATTCTATCCTCTTATATGTACAATTTGATCGTAATGATCTTCTTAGCTTTTAATTCAATTTTATCGAGATTTATTTCTTTAAGATCAATTTCTTCCAAAGAACTTTCTATCGCTTTCTTTAACTTAAACTTGCTACTCAATGCAGTGACTTGAATCTCTGTTGTTGGATTATATAGTCGCAAAATGTAAGTATTAGGGTCTCTGTTTTGTGCTTGTTTAATACATGAAATAACAATGGCATTATTAGTCAATTCAAAGAAAGATTTACCTGATTTAATATCACCCATTGTATTTCCATGTTCAACAATACGCAATGAAGTATTATATGTTAAGGCTTTTTCATAAAGTGAATTAACTTCAGTAATATCAAATGGATAAAAAGCAAATCTTGCCTTTTGCCTACCCAGGCACTGTGACCCTTTTTGTTCACTATAATCTTGCTTTGAGCTTGGTTGAATGATATAACGAAAGGCTCTAAACAAAGTAATGGCTAAGGTGCTCTTATCAGCTAGGACTTCGTATTCTTTCAAACCATCAAGAAATAAGGCATATCCTTTTTCATCATCACGGATATTCATAAAATGATATACCGGATGATCATATTGGGGCTGTTCAACCCAATCTTTGGTGTCAGGTCTTTCAGTAGAACGTTTGACCACATCAAACTGTCCCTGAGCTCTTGAATTGTTGGCAAACACATCTGTATTAAAGATCATTCTCAAGCGATGATCTTCGGATGGATTATCGATATATGTTTCAAATTCAATAATTTTCGAATCATACTTAAGCGTAATCAATGTTTCAATTTTCATATTGAAGCTGGCAAGCCCGAGTTTCCGTTCTTTTAGATCTTTAGAAATCGGAAGATGATGGATGATCTTGACTTGCTGCATTAATGAGTTATCTCTCATAAAATGAATAATGCCCGGCACTCCCTTGGTAGTCAATACCGGCTCTACTCTTTCGTGCGTCCAAGCATGACCGGCCTCCCCTTCGTCTTCATAATAAGCAGTATTCTCAATTTTTCTAGCACTTACTTTATCATAGATTGTTAAAGTACCATCGAAATTAACATTCACAGAAAGATAACTGTTATCTAGTTTTGCTTTTTGGACAATAGCTTTTTGCAGAGTATTAACCTTGCCTTCAAGGGGTTTTACATGGTAGGTATTCATACTTAATCCAGGAAGTCCTTTCACTGAAAGCAAGATATGATACCTCTTCATTGTAAAATGCATAGGTCGATTGATCAATTGTTCAAGCACCGGTTCATTATCGCTTACTGAGAGTATCTCAATGGGAATGAGACTATTTTCAGAATTTCTTATTTCAAATGATCCTTTATCCATAGAAAAAGGAACATCAACATAAGCTTCAATAATTTCAGAACGCTTAAATTGAGTTGTATTAATAACGCTTAGATGAATATCGCTATCTTTTTTACCCGGGCAATTAAGGTTTTTAATAAGGTGCTTTACTGCTTTACTGAAAATACTTTCACAAATTTCCTTGATCTGCTTGTAGCGATTAACCATATCATCATGAATGGCATCAAGACTACAACCGCCTATAGAATCATGTGCTGAATTTTCAATTAGAAGACGCCAGGCTATTTTTAAAGACTGATCAGAAATATTCAAACCCTGCATACCGGCAATGGTGTACATAGGTTCAGCATAGCGTTCTAACCATCGCTCTGCATCAGCATTCATTTGCTTTAAATACATACGTGCCGAAGTTATATAACCGTATAAATTGCCACTGCGATGGTCATACTGAGCCGATCTGCGTTCTCCTGTAACTTTCTTCAAGGTAGAGCGATCAATATCCTGAGCGAGAAATTTTGCATAATCTTCTAAACTTGAATGACGAACATCAATATCGGGCATTAAGCGCTTAATATCTTTAATAATTTGCGTTGTTTTGGGATTTGGACCACTACTATCATGACCCTCCATCCAAATCACGTGAGGTGACGTAAAATCATTCACTTGCTCATCTATTAATTTCTTTATCCAAGTAGTAATATTTTTTTCATAGTAAGTATCATTTGGCTTTAGCAATAAATAATCATCTTTATATTGTTCTTTATCAGCAAAATGTGAGGGTAAGCCACCTCTTTTCCAATCATATTCTATATCCTGTGGTGTTTCATTAAAAATAACCGGTCTATAAAGAAAAAAGTAAAAGTTATACCTAGGCATTGTAGAGAAACGAGAAGCCAATGCTTCTGTACCATCTGCTCCTGTCCACAAAAATTCTGCTTTTTTACTATCCAAAGAATTCATACCACGATAAAACATGATAAGGTCGATATCAAAACCATTATAAAGCTGTGGTAACTGAGAAATTTGCCCCCAGGAAAATGGGGAATATCCAATTTTAGATACTTTTCCAAATTCTTGACAAGTCTCATGTCCAAGAAGTAAATTACGAATAAGATTTTCACCGCTTATCATAAATTCATCGGGTAAAATATACCAAGGTCCTATAAATAAGCGATCATTTTTTACAAATTTTGTTATTTGGTCTTTTTTTTCCGGACGAATATCCAAATAATCATGAAGAACGATCGATTGACTATCTAGGTGAAAAGCTCGATAATCCGGGTCATTTTCAAGAATTTCTAGAACCGAATCCATCATATCGACAAGATGCTGACGATTCTTTTGAAAAGGGAAACGCCACTCTCTATCCCAATGAGTGTTTGAAATAACGTGAAATACTTTATCTTTATAATTTTTTGGCATTATTATTCTCTCTATTTTATAAAACACTTATGTTTAATAATTACTTCCGGTAAACCACCTTCAACAATATGAGATGCTGCTGATAGATCGTGTCCCGATGTTTCAGCAAAAGGAAGAGCAATAGCGCAAGGAATTCCGGCTGCACGTATTGCAATGGTTCCACTTTCACTATCCTCGAACCCCATGATCGTATCAAAATCCTCTGAATTTATGTTCATAGTATTTAAAGCAATACTATAAAGGTCGCGATGAGGTTTTAATCTGATCTCATGTGAGTCATTCGCAGTAATAAATGCATCATAAATATGATGATAATCTCTAAAATGATCTGCAATAATATTACGACTTTCTTCATCAATTGGCCAGTGCGTGATTTCATCAATTATGGCTTGAAATACTTGCTTTATGACAATATTCGCTTCATAATAAATAGATGAAGTTACTAAAGCAAGTTTAACAGGACTTTTTCTAAATCTCTCTGCAAGTATTGCAAAGCTTCCTGCATCACTCTCAATATTTTTACCACATTTTTGTGCATAAGCTTGTTCAAGAATGGGATTCAAACTTACTGCATTTTCAGCATTTAGAAGTCCCAATACCATAGATATAAATATCGCCACGCCTGGCATAGGCTCTATTAATGCATTCGGGTTTATATCTCCAATAGATTCAATCATTGGAATTTTTTCACCTCTATCAACGGCCATGAGGATTTCATGGTAGCGTTTATAATAAATATCTATTGCAGCTTTGACTATCTTGGATTTATTATCAATTTGGCAGACTGTTAAATATTTTTCAAGTAAACTTTTATCAGATAATTGCACGTCATTAATTAAAGCCCCACATCCCATATTCTTGCAGGAATTTTTGACTTCATTTATTCTTTGAGGATCCTTACCATAGCGTAAAAACCAAATGGCGCCTTCAAGAAACGCTTCTTGAAGATGTTTATCGGATATATTAAAACGATAAGTATCGATAAGATATTCTATATGACGAGTTGTGCTATTTCCAATGATATGTGGGTAATCTTTTACTTTATCAAGACCCGCCCATTCTTTTGTTGTCATTTTTCCAGATATTTTTCGAACCATAAATTCAAGTGAATGAATACATAGGTTCTCGGTACTTGTTGTTGTTCCATCCATATCACACACAATCGTTCTGATATCTTTTAAAGTAGCTTGTTTAACTCCCATGGGAATGTATTCATATTCAGGAAAAACACCTTCAGGGTTTTTAATACAGGCAAATTCCCCTTTGGGCAGTTTTCTAACAAGTTCTTGTTGCGTCATGATCTTTTTCATCTAATCTCCGATATCAAGCTAATTCCTTCTTTAAGGAAAAGGTCGACTTCTTTATTACTTTGGCCTTCTGCATAAACACGCATTAAAGGTTCTGTTTCTGATGCTCTTAAAAGCAGCCACCTGCATGTTCCGTCTAATCTGAATTTTAATCCGTTAATAATACCCCGACTGCTGTTAAAAGCTTCGATATCAAGGATCTTTATACCCGCAAAGGTAGATAATTTCTTTTCGTAAAGCTTGGGTAAAATGCTTACCCTATCAGCCCCTTCTAAGATATGATCAATTCGCTTATAGTATATGTCCCCGAACTCCACACGCTTCTCGTTGACAAAATCCGACAGTTTTTTATGTCCCGACTTAGCTAACATTTCAAGAAAAAGTAAAGCTGAAAAAATTCCATCCCTTTCAGGAATATGCAAACTATACCCAAATCCACCACTTTCTTCACAAGCTATAGCTGCCCAAGTCTTAAGCATTTGTTCACAAATGTATTTAAAACCAACTTGAACTTCAAATAGTGGATGTTCATCTGAAGCTAATAAATTTACTTTATCCGTGACAGATGAGGTTTTAATGATACAGCCTTTTTCTTTCCTGACATTGATAACATAATCTGTAAGGTACAAAATCGTTTCCTGAGCACTTAACCATTCACCGTTTTCCATCATTACACCCAAACGGTCAGCATCACCATCAGTGGCAAATCCACAACAAAAATCACTTCTTTTTTTCAAAGCATCAGCCAGCGGTTTCAAATTCTTTTCTATGGGCTCGGCAGCGCGGCCTGAAAAATCACTTGTGGCTTCTCCAAATATGGTTTCAGCAGGAATACCCTTATCAAGCAAATAATCACTAATGAAAGTTTGGCCGGCACCAGCCATGGAATCTATCAATGGAATGATATCTGCTGCATATATTGCTTCGAAATCGATTTGACTTTTTATCGCTTGGTGATATGGCCAAAGTTCATCGCTCTGCGTAGAAATGCGTGCACAAAAATAAGTATCCGATATCATGTCTTCTACTTTCTTTGTTTCTTCAGTCATAAAAGGACCACCATAATTGGCTTTAAACTTTACCCCATTATATTCAGGTGGATTATGCGATGCGGTGATCATCACACCGGCGGTATAATTAAACCAAGAACAAAGATAAGATATCATAGGTGTTGCAACAATTTTTGAACATACCTGCGAATCAATACCCAATCCTTTTAAGACCAAACTGAATGCTATTGCATGATCCTCAGATTTCCTGCGTCCATCATAGCCAATAATACAGCTCGGTTTTTTATCTTTAGTCAATAAATAATGACCAAAAGCATCAGCAACAAGACAGGCGGTATCTTCATTAAAATCTTTACCCATAATGCCTCTCCAACCATCGGTGCCAAAAATAATTTTTGGAGGATTATTAACTTTAATTAATGGATTCATATTTTTCGTATTGTTTTATTATCTTTAATAGCTCTTGCAGCAATCATACCGGCTGCTTCGCCTGTTGCTGCACATGTTGGCATAATTCTTAGTGCCGCCTGTCCCTCGCGCGTTGAGGAAATACAGCGCCCTGCGGCTTGGAGATTATCTATTTCTTTTACAAAAAGTGTGCGTTTAGGTATTTCATAATATTCACCCTCCGGCAATTCTTCCATAAGGCTTTCATCTTCTTTTTGTCCATGAATATCAATTCCGTAACAGGCTTTTGCAATTGCATCGTCAAATTTTCGACATAGTCTGATATCCTCGGCACTCATGACATAATCCCCAAGCACTCGACGAGTCTCACGAACGCCTACTCGATCAGCTATTTTATCCAGCTCAGCTTTCTCGAAACCTGGAATAGTTTTTAAGACTTTAAGTAAATCATTTATTTGAACCTTAGCTTCACGCATCGCAGCTTCAATATCTTTTTTATTTGTACCATCATAGCCTAGCAAGTTCACGCAATTAAATGATGCTGTTCCCAATTCTGGCAAGGTACAAAAAAAGATATATTGAACTGCCTTTGACATAGCATCTTGTGCTTTCGCCCTTTTAATAAATGAAAAGTAACCCGCAACAGATGCAATATGCTGTGGATCGAATTCTTTAGTTGACCAGGGGAAGAAATCATCCGGATTCTTTTTAACATATTTTATTGCTTTCTCAAGATTGATATTTTTCATTTTAAAAAACAGGGTCATGGCCTGTTGTTCTTTGGAAAGTTCAACAGGAGCTTTGGCTAAATAGCTTAAAATTGCATCACCACTGGTATCAATAAATTGTTTAGCATGAATATGGATGCTTGTATTATCCTTTTTAACTTCCAAGCTAGTTATATAATTACTCTCTCTTTGAACATCTATTAAGCTTGAATTTAAACGAACTTTAACTCCGGCTTCTGATAACATATCAGAAGCTATGTTTTTAAATATATCAGCAGAAAATCCATTATTTATCATACCCTTTTGTTTGCGCATTCTATCTTTTAATTCAAGAAATATGCCTTCAACTAAATAGTTTCCATTTACATCGTGTTTCATAAATGGCGATACCATGCCACCGGTTGCCATGCCACCAACATAGGGAAATGATTCAATCAAAACCACATCAACACCCTCGCGCGCCGTAGCAATTGCCGCACATATACCCGAAATTCCGGCTCCCACAATAGCTACATCTGTTTTAATAAGCTTATACATCGTACTCCTTTAAAGCATTTACATACCAGGATGTGACAATCCTGGGTCGAGTTATAACGGTTCCCGCAACAACTGCATAGGCTCCACATTGTATGGCTTTAGTGGCATGCTCAGGTCGTGAAATCCTGCCCTCAGCTATGATTGGAATGCTTATTTTAGATGATAGTTCTTTGATCAGCTCAAAATCCGGTTGCCCGTTATTTCGATGTTTGGTTTCCGGCGTATAAGCACTCAAAGTTGTTGACACGCAATCTGCTCCGGCTTTCTCGCAGGCCATTGCATCCTCTAATGTTGAAATATCTGCCATAATAAGCTTATTTGTCTTGTTTTTCATTCTTGCAATAAATTCCGGGCCGCTCAATCCCTCCCATAAACGTAAAGTCCCGTCAATAGCTACCATGGAACACCCGATCTCAAAAAGTTTTTCTACATCTTCTGCTGAACGGGTAATTTTAACACATCCATCGTCGTATTCTGCTTTTGTCAAACCAATGACAGGTAGGGCAATATGTTGAATAATATGTTCGGTTTTTTTAATTCCACAAGAACGAATAGCTGATGCTCCACCCATTTCTGCTGCTCTGGCAAACAAACTAACTCCATCCGGAGTATTAAAAGGATCGTTACCCTCAGCTTGTGTTGATACAATTAAAGCTTTATATATTTGTTTAAAAAATGCATTTTTTGTCATTATGTTCTCCAGAAGAGTTTATTACGTGTAAAAAACCCTACAATAAACGCTAATCCGAGGGTTTGTACACATGCAAGTAGAAATCCAAGCCAAGGATATGGCATGCTAATATTTTTTAACCACGGGAAAATAAAGGATATATAAAGTAGCGGAACTAATAGATTCATCATTCCAACATAGGCAATCATAGGATTTTGACCATTTTGTATTAAAATCTTGAATATGTTTTTTTTCTTAAAAATATCAATCATAATTGTAAAGAAAACAAGCATATAGTAGGCCAATCCAGATGTAAGAAAGTAATAAGAAAGCGTTGAATTATCTTTTTTTATTCCACCACCAAAAGGTTCAAAAACTAAGCCAAGAATCACCCACATAGAGCCCCAAACAATAAGGTTTTTTAGAAGTATTTCATCCTTATTACCGGGTTTTCGTAATAATAACCATGACATAACACATAAAAGGATAATTATGATAGAGCTAATAAAAAGATGTCGAGTATATAAACCTACAAGTGAGACAATAACAATAGCGATAGACTGTATTGATATAATTATTAATTTGCCTGAGTTGGATGTATTTTTATTATTTTTTGATGTATTTAACCATGCTTTAATGCTATCACCGGCAATTGTCCCCGGTAAAACAATCAGCAAATACTTTAACCATGAAAAATTATACAGCCATTTTACAGGTGAATAATCCCATATTTTATCTAACCAAGAATAATTAACACCATGAAACAGATGCTGAACATAAGGAATGCTTTTTAGGGCTTCTTGACCACCTATTGCAAGCGAAATATCCCATTGCATATGAACTAAGCGCATACCAATAAACACAGCCATTACGGCTAATCTTGCCATTGGATTATTACGAGATAAGCAATATATAATGGATCCAAAGAAAACCATATTTGCCAATAACATGATAATAATATCCATGCGTTCAAATTTAAACCCTGATCCATCCGGATATTTCATAAATAGTAGAAAGCTTAATCCGCCCACCCAACCAAGAACCTTTATAAACACTTTTAACCAGACGGGCCAGGCTTTAGGTGCCCTGAGATAAATCAAAAATAATATAACAAAACCTACAATGGCGAGTAACCAAGGAATTAAAGAACTTCCGGTAGCCCAGATGTTTTCTCCCAAATTATATGGACGAATATGTTGAACAAAAATTGCAAAAAAAACTAATAGTATAGTTCTTTCTATGATATGACTTGAAACAGATAAAATTGGTTTAGCAGCTTTAAATTTTCTTTCAAGAGCGAAAGGCATTGCGGCACCCAAAACAAATAGAAAGAATGGAAAAACCAGATCAACCCAAGTAATACCCGGTAAAAGGGGATTAAATCCCTGACCGGGAGGTACTTGCGCATGGAACATCCAATGGGGAAGCGTATAGGGAAGGATACCGGAGAGTACCATTAATAATATAGCTGTTCCGCGCAATGCATCCAAACTATAGGCACGTTGTGATTCAATCATTTTCTAACTCCAATGATTGCAAGATGTTGATCTTCTCTTGTATGCTGTAATTCAATATCTAATAATGCTAATAATTGATTTTCATCTATTAGACCTGTCATATCAACAATCTTTCCGGCAATGAGTATAAAAATACCCGGCAATAAAGCGCCCGCATCACCATAGGAAGTAAGTTCTTCAATGATAGCTAATAATGTTGATTTAGCTTCTTGTGCTGTACATGATTTCACATATACATCACTGAGCTGGAGCTTAATAACCGCTTCTTTATCTAAGACTCTAATATTGAGCTTTTCTTTTGGAGATTTTAAAAATAAACGCTTTTTAAATTCGGTGAAAGCGATAAGATACAGTCCATCTGCTTCTAAAAGGCTTACACACTTGTTTGCATCGGTTTTCAATGATTTTGCCGCAGTGTCGAAAACATGTTCTTTTGAGGCATTTTTAATCTTCGGGTCTTTTGTCCTCATTTCATTTGAACCTGTAGCCGTCGCGATAATTCGATTATTTTTAGCATCAACTTCTACAGATGCTTCAATCGTATCGGGATCAGCACCCATAGCTTGTACCGAGTTGACTGCTTCTTGGCGTAAGGCAATGATATCATCTGTACTTGGATTCATTACTGTTTTTTCAAGGGTATCACGAATAATCCCCAAGGCAGCACCAATAGCAGAAATGACGTCTGTATTATTTGCAATCATAAATGGGAAATTCATGTTCTTGGCGGCTGCGGGCACAATGGCCGGAGCGCCACCTCCACCGCCTACGAATTGAATAATATCAGGATCTAATTTGTATTCACGGCTGAGTTGTTTAATCGTAGGCTTTATCTTGTTTGAGGTGATTTCAAGAATTTTCTCAGCTAGGCGTTTAGGTTTAAGCTTTAATTTTTCAGCAACAGAATGAAAGCATGTAGATATTGCAACTTTATTGATTGTATCCTTATTGGCTTCACCAGATAATTCCAAAAAGTGAGAAGCTTCTGTTGGAGTCAACGTAAAATCATATTTACCTTTGATGGGTCGAATAGATAAATAATCCTTAGGATCCTCAGGACGAGGTTGAATTGTAGTTAATTCAATATTTTTAAAATCATGGTCTTGATCAAAAGAAGGATAATGCAAGTCGGCAATATGGGCTGAACGCGGTCCAACATCAATAATTTTACCTTCATGTATTCTAGGAATAGACCCTCCGGCAAGGCCCAATGTTCGGACATCTAGTGCTCGTAAAAACAATCTATTTCCGCCAATTTGAGCACTTTTGATCTGTGGCTTTCCATTTTTAATAATTGATATATCAGTTGAAGTACCTCCAACCTCAAGAAAAATTCCATCTGAAACTTTTGCGTACATTAAAGCCGCCGCTACTCCAGCGGCCGGTCCGGATAGCATTGTTAAAATAGGTCGCTTACGCATTTCAGTAATATCCATGATACCACCATCTGAACGCATAATCATTAATGGTGCTTTAATACCGCTGTCTCGAATAGCTTTCTCCGTCATATTTGCTGTCTCGAGCATTTTGGGCATCATAGCGGCATTTATCACTGCGGTACGTGTCCGTACACGCAAACCATATAATTGTGATATATCTGAAGCTGATGAAGCGGTAAACCCCATCTTTGCAGCTACTTTAAGTATAGAGCGCTCATTTTTTGGATCATCAACTCCAAAAACTTCAGAGGCAACCAACACATCTGCACCCTTATCTTTAAGGACTTCAATTGTTTTAATAATTTTTGCTTCACTGAGTTCATCTTTTAAATCGATATATTCAGTATAACTTGTTAAATATTTCCCGGGAGCCAAAACAATTTTATCTTTGGCAATTTGTTTGTAAGCAATAGAACCCTCTAACCCTTTCCCAAGCAGTATAATACCTACTGAGGCAACATCACCTTCAAGCAGTGCATTCGTAGCCTGTGTGGTGGAGTGTGCTATCATTACAACTTCATCTGGTTTAATTCCGGTATTTGTGATTAATTCTTGCATGGACTGAACAACGCCTGCAGCAACACCTTCTTTAGCTTTATGAGTTGTGGGGACACATGTTTTTCCACACAAAGAATAATCTGCAATATCAATTGCTACAGCATGTGTAAAAGTTCCGCCTACATCAATTCCAATTTTAATTTTTCTCATGTATCTTCCCACTCAATTTAATAAAACATTAAAGACGCAATAATTAAGCCAATAAAAGCAATCACTACTGTATAAGGCAATGTGTTCCAAAGTACTTTTTGGACATCAACTTGCATTTCATTAGCAAGCCATACATTATGAGTATTAGTTGGGTCAGAAATGCCTTGAACCATGCCAACCGACATAAGTAAACCCATAATTGCAGCACCGGGCATACCTGCTGCAAGAAAAACAGCTGCAATACCATAACCCATTCCCCACGGATTTAAAGGCCCTCTATAAAGAGCTAATGGAGCTGCTAAGGTGAAAACCAGAACATAGATAAAACCATTTGCGGGAACCAAAGAAGCCATAAGCGGCTTAAGTAAATTTAGAACTGGCCATCCTTGAGGATAGAGAGCAGACATATCGCCACCCGGTCCTATAATTGCATTGAGCAACATACCTATGCCCATCATAAGTACAACTGCTGGCATAGCAACCGTTCCACCCTCAAAAATTGAACGCACAAGAGTATTTAAAGCCGCCTTTTTATACGTTGCCAAAAAGCCATAAATCAAGCCACAGATAAATGCAGCAACAAAATCGAGATTAAATAAAAGTATTAAAAACAATGGAACTAAGGGGGTGAAATAAGCTGAAAAATGTAAATGGTCTTGGCTGTTTTTTTTTCTAAATGCCCTAACAATATTGTTAAAAACAGCTAATAATATTGCAGCTAAAATAAGAATCTTTGCCCCTTGAGCAATATATGAGATTATATGTGATGCCCCGTCACGAAAAGAGGATGGTAAAATATTCCAAAGTAAAAACAAGCCTCCTATAGTCAGCAGAAAGCTTAAACTAATCAAAATAATTTTTTTAAGTTTTAAATTATGTCCATCACGATACAATTGGATGGTAATATAGAATAAAGACGTGATAAATAGAATAGCGAACATAATAAAAGCAAATGTGCGTATTTGCTCAACTTCAAGATCCAATACAGTAATATAAAGCGCCCAATTTCCCGCATTTAAAATTCCTCCCATTGAAAGGCCAAAAAGGAAAATTCCAATCACTGTCATAGATCCCATACCAACAGACATCATAATGGGTAAAGCAATTGTTGCAACCATAATGATGGCACCTAAACCACCTAATGAAGTAAATAATAAGGCAATTAGCACTAGAATAACCACGGCAATAATCCATGGATTATCCCCGGAAAGTTCGGCCCCTTTCTTTATTAAATTTTCAGCCACCTTTGTCTTTTGCATTAAGACTGACAGCATAGAACCAAAAATAGCGATCACATAGGCCGAGTGCAGTCGAAGAACGCCCTTTCCTACAACGAGGTTAAGCGTATTTTGGAAGGAAACACCTCCAACCATGGCTATTAGTAATGCCATTATAGGCAAGGCTAGCAAAGCAGGAAGTTTACGTGTAAACATAGCTATGGCCATACCAAAGAAGATGAGAATGAAAAATATAATTTGTAGTGTTTCCATAATACCCTTCACATCGTTGTGAAATTTATTCACTAGTGAGCTTGCATAAAGTTAAAGAAAAGACCCGGTAGGCACAAGTACCTACCGGATCTTTCTATTTAAGTTCAAAAATACTATTATTTCAAGAAAGTCATCTTTTTAATGTCAATCATATTGTTAGCTTGAAGTTTGTAAATATACAGACCACTAGAAACAGGATTTCCATTAAAATCTGAACCATTCCAAACTACCTGAGAGTAACCGGCAGACATATTGCCGTTTACAAGTGTTACGATCTTACGTCCACTAATATCATAGATTGCTAAGTGTACTTGAGCATCCATGGGAAGATCAAAACGTATGGTAGTGGTTGGATTAAATGGGTTTGGATAGTTTTGATACAATTCAAATTTCGCGGGAACTCCATCAGCAATGGCTGTGGTATCGCGTTCAGGAATAACTGGATTAGCTTCAATTTTTTCAAAACTATATGCTGAAACACCATTATTTGTGATTAATTCAACTAATGCATTTTCATAGACATCATAAATTGCCATACCGGTTGCATTCGCATTTGAATTAACTTTATAATTATCAGTAGGTGCCGCAATAATATTCAATGAAGAACATAGATCATCGCCCAGTGCTCCCAGCAATTCAACAACTTTGGTTCCTGAGCTCCAAGCATTTGTAATACCCACAAATCTGCGAATACCGTCTGAATTCTCAACTTCAAAGTAATTGATAGCTGTTCCCGAAGGTACGACAGCTGTATCGAAAGTATATAAAACAGTGCCATCCGACTTTACATACATAGGAGCAGTACTCGTACCATTAATGAAGAGATAATCTCCATTTTGGACCGGAGCAATACCGCGTGAAGCGGCTCCAGCTGTAATAGCAATACTATCAGCTAATGTAAAGTTCTCACCGTCTGCCGTATTAAATACGTAAACAAAAGGCGCACCGCTTCCGGATACATAAACTTTAGTGTCTGTTCCTTCACCGCTAGCCGCCAGTGCATCGCCAACACGAATAGGAATTTGAGTACCACTATAAGCAAGATTCATATCTGCATTTTCATCCGCATTGCGGAATAAATTAAATGTAGAACCTGATGATAGGTTAGATGAGAAGATCTGTCCATCACTCGTTGCAGCAACAGCATTGATTTTTATATAACCCGCTGAAGGCATAGGATCTAAAAATGCAAGATCTTTTATTACGCTACCATCAACTGTAGAAACGGCTTTTATATAATCGCCATAGCCATTGGGATGTGCTACAAAATATAGATTGCCGGATTTTGCACTGTAGGCCATACTGCGAGGTGCATTGGCCGTTACGCCCATCCAGTCGACATCCGCGCTTACACGCCAATCTAAAGGCCAAACAATTTTTCCATTACCGCTCAGCGTAGCAGAAACCACACCGGCCGAGGTATATACCATTAATGTACAATTGTCAGCCGTTTCATCTGTGGGGGTATATACGACAGTAATCATAGCTGAATCACCCGCTGCGATTTCAGAAGTATCAATCAATGCAGTAAAATCATTATGAGCAACCAGCAGACTATCAACAATAAGATTTTCTGCACCGCTTCCTGCTACATTATTCAAATACAATGAAACAACTGAATTTGTATTCACATCGACTGTAGCAAAATCAACAGATTCTTTACTTAGTTCAGCTTCAGCCGCAGGAGCTTTAACTGAAATTTGATCAATATAGAATGAACCGGAACTTACCGGATTGGCAAAGAAGGCTATCGAATGGATGCCAGCTCTATCGATATTAACTGTATATTTATGCCAATCAAAGTCACCGGGCGCAGAGACTGTAAGTAATGTATCACCGGGGATACCATTAAAACCAATAAGAACAACTTTAAGATCCCAAACATCTGATCCACCCGTATGTTCAGATATATAGAATGTCAATTGTTGAGGATCTTCTATAGATGGTGTCATAATTAAACCGGCAGAATCACGAGTCGCAAGACCCAGATATTTACCGGTACCTTCTAATGCATAAGCATCGTTTGCAAGCCGTATATTCTCGAAATACCATTCGGGATCGAGTTCTGTCCATGATTCAAAATTTTCATCTAATTCAGTTAATACGGGTGAATATATGGTTAGATCATTATAGAAAGTACCTAAAAATTGATAGCCATCATCATAAGGGGGGCTAAAGTCATATTGTGTTGCCACGCCGACCAAATCAAATTCCCATGTAGGAGCTACTTGACCATCGAGATCAGAATCACTATCTATACGGAATATAACCGTATCAACACCGTCTGTTACTTCCAAGTTAGCAGAGCTACCCTCTGCAGGCCATGCCGAAGGATCAACAAGTTTAACACGCTCTACTTTAACATAATTCCCTTCGATGTCCTCACCAAGATCTGAAAGGCTGACAAGCGTTGGGAAAACCGGGGCATCTGAAGAAAGTAAAGTAATATCATCAATAGATGCAAATACAAGCTCGGTAAGTCCATTATAATGATCTACTGTACCGGTAACTTGGATTATGTCACCTTTGTTGAAAGATGTTTCAACACCATATCTAAAAACATTTATACCACCTGTTGCATCTTGAATATAAATGCTTGTACTTCCAGCGACATAATTTGGTGTAAAAACAGTACCACGAATAGTTACCGTAGAATCAAGAAGATCTGGTACAAAATCATTATTGCTATCTGCTTTTACATCAGCAATATCTAAAATTTCAACTACTTCAGGAACCTCAAGCGTCCATGAAGCAATAGCATTATTAGTTGCCATTTGATATAATGTAATCGTACCATCTACATTTAGATCATATTTTAAGTTACCTGCAACATTACCGTTAGATTTTTCAATATTACCCATTTCAGCGCTTGCCCATAGTTCAGGGAGCATTGGATCGCTAACATTGAAGACCTCAACTTTTCTACGATTTCCGGCATTATGATTTGTATTCATTGCAAGAAGTTTTGCACCATTCGCGGCCTGGATGTACTGCACATTGCCATAGTAACTTTCAGGAAGTTCTAATGCGGCAATCAGGGTTCCGGCTGTATCGATCAAGCTTGCATTTTTCCATGCTGCATTGATCCAAAGCATTTCTTCATTAACAACAGAAATACCACCATCGGCAGCTGCCGCTGCAATCGGAATTGATTGTACTTCAGAAAAATTTACGCCATCGCTTGTACCAAATACTTTAATTTCTGTAGCACCGCGAGCAGAAGCATATAATTTAGTATTCACACCTGAACCTGATACTTCAAACACATCCCCAAAACGCGATGTAACAGCTAATTGCAAGGCAACAGTAGGTACAGCATCTTCATCGGCCCAACGATAGACTTTAAAGTCAGCACCGCTTGCAAGATTACATGCATAAATAACTCCGGCATCGTCTGCATCTGCTTTCATGAGGGAAATACCATAGAAACCACCCGTAACACCTGTCATATCAAGTGTATCAATAGCAGCTCCACTTGCACCATCAAGAACATGAACGTATGCACCACCAGAGCGAGAAGCAATTAAAACATTGCCTGTAGCAGGATTATAACCCATACCGCGTGCAGCGTCACCACCGGAAGCGAAGAACGAATAAGCATCTCCCCATACTTCCCAATTGCTTGTCATATTGACAGGATCGAGGGGAGGAACGGGAAATTCGAATTTATATGCGCCGATACCATTATTACATGAAAGAACATAAACATTGTAAGTACCGTCACCATTATCTTTAACACCAACATCACCAGCACCATTGGCATTACTATTTGAACCAAGAGTTGGCGTTAATTTATAAGTTGAAGCTTCGGCAAGATCACCGTTCGGAACTTTGATGATTCGAGAATTTTCATTGCTACCACCATACTGATAAACAGCGATATATTCATTATTAGCAGCATCTGTAAAGATAAATTCACTTGCATTGCTTCCTGTTCCAAGAACAGAACCTGAGATCACTGAAGATGATGCGCCTTCATAGCGCTTTAAATAATTGCCTGACGAATTATGATAGATAACTCCATCATCTGCAAGAGCAACAGATGATGAGCCGCCCTTGTCTTCTACAGCTATAGTGTCCGCTACAAATGTTACACCCTTATCCATAGTTGAAAAATGAACAATCTGCGCATTATTTACATCAGCAAAGAAAAACTCTAATGAATTATCATCTGCTGAACCGTAAACACTCATTTTGTCACCAATACGACCTGCAGTGTATGGGAAGGAAATGGCTAGAGTCGATGCAGAATCCACATCATCCCATTTATACACTTTCAATGTAGTGTTTAAAGCCAAATTACAGACATAGATGTCACCATCTTCAGAGATGGCTGCATCAGAGATGTGGTAGGTACCACCGCTAATGCCGGTAGCATCTAATTTACTTAGTGAATCTCCTGTCGTAGCGTTCAAGACATAAAGATTGTTTCCACCATTTCGTGAAACAACCAAAAGTCTGTCTTGTCCATCTACTTGACCATAGGCAAATCCACGAGTCAAGTGAGCTGTATCAAACCAGCTCGGCATACTTGACCCTGCTGCCGATTTTTCCCAAAGCGTTGTCATTTGACCGAACGCGGAGAAGGTCATCAGCAAAGCCAAAATAATCAATAA